>Ga0180218_1001911_pt1 | contig 11675 bp, 12 predicted proteins | sample eDN3rd37CKraftBY_FD_151334 | JGI IMG/M metagenome (GOLD analysis project Ga0180218, IMG submission 151334) | Enriched backyard soil microbial communities from Emeryville, California, USA - eDNA 3rd pass 37_C Kraft BY (version 2) (version 2) | ecosystem: Environmental > Terrestrial > Soil >... | reverse complement strand
TCCGGCCGCAAACTAGGGCGAGTAAACGGTCGGAGTGTGTATGCTTGCTATCCGATTGAACGTTCGGTGCAAATGAGGAGCGCGCCTGGTTATGTGGTCGAATGCATCCAAGAGGGAATGTCGCGCTGTTGGTGCAGAACGCGCCAAATGAAGAATGGGTTTCTTGACCACAGCCCTTCAAATGCCTCGTCTTATGATTCGTTGACTTGTTGGCGCAGGCGGGAAAAATAGTGTGTGTCTGCCTCGGGGCCCAATGCAGAGGTGGCGCCTTCGAGCAAAAGCGAACGAAGCTGCTGCCGATCCTGTTCTTTGCGGATCAATTCGCGCAGGTATTCGCTGCTGGTGCTATAGCCGCGCTGGCGAACTTGTTCGTCGGCAAAGCCTTTCAGCGATTCAGGAAGGGAAATATTCATTGTGCTCATATTTCGAGCCTACCGATTTTGGCAAAAATTGGCAATAGTGACAGGCGAAATTTATCATACTGCAAAGGGAAGAAATGAAAATAAATGTCCTGATCACTGGCGCCTGCGGACAACTTGGCCGCAGCCTGCAGAAGTTGAAGCCACCGCATTGGGCGGTAACGGCGTTGGGCTCGAAGCAGCTGGACATCACCGATGCTCGGGCGGTGCGGGAACGGGCCATGGCGCTGCGCCCCGCGCTGATCATCAACGCGGCAGCCTATAACGCGGTAGACCGCGCCGAGCAAGAGCGCGAGCGGGCGTTTGCCGTCAACGCGCATGGGCCCCAGAACTTGGCTCGCGCCGCCAACGAAGTGGGCGCGCGACTGGTGCATGTTTCAACCGACTATGTATTCGACGGCCATAGCCGGCAGCCCTACGACGAGCAGGCCAGGCCCAACCCCCTTAATGCCTATGGCGAATCCAAGCTGCGGGGCGAACAATGGGTGCTGCGCGAGCAGCCGCATGCGCTGGTGCTGCGCACCGCCTGGGTCTTCAGCGCCGAGGGGCAGAACTTCGTCGCGGCGATGTTGAAGGCGGCACAGCAGGGCCGGCCGCTGCGCGTGGTGGACGACCAGACTGGCGCGCCCACTTTTGCGGGCGATCTGGCCCAGGCCATTATCGCGCTGGCGGGCCTTGCCATGGCGGAACCTGGAAGCCGCGCGGCAGCTGGTGGCCCTGTGGCAGATGGCAGCCGCAGAGAAGGGGGGCCGGGCCCTCAACGCATCCTTCATCCGGCGGGAGGTGTCTACCATTACAGCGGCTCAACCGCCCTGACACGCTACGAATTTGCCCGCGCCATATTCCAGGCGGCTAACGTCGTGGCGGCAGACCCGGCCGGGACAGCACGGGCAGCAGGGGCAGTAGACCCAACCGGGACAGCATGGGCAGCAGGGGCAGCAGGCACAGGGGAATTGCAAGCGGCCCAGCCGTCAACCTCCAGCGGCGATCACCCGAGCGGCGGTCACCCGGGCGGAGAGAGCGCCGCGCGAACCCAGCAGCGCGATTATCTCGATCTGCTTAGCCCCATTCCCTCTAGCGATTACCCCAGCGCCGCCGTGCGCCCCAAGTACTCGGTGCTAAGTTGCAACAAGATGGCCGCGCTGGGCATTCCACCCAGGCCGCTGGCGGAAAGCCTGCCGAGCGTGGTGCGAGCGCTGATGGCAAGCCGCTAGCGCCACGACATTCCCAAGGGCATGCGTTGTCCGAACGAACTGCCCACCTATTTCGCACCGCGCTCGACCTCGCCCTCGCACCGCCCCCGCGCTCGACCTCGCCCTGGCACCGACCTCGCCCTCCCGTTCCCCGCTGCCACAAACGGGGGCGGTAAAATCCCTTCACACCCTTCAACCCACAACCTTGACGGAACCGCATGCGACTGCCGCGCTTCAACCTTGTCGAGCCCCTCGTCATGCTGGCGACGGTGGTGCAGTGGCTGGTGCTGGCGACCCTTGCGGGCGTGGTGGTGGGAAGCGGCACCAGCCTTTTCCTGCACGGGCTGTTCTTTTTCATCGACAGCACCGCCTCGATACCCTTGTGGTTTCAGATGGTGCTGCTGCCCTTGGGCGGGCTGGCGAACGGCCTGCTGCTGTACTACGGCTACAGGCTGAACAAGACCGGCCTGAAAGATTCCGTCATTCAGGCGGTGCACAGCCAGTCGGGCAAAATGCCTTTCAAGACCCTGGCCATCAAGCCCATTACGGCCATCATCACCCTGGCCTCGGGCGGCTCCGCCGGCAAAGAGGGGCCTTGCTCGCACCTGGGCGCTTCGCTGGCCTCGGGCATCGGCCGGACGCTGGGCCTGAACGCCGAATTGCAGAAGCGCATTGTGGCCTGCGGCGTCAGCGCCGGTTTCGCCAGCGTGTTCGGCACCCCTCTGGCCGGGGCCATCTATGGCGTCGAGGTGCTGGCCATAGGCCGCATCCGGCACGACTTCCTCTTTCCGGCCATTGTGGCCGGCGTGGTGTCGTACCAGGTCAGCCAGTGGTGGGGCGTGCCCTACACCTTCTACAGCCTGCTTGCGCTGCCCGAATTTTCGGAGTGGCTCTTTCTGAAGACCGTTGCCATCGGCGTGCTATGCGGCGTGGTGGCCTGGGTGTTCGTCGACGCCATCGCCGTTGCGCGCAAGGGCTTCGCCCGGCTGCAGCATCGGTTTTCGCTTTGGCCGCCCTTGATGCCGATGATAGGCGGCCTGTTGCTCGCGGCGCTGATACTTATCATTCCCACCGACTACCTGGGCCTGAGCCTGCCCATGATGGATGCCGCCCTGGAGGGCGAGCCTATGCCTTACCTGGGCTTCTTGTGGAAGACCCTGCTGGTGGCCATTACCCTGGGCTCGGGGTTCTACGGCGGCATCGTTACGCCGCAATTCGTTATTGGTGCCATTGCCGGCAACGCCTTTGCGCCCATGCTGGGCATCGACCCCGCGCTGGGCGCCGCAGTGGGACTGGTGGCCGTGGTGGCCTCGGCCTCGAACACCCCCATCGCCGCCATATTGATGGGCGTCGAACTGTTCGGCGGCACGCTGGGCACCGCCTACATAGCCGGCGCCGGCATTGCCGCCTACCTGATCATCGGGCATCGCAGCGTGTATCCGGACCAGCTCATCGCCTATTCCAAGACTTCGTGGATGCGGATTCGGCCCGACATGCCGCTGGGGCAAGAGAAGGTCTATCTTTCATATGGCCTGCTGCGATGGCTGAGCACGCGCAGGCAGAGGAAAGGACGGCGCCAGTGAGCCCCGGCGCAGGCAGCTTTTTCGCCCACACGCGAATCGGCCAGTAAAATACCTTGATTCCATCCTTGGGCGCCGCTTCAGCATCGGCGCCGCGTGCCTGCCCTTATGAAACTGCTTATCACCGGCGGCGCCGGCTTCATCGGCTCGGCCCTGGTTCGGCACCTTGTCAGCCATACTAGCGATGACATCGTCAACGTCGACAAGCTGACCTACGCCGGCAGCAAGGAAGCGCTGGCGCCGGTGTGGAGCAACCCGCGCCACGTGTTCGAGCAGGTGGATATCTGCAACCGCCCCGAGCTGGACCGCATCTTTGCCCAGCACCAGCCCCAGGCCGTCATGCACCTGGCGGCCGAGTCGCACGTAGACAGATCCATACACGGCCCCGACGCTTTCATACACAGCAATGTGGTGGGCACCTACACCTTGCTCGAGGCCGCGCGCCAATATTGGCAGGCCCTGCCACGCGCCCGCCAGAAGACCTTTCGTTTCCTGCACGTCTCGACCGACGAGGTATATGGCGACCTGGAAGACAGCGGCGCCCTGTTCACCGAAGAATCCGCCTACGCGCCCAGCTCGCCGTATTCAGCCACCAAGGCGGCGTCGGACCATCTGGCGCATGCCTGGCGCCGCACCTACGGCCTGCCCGTGTTGACCAGCCATTGCACCAACAACTACGGCCCCTACCAGTTTCCCGAAAAGCTGATCCCGCGCATGATCCTCAACGCCGTGCAGGGCCAGCCCTTGCCCTTGTATGGCCACGGCTGTCATGTGCGCGACTGGCTTTATGTGGACGACCACGTTCGTGCCCTGCGCATTATTCTCGAGCGGGGCAGGGTGGGCCAGACCTACAACGTCGGCGCTCACAACCCGCGGCAGAACATCGACGTCGTGCGCGCGGTATGCCGCCTGCTGGATGAACTGCACCCCCAAAGCCGCCCCACCGGCCCCTACGGCACGCCGGTTTCACACGAGCACTTGATCACCCACGTGGAAGACCGCCCCGGCCACGACCTGCGCTACGCGCTCGATGCCGGCAAGCTCCAGCGCGAACTGGGCTGGCAGCCGCAGGAAAGCTTCGAGTCGGGCTTGAGGAAGACGGTGCAGTGGTTCTTGCAGTGGCATCAGAAGCAATAGCCTGTCGCTGGCCTTTACTGCGCCGACGCGTCGTGGCTGGGCTATCATCAAGAAAAACCACAGTTCTTGCCATGCCCAACCCACCTCCCATCTTCGAACGCAAGAAACCCGCGAAGCGCCAGAACTCGTTGGTCTGGATCTTCGACCGGTTCGAGTTCGACCCAGGCTATATGCGCTCGCGCATGTTCGGCTGCGAAACGGCGTATATCGACGGCATGCTGTGCCTGGGCGTCATCGATCGCGGCGCCGAGCCCTGGAGCGGGCTGCTGGTGTGCACCTCGCACGAGCACCATGCCGCGCTGATGGAAGAGATGCCCGCCCTGAACCCGCACGAGGTGCTGGGAAAATGGCTTTACATATCGCAGGAAGATGCCGCGTTCGAAGAGACGGCGGACAGGCTGATGGAGCTGGTGCTGGCCCGCGACCCGCGCGTGGGCATCGAGCCCAAGGGGCGGCGCCGGGCACGGCGGGGTAAGCCATAAACTGCCCGGGACAGGCTACAAGAACTTAATTGCTTCAACCGGGTCGGGCAGGGTAGCAGAGTGACATAGCATTTTTATAGTAGGTGACCTCGGGCAGGCGGGGCGGAGCCCTCTTGGATGGTAGCCCGCCGTTGGTCATTTCTATGCTGGCCAAAGCATATCAAAGAAACTTGACATTGTTCAAGTGACGTTTATCGCCCCTACCGCAAAAACTCAAACAAACTAATGATCCACACAATCTGCACCAGCAAGGCCAGATACACCAGCGCCGTCTGGTACTTTTCCGACCTGATGAACAGCGCGGCGGTGGTGCCGGCGATGAACAGGCCCTGACGCACGGGGTAGTCCCAGCCGTAAAGCTCCATGTAGTAGTCTTTGCCCTTCAGCAGGGTGTCTATTACATCGAGCACGAACAGCACCAGCAGGCCGCTGTAGAACCATTTGCGCCGCGCCTGGAAGTAGCCCCGGTAGCCGTTGTATTCGTCGATATGGTCGGGGAAAAGCATGGCGGCCAGCACCGCGAAAATGCCGGCATAAATAATAAGGAAGAAGTACGCGGCAAACGACCAGGACTGTATCTTTGCCAGCGAAAACTCGAACCACCAGAAGTGGATGATGAACAGCAGTACAAAAACCACCCAGGCCATGTGCACCGGGTAGGGGCGCTCGCGCCCGGGGTGCTGCACGAAGCGTGTCATGCCCGTAACCAGCCTGGAAACGCTTATGCCCAGGATCATGCCGATGATGATGCGGATATGGACAAAGGTTTCGTGCGCGTTGGCGATGCTGGGAACGTCGTTCATGCGTGGGCGGTGTCCTCTGAAGCCATTGAAGTGCAAGGGGAATTCTACTCGTCTTTACCATATTGTTCGTCATATGATGCCGGCGTGAGAGCCTCGGGGGACAGGTCTTCAGTACGTTGCGGCAGAGTGGAAAAGGGGACGAATTCAACCCAGGCCACCACATCAAACTGGGCACTTCTCCTGCCGCAGCAAGCCTGGAAAGTACGTATCTGCCCCTCGTGCTTCGCTGAAAAATAACTATTTCCAGATGTTTTGATTATTCTGCAAAAGTTTCGTAATATCGTGCGCTGGCGAGTAGGCGGCGGGAGGCCGCGAAGGCACATGTTTCGCGCGAGCAGTACGAATCAACAGACTAGCGGTAATGGCAGCGGTAGCAACGGCAGCCGTTCCGCAAACAGCATCCGAAGCACCCGAGCGCAGCGCTCGCGGGGGGCGTAATGAAGCGGTTCTGGGCGTATGTGCTGCTGATCATGGCGTTCGCGCACCTGACGCTGAACTATTCACCGTTGGGGCTTAGCAACCGGGCCGACAAATACCTGCAAGACCTTTTCAATACGTATGCCGGCAGCATGGTCTACGGCGCGCCGCAGGAAGACATTACGGTACTGCTGCTTACCGACGAGGCACTGGAAACGCACCAGCGTGGGCACTGGCCGGCCAGCTACGATTTCCATGGCAAGGTGCTGAACACACTGCTTCATGAAAAGCCCAGGGCTGTTTTCATCGATTTCCTTTGGTTGAGCCGGCGGCCTGAAGCGCCCACTCACGGCCCACGCGACGGCGACTATCTCATCAAGGTTCTGCAGCGTTATAGAAGCGCCGGCATTCCCGTGTATCTGGCCTGGACGCCTGCGGTAAAGCAGAACTGGCCCGAACTGGAACAAGGATTGGTCAGGCCCGTGGGGGCCGAGCTGGACATCGACCCGGTGGACTTTGTTTCCCGAACGTATCCGCCCACTGTCGATGCCGGCATGCAGACACCGGCTTTTCGGATCGCGCAAGATCTCCGGCCCGGCCTGTTCCCGCAGAAGCCGACCGAACCGATGGATGTCTTCTGGGGCACCTCGCCCAACGAGAAGAACAAGTGGATGAAGGCCAAGAAGCACGAAACCGGCCTGGTGGACACGGCTCTCGATGGCTTTTCAGGCGTGAAGACACCTGTTCCGTTCAACACCACCTTGTATGTGCGCGACCTGCTGCACCAGGTGGCCGAAACGCGGGAGAAGGTGCGGGAACAGGCGGCCGCCCTTATGAAAGACAAGATCGTCCTGTACGGCGCCAACCTTACAGGGGTGAATGACCTGATCTTCACGCCCACCCGGGACATTCTGCCAGGCGTATACCTGCACGCCATGGCCCTGGACAACCTGCTGCATTGGGGGCCCGAGTACAAATCGGCCCTGGGCTCAGGCCTGCTGGCGAACAAGTGGTGGCATGCCTTGTGGAACCTGTTGATCGTGCTGCCTGTGGCCCTGCTGCTGGCGCTGTTCCACCGGCGGCCAGGCCATGACACACCCGGCGGCCCCGAGGCGGGCAAGGCCGGCGAAGGCGCGGCAAAGCCGGCCCGTCGATCGCGCCTGAACCTGCCGTGGGCATGGCGGACGAGAACCTGGGCCCTTTTCGACCGGCACAGGGTGCTTGGCAAGCTGTGCATCATGCTCGCCCTGGCTTGCTGGTTCGCCGTGTGGGGGGCCGTCGAATTCTTCTACTTCAACATCTCGGCCGGCACGGTGGCCGGCTACCTGGCGTTCTTAACCCTGGGGTTTTTTCTGGACAAGATCGGCATGGTCGACTGGCTTATCGACAGCATGTTCATGCGGATCAGAAATGCCTGCGGGCGGCTTGCACGCGCGCCAAGGCGTCATCAACCACGAGCATAGGAACAAGCTTATGAAACGGGACATCAAGAGGTTTGGGCTGGCACTGGCGATAGCGGCCTTGTGCCATTCCGCGGCGGCCGCGGACCTGAAGATCTCCGCCCTTGCCGCGGATTCCACAGAACTTGATCTGTTCAGTCCCGCCGCCGACGGCGCCTACATTAAAAGCGTGGACCAGTCGGCGCTGAAGTTTCCCATTGCGATTCTCGAAGACCGCAATGGCGGCTTTGTCGTCAGGCTCGAGGGCAAGAAATACTATGTGAACGCCTCTGACGTGGTCGCGAACAATGCCTATGACGTAACGGCCGGTTGCGACAATACATTTGCCACCGAGCTTGTTGGTGCAACGCGCGGCATAGCGGGCAAGGGGTGTTGAACATGCATCGACTGCTGTTTGCATGCGCTGCGGCCATTCTGTTGTCGGGCTGCGAAACCCTGGGCACCACCCCGCGCTGGATGCCCATGGCGTTGAACAACGACACCCCCTATCTGCAGCAGCTGACGCCCGAGAAGGCCAAGGCGCCCTCGGACGACGGCGATGTCCAGGAAGATGTCCGAAAAATGCAAAGCCTGGGCCTAGGGCTGGTGTATCACCCAGAGCTTGAGCAACTGTTGAACGATGAGTTGCAGCGCATCAAAGACGCATCGGGCTTTGCCGAGGTCCCCGGCCGAGTCTTCATTCTGGCCTCGCCAACGATGAATGCGTTGACCACGGACGAAGGCAATATCTACGTACCCATCGGCATGCTGATGGACATCCAAAGCATGGACGAAGTCGATGCCCTGCTGGCGCACGAGTTCGCTCATACCGTCTTGTCGCACACCGATACCGACATGCTGAAGGAAATCCAGAAAAAGGGCACCGCCGCCTACGCCATGGTCAATCGGCTGGGCATGGACGCCGGCAACGCCGACAGCGTCGCCCGTCGCATACGCAACGGTGTTGCGCTGTACATGGCCACCGAGAAAGTCATCAGCCCCACCTGGAGCCGCACGCAGGAAACTGACGCGGACAAGCTCGGCGTCGACTTTCTGGTGCAGGCGGGCCGCAACGTAAATGGCATGACGGCGTTGCTGGGCCGGTTGGACCAGTGGGACAAGATCAACGCCAAATTGCGCGAAAATGACAAGCCCAAGCAAAGCATGCTGGTGGCGGCTGCAAGCAGCCAGTTCGCCCAGAATGAATGGCAGGCCCTGCTCATACAGGCGTTCGACCCGATCGGCCAGCAGGTCGAAGACGGCATTGCCCAGGCCGGCCACACCCATCTGGGCCCCGAAGAGCGGCTGAACGACGTCAACGAATACGTACGCGCGCATTATCGCAAGGCGGCGCGCCCCGCCGTGGACAGCAAGACCTGGCGCAAAGTGGCCCACAGCCAGAAAAGCAAGCGCCTGGCCCAAAGCGTGGCGCAATCGCACACTGCCTTCCGTTCGGTCAGCCAGGGCAAAAGCAGCGCCGCAAGCAACGCACTGGCCAAGTCCAGGCATCGTGACGTAAATGGCCAGACCTTCTATCAGCTTGCCCTGGCCACGGTGGCCGAAGACCGGGGGCGCAGCAAGGAGGTGCTTGCCCTGGCCGATGCCTCGGCCGCCAACGCCTACCCCTCGTATCGCCTGCAGGTCATGGCACAGCAAGCCAAGGCGCGCCAAGCCGGGGGCAAGGCCGACAGTGCAGAGCTTAAAGCCCTGTATGAGCAATTCGACGTGTATGGCCGCCCTGCGGAGTTCTACTACGACCTGATCCGGCTTGCAGACACAACGGACAACGTGGGCCTTAAGGTAGAGCTGGCCGTCCGCTGCCAGGCCGCCTACTTTGGTGACGCCAATGCGTGCTCATCGGGCCAAAAGCAGGCCGAAGCCAAGCAGGAAACCGGGCTGGTCGACGGCTTGCTGGGTATTTTTGGAAAGTAGGGCTTGTGTAGTATGGGGTAATTACGCAACCTCAAGCTGCGGCGTCAGGTGCATGTCTACATGGATATCATCGAAAGGGCACAGCAGGGTGCCGCTTTCGGTTTTTTCAAGCAGACCAAGTGCGACCAGGACCTGGGCGTCTTCATGGACGCGCTTTACGCCTCGCTCGAGTCGCCGAGCCAGTTCGCGTACCCCTACAACGCCGCTGCCCATCATCTCTCGAATCATGTCCCAGCGGCGCTCGGTAAGTTGACCGAAAAACGCCGCAGGCGATTCAAAGTTGAGGCTTTCGCCTTGGTATTTTCCATAGGCTGTTGCGGCCTTGGCGCGCGTTCCTGCTGCGCGTAGCGCCACCTGCCAGTTTTGCCCGGTTGAAATTGTGAGTGTGCGCTTCATAGCTGCCCCCTTCGCTTCTCAACTTCAGCGATGAAGTCTTCAATCAATCGTTCGATGCCACGGAAGTGGTAAGGAAATTCCGCACCATCCAGATGCATGTGATCGCCCTTATTCCGTTCATTATCAAAGCCGACAACGCGTTCGCCGTTGCGGATATAGACCAGCCGATACTTGAAACCGTGGGTTGTGGGAGGTATGGATTCTGGGACTTTCCAGATTTTTAGCTGCAAGATAGCTCCGTTCCGTGCCACAGTCTTGTGGTCAAGAAGCAACTGGGCTTTCATGTTGTCTAGTATGACTACGCTATCGTTTGTTGTCAAGAACGACAACATTGGAGCGAATGCACTACTATTGCGGCTGCACCCTCGCCCCGCGACGGAAAAATGAATCTTCAGGCACCGCATTAGACATGAAGAAGCAAACAAAGGAAGAGATGGAATCCCCAGCAGAAGAGCCCAAAACACCCTTCCCCCCATGGGCCACGGTAAAACTGAAGCCCGCGGTTTCGCTGGCGATCGTCGCACACGCCATCGCCGCGTTCATTCTGTTCTTCTATTTGAAGCTGATAGGCTGGCCGGAGCTGCTGCAGGCCTCCATTACTTCTGAAAAAGGCCTGGCGCTCATCCTGATCTTCCTGGCCATTACCGTGGTTGCGGTGGCCATTATTTTCTACAGCGCCTCGTACTGCCTGTTCATGGCCTCGAGCCTGTTCAGCAACCCCAAAGACATGCCGGCCAGCCATTGGGTGCAGGTACTGTGCATACACGTAGCCTGGCTGATATTTCTGGGGCTGACACTTTGGGGCAGCATGATCGATGCAGACCCCGGCAACGCATGGTGGCAGCGGGCCTTGCGCTGGTGCGCCGACCACCTGAGCTTGCTGATGGGCGTCTTTCTAGCGCTTGGCGTGGCGCTGTCGGTCATTACCTATAGGGTCAAGCACAGGTACAGACGGCGCACCAAACAAGAACTGGCTGTTCATGCACTATTTGGCTTCTTGGTGGCTTTTTCGTCGGTGCTTTCCACCTTGATCGTGTGGATGGCCATAAAGCTTCAAGGCTCTGGCTTGCCGCAGAACACGCCGTGGCAGGCGGTATACCTGACATTTGCGCTTACCCTGCCCAGCATTTTCATCGGCATGGTGCAGCTAAGCATCTATAAAAGCACCGGCAACATCAACAAAGCCTTAAGCTCCGCCGGGCTTATCGCCATGGTCATCCTGGTCAGTCTGTTCTCCTTGCTTCCCCGATACACCGCGTTTCCCATAACCATGATGGCATTGCGATCGGTGGGGGTCTATTCCACAGAGCCCGCCACGTTTCAACTGCTTGATGCAAAGCAGCGAGACGTGTACCAGCGTCTGGGGTTCAAATACAAAGGCGAGCCCCTGCAGACGGGGTCCGAAGTGTATTTCGAAGGCTATGTACGATACCGGTTTGCGGATGTGCTGCTGCTTTGCACAAGCAGTTTTGATCCGCTGCAGGGGGATCTGGAGGAAGAGTTGAAAAAGAAAAGGAAGGGCTGCATTCTGACTGAGAAGGGAGAAGTCAGGCGCGTGCAGTGGGCGGGTGAGTAGTTGGTGCTTCACCCGCTTCGCTAGTGATCGCCAAACACGTCATCCAGCGAGTTGGCCTCGAGCAAGGCGAGCGACCACGTTTGCAGGTTTTCCGGGGTGGCTTTTTTCAGCCGTTGTTGAACAGATTCAGGCAACGAACCGAATTTGCGAGTGAGCAGGCTATGCAGCATTTCTGCCTGGCCTTCTTTCCGGCCCTCGGCAAGCCCTTCCATCTTCCATTGATGCGTCCAGGACCGAGAATGTTCAGCGAGCATGTTCTTGATCTCCAGTAAGTTGTCGATTTGCGGCATATCGACATCGG
>Ga0180218_1001909_pt1 | contig 11683 bp, 9 predicted proteins | sample eDN3rd37CKraftBY_FD_151334 | JGI IMG/M metagenome (GOLD analysis project Ga0180218, IMG submission 151334) | Enriched backyard soil microbial communities from Emeryville, California, USA - eDNA 3rd pass 37_C Kraft BY (version 2) (version 2) | ecosystem: Environmental > Terrestrial > Soil >... | reverse complement strand
TGCCGCGCGCTCGGCACTGCGGCAGGCGTGGTGGATCAGTGTGTTCCCTGGCGCCGCCATCTTCCTCACGGTGCTGGCGATCAATCTCGTCGGCGAAGGCCTCAACGACGCGCTCAACCCGCGCCTGGCGCGACGGGGGCGCGTGTGAACGAAACGCCCGTCATCGACATCAGAAATCTCTCCGTGGCACTCCCCCCCGGTGCCGACCGCCCGTTCGCAATCGAGGATGTAAGCTTCGCGCTGCTGCCGCAGGAAGTGCTCTGCATTGTCGGCGAGTCGGGCTCCGGCAAGTCGCTCACCTCGCAAGCCATCATGGGGCTGCTACCGGGGCCGGAGGTCCACATCGCATCGGGCTCGATCCATTTCGAAGGGCGCGATCTCGCGACGCTCGAGGATCGCGAGATGCAGGCGCTGCGCGGCGCGCGCATTGCGATGATCTTCCAGGAGCCGATGACGGCGCTCAATCCCGTCATGAGGGTCGGCGACCAGATCACCGAGATGTTCCGATTCCACGGCCGCGCACACGAGGCTGCCGATCGCGTCGTCGAGTTGCTCGGCGCCGTGGGCTTGCCGGACCCGGCGAGCATCAAGGACGCCTATCCTTTCCGCCTCTCCGGCGGCCAGCGCCAGCGCGTCATGATCGCCATGGCGCTCGCCCTCGATCCTGCCGTGCTCATCGCCGACGAGCCGACCACCGCTCTCGACGTCATGACGCAGAAGCAGATCCTTGCGCTCATCAAGGATCTTCAGCGAGAGCGCCACACGTCCTGCCTGTTCATCACCCACGACTTCGGCGTCGTCGCCGAGATCGCCGATCGCGTCGGCGTCATGCAGAGCGGCAAGCTCGTCGAGATCGGCCCCGCGCGCGAAATTCTCGAGCAACCGCAGCATCCCTATACGCGCCGCCTCATCGCCGCCGTGCCGCGCCTCGAGCCACCGGACCGCGCACCGCTCTCCGATCGCAAGACGATCGTCGAGGTGAAGGGTGTCGACAAGACCTACGCCTCGCGCGGCGGATGGCTGAAGCGGCGCCCCGTTCATGCCGTCAAGGATGCGTCATTCAGCGTCCGCAGCGGCGAGACGCTCGCCATCGTTGGCCAGTCCGGCTCCGGCAAATCCACATTGGCGCGCTGCATGGTGCGCCTCGTCGATGCGGATGCCGGGAGCATGACACTCGCAGGCGCGGAGGGTGATCTCCTCCGCATGTCCAAATCGCGCTTTCATCGCCATCGCCCGCTCGTGCAGATGGTGTTCCAGGATCCATATGCCTCGCTCAACCCGCGCCACCGCGTCGGCGACATCATCGCCAAGGGAATGCTGGCGCAGGGCCATCCGCGCGATGCAGCGGCGGCGCGAGTGAAATCCCTGCTGGAGCTCGTGCAGTTGGACGCGAGTGCCGCCGAGCGCTTTCCGCACGAATTCTCCGGCGGCCAGCGCCAGCGCATCGGCATTGCCCGTGCTCTCGCGCTGGAGCCCAAACTTCTGGTCGCCGACGAGCCCGTGTCCGCCCTCGACGTTTCCATCCAGGCGCAGGTTCTGCAGCTGCTCGCCGAAATCCAGCAGCGACTCGACCTCGCCGTGCTCTTCATCACGCACGACCTGCGCGTCGCGGCCCAGATCGCGGATACCGTCGCCGTCATGCATCAGGGCGAGATCGTCGAGCACGGCCCCGCGCGCCAGATCTTCCTCGACCCGCAGCACGACTACACGCGCGCCCTGATCGCCGCCATTCCGGGTCGCGCGTGGCTGGCGCCCTCCGACCGCATCGCACGACAAGAGGCAACCTCATGACCACCCGTGTCGCCATCGCCGGCTTCGGCGCCTGGGGGCAGATGCATGCCCGCGCCATCGGCGCCGTCGATGACGCCGAAGTCGTCGCCATCTACTGCCACGGCGACACCTCCGAGGCTGCCGCGAAACAGCATTTGCCGAATGCGACCCGCTATCGCGACTACGGCGCGATGCTCCGCGCCGGCGGCTTCGACGTCGTGAACGTCACCGTCCCGAACCACGCCCACGCCGCATTCACGATCGCAGCGCTGGAGGCCGGCAATCACGTCTTCGCCGAGAAGCCGCTCGGCCTGACGCTCGCCGAATGCGATGCCGTGATCGCCGCCGAAGCGCGGAGCGGCAAGCTCGTCGCCCTCGACCACGAGCTGCGCGTGTCCAAGCAGTGGGGCGCCGTCCGCGATCTCGTCGCGAAGGGCGATCTCGGCAAGGTGCGCTATCAGCACTTCTCGCTCTTCCGCCATCCCTTCCGCCAGGGCTCCGGCGGCTGGCGCTACGATCCCGACCGCGTCGGCTCGTGGATTCTCGAGGAGCTCGTGCATTTCTTCGATCTCATCCTCTGGTACGCCGCCGAAAACGGCACGCCTGTGCGCGTCGGCGCCTTGGGCAACGGTCGCGGCGGCGGTCTCGTCGACAATTTCGTGACGACGCTCGAGTGGGCGGACGGTTCGACCGCGGTCCTCAGCCAGTGCCTTGCCGGCTTCGAGCATCACTCGCTTCTGGAGATCGCCGGCACCGAGGGCGCGGCACGCACGTGGTGGTCGGGCGCGCTCGACCGCACGCTGACGCCGACCTTCGAGCTGAAAGCCAAGCGCAAGGGCGGCGAGGTCGAGACCGTGCAGATTCCTCTCTCCGGCGAGGTTTTCGAGCTCGAGGAGAACATCCGCCAGGCCTATGCCGGCTTTGCCGCCGGCCGATCGATCCTTCCTCCGCGCGAAACGCGGGCCTCGGTTGCAGTTTGCCTCGCCGCCGAGAAAGCCTTCCGCACGCAATCGACAGTTACGCTAGATTAGTATGGCCACGCACCGCACGTTCTCGCGGTCGCGCACAAAGCAAGGAGACGGGCAGATGGAAGACACGACGCGCAACTATCCGCTCGAGGACATCGACCGCGAGGTCATGTTCCACCCGAACACCTCGATCGCCGATCACATGAAGAAGGGCCCGCACATCATGGCGAGCGCGCATGGCGTGCGCATCAAGGATCGCCAGGGCCGCGACCTCATCGATTGCGGCGCCGGCCTCTGGTGCGTCAACATCGGCTATGGCCGCAAGGAGATGGCGGAGACGGCGAAGAGCGCGATCGAGAACCTCGCCTACTACCACATCTTCGCCGGCACCTCGAACGAGCCCGTGATCCGCCTCGCCGAGCGCGTGCTCGGACTGTTTCACAAGTCCGGCGCCGCGCACCTGTCGAAGGTCTTCTTCGGCACCGGCGGCTCCGACGCCAACGACACGAACTTCAAGCTGGTCCGCTATTACAACAACCTGCGCGGCAAGCCCGAGAAGAAGAAGTTCATCTCGCGGCTCGGCGCCTACCACGGCCTCACGTACGCAGCGGGCAGCCTCACCGGCATTCCTGTCTTCCACAAGGCCTTCGACCTGCCCGTGCCGGGTGTGCTGCACGCCTCCTGCCCGCACTACTATCGCTTTGCCGGTAACGGCGAGAGCGAGGAGGCCTTCACCGACCGCATGATCGCCGACATCGAAGCCATGATCGCGCGCGAGGGTCCCGAAACCGTCGCCGCGTTCATCGCCGAGCCGATCATGGGCACAGCGGGCGTACTCATGCCGCCCAAGGGCTACTTCGAGAAGCTGCAGAAGGTGCTGGCGAAGCACGACATCCTGTTCATCGCCGACGAGGTCATCACCGGCTTCGGGCGCATCGGCCACTGGTTCGCGACCGGCGGCATGAAGCTCAAGCCCGACATCGTGACGCTCGCGAAGGGCATTACGTCGGCGTATTTCCCCGTCTCGGCCTCGGTGATTTCCGAGAAGATCTGGAAAGTGCTCGAAGCGGCCTCGCCGGAGTACGGCCCGGTGATGCACGGCTTCACGTACTCGGGCCATCCGGTAGGCGCCGCTCTCGGCCTCACCAATATCGACATCCTGGAGCGCGAGGGTTTGGTCGAGCAGTCCGCCGAGGTCGGCGCCTATCTGCTGAAGTCGCTCAAAGAGCGCGTCGGCGCGCATCCAAATGTCGGCGAGGTGCGGGGCGCAGGACAGATGATTGCCGTCGAGTACATTGCCGATAAAGGAACGCGGCGCTTCTTCGATCCGAAGTCGAATGCGCATCGCATCGTATCGGCAAAAGCGCTCGAGCTCGGCGTTCTCACGCGCGCCCTCCCCTTCATCGAGGTGACGTCATTCTCGCCGCCCCTGTGCATGTCGCGGGCGGAAGCCGATGAAGCCGTGGACCGTTTCGGCACAGCGCTGGAGGCTGTCACGCCGGAGCTCACCAGGCTCGCTGCCGGCGGCTGACCCTCGCGAGGTCCTCAGGCCACTGGGCGAAGGCGAATCCCCCTCCGGCGGGCAGACAACACGTGAACGCGGATCAGATAGACCCGGCGCGCAGAGCAGTGCGCGCCGGGCAGCCGCGCATCGTCAGTTTGTGGCGTTTTCCGCATGTTCTGTCCAAATTCGCGGTGTGGCCGCAATGCATCGCGTCAGGCACGTCTGCATCACATTACTTGACTGATAGAGTAAAGTTTACTCATGTGTGCATCTTCGTGGTGCCGGTAGCCAGGCCAACCCCCCGCCCCCAGCATCGCGAAGTTGGGGAAAATGTTCTGGATTCGCGCAGTTGCAATGCGCGAGGGGGACCACAATGACTGAGGATCACGAAATGGCCGGCGCGAACGCGGACACGCGGCCACGCCCTGTGGACAAGCGGCTGCTCGGACAAGTGTCGCTCGGCATTGCCTCGATGCTTCTGGCATCGGGGGCGTCGGCACAAACAACCCTGCCGGCCCTTTCTGTCCAAACCAAGAAAGCGCCGCCGAAGGCCAAGGCGCGAGCGAAGGCCAAACAATCTGCACCGGTCGCGGCGACGCCGACGCCCGCAGCACCGGTACTGCTCGCAGACCCTGCCGACGCCGTACCCGGCCCGCCGGCAAGCCCATCGAACTCGCTCGATGCCGGAACGGGGATCGGCCGGCTTCCAGGCACGATCCAGGACACGCCGCAGACGGTCAATGTGATCGGCCAGACGCAGCTCCGCGAGGAGAACGTCAATACCCTCGAGCAGGCGCTCCGCAGCGTCCCCGGCGTGACCGTCGCCATCGGCGAGGGCGGCGGCGGCATGAACGGAGACCAGTTCCGCATCCGCGGCTTCCAGGCCAAGGGCGACATCTACGTCGATGGCCTGCGTGACTTCGGCGTCTACGTCCGCGACAGCTTCGCCTACGAGCAGGTGCAGGTGCTGAAGGGGCCCTCGTCCGAGGCTTTCGGCATGGGCACGACCGGCGGCGCCATCAACATTCAGCAGAAGACGGCACACCTTGGCGATGCGGCGAGCTTCGACGTGACGGTGGGCACCGGCCCGATGGCGCGCACGACCGTCGACATCAACAAGCAGATCAACAACACGACCGCCGCCCGCATCGTCGGCATGTGGCACGATCAGGACATCGTCGACCGCGACCACCTCTACTCAGATCGCTGGGGTTTCCTCGCCTCGCTGGCCTTTGGCCTCGGCACGGACGAGAAGTTCACGATCAACTACCTGCACCAGTCCGGCAAGCGCAAACCCGACATGGGCGTGCCGATCTTCGATCCAGACGGCACGGCAGGCCCGCTCCTCGGCAAGCCGGTCACCGAGTTCGGCGTCTCGCGCAAGAATTTCTACGGCAAGGAGACGGATATCGACGACTCCGACGTCGATATGATCACCGCGCGCTACATGAAGCGCGTGAACGAGCACCTGACGATCCAGAACGACACGCGCCTCGCGATGTACGGTCGCTACTGGGCGCAGACAGTGGTGAACTGCAATACCGGTTCCGCGTGCGGCGATAGCATCCTGGACGGCACGCTCACCGGAGCCTATGGCTTCGGTGGCCCTGCCGGCTTCGACCAGGAGTCCTGGGGCATCCAGAACATCACGACGGCCATCGCCAAGTTCCACACGGGCTGGCTGCGGCACGAGTTCGTGGCGGGCATCGATGTGTTTTACCAGAACGATGCGCGCACACAGCTCGCCAACTCCGTTGCCAAGACGGCCGGCACGATCGGCAATCCGCTCTACACGAACCCACCAGGCTTCTCTGTCGATCGCAATCCACTTGCGCGAAAGAAGGCGGATTCGGACAACATCGCCTTCTTCGCCAGTGACCGCGTCTGGCTGACGCCGGAGTTCTCGATACTCGGCGGTCTTCGCTGGGATCGCTTCTCGGCGGCATACAGGGCGACGGACACTTCGACCGGGCTTTGGGCGGGCTGCACGCCGGCACCGACCCCGACAAATCCGACGGCGCAGACTTGCGCGATCGATACCGACTCCTCCACGAGCTTCTGGAGTCCCAAGGCGAGCGTGATCTGGGAGCCGACCAAGCAGCAGACCTACTACATTTCCTATGCGAAGTCGTACTCGTCGCTCGCCGGTCAGTTCATCACGAACGACAACAACTCCATCGGCAACGACACGATGGAGCCCGAGGAGAATAAGCTTTGGGAAGCCGGCCTGAAGTGGTCTCTTCTGGACGGCAAGCTTGGCTTCACGGCAGCCTTGTTCCGCGTCGACAAGACGAACGCGACGGTCGATGACGGAACGGGCGCGCAGGTTCCGACTGGTGAGGAGCAGCGCGTCCAGGGCGTCGAGCTCGGCCTGACCGGACAGCTCACGTCCGCTTGGACCATCCAGGCTGCATACGCCTACATGGACAGCGAGATTCTCTACAACGCTGCGACGACGGGCAATAACCCGGTGGCCGAGAACCAGAACAAGGGCAACCGCGTCGCATTCGTGCCCGAACACGCGGTCTCCGTCTGGTCAACGGTCGAGATCTCGAAGATCATGAACCTGTGGCCAGGCAAGACGACCATCGGCGGCGGCATCCGCTGGAGCGACGACATCTACGCCAACTCCGGCAACACCTCCATCATCCCGGCCAACTTCACGTTCGACGCGCTGATCTCCTACGAGAAGGACGGCTGGCGCTTCGCTGCCAACGGCTACAACCTCACGGACGAGCTGAACTACGACGCGAGCTTCGGCAATCGCGCCGTCGTGGCTGCTGGCCGCACCCTGATGTTCACGGTCGGCAAGAAGTTCTAAAAGCGTAGTAACGACGCGACCGCGGACATGGGCCCTGCCCATGTCCGCTCTGCATGTGAGAAGTACGAGATGCTGGTTCGCATCCCTGGAGTTCTGACACCCGCCGAGGTCGAGCGCAGCCGTGCCGCACTCGAGGAAGCCGCCTGGATCGACGGCAAGGCAACGGCTGGCGAGCAGGCCGGCACCGTCAAAAAGAACCTGCAGATCCCTGTCGACTCGGCCGTGGCGCGCGAAATAGGCCAGATCATCCTGCGCGCGCTCGGCACGAACCCGCTCTTCAACTCGGCCGCATTGCCGCTGCGCGTGCTGCCGCCGATGTTCAATCGCTACGACGTCGGCATGACATTCGGCGCCCACGTCGACGGCGCCCTGCGGTCCATTCCGGGCGCCGGCATGCGCATGCGCGCCGACGTCTCCTCGACATTGTTCCTGACACCTCCGGAAGACTACGATGGCGGAGAGCTGATCATCGAGGACACATTCGGCACGCAGAAGGTGAAGCTCAACGCCGGTGACATGGTGGTCTATCCGGCATCGAGTCTGCACAGCGTGACGGAAGTGACGCGCGGCTCCCGCTGGTCGTCCTTCTTCTGGACGCAATCCATGGTCCGTGACGACGGCATGCGCCGGCAGCTCTTCGAGTTGGACATGGGCATCGTCGAAGTCCGCCGCTCACTCCCGGACGACCACCACGGCGTCGTCGCGTTGACGAGCCACTACCACAATCTACTGCGTCGCTGGGCCGATCTCTGAGCGCTTCGGCTCGAAGGAACGCGATGAACGACAAGGTGATCTTCGCCTGGCAAGGCAACGCGACCCGCAAGGCCCGGCTTGCGAAGGACCCCGCTTTCGCCGCCGAGCAGGTGCGCAAAGCGGCCCTTTCTGGTGATGCCGCCGCGCAGCTTTCGTGGGGTCTCATGCTGCTCGATGGGCATGGCACGCCGCGCGATCTTCCCGCCGCGTTCAACTGGATCCAGCTTTCCGCGCGCGCCGGCGGTCGTGACGCCATGAACATGCTCGGCCGCTGCCATGAGCTCGGCTGGGGCACCGACGTCAATCTCGCCATCGCGGCCCACTGCTATCGCGCCGCAGCCGAGCTGAAGCATCATTGGGCCGAGTTCAATCTCGCCTGCCTTCTCCTGCGCGAGGACGGCGTGCCGGGAGAGCTCGCCGAAGCCCTGGCGCTGCTTGCGCGCGCCGCGCGCCGCGGCAATGCAAAGGCGATGAACATGCTCGGCCGGTGCTGCGAGGAAGGCTGGCGGGGAACTCGGAAGCCGGCAGCAGCGCGCCGCTGGTATCTCCGCGCAGCGCGCGGTGGCTGTTTCCGCGGCGCCTTTCACACGGCGCGCCACCTCATTGACGATGGCGAGATCGATCAAGCCGTCAAATGGCTGCGGCAGTCCATTGCCTCTGCACCGGCGGATTTCTGCGAGGAGCTCGCCGGCGTGTTCGCCGCGCACCCTGTCGAACGCCTGCGCGCAATATCCGATCTCGCTCGTGCGCAAGCCGCGCGCGCGGCGCGGCAGGCGCCGGCCGGCGAGCCGCGCGCTCAGACAGCGTCCTCCGAACGCGCGCCAGCGCGGCGGCGGTCTCGCAAGATCCGCCCAGTGGGGCGCGCCGTAAGACGCATCGCGGCATCCGTCGGGATCGTCAGGCAATGACGAGCGCTTTGTCGGACAAGGCTGCCGCCAGCGCCAAGCCGAGCACCGGTGCTCCCGATCAAGCGGGTGCCACGGTAAGCCCGCAGCGCGGCCGTCCCGGCCGTCCGCCGAAGAACAAGTGGCGGAGCCGTTCCTTCTGGCTGCGGCACATGCAGCAGTGGCACTGGATCAGCGCCGCGATCTCACTCGTCGGCATGCTCCTGTTCGCCATCACCGGCATCACGCTCAATCACGCCTCGCAGATCAATGCATCGCCGAAAGTGTCACAGATCGAAGCCAAGCTGCCTGCGGATATGCTGACACACATCAAGGCCGATCCCGCGAGCACGAAGGCGCCCGTCCCGCAAGCACTCGCGGATTGGATCAGTGCGCGCACGCGCATTGATGTCGGCGGTCGCCCCGCCGAGTGGACGGCCTCCGAAGTCTATGTCGCGCTTCCGCGACCGGGCGGCGACGCCTGGCTCACGGTCGATCGCGCGAGCGGCGACATCACGTACGAGCGCACCGATCGGGGTTGGATCGCCTACCTCAATGACCTCCACAAGGGGCGCAATACCGGCCTCGCCTGGAGCCTCTTTCTCGATGCCTTCGCGCTCGCCTGCGTCATCTTCTGCGTGACCGGCTTCGTGCTGCTGAAGCTGCACGCCGTCGGGCGCCCATCAACCTGGCCCATGGTCGGTCTCGGCATCGCCGTGCCGGTCATCGTGCTCATCATCTTTGTCCACTGAACGAGGAAAGCAATGCGTGTTGCGATCACGGTCGGACTGTCGGGCGCCATGGCCGCGCCCGCGCTCGCGGCCGACATCAATCTCAATGTCGAGATCCCGCGCCTGAGTGTCGCCGAGTATCACCGGCCCTATGTCGCGATCTGGCTCGAGCGGCCCGACAACAGCGTCGCGGCCAATCTGGCTGTCTGGTACGACGTCAACCTGCGCAACAACGAGGGCACCAAGTGGCTCAAGGATCTCCGCCAGTGGTGGCGACGCACGGGGCGTGAGCTTTCCATGCCGGTCGACGGGCTCTCGAGCCCAACGCGGGCACCGGGCAAGCACGATGTCGCCTTCTCGGGCGCCGGCAAACCTCTCGCCGACCTCCCGCCGGGCCAGTATCAGCTCGTCGTCGAGGCGGCGCGCGAGGTCGGCGGACGCGAGCTGCTCCGCATTCCGATGCAGTGGCCGCCGAAGGAGACCGTCAATCTCACGGCGAAGGGCGAGCACGAGCTCGGCGCCATCTCCGTGACTCTCAAGCCCTGACACCAGCAAGAGGGATGAACATGAAGACAACCGCCAAGCTTGCTGCCATCGCGCTCATCGCGTGCCTGCCCGTCAGCGCGGAGGCGCACCGCCTCTGGATGCTACCGTCCGCCACGGTGCTCTCGGGCGACGATCCCTGGATAACGATCGACGCCGCCGTCTCCAATGATCTCTTCTATTTCGAGCACTTTCCCATGCGGCTCGGCAACATTGGCGCCGATGACGACGGCCCGCCAGCCGGCGCAGCGAAAGGACCGAAGGGCAAAGGACCAGCGGGACGCCGCGGCGGGCGGCCAGCCGAACTCGTCGTCACGGCTCCCGACGGCTCGACAGTCGAAGCGCAGAACGGCAACACGGGCCGCTATCGCTCGACGTTCGATGTTCATCTGAAGCAGAAGGGCACCTACCGGATCGCGGCCATCAACGAGATGCTGTTCGCTTCCTACAAGCTCGGCGGCGAGAGAAAGCGCTGGCGCGGGACGGCCGACACGCTGGCCAAAGAGATCCCCGCAAACGCGGAAGAGCTGAGCGTGACCGAGGGCTACAACCGCGTCGAAATTTTTGTGACCTCGGGAAAGCCGACGGACACGGCGCTCAAGTCCACGGGCAAGGGCCTCGAGCTTCTGCCGATGACTCACCCCAATGATCTCATGGTTGGCGAAACGGTGAAGTTCCGCTTCGTGGCTGACGGCAAGCCGGCGGCCAACATGCCCGTGAAGGTGATCCCGGGCGGCATCCGCTATCGCGACAAGCTCGGCGAGATGGATTTCAAGACCGACGGCGAGGGGGTCCTGAGCTTCAAGGTCGAGACACCCGGCATGTACTGGCTGAATGCCTCGCTGAGCGATCTGCCGAGCACGATCGACAAGGCCAAGCGGCGCGTCGGCTACACCGCCACGCTCGAGTTCCTGCCTCAGTGAACGACGCCGACCCGGTCGAGGCGGCCACGCGTATTCCGGCACGACGCGTCATCGTGCCGGAGATCGCGGCCAACGGCGCCTTACGCCCGCTGCCGGGGCGCGACAAGCTCGTGCAGGTGGGCGGCGAGACCATGGGTACGACATGGTCCGCCAAGTTGTACGCGCCTTCAACCACCGATGGGCATCGCGCCCGGCAAGCCATTCAGGACGCTCTCGACCACGTCGTGAGCGAAATGAGTCCGTGGGTCGCGACATCGGCGCTTTCGAGGTTCAATGAAGCACCGGCAGGAAGCTGGCACACGCTTCCGCTGAACTTCTTTGCCGTTCTCAGGACGGCACTGAGCATCGCGCGGGAGAGCAAGGGCGCCTTCGATCCGACGCTTGGCGCCCTGACCGACGCCTGGGGCTTCGGCCCTTCGCCAGCGCGCAGCCATCCGCCGGATGCCCGCGATACCGCGCGGATGCTCGCGCACGCAGGCTGGCAGCGTCTCGACCTCGATGAGGAACGTCGCCGCGTGCGCCAGCCGGGCGGCCTAGCCATCGACCTTGGCGGCATCGCGAAGGGCTTCGGCGTCGATCAGGCCGCGCGCGCGCTCAAAAGGCTCGGCATCCGCGATTTTCTCGTCGAGGTCGGCGGTGAGCTCAGGGGCGAAGGCATCAAGCCGGACGGCACGCCCTGGTGGGTAGCCCTCGAGCAGCCCCCGGCGACGAGCGGCGGCGAGGCCACGCTTTCCGATATCGTCATCGCCTTGCATGGACTGTCGGTCGCGACATCTGGAGACTATC
>Ga0180218_1001908_pt1 | contig 11693 bp, 8 predicted proteins | sample eDN3rd37CKraftBY_FD_151334 | JGI IMG/M metagenome (GOLD analysis project Ga0180218, IMG submission 151334) | Enriched backyard soil microbial communities from Emeryville, California, USA - eDNA 3rd pass 37_C Kraft BY (version 2) (version 2) | ecosystem: Environmental > Terrestrial > Soil >... | reverse complement strand
CGCTGGAGGTGGTGCCCGCGGCGCTGGGGACGCGCGCCGAGCTGGAGGGCGCGATCGCGCTCGCGCTCCAGCACACCGACCTGCTGGAACAGCCCGACGACCGACCGCGCGGCCCCGTCGCCGCGGGTCAGGTCCGCACAGGAGAGGGGAACCGGTGAGGGGACGCACGCCGCTGCTCGCGCTGCGGCAGGTCAGCAGGTACTTCGGTGCCGTCGAGGCCCTCGTCGACGTGGATCTCGAGGTGCACGCGCACGAGGTGGTCGCCCTGGTCGGGGACAACGGGGCGGGCAAGTCGACGCTCGCCCAGATCGTGGCGGGCGTGCTCAGCCCCAGCTCGGGGCAGCTCGAGATCGACGGCGAGCCCGTGTCGATCCCGTCGCCGTCGGCGGCGAACCAGCTCGGCGTGGCGAGCGTGTTCCAGGACCTGGCCGTGTGCGAGAACCTCGACGTCACCGCGAACGTCTTCCTCGGCCAGGAGCTGCGCGGGCGGGCCGGCCTGCTGCGCGACGGCGAGATGGAGACCGAGACCCGCGCGCTGCTGGAGCACCTCACCGTCCGGATCCCGTCGGTGCGCACCCCGTTGCGGCACCTGTCCGCGGGGCAGCGCCAGGCCGTCGCGATCGCGCGCACCCTCATCGGCCAGCCCCGCATCGTCGTGCTCGACGAGCCGACGGCGGCGCTCTCGGTGGCGCAGACCGCCGAGGTGCTCACGCACATCCAGCGGCTGCGCGACCTGGGGCTGGGCGTCATCCTCATCAGCCACAACCTCAACGACGTGCGCGCGGTCTCCGACCGCATCGAGGTGCTGCGGCACGGGCGGAACAACGGCTCGTTCCCGTCCACCGCCACGCACGAGGAGATCCTCGCCGCGATCACCGGCGCCAGCTGACCCCTCCGGCCCCGAGAGCGAGGACGCCATGGCGAAGTCGGAACGGCAGCAGCAGGTCGTCGCGCTGATCGAGCAGCGCGGTGAGCTCCGCCTGGCGGACCTCGCGGGAGCCGTCGACGCGTCGGCGGTCACGCTGCGTCGGGACCTGCGCGAGCTCGCCGAGCGCGGTCGCATCAGCTACCTCCACGGCCTCGCCCGCGCCCGCTCGCGCCACACGATGGAGCTCGCGTACGAGGAGAAGCGCCAGGTGGCGATGGCGGAGAAGGCCCTCATCGGCCGGGCGGCCGCCGAGCTGGTGCACGACGGGGACGCCGTCGTCCTCGGGGCGGGCTCGACGACGCTCGAGCTCGCCCGCTGCCTCGTCGACCGGAGCGTCGAGGTGTGGACCAACTCGCTGCTCGTCGCGGAGGCCCTGGCCGACGCCCGGTCCGTGCGGGTGCGGCTGGCCGGCGGCGACGTCCGTGGTGCGGTCCGTGCCCTCGTCGGGTCGCGCGCGGAGCGCAGCTTCGCAGGCCTGCGGGCGCCGCTCGCGTTCCTGTCGGGGAACGGCCTGACGTGGGCCCGGGGGCTCACCACCCCGAACCTGCACGTCGCCGAGATCGACCGGGCGATGGCTGCTGCGGCCGTCGAGGTGGTGGCGCTGGTCGACCACACCAAGGTCGGCGTCGAGTCGTTGATCACCACGGTCCCGACGGCGCGGCTGGCACGGGTGGTCACCGACCGTGCCGCCCAGCGCTGCGGCGAGCTCGAGCAGCTGGTGCGCAGGGGCGTCCGGGTGCAGCTCGTCGACTGAGCGCACCCGGCAGCGCGGGTGATCGTGCGGCCGATCAGATGATCACCCGTCGCTCGGGGAAGACGACGAAACGCTCACCCCCGGGCGCATCTGTGGCCGCTCGCGGCCGCACGGGGGCAGCGTCGCCCTGGACCACCCCTGGCCCGCGACCGCGGGCCACCGATCAATGACGATGGAAGTAGGGGATCTCCGTGGGTCAGACGTTCCGACGTGTGGTGTCCGCGCTCGTGGCTCTTGCCGCCTCCGCCGCGATGACGACGACGTCCGCGGCCGCGGCGTCGCCGCCCGGCAGCCCGGACCGGGCCGGGGGAGCCGCCGCGAGCGAGAAGCTGCCGCTCGCGCCGACGCCACCGCTGGGCTGGAACAGCTGGAACACCTTCGGGTGCGACATCGACGCGCAGCTCATCGAGGACACGGCCGACGCGATGGTGGCCTCCGGGATGCGCGACGCGGGCTACGAGTACGTCAACATCGACGACTGCTGGATGGCGCCGGAGCGTGACGCCGACGGCAACCTCGTGCCGGATCCGGTGCGGTTCCCCGAGGGCATCGCGGCGGTGGCCGACTACGTCCACGCCCTCGACCTCAAGCTGGGGATCTACTCGTCCGCGGGGACGGCGACCTGCCAGGACCTCCCGGCGAGCCTCGGGCACGAGGTGGAGGACGCCCGCAAGTTCGCCGAGTGGGGCGTGGACCTCCTGAAGTACGACAACTGCCACAACGAGGGGCTGCCCGCCGCAGAGCGCTACCAGGCGATGGCCGACGCCCTGCTGGCGTCGGGCCGGCCCATCCTGCTGTCCATCTGCGAGTGGGGCGCGAACGACCCGTGGTCGAGCTTCGGCCCCGAGCTGGGTCAGATGTGGCGCACGACAGGCGACATCACCGACACGTGGGGCAGCGTGATGGGGATCCTCGACCAGCAGGTGGGTCTCGAGGCGTACTCCGGGCCGAACGCGTGGAACGACCCCGACATGCTCGAGGTCGGGAACCCCGGGCTCACGGAGGACGAGTCGCGGGCCCACATGAGCCTGTGGTCGCTCCTCAACGCGCCGCTCATCGCGGGGAACGACCTGCGCGACATGCCGGACTCCACCCTCGCCATGCTCACGAACCCTGACGTCCTCGCGGTCAACCAGGACTGGGGCGGGATCCAGGGGCACAAGATCGCCGACGACGGGGACCAGGAGGTCTGGGTCAAGCCGATGTCGGACGGCGGGGCGGCCGTCGTCCTGCTGAACCGCGGCAGGGGCGGCGCCGCCATGGAGACGACGGCGGCCGACCTGGGCCTGTCAGGTGCGGACGCGTACCGGGTCACGGACGTGTGGTCGCACGCCGTGACGCAGACGCGAGGCGCCGTGCGGGCCTCCGTGCCCAGCCACGGCGCCCGCATGTTCGTCGTCGAGCCGGGGCGCCCGGCCGAGGACCACCCGGCCATCACCGCGGCGGTCGACGCAGGAGGCTTCGCCGCCCCGGGGAGCGACGTGACGGCGACCGTCACGGTGACGAACGACGGGTTCACGCCGGTGCGCGACCTCACGCTGCAGGTCACGGCCCCGGACGGCTGGACGGTGCGGGCCGACGAGGCGAAGCCGGTGGTCGTGCCGCCGGGCGACGCGGTGACGCGGAAGGTGGTCGTGAGCGTTCCGGTCCAGGCGACCACCGGCACCTACGAGCTCGGCGTCGAGGCGGACTACACCACGGTCGACAAGGAGTCCCAGCACGTCTCGGGCACCGGGTCCGTCGCCGTGGCGACCGCCCCGCGCGGCGAGCGCTACGTCAGCGACCTCGAGCCGGTGAGCGCACAGGTGGGCTGGGGCGACCTGGGCGTGGACGAGAGCACCGACGGCAACCCGATCACCCTCGGGGGCACCCGCTACGAGAAGGGGGTCGCGGCGCACGCGGCGTCCGAGGTGGAGTACTACCTCGGCGGGGTCTGCTCCGCCTTCACGGCCGACGTCGGCATCGACGACGAGGTGGGCGACCGCGGGACGGTCACGTTCACCGTCCTCGGCGACGGGAAGGTGCTCGACGAGACCGGGGTCGTCACCGGAGCCGACGACGCGATCACCGTCGACGCCGACCTCGCCGGGGTCGAGCTGCTCACCCTGCGGGCCGGGGTGGGCCCCGAGGGGAGCGACAACTACGACCACGCCGAGTGGGCGGACGCCCGGGTCTCCTGCGCCGGTCCGGTCGCGTCGGTCGGCGTCGACCCGCAGGGCACGGTCGAGGTCGGCGCCGGCTCCACGGTCGACGTCACCGGGACGCTCTCCGTGAGCGAGGGGACCGCGACCGACGTGCGCCTCGCCCCGTACGCGCCGTCGGGCTGGACGGTCGAGGGAGAGCCGGCGACGGCGGACCGTCTCGCCGCGGGGGAGTCCCTCGCCGCCACGTGGAGCGTCGCGGTCCCGGCCGACGCCGAGCCGGGGGTGGTGGAGATCCCGCTGGTGGCGACCTTCACGGGCGAGGACTCCGCCGGTCTCGTCGTCGAACGGGGCACGGCGCGTGTCTCCGTGCTGCCGGACGGGTGGCTGCTCACCCGTGAGGCGGAGGCCGCCCAGAACACGCCGGGCGGCGCCGCGCGGGTGGTGGCGTGCGGGGCGTGCTCCGGCGGCCAGAAGGTGGGGTACGTCGGTTCCGGCGCCGCCAACGACCTCACCCTTCCCGGGATCGAGGTCGCGGAGGCCGGCGAGTACGGACTGGTGGTGGACTACCTGGTGTCCGGCACGCGGACCGTGGACGTGAGCGTCAACGGAGGGCCGGCACAGACGCTGACCCTGACCGGCGGCTCGTTCAGCACGCCGGCGAGCACGACGGCACGGGTGCGTCTCGACGCGGGGGAGAACGTCGTGCGCTTCTTCAACGACGCGGCGTACGCCCCCGACCTGGACCGCATCGCGGTCACCCGATAGCCCGGTCGCACGACGGGCGAACGGCGGGGGCGCCACGCACGGTGCCCCGCCGACGTGCGCAGACACCGACGAAAGGAAGCTCGATGACGAGTACTCGCAGACGCCGCTCGTGGAGGGGTGTCGTTCCGTGGGCCGTGGCCGCCGCCGTGCTGGTGGGTCCTGGGCTCGCAGCTCCGGCCGCCGCGACGGATCCGCCGGCGGGGCTGCCGGTCGGCGACGAGTTCGACGGCGCGTCGCTCGACCCCTCCGTCTGGGAGGTGGTCCGGCCCGACGGCGCGGCGCTGTCGATGGCCGACGGCGGCCTGACGATCGACGCCCTGCCCGGGGACCTCTACGGCGGGACGAACACCGCGAAGAACCTGGTGCTCCAGCCGGCTCCGGCGGAGCCGTGGGAGGTGACGACCACCATCGACTTCGCGCCCACCTCCTGCTGCCAGCAGGCGGGCCTGCTGCTGTACACCGACGACGGCAACTATGCGTCTCTCGCCTTCTCCGGGCGGGCGGGCGGGGCCGGGCGGGTGTTCTTCCTGCGCGAGGAGCGCGGGACGCCGTCGGTCCCCGGGCCGGTGGACAAGCCGCTGGACCAGTGGCCGACCCGGTACTCGCTCCGGCTGACGAGTGACGGGGACTCGATCACGGGGTCCTACTCCGCAGACGGTGAGGTCTGGACGGAGATCGGCGTGCCGGTCGCGGCGGCGAGCTACCGGAAGGTCGGGGTCTTCGCCATGGCGGGGACGGCGGGCGCGGCGGTCGTCCCGGCACGCTTCGAGAGCTTCACGGTGGCGGAAGGACCGGAGCCGCCCCCGCCGCCGCAGGCGGAGTCGACCGTTCGCCCGATCGACTGGACGGCGCTCGGCGACGAGCACCTGACCGGCGTCGACGCCGTCCCCGCGGAGATCCTGGGCAGCTCGAACGAGTACGCGCTCACCACGTGGTGGCGGCAGAAGTTCGCGGGCCAGCCCGAGGGGTACCTGTCGTTCGGGGGCACCGGCGAGCACCAGATCAGGCCCGTGGCGGCCGAGTCGCTGGCCCTCGCGACGGCGATCGCGACCGGCAGCTACGACCCGGCCGTGACCGGGGTGCCGGTCGAGGAGGCGAGGGCGCGAACCGCGCGCCTCGTCGGCTCGCTGGCGCACGCCCACTACGGCAACCGTGGCGGCGGGTGGAGCGGACCGACGTCGTGGCAGGGCGCGCTGTGGGCGGCACTGACGGCGCAGGCGGCCTGGCTGATCTGGGACGACCTGGACGCCGGGGCACGGCGCGAGGTCGAGGTCATGATCGAGACCGAGGCGGACCGCTTCCTCGACTACGAGGTGCCCTACTGGACGGCTGCCGACGGCACGGTCCTCTCGCCGGGCGACACCAAGGCCGAGGAGAACTCGTGGAACTCCATGCTGCTGCAGGCGGCGACCGCGATGATGCCCGACCACCCGCGGCACGACGCCTGGATGGCGAAGAACGTGGAGCTCCTGCTCTCCGCCCACGCGAAGCCGTCCGACGTCGCCGACGTGACCCCGGTCAACGGCCGGCCGCTGAACGAGTGGATCGACGGCTGGAACGTCGAGGAGGACGGTCGCGCGTACAACCACGACCGGCTCCACCCCGACTACATGGCCACGATGGTGCAGCAGCTGTACGCGGGAGTGACGTCGACCCTGGCGGGCCGACCCACGCCCGCGGCCGCGCTGCACAACATGGAGCTGCTGTACGGGAACTTCGTGGACCGTGACTACCCCGCGCCTCCCTACGTCGCGCCGGGCGGCACGATCTACCGACCCGGCTCCGGTGCGGTCTACTACCCGGAGGGCACCGACTGGGGGCGCTCCCGGCGCCTCCAGTTCGTCGCCGTCGACGCCATGTCGGCGGCGTTCGGCGTCGACCGGGCGGCGAGCCGTGACGGCCGGTACTGGCTGGCGCTGCACGGCGCGGACGCGCTGGCCATGCAGGCGCGGTCCGACGACGGTCGCACGTACGTCGCCGGTGACGACGACACCTACGCCGGCCGCGAGGAGTGGGTCGCGATGCACGCCGCCTGGTCCGTGCTCTCGCTGTGGACGGTGCAGAACGGCGACTTCCGGGTGTCCGACGCCCGGGCCGAGAGTCTCGACGATCTCGTGCCTCCCGAGATCTCGTCGGACGTCGAGGGCCACCCTGCTCCCGGTGGCGCCTACTGGCGCGGCGCGACCCTCGCGCTGACGGCGGTGGACGACGACGCCGGCGTCGCGGGCCTGGAGCTCCGGACCCAGCGCGACGAGCGCTGGCAGCGGTACGACGAGCCGCTCGAGCTGAGCCCTGGCGTGTGGGACGTCGAGGTACGCGCGACCGATCGGAACGGCAACGTCGCGACGACGACGCTGGAGCGCCTGCGGATCGTCGGCCCCGGGAAGTAGCGACGGCGATCGTGACGGGGGTCCTGAGGGCCGCGGGGGAGGGGACCCCGCGGCCCTCAGGGGGTCGAGGTCAGCGGCTCAGGACGCCGAGCACGTGACCTTGGGCCACGTCCAGTCCCCGCCGTGCATCACGGTGAAGCCGAACGACGTCGACTGGCCGGCGGCCAGCGTCCCGTTCCCGGCCGGGCGCATCGTCATGACCTTGCCGGACGAGTCCCAGGTGGGCGTGCCGTTCCAGGTGGCGCTGATCCGCTGGGCGGAGCTGACGGTCACGGTCGAGGTCCACGACGAGATGTTGCCGTTGGCCGTGATGGTCACGGTCCCGTTGAAGCGGTCGCCCCACTTCTGGCCCTCGGAGTAGGTGGCGGTGCAGCCGCTGCCGCCGGTGGGCGGCGGCGTGGTCTCGCCGGGGTCCGGGTCGCCGCCGCCGGGGACGCCCTCGCCGCTGTTGAGGACGTTCAGGACCGAGGTGTAGGCGGCCTTCTTCTGGCCGTTGCCGTCGAAGAGCAGCGGGGTGCCGCTCGCCCGCCACGAGTCGGTGTCGCGCACGCCCCACACCGTGATGCCCGTGCAGCGCGAGACCGCGAGGCACGCCTGCGTGACGCCCTGGTACTGCTCGGCCTGCGAGCTGCCGGAGCCCTCGATGTCCAGCTCGGTGATCTGGACGTCCACGCCGAGGTCGGCGAAGTGCTGGAGCGTCTCGTGGTAGTTGTTCGGCACCGGGTTGCCGCTGTTGAAGTGGGCCTGGAAGCCGACGCAGTCGATCGGCACGCCGCGCGCCTTGAAGTCCTTGACCATGGTGTAGACGCCCTGCGTCTTGGCGTGGGACCAGTTGTCGGTGTTGTAGTCGTTGTAGCAGAGCTTCGCGTTCGGGTCGGCGGCCCGGGCGGCACGGAAGGCGGCCTCGATCCAGTCGTTGCCGGTGCGCTGGAGGTTGGAGTCGCGGCGGGCGCCGGAGGAACCGTCCGCGTACGCCTCGTTGACCACGTCCCAGGCGTAGACCTTGCCCTTGTAGTGCGTGGCGACCTGGGTGACGTGGTTGAGCATCGCCTGGCGCAGCTGCGAGCCGCTCATGTTCTGCATCCAGCCCGGCTGCTGGGAGTGCCAGGCCAGCGCGTGCCCGCGCACCCGCTTGCCGTGGCTGGTGGCCCAGTCGAGGATCCGGTCACCGGAGGAGAAGTTGAACTGCCCCTGCTGCGGCTCGGTGGCGTCCATCTTCATCTCGTTCTCGGCCGTGATCATGCCGAACTCGCGGTCCGCGATCGTCGTGTACTGCGAGTCGCCGAGCTTGCCGGCGGCGATCGCCGTGCCGAAGTAGCGGCCCTGGTCGGAGGCCGCGGCGTGCAGGGTGCTCCCGGCGGCCTGTGCGCTCAGCGCCGTCGCGGCGAGGATGCCGATCCCGGCCACCGCCGCCCCTACGGACGCGCGCCATCTCTTCGTCGTGCGCTTCATCGATCCCATCCTTCGTTCGAGCCTGCTCATCCTTGAGTGGTGCTCGGCCACGAGGCCTCGTCATCGAGCGGTCGGGGTCGCCGACGACCCGAGGCTAGGTAGAAAACGTTTTCGATACAACCCCTGCGGGCGAATTTCTCGTCGCGAGGGCATCGAGGGCCACCGCGCCTCGGGCGGTGGCGACGGTGCCGATCAACGGGCGGAGCGCTCGCCGAGGCCGAAGCGGTCGTGCGGATCGATGTGCGCGAGGACCTTGTCGAAGGCTCCGGCGAGCGTGCGGACCTCGTCCGGGTCGAGGTCGTCGAAGACGTCCTGGAGCACCGTGCGCGCGTGGCCGGGGGCGCTCGCGACGACCTTCCGCCAGCCGTCGTCGGTGAGGTGCGCGATCGTCGCGCGACGGTCGTCCGGCGCGGTGCAGCGCTCGACGTAGCCGCGCGCCTCGAGCCGGCGGGCCACGTGCGAGAGGCGGGGGAGCGTGGCGCTGGTGAGGCGGGCGAGCTCGGTCATGCGCAGCGCTCGGTCAGGGGCCTCGGACAGCATCGCGAGCACCATGTACTCGAAGTGGGTGAGGTCGGCGTCCCGGCGCAGCTGCTGGTCGAGCGTGGCCGGCAGCAGCTCGATCACCGCCTGCAGCCGGAGCCACGTGCGCATCTGCTCGGCGTCGAGCCAGCGCGGCTCGTCGTCGGCCGCCGTCGCGGGCCGGGTCGTGGTCACGTGTTCGCCTCCTGGTCCGTCACCCTCCGAGCGAAGGTTGACGCTACAACTATAGCGGTCTATGTTGGTTGTAGCGTCAACCAAATGGGTCGACGACGGATCCTCAGGAGGAACCATGGCCACCATCAGCATCCTCGGCACCGGGAACATGGGCTCCGCGATCGCGGGCCTGGCGCTCGCCGGCGGGAACGACGTCCAGGTCGTCGCGCGCGACGTCACCAAGGCCGCGGCCGTGGACCCCGCGGTCACCGCGACCGCCTTCGGCGAGCCGCTCACGGGCGAGATCGTCGTCCTGGCGCTGCCGTACCCCGCGCTCGACGACGTCGTCGCGACCTACGGCGACCAGCTCGCCGGCCGCACCGTCGTCGACCTCACCAACCCGCTCGACTTCGCGACGTTCGACGCGCTCGTCGTGCCGGCCGACTCCTCGGCAGCGGCCGGGCTGGCGGAGAAGCTCCCCGGCGCGGCCGTGCTCAAGGCGTTCAACACGAACTTCGCCGCGACGCTCGTGACCGGCACCGTGGGCGACGTCCCGACGGCCGTCCTCGTCGCGGGCGACGACGCCGACGCCAAGGCCGCGTTCGCCGCCGCGTTCGACGGGTCCGCCGTCCGCGTCGTCGACGCCGGCTCGCTCAAGCGCGCCCGCGAGCTCGAGGCCCTCGGGTTCCTGCAGCTCACCCTCGCCGCGGGGGAGAAGACGCAGTGGACCACCGGGTTCGCGCTGCTCTGACCCTCGTCATCCCCAGCACCAGGAGCCGATCATGACCCGCACGTCCGACCTGCTCGCGGCCGAGACCGCGATGGGCGCCGTCACCCTGCACGTAGGCGACCTCGGCGCGATGAGCGCCTACTACCGCGAGGCGATCGCGCTCGAGGAGATCCCCGCCCTCGGCGCGCCCGACCGGGTGGTGCTGGGTCGCGGCGGCGTGCCCGTCGTCGCGCTCCAGCACACGCCGGGGCTGCCCGCCACGTCCCGGAACCAGGCCGGCCTGTTCCACACGGCGATCCTCTTCGACACGGAGGAGGCGCTCGCCTCCGCCGTCGCGCACGCCGCGCAGCACCCGCTGTCGCGGTTCGCGGGGAACGCCGACCACTGGGTCTCGCGGGCGTTCTACTTCACGGACCCCGAGGACAACGGGATCGAGCTCTACTGGGACCGGCCGCGCGAGGTCTGGCAGCACGACGGCGGCGGCCGGGTCGCGATGGGCTCCGACTGGTTCGACCCGCAGGAGTTCCTGCAGCGGCACCTCACCGAGGACGCCCTCGCCGGGGCCACCGCCCAGGCCGCGCAGGTCGGGCACGTCCACCTGCAGGTGGGCGACATCCCCACGGCGCAGAAGTTCTACGTCGACACCCTCGGCTTCGAGATCATGGCGACGTTCCACGGCGCCCTGTTCGTCGCCGCCGGCGGGTACCACCACCACATGGCGATGAACACCTGGAACAGCGCCGGCGCCGGGCCCCGGGCCGCCACGCTCGGGCTCGGGCAGGTGGCGCTCACCGTCCCGACGCGCGACGAGGTCGGGGCGCTCGCGGACCGGCTGAAGCACGCCGGCGTCGCGGCGCGCGACGACGGCCGCACCCTGCGCTTCGACGACCCGTGGAACACGCTCGTCGAGGTGTCGGTGGCCTGACCGCAACCGGCGCGGCCGGATGTTGTGGGCGCGATTGAGGGGACTATCCGAGGCCGGATAGTCCCCTCAATCGCGCTCACAACATCGGGCGGGATGGATCGTCAGCGGAAGACGACCGTGCGGTGGCCGTCGAGCAGCACGCGGTGCTCGGCGTGCCACCGCACGGCGCGCGCGAGGGTGCGGCGCTCGACGTCCTCGCCGATCGCGACGAGGTCCGCGACGGCGCGCGAGTGGTCCACGCGCTCGACGTCCTGCTCGATGATCGGGCCCTCGTCGAGGTCGCCCGTGACGTAGTGCGACGTCGCGCCGATGAGCTTGACGCCGCGGTCGTGCGCCTGCGCGTAGGGGCGTGCGCCCTTGAAGCTCGGCAGGAACGAGTGGTGGATGTTGATGACCTTGCCCTCGAGGTCGCGGCACAGCTCGTCCGACAGGATCTGCATGTACCGGGCGAGGACGACGAGCTCGACGTCGAGCTCGGCCACCAGCTCCCGCAGCCGGTCCTCCGCCTGTGCCTTCGTGTCCTTCGTGACCGGCACGTGGTGGAACGGCTTGCCGTAGAACGCCGCCATGTCCGCGAGGTCCGGGTGGTTGCCGACGACGCCGACGACGTCCACCGGCATGCCCTGGTAGCGCTCGCGGTACAGCAGGTCCACCAGGCAGTGCGGCGCCTTGCTGACCAGCACCAGCGTGCGCAGGCGGCGGCCGACGACGTCCAGCTCCCAGGTCATGCCGAACCGCTCCGCCACCGGCGCGATCGCGGCCGTGAGCGCGGCGCGCGCGGCCGCCTCCTCGACGTCGAGCGCCACCTGCACGCGCATGAAGAACAGGCCCGACGCCGGGTCCCCGAACTGCTGCGACTCGGTGATGTTGCCGCCGTGCTCGGCCAGCACGCCCGCCACGGCGTGCACGATC
>Ga0180218_1001906_pt1 | contig 11709 bp, 8 predicted proteins | sample eDN3rd37CKraftBY_FD_151334 | JGI IMG/M metagenome (GOLD analysis project Ga0180218, IMG submission 151334) | Enriched backyard soil microbial communities from Emeryville, California, USA - eDNA 3rd pass 37_C Kraft BY (version 2) (version 2) | ecosystem: Environmental > Terrestrial > Soil >... | reverse complement strand
ACGGTGATGCCATGCGGATCGGGATCCCTCTGGTCGACATCATCACGGGTCTCAACGCTGTGAACGGCATCCTCATGGCACTTCACGTGCGGCAAAAGACCGGACGCGGGCAACTCGTGGATCTGGCACTACTCGACAACGCTGTGTCGATCCTGCACCCACACGCCGGCAAGTGGTTTGCCACCGGCGTCGCGCCGGAGCGGACGGGCGTGGCACACCCGACGATCTGTCCCTATGAAACGTTCACCTGCGCCGATGGCCCCTTCTTCATCGGTGCCGGCAACGACCGGCAATTCCGCGCTCTGGTCGTGGCGCTCGACGCTTCAGACCTGGCCGACGACCCGAGATTCGTCACCAACTCCGACCGGATGGCAAACGCAGCTCAACTGCGCGACATCCTCGGCGGCCTCGTCAAAACTTGGCAGCGCGAAGCTTTGGCGGCCCTGCTACGGCGAGCCGGCGTACCGTCGGGGTCGGTGAACAATGTCGGAGAGGCCCTTTCGCTACCGCAGGTCCGTCACCGCGAGATGGTGGTCGAGTGTGACGGCTACCGGGGTCTCGGCGTACCCGTCAAACTCGCTGGGTCCCCCGGTGCTGTGCGGTTCGGGCCGCGCGACCGTGGCGCCGATACCGATACTGTGCTAACAGAACTCGGACTTCTCGAAGACGATATCGAGCAGCTGCGCGCCACCGGGGCACTGCCCGAGTAACAGCTCACCTGCACGGCGGATCTTGGCCATGCCTACCAGCAGAGCTGGTTCCACACACAGCTGCCGGCAAGGTCACCGACCGTATGCAAGCCAAATCGTCGTTCGGCCGTTCAACGCCGATCGCGTTCTCTCCGTTTTGCATTCGTCGTCATTCACCAACAGGTGTTGCAAAATAGGACACTGGTGACCTCATCCCTGCTTCTAGCGTTCCAAGGTGCGCATTCTCCCTGAATATCCGCACCGTTTCACATCCCGTATCCCACTCAAGGAGTGACCATGGCCCTGTTCGCTGTTATCTGGTCGTACACCACTGACGCCTCCGTCAAAGAGGCCGCCCATGCCGACCACCTGGTCTTCGTCAAGGACGCGGCCGCCAAAGGCGTGCTACAGGAAGCGGGCGCCTGGGCCGACGGAGCCGGCGCGCTGCTCGTGTTCAAGGCGGACAGCGAAGACGACCTGCAGGCCCTGCTCGCCGAGGACCCCTATGTCACGCAGGGTGTTGTCATCGACCAGAGCATCTACCAGTGGAAGCCCGTCATCGGACCTCTCGTAGGGATCTGAGGACGACCCGGCTGCTCCACCTCGATGGAAAGAAGTTGCAGCATCTCTACATTGAGTTGCAATCAGCACTCTTCCAGTAGCGTCGGCACGAACGACCCGTACAACTTGCATCTGTGCGTTCGCATAGTGAGCGACGGATGCGAAAAGTTCGATCAGCGACATCGCGGAACCATCACATCACCGCCTCGACGGCGCAAGCCTCGACGCCGAACCGATGTGGCGATCGATGAGTACCGACATTTCGACAATCCGAGGCAATCGTTGACCTTCCCTAGCGGCCTTTTCTGATCAGCCGACTGGGTGGGGTGACACCGTGCGTACGCGATACACCAGCTTCACGCCTTCCTGATCAGTCAATTTCCTTCTCGACCGGTGATGAAAGTGAGCAACACATGTCCGTGAGCAAAGAATCGCTGTTCCTCAACGACCTGTACTCGTCCTGGCTTCGACGGTCCGAAGGTATGGATCTCGCAGGTCAGCGAGACATGTTCGAAGAATGGCATCTTCCCACCATCGAACCCACCGATGTCACGTATGAAGAAGTGACAGCCAACGGTGTGCCGGCAACATGGGCCAAGCCGCTGGGCGCCGCCGAAGACCGGGTGATCGTCTTCACGCACGGCGGCGGATTCGTGACAGGTTCACGCTTTTCCCATCGCAAGCTTGCCGCACACCTCGCCAAGCTGGCAGGAGTTCACGCACTCGTGGTGGACTACCGGCTCGCGCCGGAGGCAAAGCATCCAGCACAGCTCGAAGACTGCATTGCCGTGCACAAGTGGCTCCGTACGCAGGGCTACAAGGCAGAACATACGGCGACGGTCGGCGACTCGGCAGGCGCACATCTCGCCATCTCGACCGTGTTCGAACTTGCGGGTATGGCACTTCCCACTCCGGCCGCCGTTGTCGCTCTTTCGCCGTGGCTCGATATGGAGATCAAGGGGTTGACGATCGAATCGAACGACGCAGTCGACGTCCTGGCCAAGAGGGCAGTCCTCGAGATGATGCGGGAGAATTTCCTGACCGACCTCTCGGAAGCGACGGACCCGCGGGCAAACCCCCTGCTCAGGGACTACACAGACTTCCCTCCCGTCTATGTATCGGTCGGCGGCTATGAGACTCTGCTCGACGACTCGCGCCGGGTCGTCGAGTTGATCGAAAAGGCAGGGAGCGAAGCCGTGCTCGACGTGGTCGACGAACAGCAGCATGTCTTCCACTTCAACGCGGGACGAGCACCCGAGGCGGATCAGGCACTGAACCGGATCGCCCAGTGGCTACGGCCGAAGTTGGGGCTCGCCTGAACACCGCATGTAGGGCGTGCAACTGAAAGCACAGCGCGCCCACGAAAGAGGAACGTGTCTCGGCGGCGGTCTGCTTCGACCAGACCGCCGCCGAGTCCGTTCGCATGCCAGTCAGCAGTGCACTATCCGAACCATCGATTGCAGTGAAGATCGGGAAGACACATACATGGAAAATCCAGTTCTCGTAGAACGCGACGGATTCATCGAAACGTGGACGATCAATCGGCCGGCTGAACGTAACCCAGTCTCAGGGATGGATGTCGTCGACGCATTGGTCGCATGCGTGGATGCCGTCAACGCCGATTACGGGGTACGCGCTGTCATTGTCACCGGCGCGGGATCGACCTTCTCCGCCGGCGGCAACGTCAAGGACATGGCGAATCGCCGGGGACTGTTCGGCGGGAAGCCTCACGAACAACGCGATGGCTATCGCGCCGGGATACAACGGATCCCACGAGCGATGTACAACTGCGACGTACCTTTGATTGCAGCGGTGAACGGCCCTGCAATCGGTGCCGGGTGCGATCTTGCCCTCATGTGCGACCTCCGAATCGCCAGCGAAAAAGCGTTCTTTGCTGAGAGCTTCGTCAAGCTGGGCATCATCCCGGGTGACGGGGGTGCGTGGTTGTTGCCGAAGGCGGTCGGTATGGCGCGGGCGGCCGAGATGATTCTCACGGGTGACCGTGTCGACGCAACACAGGCTCTCGAGTGGGGATTGGTCTCGAACGTCGTTCCTCCCGATCAGCTGCTCGACGAAGCTCGTGCTCTCGCCAACAGGGTGGCCGCCAATCCTCCGCACTCGGTACGGATGGCCAAAAAACTCCTGCGTGAAGGGCAGCACCAGAGCCTCGACAGTCTCCTCGAACTGTCCGCTGCTCTGCAGGCGCTGGTTCAACAGACCACCGATCACACGAGAGCAGTCAACGCCCTCATGGAGAAGCGCCCTGCCGCATTCACCGGCGAGTGACGATGCCTCACGTAGAAAGCTCCTCGATCAGCGGTGCGGACACGTGGACGTTCGGCAAGGCAATCGCATCAACAGGAACGATGTCGTGAAGGTCGACGAGTCCTCTTCGATCGAGCACTGGTCTACTGACTGTTACCTCAGTGCCAGGGGCAGGACGAGGAGCATGATGTTCACCCGCCCGAGTTCGGACGTCTCGACCTCACTGAGTTGCCCGAAGAGGAACCCGACGACCGTATTCGTGTCTCGTGCACATCCAGCGCTCGAAGATTGTGTGCCGGCGGGCCCGCCACTTCGAGGAGCCGGCGGCTGGACCAGGCATGGGCTCCACGAGGACCTGAGTGCAACACGCCGGCGGGCACGCGCTGAGCGAGCAACGGGCGGCTGTGCTCGTAGCACATGACTGCGGCACAGCCACCGGTTACTCGTACTCAGCGAGCGAACTGTTTGCCGAGGAATTCGACAACCGCGCTGTGCAATTCAGCGCTGCGCGGAACTGCACCAGTCATCCAGTACACGCCATGGACAAGACCGCTATACAGTTCGACCTGGACCGGGACACCCTGTTCGGTCAGCATCCGCCCGTAGTTCAGGCATTCGTCGCGGGTGACCTCGTACTCGTTGACCAACATCAGCGTGGGAGGAAGCCCCGCCAAACTCTTCGCCTTGGCCGGCGAGGCGTACGGGTTCTCGGCGTCTTCCAGTGTGGCCAGGTACTGCTCCCAGAACCAGCCGATTGCTGCCGCGGTGATCAGGTATCCCTCGGCATTCTCCTCCCATGACGGGAAGCGTGCCGTGCCGTCGATAACCGGATAGACCAACACCTGAGCACATAGGGCCGGTGAGCCGGTATCACGTGCCCGAAGTGCGGTGACGGCGGCGAGATTGCCACCGGCACTGTCGCCCATGATGGCGACACGCGTCGCATCACCACCGAAGTCGGCGACGTTGTCGACTACCCAGTTCAAAGCAGCGAACGCGTCTTCGGGTGCGGCAGGGAACTTGTGTTCGGGAGCGAGCCGGTAACTCACGGCGGCCACGATGACTCGGGCGTCCGCGGCCAGCGCGCGACAAGGCTGCTCGGTAACGTCGAGGCTGCCCGCAACCCACCCGCCGCCGTGGATGTACACCACAACCGGCAGGGGCGCATCGGACTCCGGAATGTACAGACGCACGGCCTGGTCGCCATCCGGTCCGGGGTAGACCGTGTCGACGACACGAGCAAGATCCGCTTTCGGCGCCTGCAGTCCGCTGAAGGATTCGATGACCTCACGGACTTCAGCGACACTCATCTGCTCGAACGACTTCAGTCCCTGCTCGTTCAACGTGTCTATCAACTGCTCGACTACAGGATCGAGTGCCATGGTGATCTCCTTGATGTGATAGGCGGACTTGGTCAATCGCCGATTCGGTGGAGTCACACTACGAGGAGGTCAGAGCGGACGAGTGTCCGAAAACAACACAACTGTCCGTCTGTCCCGGTTCTCGTAGATGTGTGTTGCACAATCGGACACACCGAAGGTCCATCACTGTTCTACCGTCACCCAAGTGACCCACAGACGGCCAGAATCTCACCATCACCGTTCGATGACGCGCCCGGCACCGCGAGGGACCCACCGGAGAACGGGTTCACCCTCGAGGTGCTCTCGAGAAATGGGTTCCCTGTACGTCCGCGGGCTGCGGGGAAAGATGTTCGGTCGCCGCACGTCATGGTGAGGACACATCAGCGGCTCTGAAAAACGTGCCGCCCACTTCGGGTGTCGAGCTCGAATTATGCTTCCAGAGAGGGATTATCATGTTGCATCACGTCGTGACATTCACATGGAAGAAGGACATCACCGACGAGCAGGTCGAATCGTTCCACAAGGCTCTTGACGCGATATCGGCGAGCATTCCCCAGGTCGTCGAGTTTCGTTACGGAAGGGACCTCGCCCTCAAGCCCGGGATCGGCGACTATGCAATATCTGCGATTTTCGAAGACGTCCCCGCCTTCCGCGCATATCTGGCCCATCCCGATCATGTTCGCCTCGTTGAAGAATTCATCTCGGTGATGTCCGAATCGTACTCGTCGATCCAGTTCGAGTTTGCCTGACGGCAGTGCCGGCCGCACGCTCACGAACGAAGTGCCGGTCGACATGGTCGCTCGTTGCGGAAGGTTGTGATCAGTGGTGAACGCTGACGGTGTCGGGGGTGCCCTTCCTGGTGATGTCTTGAGTCGCCCTGTGGCGCTACGTGACGATGCGACCGCGCAGGCGAGGGCATGGCCGGATGCGCGGCTGCTTCGCGTGAACGGTGCCGGTCAGGTTCGCATCATCGATGGACAACTGCTCCTCGAGTCGGCTGCCGACTATTGTCCCCAACCTCCGACACACGCGGTCTTGTTGGGAGTTGTTGGTACAGTGCATCAATGGGCTGTACGGGACGAGTTTCTCACGGATGCCCCCATGGAGAGCGCGGGCATCGAGTTCGGTGACCTGCGGTCACACGGCGCGTTCTTCGATGCTGTTGATGCCGAACGGTATCTCACCGCGCAAGCCCTGCTGATGTGGCAGGACGAATCCCACTTCTGCGCCAAGGACGGGGCGCCGATGACGATCACCTCGGGTGGTTGGACGCGTGTGTGCACTGCGTGCGGTCGGGAGGAGTACCCGCGGACCGATCCTGCGATCATTTGTCTGGTACATGACGGGGCGGACCGCGTGCTGTTGGCGCGACACGCGGCGTGGCCGGCGCGGAACTTCTCGACGCTGGCGGGATTCGTCGAGGCCGGTGAGTCGCTCGAAAGCTGTGTGGCGCGGGAGATTGCGGAAGAGGTCGGTCTCGTTGTCTCCGACGTGGCCTACGTCGGAAGTCAACCATGGCCGTTTCCGCGTTCCCTCATGCTCGGCTTCCATGCCGTCGCCAATCCTCGAGAACCGCTCATCTTCAGTGATGGTGAGATCTGCGAGGCTGTGTGGTGTTCCCGCGCGGAGGTGAAGGAGGCCCTCGCCGCCGGCGACTGGGCTAGTTCGGTCGATGCGCCCGTGTTGCTGCCGGGGAAGGTCTCGATCGCACGGCGCATGCTCGAGGCATGGGTGCGAACTGCTGGCTGAACGTCCGGATTGATCGCCGCCGACCTGTCATCGGCCAGCGCTGCTTCGGAGGGATCGGCCTTTGTTGGGGTTTCGGCCCCGGCTCGGTGGGATCCCATGGGGCTGCCATCGTGATGTAAGGGTCGCTTGTGGACGACGATCCGGAGTCGCATGGTGAGGGCACGCGCTGCGGCAGTCCTGATCTGCATCGTGCGCGCTTTTCCTCGGGTGTGTCGGTGCTGAGTCCTGTCAGCCGCCGCTGACAGGACTCCCATCGGCGACGATTGGCCGCTCACCCAAGGGGAGGTGATGCAGCTCAGCAGAGTATAGACGAATACTGGTGTTGTATAACGGAATTGAGTATAATTTTCGCGTCGACAGTATTGTGGTTGCCAGCTGGCGCGGCCCACTTGTCGGCGGTTCGTCCCACGAGCATCCACCACGGGCAACATGGTCGCCCCGCGGTGTGCATGCAGTGGCGGCGAGGCGGCGTGCCTCCATCTCCGGGCACGGGCAGATCCCGATATCCCCCTGCGTTCGGGCTGCCGGGGTCCCGCTTCGGCGATCGACCGATAGTCGAAGCGGGGCCTTCCGTCCATTTGTCGATGCCGCCTTGTCGGTGACCTTCGCTCGATCCCCCGACACGTCAGCGCGGCTCGCGGCTCGGGGCTCGGAGGACCGGGTGCGGTGGTGTTCGTGGCGGATCGTCGGGCGCCGGGATCCCGTGAGCCAGGGCTACGGGTGTTTCGATCTTCCCGCGATATCGACGGGACATCCTCGCTGCGATTTGCCATAGAAGCCGATGATGCGGGCTCTGCTCTGTCCGCCGCCCTGACGGTGTTACCGACCCGGCGAGCAGCAGATCATGTATACGACTGCCCACTCGATGTCCCGGCGCCGGCCGGGCACCGCCGACGGGTGGGCCGGTTGTCTTCGGCCCTGGGAAATCGCAAGTCCCGGTGGCATCGGTCGTTGCCGCGACCATGTTTGATGGCCGACACGATCGACCGGATCGGCCGGAAATACCGCGACGACGGTGCCCGCTTCGCGGCGGAGGAAGTTGACGACCTCGCCGGAGTGCGTGCCGAACACCGCAAGGCTGCGCCCATCATCCGGTGCACCGGCACGAGAAGAGGGCAGCGGCTCCGTAGCGGGTGTGTGTGAGGACGCGTGCCCCACGATGCTCTGACAGCAGATGAAGGCTCATTTCTGCCTCCACATCAGGCCGGTCCCGTCGTTCCGTCACAGCGCCTTCTTGCACGTCAGGGTCGTGGCTACACCCTTCCAGGTCCGTCATCGGTTCGGTTCGAACCAGAACTCTGGACAGTCGCAGATCTCGCTTGGGCGATCCACGTCGTGTTCGTGTGCTGGCGTTTGATTCGTCTCGCGTACATCGCGACCGCATCACCGATGCTCGCGCCCGCCTCGCCTCTGGCGAAACCTGCTCGAAGACAATGCTCTCTCAGTTCCATCACTGCCCCATCGACGCAGTCGATGCCCATCGGGATCAGGGCAGCGAACCCCGTCGAGCGGATGCGCTTGGGCTACTGGGGGACCCAGTAGCCCAAGCGTGTCCGTCTCGTCAGTCGGTCTCGTAGGTGTCGTAACCGTTGGACTTGATTTCTTCCCAACGAGCAAAGTACTGAGGGACTCCCCCTGAGTAGTTGAGCATCTGTGCCGGCTTACCGGGCACGTTTGCACCCCAGTACCAGGAACGTGCCTTCGTGAACATCGAGTTCACGAAAAGCTCGTCGACGTGTGCGCGCCACTGCTTCTCGGACTCTTCGGTGTTCTCGAACCGTGTCGCACCCTTCTCGCGCAGGTGCTCGAGGAATTCGACGACGATTTCGCCTTGGTACTCGGCAGATGTCGGGCCGTTGCAGAACCCGGACGGGCTCTGAGGTCCGTACAGGAACATCATGTTCGGGAATCCGCGGGTTGACAGGCCCAGACACGTGTCGACACCGGACTTCCACTTGTCCTGAATCGTCAGGCCGTCGACGCCGGTGATATCGATGGCCATGATCCCACCACGGTTGTTGTCGAACCCTGTTGCCAGTACGAGGAGGTCGCATTCGATGACACCGTCGTCGGTTTCGACACCATGGGGCAGCACCCGTCGAATCGGCGTGACGTTGGAGTCGATGACATCGACGTTGTCCTGATTGATGACATCGAAGTAGTCCTGTTCGAGGGAGGGACGCTTGACGCCGTAGGGGTGCGGAGGCGTCTCCGGTGCGACGATTGCCGCTTTCTTGGGGTCGGTGACCCGCTCGAGGACCTTGCCACGCCAGAAGTCGTAGAACGTACGGTTGGCCTCCTCATCTACAAGGATGTCCTGGAAGTTTCCGAGCCACAGCTCGAAACCACCTTCTGCCCACATCTTCTCGTAGATCGCGTCGCGCTCTTCCTTACTCAGGTCGGTGGCGTTCTGCGGAATGAAATCGAAGTCGAAGCCGGCAAACGCCTTGTAGCGCGTAGCAAACCGCTCGGGCAGTCCCTTCCGGAAGTGCTCATTGTCGTCAGGGGTGAGTTTGCGTTGCTGCATCGGAAGTGCCAGATTCGGGGTGCGTTGGAACACGGTGACGTGTTCGGCGACATGACCTGCCTCCTGGACGACCTGTACACCACTGGCGCCGGTACCGATGACGACAACTTTGCGGCCACTCATATCCACGCCCTCTTGAGGCCAGCGCGCAGTGTGGTAGCACTCACCGGCGAAGGAATCGAGCCCTTCGAGATTCGGATACAGCGGCTTGGCGCCGAATCCTGTGGCAACAATGACCTGCCGTGCCTTCTGGATCTTGCCGTCGGCGGACCGTACGGTCCACTGGCGGCTTTCCTCGTCCCACGTGCATGCTTCGGCGAAAGTGTCGAACACGACGTCGCGGGTGAGGTCGAGCTGTGCGTCGACATAGTTGAAGTACTCACGAACCCCCTGGTGACCCGGATACAGTTCGGTGAAGTCGTACTTCTTCCACAGGTCCTTGTACGAGAACTGGTAGATCTGTCCGGTGCTGTCGGTACGGGCTCCGGGATAGCAGTTCCACCACCAGATTCCGCCCAATCCACCCGCGGCATCCCAGACTTTGACGGTGAAACCGAGATCGCGCAGTCGGTCCAATGCGTACAGGCCGGAGAATCCTCCCCCGATGATCAGAACATCGAGTACGTCATTGTTCGAGTGCGAGCCGCTGCGGGTCGCTGTGGCGACCTGGGATTCGGTCATGTGGTCCTCCTGGAGATTTCCCGGGACGGGTGTTTCCGCCCGGACATCTACGACGGTAGAAGCGAACATGTGATGTGAAGTGTCCGAAATCGAGTCAAGACAATCCGATACGACACACGTATTAGTAAGCAGCACAAACTAATTCGCTTACCGTGCGACATTCGAACCCGCTGCACTCACGACAGAACGATCGGTACTCGACGCCGAGATCAGAAGCCCAGATCGCGACCGATCAGTTCTTTCATGATTTCGTTCGATCCCGCCCAGATCTTCGTGACCCGGGCATCCCGCCAGGCTCGTGCCACTCGGTACTCGTTCATGTAGCCGTATCCCCCGTGCAGTTGCACACAATGATCGAGGATCCGGTTCTGGATCTCCGCAGTCCACCACTTCGCCTTGGCCGCATCGATCGGTGTCAACATCCCCTCCGAGTGGGCTTCGATGCAGCGGTCGACGTAGGCCTGTGTCACGTCGAGCTGTGTCACCAGTTCGGCAAGCAAGAACTTGTTGTGTTGGAACGTTCCGATGGACTGCCCGAATGCCTTCCGTTCTCGGCAGTAGTCGATCGTCTCGAGCAGAATCTGCGCAGCGTGCGCGAGATTGGCAATGGCGCATCCGAGTCGTTCCTGGGGCAGGAAGGACATCATGTGGATGAATCCTCGATCGAGCTCGCCGATCACGTCGTCATCGGTGACGCGCACCCGGTCGAGGAAGAGTTCAGCGGTGTCTGCTTCGTCCTGTCCGGCCTTGTCGAGTTTGCGGCCACGCTCGAATCCGGGCAAGGACGTGTCCACGCCGAAGAGGGTAATTCCCTTGGCCTTCTTCGATGGAGAGGTACGTGCAGGAATGATCACCAGGTCTGCAGAGTAACCGTTGGTGATGAATGTCTTGGCACCCGAGAGCAACCACCCGTTGCCGTCCCGCACTGCGGTGGTCTTCAGTGCGGCCAGATCCGATCCCCCACCGGGTTCGGTCATTCCGATGGCAGTGAGCACGTCCCCGGAACACAGTCCTGGGAGCCACCTGGCCTTCTGTTCGTCGGTGGTCAGGTGCACCAGATACGGCGCCACGACGTCACAGTGAATACTCACGCTCGACGCCAACGCGGCGTTCATCCTGGCCAATTCCTCGATGAGAACCGCATTGAAGCGATAATCCCCTGCCTCGACACCTGAATATCGTTCGGGTACTTCGAGTCCCAACAGGTCGTGCTTACCCGCGGCAAGCCAGAACTCTCGCGGCAATGCCCTGTTGGCACGAACGTCGGCGGCCAGGGGCTCGAACCATCGAGCGAGAAACTCGCGGACAGAGTGTCGGTAAGCCTCGTGATCATCGCCGTACACCGTTCGCTTCATGATGGGTCATCCTTCGGATCGGGTGGACGTCACCGTCCAGACGGACGATGTGAGGAGGCAAGGAGTGATTGCCTACCCCATATCATCGTCTCGTTCACCGTGCCGTTGGAGATGTCCCGTTATGCGACAGAGTGTTTCAGGGGTCAGGAACCGAACGTTTCGTTTTCCAGGCCCAGTGCGCGGATCTTGCGGTAGAGGGTCGAGCGGGCCACACCGAGTCGGTGGGCGGCGAGGGATTTGTTGCCGTCGGACTCGTCGAGGGCGCGGACGATCGCTTCGCGTTCGGTGCGTTCGAGCGAGGTCAACCGGCGGCCGGCACCGAGGGTGCGGTAGTCGGCGGGCAGATGTTCGAGTTTGATGTCGAATCCCATCGACCGTGCCGCCGCGGTACTGAGCACCGAGGCGAGTTCGCGCAGGTTGCCGGGCCAGTGATGGTCGATCAACGCCCGATGCGCGGCCGGTTGCAGTTGCGGGGTCGGACGGTCGGGGAATTCGGGGGCGAGCAACTCCCGCGCGAGATC
>Ga0180218_1001905_pt1 | contig 11709 bp, 9 predicted proteins | sample eDN3rd37CKraftBY_FD_151334 | JGI IMG/M metagenome (GOLD analysis project Ga0180218, IMG submission 151334) | Enriched backyard soil microbial communities from Emeryville, California, USA - eDNA 3rd pass 37_C Kraft BY (version 2) (version 2) | ecosystem: Environmental > Terrestrial > Soil >... | reverse complement strand
CGCGGGCCATCATCTTGTCGGCGGACTCCGGGCCCCAGGTGCCCGACGCGTACTGCTCGGGCCTGCCCTTGCTCGCCCAGTACGCGGTGACCGGGTCGAGGATCTTCCAGGAGAGCTCGACCTCCTCGCGGGTCGGGAAGAGCGGCGGGTCGCCGAGGAGGACGTCGAGGATGAGCCGCTCGTACGCCTCGGGGGAGGACTCCGTGAACGAGTGGCCGTAGCCGAAGTCCATCGTGACGTCGCGGACCTCCATCGCGGTGCCCGGGACCTTGGCGCCGAAGCGGAGGGTGACGCCCTCGTCGGGCTGCACGCGGATGACGAGCGCGTTGTTGCCCAGGTCGGACGTCAGCGACGACTCGAACGGCAGGTGCGGCGCCTTCTTGAAGACGACGGCCACCTCCGTGACCCGGCGGCCCAGGCGCTTGCCCGTGCGCAGGTAGAACGGCACGCCGGCCCAGCGCCGGTTGTCGATCTCGAGCTTCACCGCGGCGAACGTCTCGGTCGTGGAGTTCGGGTTGAAGCCCTCCTCCTCGAGGAACCCGACGACCTTCTCGCCGCCCTGCCACCCGGAGGCGTACTGGCCGCGGGCCGTGTGGCGCCCGAGGTCGCGGGGGAGGCGCACGGAGGAGAGCGCCTTGATCTTCTCGGCGCGCAGCGCCTCGGCGTCGAAGTTCACCGGCTCCTCCATGGCGACGAGCGCCAGGAGCTGGAGCAGGTGGTTCTGGATCACGTCGCGGGCCGCGCCGATGCCGTCGTAGTAGCTCGCGCGCCCGCCGATGCCGATGTCCTCGGCCATCGTGATCTGCACGTGGTCCACGTAGTTGCTGTTCCACAGCGGCTCGAACATCTGGTTCGCGAACCGCAGGGCGAGGAGGTTCTGGACCGTCTCCTTGCCGAGGTAGTGGTCGATGCGGAACACCGACTCCGGGTCGAAGACCTGGGAGACGACGGCGTCCAGCTCGCGCGCGCTCTCGAGGTCGTGCCCGAAGGGCTTCTCGATGACGACGCGACGCCACGCGTCCGGGGACGACTTGGACAGCCCGGACTCGGACAGCTGCCGGCACACGATCGGGAACGCGCTCGGCGGCACGGACAGGTAGAAGGCGTGGTTGCCGCCGGTGCCGCGCTCGGCGTCGAGCTGCTCGACCGTCTGGCGCAGACGCTCGAACGCCTCGTCGTCGTCGAAGGACCCCTGCACGAAGCGGATGCCCTCGGCGAGCTGGCGCCAGGTGGCCTCACGGAACGGCGTGCGGGCGTGCTCCTTGACGGCGTCGTGCACGACCTGCGCGAAGTCCTCGTCCTCCCAGTCGCGGCGGGCGAAGCCCGTCAGCGCGAACCCGGGCGGCAGCAGGCCGCGGTTCGCCAGGTCGTAGACGGCGGGCATGAGCTTCTTGCGCGACAGGTCGCCCGTGACCCCGAAGATCACCAGGCCGCTGGGGCCGGCGATACGGGGCAGGCGCAGGTCGAGGGGGTCGCGCAGGGGGTTGTGCTCGGCGGTGATCTTGGCCGGTCTCACGAGGTGGGCACCGTTCTTCGTCGTGCGGGCGGGAGGTGGTGCGGTCCCGGGGGCCGCGGCCCCCGGGAGCAGGTCAGGCGCTCTGGGCCTTGAGGCCGGCGGAGGCGGTGTCCAGGAGCTCGGTCCAGGAGTCCTCGAACTTGCGGACGCCGTCGGTCTCGAGGTGGTCCGTGACCTCGTCGAGGGAGACGCCGAACGACTCGATGGCCTCGATCGTGCGGCGCGCCGCGGCCGCGGTGCCGCGGACCGTGTCGCCCGTGACGACGCCGTGGTCGGCGAAGGCCTGCAGGGTCGGCTCGGGCATCGTGTTCACGACGCCGTCGGTGACCAGCTCGGACACGTACAGCGTGTCGGGGTACTCCGGGTTCTTCACCCCGGTCGACGCCCACAGCGGGCGCTGCGGGTGCGCACCGGACGCCGCGAGCGAGCGCCACTCGTCGGTGCCGACGAACTGCTCGTACGCCTCGAACGCGAGCCGGGCGTTCGCCACGGCGGCCTGCCCGCGCAGGTCGAGCGCCTCGGGTGTGCCGATCTTCTCCAGTGCGGCGTCCACCGAGGAATCGACCCGGGAGACGAAGAAGGACGCCACCGACCCGATCGGGCCGAGGTCGATGCCGTCGGCGCGGGCCTGCTCGAGGCCGATCGCGAACGCCTGCATGACGGACCGGTAGCGCTCGATCGAGAAGATCAGGGTGACGTTGACGCTGATGCCCTGGGCGAGGGTCCGCGAGATCGCGTCCAGGCCGGGCACGGTCGCCGGGATCTTGATGAAGACGTTCGGGCGGTCGACGGTGCGCCACAGGCGCTCCGCGACGACGACGGTCTTGTCGGCGTCGTAGGCGAGGCGCGGGTCGACCTCGATCGACACGCGGCCGTCCACGCCGTCGGTGGCGTCGTAGACCGGGCGCAGCAGGTCGGCGGCGGCGCGCACGTCGTCGGTCGTGATGGTCTCGACGGCGGAGTCCACGTCCGAGCCGGAGAGCTCGGCCAGCTGCGCGTCGTAGGCGTTCCCGCTGGACAGGGCCTTGGCGAAGATCGTCGGGTTCGTCGTCACGCCGACGACGCCCCGCTCGGCCACGAGGGCCGCCAGGTTCCCGCTGCGCAGGCGCTCTCGCGACAGGTCGTCGAGCCAGATGGACACCCCGGCGCCGGTGAGGTCGGTGATCGGTGCGGGGACGGTGCTCTGCGTCATCGGACGTCCTTCCAGGTCGGAAGCCCCTGCGCGGGAGGTCTCGACAGGGGGCGGGTGGGGCGCCGCGGGGCGACGCCCCACCCTGGGAATCTACGAGCGCTCAGGCGGCGTCGCCAGCGCCGCGCACGGCGGCGAGCGAGTCCCGGGCCGCGGCCGCGACGGCGTCCGCCGTGATGCCGAACTCCCGGTACAGCGTCTGGTAGTCGGCCGACGCGCCGTAGTGCTCGAGCGAGACGCTGCGGCCGGCGTCGCCGACCACGTCGCGCCAGCCCTGGGCGATGCCGGCCTCGACCGAGACGCGCGCCTTCACCGCGGACGGGAGCACCGACTCGCGGTAGGCCTCGTCCTGCTTGTCGAACCACTCGCGGCTCGGCATCGACACGACGCGGGCGGCGATCCCCTCGGCGGCGAGCTGCTCGCGCGCCTGGACGGCGAGCTGCACCTCGGAGCCGGTGCCGACGAGGATGACGTCGGGGGTGCCGGTCGCCTCGTTCGTGGCGTCCAGCAGCGTGTACGCGCCCTTGAGGGTGCCCTCGGCGCCGGCGAAGCCCTCGGTGCCGCGGGGGAAGGTGGGCACGTTCTGGCGGGTGAGGACGATGCCCGCGGGGTTCGCCGTGTTCTCGATGATGCCGCGCCAGGCCCAGGCGGTCTCGTTGGCGTCGGCGGGGCGCACGACGTCGAGGCCGGGGATGGCGCGCAGGGCCGCGAGGTGCTCGACCGGCTGGTGCGTGGGGCCGTCCTCGCCGAGGCCGATCGAGTCGTGCGTCCACACGAACGTCGTCGGGATCTCCATGAGGGCCGCGAGGCGTACCGAGGCGCGCATGTAGTCGGCGAACTGGAGGAAGGTGCCGCCGTAGGGGCGGGTGAGGCCGTGGAGCACGATGCCGTTGAGGATCGCGCCCATGCCGTGCTCGCGGATGCCGAAGTGCAGGGTGCGCCCGTAGGGGTTGCCCGGGAACTTCTTGGTCGCGTGCTCGACGGGGATGAACGACGGCTCGCCGTCCATCGTGGTGTTGTTCGAGCCCGCGAGGTCGGCGGAGCCGCCCCACAGCTCGGGCAGCACGTCCTTGAGCGCGGTGAGGACCTTGCCGGAGGCGGCACGCGTGGCGACGCCCTTCTCGGAGGCCTCGAAGACGGGCAGCTCCTCGGTCCAGCCGGCGGGCAGCTCGTGGGCCACGAGGCGGTCCAGGAGGGCGGCCCGCTCGGGGGTGGCGGTGCGCCAGGCGTCGTACGAGCGGTCCCAGGCGGCGCGCTGCTCGGCCTGACGGGCCGCGACGCCGCGCGTGTACTCGAGGACCTCGTCGTCGACGGCGAAGGTCGCCTCGGGGTCGAGCCCGAGGGCGACCTTGAGGCCGGCGACCTCGTCGGCGCCCATCGCGGAGCCGTGGATGCCGCCCGTGTTCTGCTTGGTGGGCGACGGCCAGCCGATGATGGTGCGCAGCGCGATGAACGACGGACGGTCGGTCTCGGCCTTCGCCGCCGCGATGGCGGCGGCGAGCGCCTCGACGTCCTCGGCGTAGCCGGTGCCGCCCTGCGTCCAGTCCACCCGCTGGGTGTGCCAGCCGTACGCGGCGTAGCGCGCGAGGGTGTCCTCGGTGAACGCGATGTCCGTGTCGTCCTCGATGGAGATCTTGTTGTCGTCCCAGATCACCACGAGGTTGCCGAGCTTCTGCGTGCCGGCGAGCGACGACGCCTCGGAGGTGACGCCCTCCTGCAGGTCGCCGTCGGAGGCGATGACGTAGACGTGGTGGTCGAACGGCGACTCGCCGGGCGCGGCGTCGGGGTCGAGCAGGCCCCGCTCGCGGCGGGCCGCGAACGCCATGCCGACGGCGGACGCGAGGCCCTGGCCGAGCGGTCCGGTCGTGATCTCGACGCCGGGGGTGTGGCGGTACTCGGGGTGGCCCGGGGTCTGCGAGCCCCACGTGCGCAGCGCCTCGAGGTCGGAGAGCTCCATGCCGTAGCCGGAGAGGAACAGCTGCAGGTACAGCGTGAGCGACGAGTGGCCCGCGGAGAGGACGAACCGGTCGCGGCCGACCCAGTGGGGGTCGGACGGGTCGTGCCGCATCGTCTTGCCGAACAGCAGGTACGCGGCGGGGGCGAGGGAGATCGCCGTGCCGGGGTGGCCGTTGCCGACCTTCTCGACGGCGTCGGCCGCCAGCGCCTTGATGGTCTTCACCGCGCGGTCGTCGAGCGAGTTCCACTCGAGCGGGGCGACGACGGGGTCGAACGCGTTCACAGATGTGCCTCTTTCCTGCCCGGAGCGAGCCCCGGGTGATTGCTGCTGCTCTGCCGGTACGGGGCGCCGTCGCGTCGGACGCCGCACGGGGTCCTCGAGGCGACGGCGGGGGCACGGCGTCGAGGGGCCGACCAGGGTGGGCGGCCCGCTGTTCACCGTTGTGCAGCACCACCCTAGCGCCGAGCATTCCCACCACGCCCGTCCCGGTGCCGTTCGTCCCACCAGATGAGCGGCGCGCGGCGCGCGCCGGAGGATGTCCGGGGAGATGACGCCTGCGCGGGCATTTCTCACAGCCGAGCGGCCGTCGTCCGGGCCGCCGGGTCGCTGACCTCGGCGTACGATGAGGCGGCGACCGTCCCCACGTCGCCCGAGCTCCCCGGACCCCCAGCCGAGAACGGACAAGCACGCGCGTGAGCACCACGAGCACCACGACGTCCCACCCCCAGGCGCCGACCCGCGCGGCCGTGCGGGCCGAGCGGGAGCGTGCCGATGCGGACCGGGCGGACCGCCGCGGAGCGAACGCGGAGCAGGGCGGGGGCGCGAGCGGCGCGCCGGGCACGGGCTGGCGGGACCGCCTCGGGGCGTACGTCGCGCTGACCAAGCCGCGCATCATCGAGCTGCTGCTCGTCACGACGCTGCCGACGATGATCCTCGCGCAGGGCGGCCTGCCCTCGCTGTGGCTGGTGCTCCTCACCCTCGTGGGCGGCACGCTGGCCGCCGCGTCGGCGAACGTCTTCAACTGCTACCTGGACCGCGACATCGACCAGGTGATGAACCGGACCAAGCGGCGCCCGCTGGCCACGGGCGAGATCACGCCCCGGGCGGCGCTCGTGTTCGCGACGGTGCTCGGCGTCGTGTCCCTGCTGTGGTTCGCCCTGCTGGTCAACGTCCCGGCGGCGTGGCTCACGTTCGCGGCCATCGCGATCTACGTGGTCGGCTACACGATGATCCTCAAGCGCCGCACGCCGCAGAACATCGTGTGGGGCGGCATCGCGGGCTGCATGCCCGTGTTCATCGGCTGGGCCGCCGTGACCGGGTCGCTCAGCTGGGCCGCCGTCGCGCTCTTCGGCGTGATCTTCTTCTGGACGCCGCCGCACTACTGGCCGCTGTCCGTGAAGTTCAAGAAGGACTACGCCAACGCCGGTGTCCCGATGCTGCCCGTCGTCGCGACCGACCGCCGCGTCGCGGTCGAGATGGTCGCGCACACGGTCGCGATGATCGCCTGCTCGCTCGCGCTGATCCCGCTCGCCGGGATGTCGTGGTTCTACGCGGCCGTCGCGGTCGCCTCGGGCGGCTGGTTCCTCTGGCTCGTGATCGCGATGCTGCGCCGCGCCGGCCACCCCGAGCGCGGCAAGCTCGGCGCGATGAAGGTCTTCCACGGCTCGATCACGTACCTCACGGTGCTGTTCATCGCCGTCGCGGTGGACGTCTTCCTGCCGTTCTGACCCGACTCCGGTCCGTGCCGGGCGCGCGGCCCGGCCGGGACGTCGTCGCCTCGGGGCATGATGTTCCGGTGCCCGACACCACGTCCGCCCCGCCTCTCCCGCCCGCGCTGGCGGCCGCGCTGCAGGACTACCTGGCGCACCTCGGCGTCGAGCGCGGGCTGTCGGCCAACACCGTCGCTGCCTACCGTCGCGACCTGGGGCGCTACGCCCGCCACCTGCACGCGACGGGGCGGTCCGGGCTGGGCGACGTCGGCGAGCGGGACGTCGAGGACTACGTCGTGGTGCTGCGCCAGGGGTCCGACGGCGGGGCTCCGCTGTCGCCGTCCTCGACCGCGCGGGCGCTCGCCGCGGTGCGGGGCTGGCACCGGTTCGCGCACGCCGAGGGCACCACGAGCGCCGACCCGGCGTCCCAGGTGCACGCCCCGAGCGCGCTGCGCCGGCTGCCGCACGCGCTGTCGATCGACGACGTGGCCCGCCTGCTCGACGCGGCGGGCGCCGGGGAGGGCCCGGTGCCGCTGCGCGACCGGGCCCTGCTGGAGCTGCTGTACTCCACCGGTGGCCGCATCAGCGAGGTCGTCGGCCTCGACGTCGACGACGTCGACGGGCTGCTCGACGGGGAGAGCGGTCAGGACGGTGCGCCCGACCGCGCGCACGACGGCGGGGCGCCGCGCGCCGGTTCGGTGCGGCTGCGGGGCAAGGGCGACAAGGAGCGCGTGGTGCCCGTGGGGTCGTACGCGCGCTCCGCGCTGGAGGCCTACCTGGTGCGTGCCCGGGCGCCCCTCGCGTCGGCGGGTCGTGGCACGCCCGCGCTGTTCCTCAACACCCGCGGCGCGCGCCTGTCGCGGCAGAGCGCCTGGTCGGTGCTGCAGGCCGCGGCCGAGCGCGCCGGCCTGCCGCAGCACGTGTCGCCGCACACGCTGCGGCACTCGTTCGCCACCCATCTGCTCGCCGGCGGCGCCGACGTCCGCGTGGTGCAGGAGCTGCTGGGGCACGCCTCGGTGACGACCACGCAGATCTACACGATGGTGACCCGCGACGCGCTGCGCGAGGTGTACGCGGCGGCGCACCCGCGCGCCCTGGGGTGACCGTCCGCTCGATGCGGTGGCGCCGCCCGAAGGACGGCGCGCCCGGCGTGCCGCCCGGACCCCGGGAGGCCCTGAGGTAGCGTGACGCAGGTGAGCGAGGGACTCGGGAGCGACACCATGACGCAGACGACCACGAGCGACGCCTCACCGGCCGCGGCCACCGCGACCAGTCCCGCGCCGGGCAGCCCGGCCGGCGGGCTCGAGGAGCCGCGTACCGACGTCGTCGGGCGACCGCTGCCCGACTTCCGCGACCCGGCGCCGCTGGCGTCCCACGGGCCCGCGCGCATCGTCGCGATGTGCAACCAGAAGGGCGGCGTCGGCAAGACCACCACGACGATCAACCTGGGCGCGGCGCTGGCCGAGTACGGTCGCCGCGTCCTGCTCGTCGACTTCGACCCGCAGGGCGCCGCCTCGGTGGGGGTCGGCGTCAGCCCGCACGACCTCGACCTCAGCGTCTACAACCTGCTCATGGAGCGCGACGTCAGCTTCACCGACGTCCTGCAGCCCACGAACATCGAGGGCATGGACGTGCTGCCCGCGAACATCGACCTGTCGGCCGCGGAGGTCCAGCTCGTCGGCGAGGTGGCGCGCGAGTCCGTCCTGGCGCGGGCGCTGCGACCCGCCCTGGACGACTACGACGTGATCCTCGTGGACTGCCAGCCGTCGCTCGGCCTGCTCACGGTCAACGCCCTCACCGCGGCCCACGGCGTGCTCATCCCGCTGGAGTGCGAGTTCTTCGCGCTGCGTGGTGTGGCCCTGCTGGTGGAGACGATCGAGAAGGTGCGCGACCGGCTCAACCCGGCCCTGGAGATCGACGGCATCCTGCCGACCATGTACGACTCCCGCACCCTGCACTCGCGCGAGGTCGTCGCGCGCGTGCACGAGGCGTTCGGCGACACGCTGCTGCACACCGTCATCGGGCGCACGGTGAAGTTCCCGGACGCGTCGGTGGCGGCCGAGCCGATCACCAACTACGCCCCGACCCACGCCGGCGCCGCCGCATACCGGCAGCTCGCGCGCGAGCTCGTCGCCCGTGGTGACGCTGCCTGACGTCGCCCCGCAGGAGGGGGAGGCGCCGGGCACCGTCGACGTCGCCGTCGGCGCCGACGCCCGGCCCGGGTTCGAGGTGCACCTCGACAACTTCACCGGCCCGTTCGACCTGCTGCTGTCGCTGATCGCGAAGCACGAGCTCGACGTCACGGAGGTGGCGCTCGCGGCGGTGACGGACGAGTTCGTGGCGCACATCCGCGAGGCCGAGGCGGCGTCGCGCGAGGCGACCGCACGCGGCGAGGAGCACCCGTCGTGGGACCTCGGGACGGCGAGCGAGTTCCTCGTCGTCGCGGCCACCCTGCTCGACCTCAAGGCGGCGCGGCTGCTGCCGGGCGTCGTGGAGGAGGACGCCGAGGACCTGGAGCTGCTCGAGGCGCGCGACCTGCTGTTCGCCCGGCTGCTGCAGTACCGCGCGTACAAGGAGGTGTCCGGCCTCCTCGCCGAGCGCCTGGAGACCGAGGGGCGCCGCGTGCCGCGGTCCGTCCCGCTCGAGCCGCACCTGGTGGCGCTGCTGCCGGAGCTGGTGTGGACCCTCGACGGCGCGCGACTCGCCGAGCTGGCGGCGAAGGCCCTGGAGCCCAAGCCGCCGCCCGTCGTCGGGCTCGACCACCTGCACGCCCCTGCCGTGAGCGTGCGGGAGCAGGCGGGGGTGGTGGCGCGCCGGCTGCGGCGCGAGCACGTCGCGACGTTCCGCGCCCTGGTCGCGGGGGAGGAGCGGCTCGTGGCCGTGGCGCGGTTCCTGGCCCTGCTGGAGCTGTTCCGCGCCGGCCGGGTGGCCTTCGAGCAGGCGACGGCGCTCGGCGAGCTCACCGTCCGGTGGACCGCCGGTGGCGGTGACCCCGACGACGACCCGGACGCGGACGACGGCGGGTTCGCGGCGGGCTTCGAGGAGTTCGACGGGACGCCCGAGCAGGACGAGGGGACCGGCGCGCCCGCCGCGGGCGGCGCCGGCGTGACGGAGGTCGTGGCATGACGCAGCGGACGGACGAGCACACCGAGGCCGTCGAGCCGCGGACCGGGTCGGCGCCGGAGGCCGAGCCCGCGGTCGACGCCGAGCCGACGGTCGAGGTGGACGTCGACGACCTGCCGGGCGGGCTCGCGGCGGCGCTGGAGGCGGTCCTCATGGTCGCGGAGTCGCCGGTGCCGGTCGAGCGCCTCGCGGCGGGCGTCGCACGGACCGTGCCGGAGGTCGTCGCGGTGCTCGAGGAGCTGGCCGCGGAGTACCGCGGGGAGACGGGCGGGCGCCCGCGCGGATTCGAGCTGCGCGAGGGCGCGGCGGGGTGGCGCATCTACTCGGCGCGCACGCAGGCCGACGTCGTGGGCGCGTTCGTCCTCGAGGGGCAGTCGTCCCGGCTGAGCCAGGCCGCCCTGGAGACCCTCGCCGTCATCGCGTACCGGCAGCCCGTGACGCGCGGGCAGGTCTCGGCGGTGCGGGGGGTGAGCGTGGACGGTGTGGTGCGCACGCTGCTGGCCCGCGGCCTGATCGCCGAGACGGGGCAGGACCCGATGACGGGAGCCGTGCTGTTCGGGACGACGGGCGAGTTCCTCGACCGGATGGGCTGGTCGTCGCTCGAGGAGCTGCCGCCCCTGGCGCCGCACCTGCCGGACGTGGGCGAGGCGATCGCCCTGGACCCGTCCTCGGCCCTCCGACGGGGGCTGGCGGAGGACGGGCCCGACGACTGAGGTCAGGCGACCGTCGCGTCGACCGTGACGTCGACGTTGCCCCGCGTGGCGTTCGAGTACGGGCACACCTGGTGCGCGGCGGCGACGAGGGCGTCGGCGGTCGCCTGGTCGACGCCGCCCAGCTCGGCGTGCAGCGCGACCGCCAGCGCGAAGCCGCCCTCGGGCGTCGGGTGGAGGGAGACCTCCGCCACGACGGCGGAGTCGCTCACGGCGGCCTTCTCCCGGCGCGCGACGAGCTTCAGCGCGGAGTGGAAGCACGCGGCGTACCCGGCGGCGAAGAGCTGCTCCGGGTTGGTGGCGCCGCCCGCGCCGCCCATCTCCTTCGGGATCGCGAGGTCGACGTCGAGCAGGCCGTCGTCGGACCGCGACCGGCCGTCCCGCCCGTCGCCGGTGGCGGTGGCGACCGCCGTGTAGAGCGCGCTCATGCTGCTGCCTCTCGGTAGAGTTACTAGTTCGTCTACTAGACCACGCGGCGGCCGTCGCCGCAAGCAAGGGGCCCGGCGTCGGGCCGGACGTGAGAGGTTGGGCAGATGGAGACCAGCACGCCGGAGAAGGCGGCCGGGCACGGCCGCAAGGGGGTGCGCGAGCGGATCCTCGAGGCGGGGAGCGCGCTCTTCTACGCGGAGGGGGTCCGCGCCGTGAGCGCGGACAAGGTCATCGCCGCGGCCGGGGTGTCGAAGGTCACCTTCTACCGGCACTTCCCGACGAAGGACGACCTGGTCGTCGCCTACCTGGAGGGCCTCGCGACCTCCGAGCGCGCGAGGCTGGAGGAGATCCGGTCGCAGCACCCGGGCGACGCGGTGGCGACCCTCGAGGCGCTGGCCGGAGCCCTCGGCGAGGTGGCGCGCGGCGAGGCGTTCCGCGGTTGCGCGTTCGTCAACGCCGGGGCCGAGTTCGCCGACCCCACGCACCCCGTGCGCCGCGCGGTGGCCGAGCATCGCGCCTGGTACACGGACTTCCTCGCCGCCGTCGCGCGGGACGGCGGCGCCGACGAGCCCGCGGCGGCCGCCGCCGAGCTGATGATGCTGCGCGACGGGGCGATGGTGTGCGGGGACGTCGACGACGCGAGCGTGGTGGCGCCCCGTCTCGCCGCCGGCTTCACCGCCGTCCTGGCGGCCCACCGGAGGTGAGGCGTGCGGTCCTCCGGCGGCCCCGCGTCGAGCAGGGGCCGGGCGACCTGAGACAATCGGGCACCATGAGCACCGAACGCCGCGGCGGGAGCCGCCGCACCAGCCGCCCCCAGGGACCCGCCGCACGGCGCACGCAGCGCCCGCGCCAGGCCCCGCCCCGTCGCCCGGCGCCACGTTCCGGCGAGCCGGACCGCGACGTGCACGTCGCCGACGGCGTCCGGCTCCAGAAGGTGCTCGCCCAGGCAGGCCTCGGCTCGCGCCGCAAGTGCGAGGAGCTCATCGCGGAGGGCCACGTCGAGGTCGACGGCGTCCTCGTCACCGAGCTCGGCCTCCGCGTCGACCCGGCGAAGGCCGTCGTGCACGTGGACGGCA
>Ga0180218_1001904_pt1 | contig 11722 bp, 13 predicted proteins | sample eDN3rd37CKraftBY_FD_151334 | JGI IMG/M metagenome (GOLD analysis project Ga0180218, IMG submission 151334) | Enriched backyard soil microbial communities from Emeryville, California, USA - eDNA 3rd pass 37_C Kraft BY (version 2) (version 2) | ecosystem: Environmental > Terrestrial > Soil >... | reverse complement strand
ATCCGGTGCATCCGGCGAAAGCACGCGTTGTCCACACCCATCGTCCGCCATGTTCGGGCGGGCCGGGCGCACATGCTAGAGGTCGCGCAACTTGGAGCGCCCTGCATGACTGTGACGATCTACGGCATCAAGAACTGCGACACGATGAAGAAGGCGCGCGCCTGGCTCGACAAGGCCGGTGTCGATTACGCCTTCCACGATTACAAGACCGCCGGCATCGACAAGGCGCATCTCGATCGCTGGAGCAAGCAGGTGGGCTGGGAGACGCTGCTCAATCGCGCCGGCACGACATTCCGCAAGCTTCCCGACGCGGACAAGGAAGGACTGACGGCCACGAAGGCGATGAAGCTGATGATGGAGCAGCCGTCCATGATCAAGCGTCCGGTGCTCGAAACCGGCAAGGCGCTGCTCGTCGGTTTCAAGCCGGACGATTACAAGGCCGCCTTCAGGAAATAGCCCGCGCTATTTCGGCGGCGGCAGTTGTCCGCCCCACATGCGCCGCCATACCCACGCAAGTCCGTTGTGCGGCAGCAACGGCTCGGGAATGCCGGTCAGTTGATCTTCACGTTGCCGGCCTTGATCACCGGCGACCAGCGGGCGATCTCGGCGTCGATAACCGCGCGGAACTCGGCGGGGCTGTTGCCGACCGGCTCCATGTATTGCGTTGCGAGTTTGTCGCGCACCGTGCGTGCGGCCAGCGCTTCGGTCACGTCCTTATGAATGGCGGAGACCAGCGCCGGCGGCGTGCCGCCCGGCGCGATCAGGCCCATCCATGTGTCGGCCTCGACGTCCACGCCGGATTCTTTCAGCGTCGGGATGTTGGAGAGATAAGGCGATCGCTTCGGCAGCGAGACGGCGATGATCGTCACCTTGCCGAGATCGGAATGCGGCGTCACCGAAATCGCCGGCAGCACGGCCATATGCACATCGCCGCGCATGAGGGCGGTCATCGCGGCGGGGGAGGACGCGTACGGAATATGCACCATCTGCGCGCCGCTCTTCTGCGCGATCGCCTCCATCGTCAGATGCGAGAGCGAACCATTGCCTATCGAACCGAAATTGTATTTGCCCGGCTCCTTCTTCAGGAGCTCGATCAGGTCCGCGACCGACTTGACGCCAAGATCGGGATGCACCGCGAGTGCGCTCGGCATCGTGACGAGTTGGGTGATCGGGGCGATATCCTTCTGCGGGTCATAGGGCAATTTCGCGAACAGAAGCGTGTTGATGGCCAGCGGGCCGCCGATCGAGACGCCGATTGTCGTGCCGTCGGGCGCGGCCTTGGCCACGGCATCCGTTCCGGTGTTGCCGCTAGCCCCGGTCTTGTTCTCGATCACGAAGGCGGAAGCGGGATATTTTGTCTGCAACTGCTCGCCAAGGAGACGTGCAACAATGTCGGGCGTGGAGCCCGGTCCGAATGGCACGATGATGCGAACGGTCTTGGCCGGCCAAGTCTGTGCCTGTGCAGGCGCGAGTGCGCCGGTCGCCATGGCGATTGCGATCGCTGCAATCCTCAACATGAGTCCCACCCCGTAAAACTTGGCCGTCTGTTCGCCAGCGCGGGCTTGCCAGCCGCGTCGCGCTAGCCTTTACTGGAATTCCTCCGTACAGACTCAAGTAGCCACCGATGGGTCTTAGCACGCTCGTTTTCGGACTGATCGTTTTTTTCGTGCCGCATGTCTTCGTGACACGGCGCGACGCGCGCGCCCGGCTGATCGCCCGGATTGGCGAAGGCCCCTACAAGATCGCGTTCTCCATCCTGTCGGCCATCGGTATTATCCTGATCGCCTATGGTTTTGCGCGCTACCGCGCGAATGAATGGGTCAATCTCTGGTACCCGCCGGTCTGGGCCCGGCATCTTGCGCTGCAACTTAACTGGCTCGCCATCGTTTGCATCGTCGCGGCCTATATTCCCGGAAACATCAAGCGCGTGCTGAAGCACCCCATGCTGGTGGGTGTGAAGATTTGGGCCCTCGCGCATCTGATCGCCAATGGCGACCTCGGCTCGGTCATCCTGTTCGGATCGATCCTCGCGTGGGCGGTGTTCGACCGCATCTCGCTCAAGCGCCGCAGCGATCAGGGCACGCCGGACACCCGCAATGGCGGATGGCCGGCAGATGTCGTCGCGCTGGTTGTTGGTACGGTGATATATGCCGCGATCGTGCTGCTGGTTCACCCGCTCATCATCGGTGTCCCGGTGCTGCAGGGCTGAATTGCTGGCAGCGGACGGCGGTTATCAGGTCCGCTTGAGATAGGTCTTGTCCAGCATCACGTGCACGCCCTTGTTGCCGTTGACGATCTGCGTCACACGCAGATCCGCAGCGAGACTGCAGAGCGTATAGGCATCCTCACGCGAGAGCCCGGTGCGCGCGCAGATTGCGGCAATCATGTCGCGCAGGGCAGTGGAGGCGCAGACATCGAGATCGGAATCGAACGCCATCGTAATGAGGTGCGTGGGGGTTTCCGCATACGGCCATTCCAGCGGCTTGCTGCCGGCCTTGCTCTTGTGCAGGTGCAGTTCGAAGGTTCCGGACAAGCCTGTTTCGATCGCAGTGAGACAGACTTCACCGTCGCCTTGGGCACCATGACCGTCGCCGACCGAAAACAGTGCTCCGTCGACATGGATCGGCAGATACAGTATGGCGCCCGGCACCAGTTCCTTGTTGTCGATATTGCCGCCATGGCTTCCGGGCGGGACCGACGAGACAGTGCCCAGCGTGGGCGATGGCGCAACACCCATCACGCCGAAGAACGGGCGCAGCGGAATATCGGCACCCCACGGCAGACGCCCGACCTTCTTCTGCTTGTCGAGACCGATGAAGATGAGGCGCTGTTCTGTGAAGTCGTCCGGCAGTCCACCGGCGCCGGGGAGGATCAGGTTGAATCCCCAGTCGTCGAGAAGCTCGACCGCCTTGATGCGCACCTCCAGTATATCGCCCGCCTTCGCGTCGCGAATGACCACCGGACCGGTGCAGATATGCGGCCCGAGTTTAGGCTCGAGCTTGCCGTGAATGGCCGACAGCGCCGGCGCGATCGTGAACCCTGAATCGGCTGCGGGCAGCATGCCGGCGAGTCCCGAGACGGTGGTGATCGTCACCGTGTCGCCGCTGTCGATCGTGAGTGCCGGAGATAGTCTTGCGTCGAAATGGCCCCAGTGGACGGTGTCGGGCGAAGCCTCAAGACGATGGTGAGCCATTGTAATCGCAAACTCCTCATTGCCAGACCCGCCGACCTCGACGGCTGCCATATCGTGATCATTTTATGAAAAATTTCTACGGGTTTAATCCCTGTCCAATTCTGTGCATATCTCGCGAATAAAATCGAACATGCCGCGATGTTAAGACTGCGCTAACCGTCCAGGCCCGCACATGCGACCCCGCGCGACGGCAAAAGCATTTGCCAGGCGCAATTGGACATGATGGATGCAATACGAGATCGTCAAACAGGAAGATTGCTACGTCATTATCGTCGACGGACAGAGCGTCATGAAGCTCAAGAGCCGACGCCAGGCAGTCAAACTCCTCACGGCTGTTCTGGAATCGCAGGACCCGGCGGAACGGCCGGCGTCGAGGGCCGCCGCGGCCGGAGGCGGACGGTGAGAGGGCGCGTCAGGTTTTTGCGGCGGCATTCAGCTTGCGCGCCGATGCATGCAGCTGCTCCACGATCATGTCGTCGATCTCGGCGCTATAGCGGCTTTCCGGCAGCGCCACATTGATAGCGCTTGTGACCTTGCCGTCCGTGAATAGCGGCACCGCGACGGCGATAATGCCGGCGATATATTCTCCGAACGATCGTGAGACACCCGTCTTCCTGATTTCGTCGAGCTGTTGCATCAGGTCGCGCGGCCGCAAGACCGTGGCGCCGGTATAGGGACGCAGTTCGGTCCGCGCGAGATAGTCTTTGAGTTCTGCGGGCTCCATGTGGGCGAGCACGGCTTTTCCGCAGGAGTTCGCGTAGAGCCTGACGCGTTCACCCTGATGCATTCTGAAAGCCAGCGCCTGGCGGCACGGTTCAGTCTCGATGCATTCGATGAAATCGTCGCGCCGCTCGTAATAGCCCGATGTCTCGTTCAGACGTGCTGAGATGTCGCGCAGCACGGCGACGAATCGTTCGCCGGCGCCGCGGGATCGGGTCACCTGAACGGCAAGGCGTTCGCTCGCGAGGCCGAGCCGGTAGCCGCCGCGCTGGTCGATATGCTCCAGATATCCTCGCCGTACCAGCGTCCCGAGCAGCAGCGAAAGCGAACTGCGCGGGATGCCGAGCTGCTGAGACATCTCGGGGAGAGATGGCGGTGATGGAGCGTGTGCAACGAATTCCAGAACGTCGAGAGCGCGGTCGGCGGATTTTGTCGGCGACGATTCCGTTCCTGTCTGCGCTCTTGCTGCCTTTTTCTGCACGCGTCCGCCGCCTGGGTTATGCGACCCGCTGCGCCGGGTCGGGGATACCGAGCTCTTTCAGTCTCGGGAGAACGTCCCTTGCGAACAGGCGCAGGCTGTCCGTCGTTTCCGCGTGGGACAAATCACCGCCCTGCATCATAGCAAGAAGGCTGCCGAAACCGCCAACGGATTGATGAAACTCGCGGATCTGCTCAAAGACCTGATCAGGTGTTCCTGCAAATCCCATTCCCGAATCCAACAGATTTCGAACCGGTCCTGTCGAGGGATTGAAAGCATTGCCGCTGCGTCCGACCGTGTGGTGGGTCCAGCTCGATTTGTTCGGATGCCGCTTCATCATCGCGACATTCGCCGCAATCGGATTGAAGCCTGGTGGGTTGAGATATTGTTCCGGCGTCTGGCCCGAAGACCAGACCCAGCCGCGCACCTTCGACAGTCTTTCGTATCCTTCCTCTTCCGTGTTGCCGACGGCGACGAGGCACAGATAGGCGAACCGATCCAGCCCGGGCGCCGGTCGGCCCAGTTCGGAGTAGCGCTTGCGGTAGGCGTTGAAGATGCCGACGGTCATGTTGAAGTCGAGGCTGGCGGCGCAGACATAGCCGCGATCCGCCACTTCAACCGCACTGAATGGCGAGAAGCAGCTGACCCAGATCGGCGGGTGCGGCTCCTGGTAGGGGCGCGGCAAGATATTGACCTGGCGATAGTGGAAGTGCTCGCCCTCCCAGTTGAAGGGGCCTTCGCGGTTGGACATGGCCTTGACGATCAGGTCGTGCGCTTCCCAGTAACGGGAATTCACGCCCGCGGGGTTCATGTTCGAGGGGGCGATCTCGGCCGGATAGCCCTTGAGCAGGCCGAGATCGAGCCGCCCGCGCGACACGACATCGATGAAGGACAGTTCCTCCGCGACCATGATCGGGTCGCGGCGAACGCCGATGGTTGCACCAAGAGCCAGCAAGCGGGCTTTCCTCGTCTGGCGTGCCATCATTGCGATGGTGGGGATGCAGGACGGGACGACACAGGTCGTCGTCGATCGATGTTCGTTGAACATCAGGTCGAAGCCGAGTTCGTCCGCCAGCATGTATTCGTCGAGACGCTGGTTCAGCAGGTCCGCGCCAAGCTTCGGATCGTAATATTTGTTTGGCAGGCTCACCCGGATCGGCTCGCGCTCGGCGTGTTCCCAGGCGGCGGGGTAGGGCATTTCCGAGAAATGATAGACGCGCATTATGGGACCTCTTCAGACAGCGACGACACTGGGCTTGCGGCTTGCGCCCGAGGCGATCACCGCTGTCACGAAGTCCGCGGGAGCATCGAGGTGCGGATGGTGTCCGGCGCCATCGATCGTCAGCAATTCGCAATCGGGGATTTCATCGACATAGGCCTCATGGTTGCGCCGTGCGATGACGCGCTCGTCCGCTCCGCGCAGGAGCGTTACCGGCACGTTGATCCGGTGCAGCCATTGTCGCAGTGACGGGTTGTGCATGTACGGCTCCCAGCCGTAATGCGCTTCCGCCTCGCGTCCGCGCGCCAGAATCGTGAGTTCAGCGTCGGTCTTGCCGCTGTAGTCGATCGACGCGTAGGCCGGCGTGTTGAATTCCAGAGCGGCGCGCTGCTCGGGCGACATGGCATGAACGTCGACGAAATCCCGCTCCTCGCGTCCGCCGACCTTGATCCCGAACGGGCTCACCAGCACGAGGCGCGATAGCGGGGCGGTCGTGCGGATTGCGATCTCGCTCGCGATCCAGCCTCCAAGACCTGCCCCGACCAGCACGACATCGTGCAGTCGCCATTGTGCGATGAGGTCGAGATAGAAATAGGCGATGTCACTGACGCTGCGGAACGAGCGCGGCCGCGGCAGCGATCCGAAACCCGGATGGAATGGAGCGATGACCCTGAACCGCTCTCCGAGTCGCTCAAGATATTCGGTCGAATGCGTATTCGGACCGGCGCCTGAATGCAGAAAGAGAAGAGGTGAACCGTTTCCGCATTCGAGAACTTCGGTTTCAGGTCCCCGGACGCGCACAACCTGGGTTTTCAAGAGGCTCCTCCCACAAGTTCATTATATTGAACTTGTCTATGATTTTGAACTATGCTTTGCTTGCGGTCAACCAAAAGCAGCTAGGGAGGAGAGCGTGCGAAACTTTGCTGTGAGGATCAGTCTGCTCGCCGGTGCATTTGCCATCGGCATGGGAAGCGCGTCCGCTGACGTAAAGATCGGAGTGGTGTTGCCGTTGACCGGACCGATTTCCGCGCTTGGCATTCCGATCAAGAAGGGCATCGAGCTCATGCCGCCGGAAGTCGCAGGCGAGAAGGTGCAGCTCATTTTCCTCGACGACGCGTCCGATCCTTCTGCCGCCGTGCGCAACGCCCAGAAGCTCATCACCGACGAAAAAGTCGATCTGTTGATCGGCGGCGCCGGAACTCCTGCTGCGCTCGCCATGGCCGCCGTGGCCTCGCGCGAGCAGGTTCAACTGATCTCGCTCGCACCCGCAGTCTACGCGGCAGACAATTCCAAATGGCTCGTCACCATCCCGTCGCCCGCGAATTTGTGGGTTGGCGCTCTGGTCCGCGACATGAAAAAGAAGAACGTGAAGACCGTTGCGTTCATCGGCTTCAGCGATCCGTTCGGCGATCTCTGTTTCAATGCGCTGAAGGACGTCGCCGCGAAGGAGGGACTGTCCATCGTCGCGAGCGAACGCTTCGCCCGATCCGATACCAGCATCACCGGCCAGATCCTCAAGATCATGGCTGCCAAGCCGGATGCTGTCTTCGTTGGAGGCTCGGGCACGCCGGGCGCTCTGCCGCACATCACGCTTTCGGAGCGCGGCTACAAGGGGCCTGTCTACAACACGCCCGGAGTCTTCATGAAGGACTTCCTGCGTCTCGGCGGCAAGGCGGTCGAAGGCGCGATCGCCGCGACCGGGCCGGTCGGTGCTTTCTCTCAATTGCCCGACGGCGTTCCGAGCAAGAAAGTGTCTGCCGATTTCGTTCGTGAATTCGAAGCCAGGAACGGAGTGGGGAGCTGGAACAGCGTTGCCGCTTATGGCTATGACGGCTCGCGGGTCATTGCGAGCGCAATTCCAGGCGCCCTGAAAAAAGCCAAGCCGGGTACGCCGGAATTCCGTGCCGCCCTGCGCGATGAAATTCGCGCGCAGCGCGAGGTGGTCGGCACCAGCGGCGTGTACGTGTTCCGCGACGGCAATTCCTACGGCGTCGATGATCGCGCCGTGATCACGGTGCAGATCAAGGACGGGGACTGGAAGCTGCTCGACTTCACGAAGTGAGTACCGGCTGACGCCGGTGCTGCCGTTCAAGTACCGCCGATGCCGGCATCCCGTCGGCGTCGGCATATCGGCTTTACCGGCGGTACACTTCCCATCGTCGGTCCAATCCGCTACCCGCTGTCCCGACAGGGCCCGTTAGGCCCGCCCGGAGTACAGCCATTGTTCCAACAAGAGCTTGGGGTTTTCGTCCTGACACCCCACATGCGCGCCCGTCGATACCCGACGTGCCGACCATGCAGGAACTCGGCTTCGCCGATTTCGACCTTGCGCAGTGGCATGGCGTCGCCATCAAGTCCGGGACCCCGCGCGCCATCACCGAGCGCTTCAACAGTGAGATGCGCGCGATCCTCGCGACGCCCGAACTCGCCAGGCTGATGGAGACGCTCGGCGCCGAGAATGGCGCCGGCACGCCGGAGGAATGGGGCGCTTTTTACAACGCCGATATCGCGAAGTACGAAGCGCTGATGAAGAAGCTCGACATCAAGATCGAGTAGCGCTTCGCCGCGACGGCGCGATCAGATGCCTGATCGCGCCGGGCTGCCGGCGGCGCCGCCGGCGTCGGCAGGTATCGCGGCCGCGCGGGCTCGGCTGTTGCGGACGCCGTAGAAGAAATAGATGCACAGCCCGATCGCGGCCCAGATCACGAGGCGCAGCCAGGTGTCGCCCGGCAGACCCAGCATGAGCAGGATGGCGGACAGAGCGCCGGCGGGCGCCACGAGCCAGATGGCCGGTGCCTTGAACGAGCGCGGCATGTCCGGCTGCCGCACGCGCAGCACCAGCACGCCGATGCAGACGATGGCGAACGCCATCAGTGTGCCGATCGAAACCAGCTGCGCGACCATGTTGATCGGCAACGTGCCCGCGAAAACCATGACGACGGCTGCGATCAGCAGCGAACTCACATAGGGGGTGCGAAAGCGCGGATGAATCCGTGCGCCCCATGCCGGCAACAGTCTGTCGCGCGACATCGAGAAGAAGATGCGCGCCTGGCCGAGCAGCAGCACAAGGATCGCCGAAGTCAGGCCGAGCACCGCGCCCAGCTTCACCAGCGGCTCGAGCCAGGTCAGCCCCGTCGCGTCGATGCCGACGGCAATCGGATCGGCGACGTTCAGCCGGTCATAGGGGACGATGCCGGTGAGCACCATGCTCACGAGGACGTACAGAACGCCGCAGATGAGAAGCGAGCCGAGGATGCCGATCGGCATGTCCCGGCGCGGGTTCTTCGCCTCCTGCGCCGCGGTCGAGACGGCGTCGAAACCGATATAGGCGAAGAAGACGATCGCCGCGCCCCGCAGCACGCCGCTCCAGCCGAACACGCCGGAGCCTTCGTTCGGCGGAATGAAATCGCCCTTGGGATTGGCCGCGGTGACCCAGTTGCTGGTGTCGAAATAGAACGCGCCAGCGACGATGAACAGGACCACGATCGTCACCTTGATCGCGACGATGATGTTGTTGACGCGGGAGGATTCGTTGGTGCCGACGATCAGCAGGGCCGTCATGGCGGCGATGATCAGCATGGCCGGCAGGTTCACCAGCGCGCCGGTCAAGGACCAGACGCCGGTCGTCGCGTCATAGGCCAGCGGTGAGGACGCGAGCCGCGGCGAGATCGGCAGTCCGACGTCGCTCAGGAAGCTCACGACATAGCCGGACCAGCCGATGGCGACGGCCGTTGCGCCGAACGCATATTCCAGGATCAGATCCCAGCCGATGATCCAGGCGACGAACTCGCCGAGCGTGGCGTATGAATAGGTATAGGCGCTGCCCGCGACCGGGACGCTGGCCGCCATCTCGGCATAGCAGAGTCCGGCAAGCGCGCAGACCAGCGCGCTGAGCAGGAATGACAGCGAGACCGCAGGCCCCGCATTGGTCGCGGCGGCATTGCCGGTCAGGACGAAGATGCCGGCGCCGATGATGCAGCCGATGCCGAGCGCGACGAGGCTTGACGCGGACAGCGTGCGCCGGAGTGCGGAACGGCTCTCGCTCTCCGCCTCCCGTTTCAGGTCGGTGAAGGATTTCCTGACGAACAGATCGGTCACGCGGCGCATTCCCCCCGGCAGCGATGCGACAGGCACCAGCTCCTGCCGAGACGCCTGCGGCCGTCATGGGCGGCCGGAACGGACCGTAGCGGCGCGCTCGTTAATTGTTTCTGGCAGAGCTCCGCTTCCGGCGGCCGCTCTTGCATAGATGCCTAACGCTTCCCAACGCCCGCCTGATCGGCTACCTCGCATCCCGATGGGGCCGCTCGCAGCCCCGCCGGGAGTATATGCCAGTGTCTGTCCAGCAAGAGATCAGGCGCCTGACAGCGCCGGATATCCGCGCCCGCAAGGGCGGCGACCCGATCGTGATGCTCACCTCGTATCATGCGCACACCGCGCGCCTCGTCGACAAATATTGCGACGTGATCCTGGTCGGTGACTCGCTCGGCATGGTGATGCATGGGCTCGAGACCACAATCCCGGTCACGCTAGACATGATGATCCTGCAGGGCCACGCTGTGATGCGCGGCAGCAGGCAAGCGCTGGTAGTGGTCGACATGCCGTTCGGCTCCTACGAGCAGTCGAAGGAACAGGCATTCGCCTCGTGCGCGCGCGTGCTGAAGGAGACCACCTGCGGCGCGATCAAGCTGGAAGGCGGCGTGCGCATGGCCGAGACCATCCGTTTCCTCGCCGAGCGCGGCGTACCCGTGATGGCGCATGTCGGGCTGACGCCGCAGGCGATCAACACCATCGGCTCGTTCAAGGCGCAGGGTCGCGACGAGGCCGACTGGGCGCGGATCGAGGAAGACGCGCGAGCCGTCGCGGAGGCGGGGGCTTTCTCGGTGGTGATCGAGGCCGTGGCCGAGCCGCTCGCGCGCAAGATCACGCAGCAGATTTCGATCCCGACCATCGGCATCGGCGCGAGTCCGGCCTGCGATGGCCAGGTGCTGGTGCTGGAGGACATGCTCGGGCTGTCGCCGCGCGTGCCGAAATTCGTCAAGCGCTATGGCAATCTCGCACCGGGCATCGAGGACGCGATCAGGGGCTACGCCGATGAGGTGCGCTCGCGCGCCTTCCCGGGCCCGGATCATGTCTACGGGATGCGCAAGAAAGGCTGAGCGAGGCAGGCCGCGTCAGCGTCGAGCGCCGTGTAGCGCTAGGCCATCAGCTTGTGCTCGCGCAGCACTTCCGCCGCGATCCGGTGCGCCTCGTTGGCGGCCGGAATGCCGCAATAGAGCGTGAGCAGCAGCAGCACTTCCTGGATCTGTTCGAGCGTACAGCCGTTCTTCACCGCGCCGTTCAGATGGACGCGCAGCTCGTTCATGTGTCCGGACGCCGCCATCATCGCGACCATCACCAGCGATTTCATATCCGGCTTCAGCGCAGGGCGGGACCACACATCGCCGTACGAATACGCATTGATGATGTGCTGCAGCGGCTTGCCGAGTTCGCCGAACGCCGCCATGCGCTTCTCGACGGCCTTCTGACCGAACATTTCGATGCGCAATTTCAGTCCGCGCTCGTATTGCTCGTCGCCGCTCATGGTCGCTTCCCCCGTAACGCATGAGCTCGATTGCCGGCTCATTGTGCTGCCTATAGAACAGGAGCATTCCTTATCACACTCCGCACGCATCGCACCCGAGTCCTGCCATGATCAATGCCGCCGTGATCGGTCTCGGACGCTGGGGCCAGACTCTCGTCGAGGCGGTCCAGGGCAAAAGCGATCGCCTGCGGTTTGTGCGGGGCATCGACAGCAATCCGGAAGCTGCAGCAGATTTCGCCAGGGTCCACGGTCTGTCCTTGTCCACTGAACTCCGCGATGTTCTGGATGAACCCGGCATCGATGCGATCTTCCTCGCGACACCACATTCCCTGCATGTGGAGCAGGTCGAGGCCGTGGCGGTGGCCGGCAAGGCTGTCTGGTGCGAAAAGCCGCTCGCTCTGACGCGAAGAGAAGCGGAGCGCGCGGTGTGCGCCTGTGAGAAGGCCGGCGTGCCGTTTGCGCTTGGCAACAACAAGCGTTTCTTTCCGGCGATGCGGGCACTCCAGGCCCTGGTCGCCGGAGGGGAGCTTG
>Ga0180218_1001903_pt1 | contig 11725 bp, 10 predicted proteins | sample eDN3rd37CKraftBY_FD_151334 | JGI IMG/M metagenome (GOLD analysis project Ga0180218, IMG submission 151334) | Enriched backyard soil microbial communities from Emeryville, California, USA - eDNA 3rd pass 37_C Kraft BY (version 2) (version 2) | ecosystem: Environmental > Terrestrial > Soil >... | reverse complement strand
CGTACGCGCCCCGGAAGCTCCCTGCCGCGACCGAGCATCCTGCTCGTCGCCAGCTTTGCCGCTTTCCTGCTGGCCGGCTTCTGGCTGGTCGCCGGCACGAGCCTGCGCAACCTGATCCCGAGCTTCGGCCTCGGCAGCTCGCGCAGCAGCGGCGATGTCACGCGCGCAATTGTGGCTCCGGCGAAGGTGGCCGCCGAAACCTCTGAAGAAAGCCTGGCCAGCCCGCCGCCAGCAAACCGCACGGCCGAACGCAATGTCGATGGCGGCGATGAGGCCGGCCCTTCCGAGCACGTTCAGATGGCGAGCCTCTCGGCCCCTGTCACGCCGCTGCCGGCGCCGCCCCGAACCGTCGTGACCACGACGACCGCCGACCTCATCGGCGCCCTCAACCAAAGCACAACGGAGCCGGCAAGCGCCCCGCCTGCCCCGAAGCCCGAAATGCCCGCCATGTCCCGCTCGGTCGAGATGCCGCCCGCCTTGCTGGGTCCGCTTTCCCTGCGCCATGCTGCCGCCAAGGGCGACCCGAGGGCCCAGTTCGAGGTCGCAGCCCGCTATGCGGAAGGCAAAGGTATTCCGCGGGACTTCACCCAGGCCGCGACGTGGTACCAGCGCGCCGCCGCCCAGGGTCTCGCACCGGCCCAGTACCGGCTCGGTGCTCTCTACCAGCACGGGTTAGGCGTGAGCGCCGATCCGGCGCGCGCACGCGCGTGGTACATCCGCGCCGCCGAGCAGGGCAATCTACGCGCTATGCATAATCTCGCGGTGCTCGGTGCCGGCCGGCCCGGCGTCAGGCCGGATTATGCTTCCGCCGTCAAATGGTTCACGGAAGCTGCCGATCGCGGCCTCGCCGACAGTCAGTACAATCTCGGCATTCTCTACGAGAGCGGGCTTGGCGTGCCGGCCAGCAACATCGAGGCCTACAAGTGGTATGCGCTCGCGGCGCGCAGCGGCGACAAGGACGCGGCCAAGCGCCGCGACATCGTCCGCTTGAAACTCGAGCCACAGAGCCTGAGGGCCGCCGACGCCCTGGTCATCCAGTGGCGCGCCAAGGCCGTCGAGACCGAGGCGAACGATACGCGGACTCCGGGCCAGACTTGGCAGGCCGTGCGCAGGTAGGCGTCGCCGCCGGCCCGTTGCCGCAAAGGTCTAAAAAGCTGATGGGGCAAGGCCGAATTGGAGCGCGCTCTGCATAGGCCACCGCCGGCGGCGCGTATCGTTGAAAAACGGAACGATTCCTCTCAACAACGCATTGACGCGCCGCGCCTCCTCAGGGCTTATAGCAGCCGGTACTTGTCCCGCGAACGCGCCCGCTCGCCACGAAGCTCAGGCACTCACCTGGGCAACGCTGTCGTCGTTGGCACGCCTTTCGCCCAGCCCCGCAGCCTCTCCCCCTCGGATCCGGCGCCGCAAGATGAACATCTATTTGCCGATCGCCGAGATGTCCGCAAATCTCTTCCTGTTCATCGGGATGGGCGCCTCGGTCGGCTTTCTCTCGGGCATGTTCGGTGTCGGCGGCGGATTCCTGATGACGCCGCTCCTGATCTTCGTCGGCGTGCCGTCCGCCGTCGCGGTCGGTACGGAGGCCGCGCAGATCGTCGCCTCATCCGTCTCCGGTGCGCTCGCGCAGTGGCGGCGCCGCAATATCGACTTCAAGATGGGCACGATCCTGCTCGCCGGCGGCATCTTCGGCTCGGTGTTCGGCGTCGAGGCCGTGAAAGCCCTGCGCCGCGTCGGGCAGTTCGATCTGTTCGTCATTCTGAGCTACGTGGCCATGCTCGGCGTCATCGGCACATTGATGATGATCGAAAGCATCAATACGATCCGGCAGGCACAGTCCGGCGCCGCGACAGCAATCCGCCAGCGGGGTCAGCATAACTGGGTGCACCGCCTTCCCCTCAAGATGCGCTTTCATCGCTCGAAGCTCTATATCAGCGCGATCCCGCCGCTGATGCTGGGCATTTTTGTCGGCTTTCTCGCCGGCATCATGGGCGTCGGCGGCGGCTTCATCATGGTCCCGGCCATGATCTACCTGCTCAAGGTGCCGACCAACGTCGTCGTCGGGACGTCGCTCTTTCAGATCACGTTCGTGACCGCGGCAACGACGATCCTCCATGCCACGCAGAACCACACCGTCGACGCCACGCTCGCCCTGCTGTTGATCGTGGGCGGGGTGATCGGCGCGCAGTTCGGTGCACTCGCGGGTCAGCGCCTCAGAGGCGAGCAGCTCCGCTTTCTCCTCGCCGCCATCGTGTTGCTGGTCGCGCTCAGGCTGGCGTGGAGCCTCGTCGCGCATCCCGACGAGCTCTTTTCACTGACGGCGCTCGGGAGGTCGTGATGGGCGTGGGCCGCCTCATGCATCGCTGGACGCTCGCAGTTCTTGCAATCGCAGCGCTGACCGGGGGCACGCTCGTCGGCGCCGCTGAGGCCCAACGTCCCACGCCGCCGCAGCCGCCTCCCGCTTCCGAGCAGCCGGCATCACCGGCACAAGCTGCGCCACCGCCTCCGTCGGCACCGCCGGCGCCCGCGCCCGAAGCGCCATCGCTGCCGCGCGAAACGGTCCACGCCGACGTCTCCACGCGGCGGATTGCCGTGACGTCCACATTCTCGGGCACGGGTATCATCGTGTTCGGCGCCGTCGACAACAGCCGCCAGACCAGCGCGGAGTCGGGCCTCTACGACATCGTGATCGTCATCTCGGGCGCGCCCACACGCCTCGTCGCCCGCAAGAAGAGCAACGTCGGCGGGCTCTGGATCAATACCTCATCAACGACCTTCACGAGCGTGCCGAGCTATTATGCCATCAGCTCGACCCGCCCGCTCGACGAGATCGCCTCCGACGACGTTCTGAAGTCGAGCGGCATTGGCTTCGACTTCGTCCCGATGACCTTCCACCGCTCAGCGCGCGCTTTGACCGCCGCCGAGATCAAGGAATGGCGCGACGCCGTCGTGCGTCTCAAACAGCGCGATCGCCTTTACCAGCAAGACGAATACGGCGTCGCCTTTGTCGGGCGCAGTCTGTTCCGTGCCGCCTTCGACATGCCGGCGACGGTCACCGTCGGCGCCTTCGAAACGCGGGTCTATCTCTTTCGCGACGGCGAGCTGCTCAGCACTTACACGACAAAGCTCGATCTCGAGCGCGAAGGCCTCGAGCACCTCATTCACCGCTTCGCTTTCGATCACTCGTTCCTCTACGGCGTCTTCACCGTCCTGATCGCGGTCGGTGCCGGGATGCTGGCGTCCTACGTATTCAATCGCAATAAGGCTTGATCCATAGTCCCCTCTCCCCGTCCTTCACGGGGAGAGGGCTAGGGTGAGGGGCGGCGGCATGCGCCAACGTCAGCGCAAGTGGCCGCCCCTCATCCCGACCTTCTCCCCGCGCGCGGGGAGAAGGAGAAGAAACCTCAGGTCTTCGCGCGCACGTATGAGCCGGGTGCGTCCTCAATCACACCGAGCGTAGCGCCAGGCTCGCGAGCGGGCACCATGCCGCCGGACCGCTTCTTGAGCCAACTCATCCAGTGCGGCCACCAGGAGCCGGGCGTCTCCTTGGCGCCCTCGAGCCACTCCTCGATGTCGTCGACGCGATCCGGGTTCGTCCAGAACTGGTACTTCGGCGGGCGGCCCTCGATGGGCGGATTGATCACGCCCGCAATATGTCCCGAGCCCGACATCACATAGTCGACCGGCCCGCCGAACAAGCGCGAGCTGATGAACACGGACTTCGCCGGCGCGATGTGATCCTCGCGCGCGGCCAGCTCGTAGACCGGCAGCTTGACCTTGCTCATATCGAGCTTGATGCCGCCGATCTTCAGCTCGCCCTTCGCAAGCTTGTTGTCCTTGTAGAACTGGCGCAGGTAGAAGCTGTGGTTGGCGGGCGGCATCCGCGTCGAGTCCTGGTTCCAGTACAGGAGATCGAACGGGAAGGGCGTTTTGCCGAGCATGTAGTTGTTGACGATGTACGGCCAAATCAGGTCGCGCGGACGCAGCAGGTTGAAGACCGTCGCCATGCGCGAGCCGTCGAGGTAGCCGCGCTCCGCCATCATTTCCTCGAGCGCCTTGAGCTGGGCATCATCGATGAACAGCAGGAGATCGCCGGCCTTGGTGAAGTCCGCCTGCGCCGCGAAGAACGTCGCGGAGACATAATTGTCGCGCCCGGTCGCGGCGTCATAGGCGAGCGTGGTGGCGAGCAGCGTGCCGCCCACGCAGTAGCCGACGATGTTGATCTTCTCGACGCCCGTCTCGCGCTGCACTGCATCCGTCGCCGCGTGGATGCCTTCGCGCATGTAGTCCTCGAAGGTCTTGTTCGCGAGCCGCGCATCCGGATTGACCCACGACACGACGAAGACCGTGAAGCCCTGCGAGACGATGTAACGGATGAGGGATTTCTGCTCGGTGAGATCGAGGATGTAGAACTTGTTGATCCACGGCGGAACGATCAGCAGCGGCACCTCGCGCACCTTCGCTGTCGAGGGCGTGTATTGGATGAGCTGGAAGATGTCGTTCTGGAAGACGACCTTGCCCGGCGTGACGGCAAGATTGCGCCCGACCTCGAAGGCCTTCGTGTCCGTCTGGCTGATCTTCATCAGCTCACCGGGCGCTTCGAGATCGTGGATCAGGTTGGCGACGCCGCGCACGAGGTTCTCGCCGTTCGACTTGAACGTCTCGCGCAGGACCTCCGGATTCGTCAGCGGGAAATTGGTCGGCGAAAGCGCACTCGCGACCTGGCGGAAATAGTACTCGGCGCGCTGGCGTGTGCGCTCGTCAAAGCCCTCGGTATCGTCGATGATCTTCTCGGCCCAGTTCGAGGTCACCAGATAGGCCTGCTTCCAGAAATCGAAGTACGGGTTGGCCGTCCACTCCTCGTCCCTGAAGCGGCTGTCGCCCGGCTCGGGCTTCGCGACGTCCTCGACGTCCTCGCCCATCATGCGCCGCACCGTCGTATCCCAGACATCGAAGTAGCCGCGGATGAGCTCGCCCTGGGACTCGGCGGCCCGCACGGGGTCACTGAACCACTGGCGCATGATCTCGCCGACGATATGGGTCGCCTCGTTGACGTCGCCCGGCTGGCTGAAGGCGCCGCCCGTCTTCTCCGAGCGCTCGATCAAAGCCGCCCAGGCCTTGCCGCCTTCTTCGACGAGGCGGACCATGTTGCGCGCGAAGGCTTCCGGATCGTTCACCATGTACTGGGTCCAGTCCACTCGAGTTGCAGAGGACTTCGCTGGCAATTCCGGGGATTTTTTGGACATGCAAGCATTCCGGAAGGAGCGGTCGCGATCCCGGAGCCTCCTGTCACTAGGAGGTGATTCCCGCGGGCCGCGCGAGGGACCAATCAGCGCACGTAAAGTCAACTCTTAGCCGGCCCCCCCCCCACTGGCAATCAAGCCCCGCGGTCATGTTTAGGATCCCATTGCGCGGAATATGTTTCGAAATGCCATTTGCCGCCTCACTCTGGCGGGAATCCGCGCAATAGAGTAGACGGAGCGAGCCGCGCCGCCCGCCGGCCTACCCGCGGGGCGTGCATCCGGCCGTAAGCTGCCCCTTGGCCAATCGAGGTTCCGCCGTGATCGAGGATTTCCATCGCATCAAGCGCCTCCCGCCCTATGTGTTTGCGGAAGTGAACCGGCTCAAGGCCCAGGCCCGAGCTCGCGGCGCCGACATCATCGATCTCGGCATGGGCAATCCCGACCTGCCGACGCCCAAGCACATCAATGACAAGCTCATCGAGACCGTCAGCAAGCCGCGGACGAACCGCTATTCGGCCTCGAAGGGCATCAACGGCCTCCTGAAGGCCCAGGCGGCCTACTACGGCCGCCGCTTCGGCGTGAAGCTGAACCCGAACACGCAGGTCGTCGCCACGCTCGGCTCGAAGGAAGGCTTCGCCAACATGGCGCAGGCCATCACGGCGCCGGGTGACGTGGTCATCGTGCCGAACCCCAGCTACCCGATCCACGCCTTCGGCTTCCTCATGGCCGGCGGTGTCATCCGCTCGGTGCCGGCCGAGCCGACGCCAGCCTTTTTTCCCGCGCTCGAGCGGGCCGTGAAGCACTCGATCCCGAAGCCGCTCGCGCTCGTCGTCTGCTATCCGGCGAACCCGACGGCGCACGTCGCGAGCCTCGATTTCTATCGCGAGCTCGTGCAGTTCGCGAAACAGAACGAGCTCATCCTGCTCTCCGATCTCGCCTATGCCGAGGTCTACTTCGACGACGCCAATCCGCCGCCCTCGCTTCTCCAGGTGCCCGGCGCCATGGATGTGGCCGTCGAGTTCACGTCCATGTCCAAGACGTTCTCCATGGCCGGCTGGCGCATGGGCTTCGCGGTCGGCAATGAGCGGCTGCTCGCGGCCCTTGCGCGCGTAAAGAGCTATCTCGACTACGGCGCCTATACGCCGATCCAGGTGGCGGCGGCGGCAGCCCTCAACGGGCCCGAGGACTGCATCCACGAGATGCGCGCGACCTACAAGCGCCGCCGTGACGTGCTGGTCGAGAGCTTCGCCAATGCCGGCTGGGACTTCGAGCCGCCCCAGGCTTCGATGTTCGCCTGGGTGCCGATCCCCGAGGCTTTCCGGGAGGTCGGCAGCCTCGAGTTCTCGAAGCTACTGGTCGACAAGGCGGAAGTCGCGGTCGCACCCGGCATCGGCTTCGGCGAGCACGGCGAGGGCTATGTCCGCATCGCCATCGTCGAGAACGAGCACCGCATTCGCCAGGCGGCCCGTAATATCAAGCGCTTCCTCGCGCAGGGTGCGGCATCCATGCACAACGTGGTGCCGCTCCGCGACAAGGCCGCGGGCTGATCCGGCGGCCCGTCCGGTCCCAGCGCCTGATAGGCATTGACAGGGCGGGCCAAGGCCCCGATAAGGCGGGCTTCCAGCACGGGACGAACCCGGTCGGCGCCGCTCATCGAGCGGTTGGCCCCGCCGGGCTTTGGCTCCGATCCTGCTGAGCGTGGAGGGGTGCCCGAGTGGCTAAAGGGGACGGACTGTAAATCCGTTGGCTTCGCCTACGTTGGTTCGAATCCAACCCCCTCCACCAAATTTCCCGGTTCATCGCCTTGAGAGCCAGCGCGGCACGCGGCGCCGTGTATGCCGGGATAATCCATCGAACATGGGGACACCGGGCATCTTCGCAACCGACGACGGCACCGGGCCGCCTCGTCAAGCGCGTTGCCTCTTACTGCGCCACGAGCTCGACACTGCGGTTCTTGTTCGCGCCGCTCTCGGAATTATTGCTGTCGCTCGATGCCGCAATGCCGGCAACGAGCCGGTCGGGCGCGATGCCGTGCGCGCCGATCAGTGCTCCGACGATACTTTGTGCGCGGCGTGACGCCAGAGCACGATCCGGCTCCGTGGTCGCCGCCTCGTCGCCGTGAGCGACGACCTTCAGCTTGAGTTCTGGCTTGCTCGCAAGCAGCTTGGCGATCTCGTCGAGCGTCGGTTGAGAAGCCGGCACGATGCGCTCACTCTTCGCTTCGAACTGAATGCCTCGGAGCGCCACCTTGCCTGTCTGCCCGATCGACTGCTGCATCTCCGCCGCCGTAACGAAGACGATCTTATCCGTCTCCATTTCCTTTGTTTCGATGACGCGAACGATGGCCACGTTACCGCGCGCGCTTTCTCCCAACGTCAGGCTGGCATAGACCGCACCCTCCGGCCGGTCGAGGCGGGCAAGCAGATAGCGCCCCTGCGCAAACCAGTTGTGAACGTAATCGGTCATCAGCCTCGGCAGGGCGTGCGGATCGCCGACAGCCTGACCGAGTAGGTAGCCGCCTTCTGGCCTGTCGGTCTCGAAGCAGGAGCCATCTGCGGACGCGCAGGCAAAGAGCATGGAAAAGCCTTTGGCCCGCAAGCTGCGCTCGTAGTTTCGTAATACCTGAAGCGTGGAACGCCCTTCGGGGAGCGCGTAGTAGATGAGCACGATCCGCCCTTCGAGCGTCCGAAAGCCCTGCCCGGCGCGCGTATCCGTGCTCAATGGAGAGAAACGTCCATCGATCACGGCGGCCTCGTCGTACTCGGAGACCTGATAGCCGACGATGCTCGAGCCTTCGAAGCGTCCGACCAATGGATGGTCGCTGCTGCCAGCGATATCCGCCGCGTGGAGGGCAATCGTAGTGCTACCGAGTACGGCGCCGGCGATCGCTAGGCGGCCAGTACGGCGAAGGACCGCCCGAAAGTAGCCCATGGCTCCTCCCCTCCTCTTCTCGCGCAATGGTAGGTACCATGACACTCGTTTCTTTGAGGCGTGGCATGTGGGTCATCAAAGCAGATGCCGGCTGGGTAACGCCTCCGGCCGGCGAGCACCGCCTACTTGAACCACGCGGCCGGCAAGACCGAGATAACGAGGCCGATTGCCAAGCCGCCCGCGGCCCCGGCCATCGTCCCCCACAGCAGGGACGTGCCGGCAACATCCAAAGCGTCGAACCACGTGGCGGTCTCCGAATTCACGTATTGCGCCGTGAGCGCGAGAACCGGGCCGATCAGAATAGCGCTCATCAGGCCGACGCCCGCCCCCATATACGCAGCGGCCAGTATGGCCGGGAGCCGCCTGCCGCCTTCGATCGCGAACACGCGACCGGCAATCATCCCCAATAAGACGGCCACTGCTGCGACGATTGAATAGATCGATGTTGCCGACATTGAATTTACGCCCCGATCCCTGTCCAGCCCGCTTCGTGCGCGGGTCTATTCCTGCAGCTCGAATGGGAACGATGTGCGCTTCATCACGTTGCAGGCCCATGAACAATAGCGCGCCTCCCGTATTATCGTCCGGCGATGACGACACGAGTGCGGCTTATTTGTTCTACTGCAGGCAGGATCCCACAATCCATGCCGTGTCGCGGGATCCCACAGGGGCCAACATTCCGACGGAAGAAGCACCGCAGGGCTGGGTCTTCGATCAAAGGATCGCGCTCGGCGTTCGAGAGGCCATGCCTCTCCACGTCGCTCCCGAACCGGTGCTGAGAGGCCTCGCCGCGGGTGGGTTCTTCGTCTGGAAGGATCGGTCCAATCCGATGGGCACGTCGCAATAGCAGACCCTGCGGCGGGACGCAGCGAGCGCGGAGCGACGGACTACATCGGAGCGCGCGCCCTAAACTTGGGCAACGGTAGATGGAACCCCGTATCTCAATCGCGCGTTCAGAATTCGCCGTCACCGACCGGGTGGACGGTCCCACAGCCCGGCGAGCGCTTCCCCTCCCCCCAAATCAGAGTGCTCGCCGGTCCCTCCGGCGAAGGGAGATTGGGCGTCAGAACTCGCGCGTTGTCGGCGTCGTGCGCCGAATGACCTTTCCCGCCAGCACCGCTACGCCAATGCCGAGGATCAGCAGCCCGATTGCCGCTTCCCACATCCGTCCATCGGCGGCCCCATGCGCCAAGATCAGACCGCCCACCAAAATCAGCCCGAGGCCTGCAGCCTTCATCCTGAGAAGCGTCATTGCGTCATCTCTACCCTGACCCGGATTTCTGTTCCGGACAGTATTTGGGGGCCGGCAGGCAAGAACAATCAGGGATTACCCCCAGGGCGACGCCTCGAAAGCCTAAGTTGCTTAGATCATCCGATCGAACGCCGCGCTCGCACGGAGGTCTCGACCAAGCCTGCGCGCCATTCCGGCCGGACGCCAAGGCCGCATTGTGCATTTTAGACCATCTGGTGTGCACGTTTGAGCGTGGATCACCCGGCCGGCTTGCGAAATGATCGCACTGTAGAACACCTCAAAAGACGAGCCCGCAGGGATGAAACGAGAGGAGGCGCACGTCGGTGCGCTGAGCAGCTTCGGCGTTGGCGTTTTGCGCATCGTGCAGGTCGGCCGGCATCAGGTCGGCATTCTTCGCAGCCAGGACGACATCGTCCACGCCGTGCTGAACGTCTGCCCGCACAAGGGTGCGCCCGTGTGCAAGGGTACGGTCGGCGGCACCATGCTCCCCAGCGCCCCCGGCGAACTCATCTATGCCAACGACGGCAAGGTCCTGAAGTGCCCGTGGCACGGCTACGAATTCGACATCGAAACCGGGGCGAGCCTGTTCGGCATCAGCCGCGGAAGGCTGCGTAAGTTTCCCACCGAGGTTCGCGACGGCGAAGTCTACGTGAAGATCTAGTCGCGACCGGATCGCAACCCGAGGACAAGGGGCCGCAAAATGAGCTCAGACAGCCTGACGGCAGAACGCCCATCGACCACCCAGGGCGATCGCTTAGGGATCATCGACTGCGACATCCATCCGATCGTGAAGGGTGGCATGAAGTCGCTTTACCCCTACATGCCGCTTTCCTGGCAGAAGCGCCTCAAGCAGAAAGCAGCCGAGGTCGTCACCGTGGCGCCGCTGACGCTCCGCTTCGAGCATCCGAACGGCTCCGCCCTCAGAGGCGACGCCAAAACGCCCGACGGTGGGCCCGGCGGCTCCGATCCGGCCTACATCAAGTCGGATTTCCTGGATCCCAACGGCGTCGAGATCGGCATTCTCAACTGCCTGCAGCCGGGCGCGATGGCGGCAGCGCTCGCGGGGCCTGACGAGAGCGCCGTGCTCTGCTCTGCCTTCAATGATTTCTTCCTCGACAACTGGAAGCTGACCGGCGACGGCCCTCTCCGCCTCGCCATCTCCGTGCCGGTACAGAACCCGGAGGCGGGTGCCGCGGAAATTCGCCGGCTCGCCTCGAACCCGGCTGTCGCCGCGGTGTCGCTCCCCATGCTCAACATCCGCATGGGCAATCGCCACTACGATCCGATCTATGCCGAGGCGCATCGCCAGGGCCTGCCCATCATGAACCACCTGACGGGCGCCGACAGCGTCTACTACGGTGCGCCCCACACTGCCGTCGGCTGGCCCGAGAGCTACATCGAGCGCTACGTCTCCCTCTCACAGATCGGCGAGGCGAGCCTCACGAGCCTCGTCTTCAATGGAACATTCGAGAAGTTCCCGGGTTTGCGCTTCCTCTTCGTGGAATACGGCTTTGCCTGGATCCTTCCGCTGCTCTGGCGCATGGACCGCACATGGCGCAGCCTGCGTCACGAGACGCCGTGGGTGAAGAAATCCCCGATCGACTACATTCATGAGAATGTACGTCTCTCGACGCAGCCCCTCGATGAGCCCGTCAAGTCGGACGACCTGCACACGCTGATCAAGCTGTTCGGCTACGACCTCCTCATGTTCAGCTCCGATTACCCTCACTGGGACAATGACATGCCCGCGCAGAGTCTCGGCTTCCTGCCCGAGGAAGCGCGCCGCATGATCTTCCGTGAGAATGCCCTCAAGGTGCTGCGCCTCTAGGCGCGGCACGACTGCTCCGGACATAAACCGAGAAACGTGGGGCAATGCCCCGGATTCACAGTGGAGGAAACGATGAAGGTTGCCCAATGGGCCGCAGCGCTCGCGATGGCCTGCGGACTGTCGATCGGGACTGCGCACGCGCAGGCCAAGATAGAAATCATCATGACGAACGAGGTCGCGGCGACGCACTGGAAGACCTCGGAGATGCAGCAATACGCTGATCTGCTCGCGAAGAAGTCCGGCGGTCGGATCACGGCGAAAGTTTTCCCCGCCTCCCAGCTCTACAATGACCGGGACGCCGTCGGCGCGCTCGGCACGGGCGCCGTTCACATCACCTGGCCGGCGAGCGTCAACCTCGAGGCGATCGACCAGCGGGTCGGCATGCTCATCCTCCCCTTCGTGATGAGCGACGAACAGATGATGAAGCCCGGGTTCGCCAAAGACCTGACGAAGCTCGTCTCGTCATTCACCGAG
>Ga0180218_1001901_pt1 | contig 11737 bp, 11 predicted proteins | sample eDN3rd37CKraftBY_FD_151334 | JGI IMG/M metagenome (GOLD analysis project Ga0180218, IMG submission 151334) | Enriched backyard soil microbial communities from Emeryville, California, USA - eDNA 3rd pass 37_C Kraft BY (version 2) (version 2) | ecosystem: Environmental > Terrestrial > Soil >... | reverse complement strand
CGCCGAGATAGGCGTCGTACCAGCTGTCGACCAGCATGGCCTTGAGCGGCGCGGCGGGGTCGCCCTCACGCGGCGGCGGCAGGCGGGTGACGATCGCCTCGAGCACGTCCTCGATGCCGAGGCCGGTCTTGGCCGAGATCATCACCGCGTCGGAGGCGTCGAGGCCGATGACCTCCTCCACCTGCTCCTTGACGCGGTCCGGCTCGGCGGCAGGCAGGTCGATCTTGTTCAGCACCACGACGATCTCGTGGTTGGCGTCGATGGCCTGGTAGACGTTGGCGAGCGTCTGCGCCTCGACGCCCTGCGAGGCGTCGACCACCAGCAGCGAGCCCTCACAGGCGCGCAGCGAGCGCGAGACCTCGTATGCGAAGTCGACGTGGCCGGGCGTGTCGATGAGGTTGAGCACGTAGTCCTGGCCGTCCTTGGCGCGGTAGTTCAACCGCACCGTCTGGGCCTTGATGGTGATGCCGCGCTCGCGCTCGATGTCCATGTTGTCGAGCACCTGCTCCTTGCCGGCCATCTCGCGGGCGTCGAGCCCGCCGGTGAGCTGGATGAGCCGGTCGGCGAGCGTCGACTTGCCGTGGTCGATATGGGCCACGATGGAGAAGTTGCGGATGTTGTCGAAGGTGCGAGCGGTCATAATACTGCAAATATAAGAATGTTCAGGTCGCAATAGCAGGGGCGGCCCCCAAAGCCAAGGGAGGCCGGGTGCCCGGGCAGCATCTCGTCGGTCCGGGCGGAAAGCTCATGCCCTCGGAAAATCCGCCAAAGCTTCGTGGCCCTCCTTGCGAAGGAACGCCGTCATGTCCAGGCGCCTCGCCAGGACAGGCAAGCCGTCGAGGATCAGCGAACGCAATCGACGGGGAGGCGCTCCCCCGTCTCCTCGACGAATTCGGTGCGGCACTTGAACCCGTTGATGATCTCGATCTCGTTCGGGCCGGCGCCGGGAAAGCCGTAAGGCAGCATTCCGTAGGGTGGCGGGACGGGAATGTTGCCGGTCGCCGCCGGATCGATGCCGATCACGCCGTCCGGACCGGCGCATTGGACCGGGATGCGGACCCCGCTGTTCCGGTCGAGAACGGTGCGGCAGGGCACGCCGTTGATGATCCGGATTTCATGGGGTGCCGCATCCGGGAAAGGTGAGGTGGGCGTTCCGCTCACCTGGGCTTGAGCAAAATTGACGCTCCCAAGCGCCATAAGGCTGGCAACCGCGATAACCGAAAGCGTCCTCACGGAAACCTCCTAGGGTTCGAGAGAAACGGATGACTCTTACGGCAGAGGTTAACGCTTGGGAGATAGGGAGTTTCCCACCAAAGGCAACTCTCGGGTGAGAGGCCAGGGTGGCTCAACTCCAACGAATCGGAGGGCCCGTCGGGTGCGGCCCTCCGGATCCGATGATGCGCTAATGTCCCGAGGCGAGCTTCGCCCCGTCCTTCTGGTGGGTGCCGAGCCGGTCGACCAGGGTGGCGCTCGCTTCGTTCAGGCCCACGATCTCCACCGGAACATCGTGGTGGCGGAACTTCAGCACGACCCGGTCGAGGGCGTTGATGCCGGTGATGTCCCAGAAATGGGAGGCATGGACGTCGATGACGACCTTGTCCAGATCCTCCTCGCGGAAGTCGAAGACGCTATGGAAGGCCTCGGCCGTGGCGAAGAAGATCTCGCCGTTGACCCGGTAGGTGCGCATCCTGCCCTCGCGGGTCGAATGCACCGTGAAGAACTTGGCGACCTTCCGGGCGAAGAAGATGCCGCTCAGGATCACTCCCACCAGCACGCCCTTGGCGAGATCGTGGGTGAAGACGACGACCGCGACGGTCGTCAGCATGACGATGCTGGAGCTCTTCGGGTTCAGGCGCATCGCCAGGATCGAGCCCCACTGGAAGGTGTTGATCGACACCATGATCATCACGGCGACAAGCGCCGCCATGGGGATCTGGCGCACCCAATCGTCCAGAACGAGGATGAGGAACAGCAGGAAGGAGCCGGCCCAGAGCGTGGAGAGCCGTCCGCGACCGCCGGAGGACACGTTGATCACCGACTGGCCGATCATGGCGCAGCCCGCCATGCCGCCGAACAGGCCCGCCACGATGTTGGCGAGGCCCTGACCGGTGCATTCCCGGTTCTTGGAGCTGTCCGTGTCGGTCATCTCGTCCACGATGGCGGCGGTCATGAGGGATTCGAGCAGGCCCACCATGGCGAGCGTCAGCGAGTAGGGCAGGATGATCTTGAGCGTTTCGAGGTTCAGCGGCACGTCGGGCAGGACGAAGGCCGGCAGGTCGCTCGGCAGCTGGCCCATGTCGCCCACCGTGCGCAGATCGAAACCGAAATAGATCGAGACAGCCGTCAGCAGCACGATGGTGACCAGGGCGGAGGGTACGGCCTTCGTGACCCGCGGCAGCAGGTAGATGATGGCGAGGCCCACGGCGACCATCCCGTACATGAGGGGGCCCTGGCCGTTGAACTCCGGCAGCTGGGCCATGAAGATCAGGATGGCGAGCGCGTTCACGAAGCCCGTCACCACGGACCGGGACACGAAGCGCATCAGGTCGCCGAGGCGAAGGAAGCCCGCCAGGATCTGGAAGGCGCCGGTGAGAAGCGTGGCCGCCAGCAGGTATTGCAGCCCGTGGTCCTTCACCAGCGAGCCCATGACGAGCGCCATGGCGCCGGTCGCGGCGGAGATCATGCCGGGGCGCCCTCCCGCGATGGCGGTGATCACCGCGATGCAGAAGGAGGCGTAGAGCCCGACCTGCGGGTCGACGCCGGCGATGATCGAGAAGGCGATGGCCTCGGGAATGAGGGCGAGGGCGACCACGGTGCCGGCGAGGAGATCGGCGCGAACGTTGGGAAACCACTCGGCCTTGAGGCGAGAGAGACGGGTCATGGTGGAAATCTCGTGAGCCCATGAAGGGCCATAGGGCCGCTGCGCTGCATCGCTGCGCGACAGGAACAGCCGTGGAAAAGAAGGAGGAGCAGGTTCAAGGGCCCAAAGATGCGCTGAGGCGCACTACGGCGGCGTCGTCCGGGAGATCCGCGCAGGGGCGTTGTCGAGTACCATGCCCCTCCATACCAATCTGGCTTTGCGTGGCAACATGCCGGACCGGGATTGGGGTATGCCGCAGCCGCATGAAGCGGCCGGGATAACCATCACGTTCTCGTGCCCTATCCTCTCGTAACGCATTCATGCTTCCGAGGCAGTCATGGCAGGAACCCAAGCGTTTCCAGGCTCTCCCGAGGATCTCGAGAGCGAGCGTCCCGAGCTTCACCGGAGCATTGGTCCGTCCCAGATGGCTCTTTACGGCCTCGGCAGCATGCTGGGCTCCGGTGTCTACGGCCTGATCGGACAGGCGGCGGGACAGGTCGGCAATGCGGTCTGGCTCGCCTTCCTGGTGGCGCTCGTGGCGGCGCTGCTGACCGCCTTCACCTATGCCTCTCTCGGCTCGCGCTATCCCAGGGCCGGTGGGGCGGCCTACATTGCGGAGCGGGCCTACCGCTCGCCGTTGATCGGCTTCGTGGTCGGGCTGGCAGTGGCCTGCTCGTCCCTCACATCCGTTGCCACCCAGTCCAGGGTCTTCGCCGCCAATCTCGCCTCGCTGACCGGAAGCAGCAGTCAGACGGCTGTCTGGCTGGCGCTCGGATTCCTGCTGCTCCTGACCGGACTGGTGCTGCGCGGCATCCGGGAATCCATGTGGGTCAACGTGCTGTGTACCTGCATCGAGGCGGGTGGTCTTCTGCTCGTGGTGGCGGTCGGGATCAGCTACTGGGGAAGCGTCGACCTTCTCGAAACGCCGCCACCGGGCGAGGGGGCGAGCGATGTGATGATGCTCCTCGTGCTCCAGGGAGCGGTGCTTACCTTCTTTTCCTTCCTGGGCTTCGAGGACACTCTCAACGTGGCCGAGGAATGCCGCGACCCGCAACGCACGGTGCCTATCGGTCTGATCGCCGCCATGGCCATGGCGGCCGTGATCTACGTGGCCGTGGCGATCACGGCCGTGTCCGTGCTGCCCTGGCGGGAGCTTGCGGCCGCACCCGGCCCCTTGACGGCGGTCATGGAAAAGGCCGCCCCCTGGCTGCCGCCCATCGTCTATGGAGCGATCACCCTGTTCGCCGTCGCCAATACGGCACTCGTGAATTACGTGACCGCATCACGCCTGGCCTACGGCATGGCCCATCAGGGCCTGCTGCCCTCCTGGCTTGGCCGGGTCCATGCCACGAGGCGCACACCCCATCTGGCCATCATCGCCATGTTCGTGATCGTGGCGCCGCTCGCCCTGATCGGCACCATCGGCCAGCTTGCCGCCGCAACCGTGCTTCTGCTGCTCGTCGTGTTCGCGCTGTTGAACGGGGCGCTGGTGCTCTTGAAGAACAGGGAAGGGGAGCCGCGCGGGCGGTTCGAGATCCCTCTGGTCCTGCCGATCCTCGGAAGCCTCGTCTGTGCCGGTCTCGTCATCGTGCGGGTGATCACCGGCGACTGGCGTGCGCCAGCTCTCGCGGGAGCGCTGCTTGCCGGAATTTTCCTGCTCTATGCGCTCTACCGGCCGAAGGCCGAGCGGCCCGTGACATCGACGTGAGGATTCGGATTTTATTGTTAACCATTCCTTAATTCCGGGCGCAGCCCCGGTTCATTCGGCAGCGTCAACGTCTAGAATGGCGGGCACAGATTTCTGCAGATGATGATTCCGTGATCTACCCGCTGACACAGAACCCGAACATTCGCGTCCTGGACATTCTCGGGCGGGATTTCGCCTCGCATCCGCCATCGCCGCCCCTGCCTGTGCCCGGACCCAGGACGGGACAGCCGCGAAGCGCCGAGGAGATTGCCCTGGAGAGCGGTTTCAGCAGTCTCAGCGACATGCAATGTCGCATCGCGGAGGTCGATCTCTCCCGATACTCGCAGACGGTCGCTCTGCGGCAATGGTATTATGCGGACGGATCCAAGGGTGGGATTCAGGCCCTCATCGCAGCCCAATACAGGTTCTTCGGGCCGGACCTGTCGGCGGATTCTCCCTGAGCGGGGGGACCCGACAGGAGGGGCTTCCACCAAGATCTCGGCAGGCGCGCAACCGGATGTCCGCGCCTGCCGGAAGAAGCGTGGCAATTACCGCGCGGCACACTCGACGGGAACGCGCTGATCGGTGCCCTGGACCAGGACGGTGCGGCAGGGAATGCCGTTGATGACCCGGATTTCATGCGGGGCGGCCGTGGGGAAGGCGGAGGCCGGGGTGCCGGACACGGGCGCCTGGCCGGCGGGGGCCATGAGCACGCTGCCGGTGGTCGTCGGATCCATGCCGATCATGCCGGCCGAGCTGGCGCATTGAACCGGAACACGCGTGTTGCTCTCGCGGTCGAGAATGGTGCGGCAGGGCACGCCGTTGATCGTCTGGACTTCGTGCGGAGCGGCGTTCGGGAACGGAGAGCCCGGGGTGCCGCTGGTCTGAGCCTGGGCCAGGGTGCCGAGCATCATGAGACCGGCGCCGGCGATGATCGCTGCTGTCTTCAAGGAAACCTCCTCCATCGATGGGAACATAGGCCGCTTGCGCGGACAGGAGGTTTAACGCCTCAGGTCAGGATGGTTCCCTGATTGCGCCGCGATATGGCGGCGCCGCCGAACGGGCGGGGGCCTTACCGTCCCCGTTCCAGGATGCGCGAGATCACCTTGGCGGTGTAATCCACCATCGGGACGATGCGCGCATAGTTGAGGCGCGTCGGGCCGATGACGCCGAGAACCCCGACGATTTTCTGGCTGCCGTCTCGGAAGGGCGCGGCGATCATCGAGGAGCCGGAGAGGGAGAAGAGCTTGTTCTCCGAGCCGATGAAGATGCGCACGCCTTCGCCGCCCTCGGCGCGGCTCAGGAGGTCGATCACGTCGGTCTGGGTTTCCAGGTCCGAGAAGAGCAGGCGGATTCGCTCCAGGTCCTCCGCGGCCTTCAGGTCGTCGAGGAGGTTGGCCTGTCCGCGCACGATGAGCTGGCGGGAATCCGCCGGGCCCACCGTGGTGGCGAGCCCCGCTTCCACGAGCCGGGCGGTGAGCGCGTCGAGCTCCCGTTCCATGTCCTCGCGGCGGGTCTGGATCTCGCGCTTGACGTCGCCGAGCGTCTTGCCCTGGATGCGGGCATTGAGGAAGTTGCCCGCCTCCACCAGGGCCCCGGCCGGCAGGCCCGCGGGCAGGTCGAGGAGGCGGTTCTCCACCGAGCCGTCCTCGGAGACGAGCACGACCAGGGCGCGGGCCGGGTCGAGCCGCACGAACTCGATGTGCTTGAGGCGGGCATTGGACTTCGAGGTCACCACGACGCCGGCGCCGCGCGAGACGCCCGACAGAAGGGCCGAGGCCTCGGCAAGGGCCGTTTCCAGGGTATGGCCGGAGGCCGCGGCCCGCATCTGGGCCTCGATGCGCGAGCGCTCCTCGGAGGTGACGTCGCCGATCTCCATCATGGCGTCGACGAAGAAGCGAAGCCCCGTCTCCGTCGGCAGGCGGCCGGCGCTGGTATGGGGGGCGAAGATCAGGCCCGCGGCTTCCAAGTCCGCCATCACGTTGCGGATCGAGGCGGGCGACAGGGTCATCGGCAGGATTCGCGAGAGATGGCGCGAGCCCACGGGCTCGCCGGTCATGAGATAGCTCTCGACGATCTGGCGGAAGATCTCGCGGGAACGGTCGTTCAGCTCCGCGATGGCGCGGCTTTCCGAGAGATGGGAAAAAGGACCGGTTGGATGCATCCGAAGGGTTCTACGCTCCCACAATTCCACCCTGCAAGTCGATAATATGTGCTGATCGGAAGGGCCTTCGGCAAGCCTTGCGCTTGCCTAATCGTCCTGGCCGCTTCAAACAGGCGGGAATCGCAAGATCTTTCAGGAGAAACCGCCATGCGTCCGTCCAACCGCGCCCCCGACGAACTGCGTCCCGTCACCCTGGAGCGCGGCGTCGCGCGCTACGCGGAAGGCTCCTGCCTGGTCTCCTTCGGCAACACGAAGGTGATCTGCACCGCCTCCCTCGAGGAGAAGGGCCCGCCGTGGCTGCGCGGCACGGGACGCGGCTGGGTGACGGCGGAATATTCCATGCTGCCCCGCGCCACGCACGAGCGCACCCGCCGCGAGGTCAATTCCGGCAAGCCGTCAGGACGCACCCAGGAAATCCAGCGCCTGATCGGCCGCTCGCTCCGCGCCGTCGTCAACCTGCCGGCCATCGGCGAGAAGCAGATCGTCGTCGATTGCGACGTGATCCAGGCCGATGGCGGCACCCGCACGGCGTCCATCACCGGCGCCTGGGTGGCGCTGCACGAATGCTTCACCTGGATGCAGAACCGCTCGATCATCTCGATCAACCCCCTGCGCGAGCCCGTCGCGGCCATTTCCTGCGGCATCTACAAGGGACAGCCCGTTCTCGATCTCGATTATGCGGAGGATTCCGCCGCCGAGACCGACGCCAATTTCGTGATCACGGGCTCGGGCGGCATCGTCGAGGTGCAGGGCACGGCCGAGGGCAAGCCCTTCTCGGAGGAGGAGTTCCTGAGCCTCCTGCGGCTCGCCAAGGCCGGCGTCACGCAGCTGGTGGACCTGCAGAAGAAGGCCGTCGCATGAGCACCCACCGTCCCCTGACCGGCAAGGTCGTCATCGCCACCCACAACGCCGGCAAGCTGCGCGAGATGCAGGAGCTTCTGGCTCCCTTCGGCATCGAGGCCGTCTCGGCGGACGAGCTCGGCCTGCCCGTGCCCGACGAGACGGGCCACATGTTCGCCGAGAATGCCGCCATCAAGGCCCATGCGGCGGCCAAGGCCACCGGCCTGCCGGCGTTCTCCGACGATTCCGGCCTGTGCGTGGATGCCCTGGACGGCGCACCGGGCCTGTTCACGGCCGATTGGGCCGGTCCGAAGAGAGATTTTTACGCCGCCATGGAGCGGGTGGAGCGCGAGCTTTCGAAGCGCGAGGCGACGGACCGGCGGGCGCATTTCGTCTCCGCCCTCGTCATCGCCTGGCCCGACGGGCACGAGGAACTGTTCGAGGGGCGCGTGTTCGGCCAGGTCGTATGGCCCCCGCGTGGCGACAAGGGCTTCGGCTACGACCCCATGTTCCAGCCGGATGGCTTTTCCGAAACGTTCGGTGAGATTTCATCGGAGGAGAAGCACGGCATCGACTGGTCGAAGCCGGAGCCGGAAGGGCTCTCGCACCGAGCCCGCGCCTTCTTGAAGCTGGCGGCCGGCTGCCTGCACAGGAACTGAGAATTCCTCACGTCATCACCGGCCTTGCGCCGGTGATCTCGCTTCCGTAGAGCGCGAGTATCGTGAAAAGAAAGAAGCGCCCCGAAGGGCGCTTCCCGCTGCTTGAACGTTATGCGTTCGGCGTACCGTTGCTGCGGCGCTTGGCCATGTAGGCGTCGAATTCCTCGCGGTCCTTGGCGCGCTTCAGCTCCTCGACGAAGTCGCGGAAGTCACGGGCCTCCTCGTCGAGCCTGCGGCGCTCCGCTTCGAGGCGCTCCAACTCGCTGCGGCGGTATTCGTCGAAGGCCGCATTGCCCGTGCTGGCGAAGCCGCCGAACCCGGTGGGGCCGCGCGAGCGGAAAAGGTCGTCCTTGGCCCGGCCAAAGGTCTCGTTCAGGAAGGCCTTGGCCTCATCGTATTTCGGATATCCACACATTTTCCATACCAGATAGGCCAGCGCGAGCGGCCAGACGAAGATGAAGCCCAGAATGATGCCGGCGATCTCCAGGCCGCGACCGGGCCTGCGCCCGCAGCGGCGGTGATGAGCGCCGTTGTTCCAGGGGCCCGCATGCGGGCCCGCGTTCCAGGCGGTGGAGGCAGAGTCAGACATTGGAGGTCCCTATGTTAATGCTAACAACATTAACATGCGGATCGATCTGGGCGCTTTCAAGAGAAGTTGTCGATTATTTCGCTGGGGCGGCGGAGCGCTTATTCAGGGCGCCATGGACCAGGGCCAGCACGCCGGCCCGGAGCAGCTCGTACTTGTCCGGAAGGCCGGGGCCTTTGGGGAGCTGGCCGGCGGCATCGAGCGTGGCGATGCCGTGGGACAGGGCCCAGACCTCGATGGCGATGAAACGCACGTCGACGCTCTGGAATCCCTCGGGAAAGGTCTGCGACAAGGCCTGGACCAGGAAATCGAACGCATTGCCCACCGGCTTGCCGCCGCTCTGGATGCTCTTGGCCCAGAACGGGCCGCAGGAAGCCTCCCCGTCGGCAGGCTTGGCTGAGAACATGGCGGTGTAGAAGCCCGGCTCCTGCTCGGCAAAGGCGAGATAGGCCTCACCCATCCGGGTGAAGCGCTCCAGCGCCGTTCCCTCACTCTGCAGGGCCCGCCCGAGCCGCTTCGCCAGCTCGTCGTAGCCGCGGAAGGCCACTTCGGCCACGAGCGCGTCCCGGCCTCGGAAATGGCGGTAGAGCGCAGCCGGCGTCACGCCCACGAGCTTTGCCGCATCGGCCAGGGTGAACCCGCCGATTCCCCGCTCGGCAATGAAGCGCTGCGCGGCCTCGATAAGCGCCTCTTTCAGGTTACCGTGGTGGTAGCCCTGCCGGTCGAACGGGCCGCGCCAATGCCGCATGGTGGATTCCTGACTCCTAAGCCTGCCGATCTTAAAGCTCCGCCGCGGCAGAAGCCAGAACGGAAGGCTCTATAAGGGGGAACAACGTTGTGAGCCAAGAGGTCCGGAAAAGTTTGCAGCGCCATCCTCTCCCCCTTTGCGGGGAGGGACGATCGCGCTTCGACGCGACACCGGCACCCGTGACGTTTGCCATCCGACCTGCCATATACGCCCCATGATCGATCATCCGACGCGCGATGTGGGCTTTGGCGTCTATGTCCATTGGCCCTTCTGCGCCTCCAAATGTCCCTATTGCGACTTCAACAGCCATGTCCGCCACCAGCCGGTGGACCAGGAGCGGTTTCTGGCCGCCTTCCGGCGCGAGATCGCCCACACGGCGGCGCGGATTCCAGGGCGGATTGTCACGAGCGTCTTTTTCGGCGGCGGCACGCCCTCGCTCATGAAGCCGGAAACCGTGGGCGCGATCCTCGATGCCATCGGGGGGGCCTGGAGCATAGACCCTAAAGCCGAGGTGACGCTTGAGGCCAATCCCACCAGCGTCGAGGCCGAGCGCTTTCGCGGCTACCGACATGCGGGCATCAACCGGGTCTCGCTCGGCGTCCAGGCGCTCAACGATCCCGATCTGAAGCGCCTGGGCCGCATGCATTCGGTGGAAGAAGCCCTGGGGGCCGTGAAGATCGCAGCCTCGATCTTCGAGCGCTATTCCTTCGACCTCATCTATGCCCGCCCCGGCCAGACCCCGGAGGCCTGGGGGGCTGAGCTGGAGCAGGCCATCGCCCATGCGGTCGAGCACCTGTCGCTCTACCAGCTCACCATCGAACCGGGCACCTGGTTCCAGCGTCTCTACGATGCGGGCAAGATCACGGTGCCCGACGAGGAGACCGGTCGCGCGCTCTACGACATCACGCAGGAGGTGTGCGAGAAGCGCGGCCTTCCGGCCTATGAGATCTCGAACCACGCCCGCCCCGGAGCGGAATCCCGGCACAACCTGCTCTATTGGCGCTATGGCGAATATGCCGGCATCGGCCCCGGAGCCCATGGACGTCTCGTCACCGGCAATGCGCGGCTTGCCACCGCCACGGAGAAGCATCCCGAGACCTGGCTGGAACGGGTGGAGCGCGAAGGACACGGCGTCATCGACGAGGAGGTGCTGACCTCCGAGGCCGAGGGCGACGAGTTCCTGCTCATGGGGCTTCGGTTGAAGGAAGGCGTCGATCCGCGCCGGTTCGAGGCCTTCACGGGCAAGACGCTCAATCGGCGCGGTCTGCGCATCCTTGAAGAGGAGGGGCTGATCCAGGTCGACGGCTCACGCCTCGCCGTAACGCCGAAGGGATTCCCGGTGCTCAACGCGGTGATCGCGGAACTGGCGGCTTAAACCATCATTCGGTGTCATCCCGGGGCTGCGCAGCAGAACCCGGGATGGCGTGCAGCGTCCGGGATGACGCTTGTAATGAGCGGAGCTCCTACCGCTTCACCTTGCTCTCGATCACATCCCACACGGTCTCCGCGAGATCCGGTCCGCCCAGCCGCTTGATGGCGCGGATGCCCGTCGGGGCCGTCACGTTGATCTCGGTGAGGTTGCCGTCGATCACGTCGATTCCCACCAGAATGAGGCCCATGCGCTTGAGGTCGGGGCCGATGGTCTCGCAGATCTCACGCTCGCGCGGGGTGAGGTCCGTGGGCTTGGCCGCGCCGCCGCGCACCATGTTGGAGCGGATGTCGTTGGCTGCCGGCACCCGGTTGATCGCGCCAGCCGCTTCGCCGTCGATGAGGATGATGCGCTTGTCGCCTTCCGTGATCTTCGGCAGGAAGCGCTGGATCACCCAGGGCTCGCGGAACAGGTTGGAGAACAGGTCGTAGAGCGAACCGAAATTCGGATCCTCGCGCCCGACCTTGAACACGCTCGCGCCGCCATGGCCGTAGAGCGGCTTCATCACCACGTCGCCGTGCTCGCGCCGGAACTCCTCGATCTCCTGCCTGTCGCGGGAAATGAGAGTGGGCGGCATCAGGTGCGGGAAATGCGTGACGAAGATCTTTTCCGGCGCGTTGCGCACATGCGTCGGATCGTTGACCACCAGGGTCTTCGGATGGATGCGCTCCAGGAAATGGGTGGCGGTGATGTAGGCGAGATCGAAGGGTGGATCCTGGCGCATGAGCACCGCGTCGACCGTCGACAGATCGACCCGCTCGGGC
>Ga0180218_1001899_pt1 | contig 11746 bp, 8 predicted proteins | sample eDN3rd37CKraftBY_FD_151334 | JGI IMG/M metagenome (GOLD analysis project Ga0180218, IMG submission 151334) | Enriched backyard soil microbial communities from Emeryville, California, USA - eDNA 3rd pass 37_C Kraft BY (version 2) (version 2) | ecosystem: Environmental > Terrestrial > Soil >... | reverse complement strand
ATATAGATGCGCAGGCCCTCGACCGCCGGCGCGTAGGTGCTCGACGGCGGGCCGGTCAGCGCGCCGGTCAGGCCGACGACATAGGCGTCCTGCGCGGCGGCCGGCAGCGCGAGAGCGCAGGCCGTCGCGGCCCCCAGCAGCAATGTCTTGATCATGGTCTTGCTCACGGCTTCCTCCCTCGTTGTGTCCGTTGACTGCGGTTTCGTTGTTGTCCCGATGCGTGTCACGGCGCGAGCGCGCCGCCGGCTCCCGCCGTGATGAGGCGCTCCTCGCGGTCGTCGTACATGGCGTCGACCAGCTCGCGGAACCGCTCATACATCAGCTTGCGCTTGACCTTGCGGGTCGGCGTCACCGGCTCGCCTTCCTCCTCCGGGTCGAGCGCCTTCGGCAGGATACGGAACGCCTTGATCTGCTCGACGCGGGCAAGGTCGGCATTGACGCTGTCGATCGCGCTCTGGATCAGGCCGGCGACGCGCGGCTGCGCGGTGAGGCTGGTGAAGCCGGTATAGGCGACGTCATTGGCGCGCGCCCAGTCGGCCACGGTATCGAAGTCGATCTCGATCACGGCGGTGAGATATTTGCGGCCGTGGCCGAACACCACGGCCTCGGCGATATAGGGGCTTGCGCGCAGCGCGTTCTCGATGAAGGAGGGCGAGATGGTCTTGCCGCCAGCGGTGACGATGAAGTCGCGCGCGCGGTCGATCAATCGGAGCGATCCCTCGACCCATTCGCCGACATCGCCGGTACGCAGCCAGCCGTCGGCGCCCTTGACCTCGCGGGTCGCCTCGTCGTTGTTCCAGTAGCCCTCGAACAGGTCGGGGCCGCGCACCAGCACCTCGCCGCCATCGCCCAGCTTGACCTCGAGCCCGTCGACCGCGGTGCCGACACTGCCGGGCTTCGGGAAGGGGCCGCGCTGGCCGGCGATGATGCCGCCGGCCTCCTCGGTCTGGCCGTACATCTCGACGACGTTGACGCCGTAGATGTGCCAGAGCGCCGCGGTGTCGGGCGGCAGCGAGGCGCCTCCGCTGACCACGAGTTCCAGCCGGTCGAAGCCGATCTTGTTGAGGATCGGAGCGAACACCAGGGCGTGCAGCGCCCGATAGGCGGCGGTGTCGAGTGCTCCGGTGCGGCCGGCCCAGCGGCGGCGCGTATAGGCGCGGGCGAAGCGGACCGCGGCGTCATAGGCCCGGCGCTTCAGCGCGCTGGAATTGAGCATGCCGACCAGCACATGGGAGGCGAATTTCTGCAGGTAGCGCGGCACGGTGAAGATGACGGTCGGCGCCACCTCGAACAGCGTGGTGGCGAAATCTTCCGGGTCCTCGCCGAAATGCGGCACGAGCTCCGTCATCAGCGGCAGCGTGATCGCGACGTCGCGGCCGAGCACATGGCACATCGGCAGGTAGACCGCCGTGCGGTGCGGCTTCTCGCGCAGCGTCGGATAATGCGCGGGGACGGTGTCGGTCGCGGCGAGGTGCCGGCCATGCGTGACCAGCGCGCCCTTCGGGTGACCGGTGGTGCCGGAGGTGTAGACGATGAAGGCAGGGTCTTCCGGCTTGAGTTTCGAAACCTCGGCTTCGAGCCAGCCGATATCGCCCGGCTCGCTGCCGGCCACCTCGTCGAAGCTCCGCAGCTTCGGGTGATCGTAGGCGAACATCGCCGAGTCGTCGATCACCAGGATGATGCGCAGCGCGGGCAGGTCGTCCGCCAGCGGCAGGATCTTGTCGACATATTCCTGATCCTCGGCGATGAAGATCGCGGCGCCGCCGTCGCGCATCTGATAGGCGACCTCGGCCGGCGCCGCGGTCGGGTAGATGCCGTAGACAATGGCGCCGAGCGACTGCACCGCGAGGTCGCAGATCATCCATTCTTCGCAGACGTCGCCCATGATGGCGACGCGCTCGCCGCGTTGCAGCCCGAGCGATTGCAGGACGCGCGCGGCGCGGGCGACCAGCGCGGCATAGTCACGCCAATTGCGCTCGCGATAGACGCCGAATGTCTTGGAACGGAAGGCGACGGAATCCGGGGTCGTGCGCGCCCGGTCGCATAGCAGATGCGGAGCCGTGGTGCGGCGCAGTCCCTCGCGATCGACCGTGTTGGTACCGGTCATGGCTCGCTACCTTGCGCGTTTCCCCATAAATTCTATAACGCAATAAAATTCGGATGACCATAGGGAAGCCGGCGGCCTAGCGCCGCGCGCGCTTGCGCGGGTCGCGCTTGCCGAGGCCGTCCACCACCAGTCGCGAGAATTCGATGCTCAGCATCGCGATTCCGACATTTTCCTTGCGATACCAACTGGCTGCCGCATTGCACATGCCGAGGATCGCGAGCGTCGCGAGGCGGGGATTGAGGTCGGACCGGAACTCGCCATGGGCGACGCCGTCCTTGATGACGGATTCGAACAGACGCTCGACGCCGCGCGACCAGCGGCCGACGCGGCGTCGGCTTTCGGTGGGCAGATGCTGGCGCTCGTTGAGGAACACCTTGACGAAGTCGCCGCGATCGGCGAGCGGCGACAGATGCGAATTGATCAGCAACGACAGGCGTTCCCGTGCGCCGGCATCGCTGTCGGCGATCAGCTTGGCGGCCTCGAAGAAGTCTTCCACGCCCTTCAGGCAGACCTGCTCGAACGCGGCCTCCTTGGACGGGAAGTAATAATAGAGGCTCGCCTGGCGGATGCCGAGCACGTCGGCGATGTCCTGCGTCGTGGTGCCGTGAAAGCCGCGCTCGGCAAAGACTCGCGCTGCGGCTTCGATGATCTCCGGCTTGCGCCGGCGTTGCCCGCCGGATCGCGGCTTGGATGGAAAGCTGACGACGGCCATGGGACAGCAGCCCTGACATTTCTGCGGCGGCATCGACATGAAAAGTCCGACGCCGCCATTGAGTTGTGCCACGCGCTTGCGCTAAATACCATCTATTAGATTATAGAATTCTGCCAGATCGGGAGCCGTCGATGAGCACCAAATCCGCGGGATGTCCGCCGTTTCGCGCCGATCATGTCGGCAGCCTGTTGCGGCCGCCGGCGCTGAAGCAGGCGTTCCGTCGCCATGCGGGAAAGGAGATCGGCGATGCCGAGTTCGACAAGCTCCAGGACGATTGCATCCGCGACGTCGTCGCCGAGCAGGAGGCAGTCGGGCTCAAGGTCGTCACCGACGGCGAATTCCGCCGCGGCTCTTACTGGGGCCGTTTCGTCGACCGCACCGAAGGCTTCGAGATCAGACCGGCCTCGTTCAAATTCCGCAACGACGCGGGCCACGAGGTCGCGTTCACCGCGCCCTATGCGACCGGAAAGATCGGCCGCAGCCAGCCGCTCGCGCTCGACGAATACGAATTCCTGCATGGGGTGACGAAGGTCACCGGCAAGATCACGCTGCCGGCGCCATCGACCATGCATTTCTACCGCTGCGACGATTACGCGGACAAGAAGGCCTACGCCGACGTCGATCGCTTCTTCGCCGACCTCGCGACCGTCTTCAAACAGGAGATCGCAGGTCTGGCAAAAGCGGGTTGCCGCTATATCCAGCTCGACGAGGTTGCGGTGGCGCTGTTGTGCGATCCGGCGATCCGCGACCAGATCAAGGCATCCGGCAGCGATCCCGACGCGCTGGTCGACCTCTATATCGACAGCATCAATCAGGCGGTGGCGGATTGTCCGGCCGACATGGCGATCGGCGTTCATATGTGTCGCGGCAATTTCAAGGGGCATTATCTCGGAGCAGGCGGCTACGAGTCGGTCGCGGAACGGTTCTTCGCCAATACGAGAGTGACGCACTTCCTGCTGGAATACGACACGCCGCGGGCCGGCGATTTCGCGCCGCTGCGTTTCGTGCCGAAAAACCGCGGCGTCGTGCTCGGCCTCATCAGCAGCAAGACGCCGGTGCTGGAGCCGCTCGACACGCTGAAGCAGCGGGTCGAGGAGGCGACGCGCCATATCGGTCTCGACCAGCTGGCGATCAGCCCGCAATGCGGCTTCGCCAGCACGGTCGCCGGCAATCCGCTCACCGAGGACGATCAGCGCGCGAAGCTGTCCTTGATCGTCACAGCGGCCCGCGCGATCTGGAACGACGCATAACAAGACGTGATGGCGCGATCAGCGGCGTGACCGCATGTTTCTCGTGCGCTCGTGCCGTCATTCTTTTTGTTCGAGTTTGAGACAGCGCCAGCGTGCGTGTTTGTTTCCGTTTCGATCTCTCGCGATTTTATCCGTCACGCAATTCCCGCGCATGACGCTCAAAAATTTTGCAAACGTCATCGTTTGAAGGACGGAATTCTCCGAATCGCGTGTCGCAAATGAGTCACAGTGACGCTTCGGTCACAGTCGAACGCGCCAATCACCGTGCACGTCATCGTTTGTCGTCGATTTGTTCGTTGCTGTTCGTCACCTCTGGCGCTGAGAATTTCGTCGTCACGTTGTTGAAAAATTATGTCACGCATTCACGTCCATACGTGCGTTCGAGCGCGCGGGTCGTCGGTCCGCAATAAGAACATAAAGTTTCCGCCGACGTGCCCAATGCCGAACAAATTGCGCGGGCTGTATTCGCTGCGGCGCAACTTTCGGGTCGCACCACTCTCAAGGCTTCATCTGAACATCCGGGCGACAATGAACTGGGGACGAACGTTGATTGTCTTGGCCGCTGTCAATCTGTCGGTGAGCAACTGCGACGGTCCGCGCGGGATCGCAAGCAGCGATCCGGCCGCCACGTCCTACGCGACGGCGACAACGCAGCCGCAGATCTATCGGCTGGCGCTCGGCGACAAGGTCAAGATCACCGTCTTCAACGAGCCGGACGTCTCCGGCGAATTCCAGATCAACAGCGCCGGCAGGATCGCGCTGCCGCTCGGCGGTGACGTCGTCGCCGTCAACAGGACGGCCGACGAGCTGGAACGCGCCGTCGCCGCCAAACTGAACGGACGCTATGTCAAGAATCCGCGCGTCGCCGTGGAAGTCTCGAGCTATCGGCCTTTCAATGTCGTCGGCGAGGTCAAGAACGCGGGGCAATATGCCTACCGTCCCGGCCTGACCATCCACGACGCGGTGGCGATGGCCGGCGGCTACACCTACCGCGCCAACACGCACACGGTTTACGTCCGCGGCCAGGGCGACAAGGGCGAGCGGACAATCAATTCCGACAACGCGCCGGTCACAGTGTCGCCCGGCGACAATATCCGCGTGCCGGAGCGCTACTTCTGAGACGGGGATGATGAGCAGCGGTCCATATCGCCGGCTGCCGAACGCAAAGCAAGGCGTATCGAATGATGCGAAAGGGGGAACGAATGATCGGATTTACGGCTTCGGCCGCGATGATCGCCGCCCGGCGACAGGCTGCCCGGCATGGGCGACTGACGCGCTTCGATGAGCGCTACGAGTCCTCCGACTGACCACGCCGCCTGACGGCCGGTGCCGGCTCGGGGTCTCGGGTTTCAAAATCGACGGTGATCGCGCGGCAGCTTGCCGTGACGGCGGTCGTTTGCCGCCTCGACACGGGAACGGTCTTGGCTCGGCGGCCCGGCGACAATAACGAAAAAGCATCCAGGGAAGCGCGCAAGGTTGAGTTCACATCGCACGAGGCCGTTCAAAATGACAGGTGAGCGGTTGCGGCGCGGCTTTGGATTTGGTCTGGCGCAAGTCGAGGTTCTCCTCGTCGCCGGCATGGGATTGATGGTCATGTGCAACCAGAGTTACGGCGAGGATTCACTGCCTGACTATGAGTTGTCGCGGATTCCGGTCGACGAGCGGCCGCATCCGGAATTCGACCCGATCGGTTACCGGTTCGGCCAGTTCATGGCCTATCCACGGATTTCCGGCGGGCTGCTCTACAACTCCAACGTTTTCGCGAGCTTCGCCAATCCGCAATCGGACGTGGTCGCGCGCTTCTCGCCCGGCCTCAATATCCAGTACGGCAAGCTGCCGACCTCATTCAGTTCGGGCACGCCGGGATTCTCCGCCGATCTCGACATCGGCGCCGACCTTTACCGCTATCGGACGTTCTCCAGCGAGAACCGCACCGACGCGCATGGCAATCTGAAAACCCATTGGGACATCGCGGATGACCTCAAGGTCGATACGACGGCGGAAATCGCGCGCAAGCATGAGGAGCGCGGCGATCCGTCCTCGCCGCGCAACGCCGCGACGCCGGTGCCTTATCTCGATATCCGTGGCGACACCACGGTGACGAAGATATTCGGCCGGTTCGGCGTCGCGGTGAACGGCGCGGTGCGCCATCTGTCCTATGAGGATGTCGCCGCCATCGACGGCACCCCGCTCGATCAATCGTGGCGGAACGGCACCATCGTCTCGACCTTCGTGCGGCCTTATTACGAGTTCTCGCCGGGGTACCAGCTTTTCATGCGCGCGGCGGCCAATGCGCGCCGCTATGCCGGCGAGGGCGACCTGAACCGCGACTCGAACGGCTACAACATCACGGCCGGCCTCGCTTTCACGGTGACGCCGTTGATCTCCGGCAGCGTCGAGGCCGGCTACCTGTCGCAGTCCTACGCGAACCCCGCCATCGCCACCGTCAATGGCGGCTCTTTCAAGGCGCAGGCCCTGTGGCTCGCGACGCCGCTGCTGACGTTGCGGGCGAGCGCCGAGCGGCGCGTCGCCGAGACGGTGTCGCCGGAGTTCGACTCGCGGCTCGACACTGATGTCATGGTGCGGGCGGACTATGAGCTGTTGCGCAACCTGACGCTGTTCGCCGGCGCGACCTACAGCCACCAGAAATTCCAGGGCTTCCAGCCGCGAACCGACGACGTGATGAAGCTCTCGCTCGGCGGGCGCTACAGGCTCAACCGAACCTGGAGCCTCGACGGCCGCTACGACTTCATCGACCGCAATTCCAATCTCACGAACTTCACGTTCGACCAGCATGTGGTGATGTTCAATGTTACAGCGCAGCATTGATCATCATCCCGGCTTCCCGGTCGCGCACGACCGCAGGCCCGCGCCGCCGCGCGACGCCGAGGCCGATGCGCTGATGTCGATGCTCCGCACCGTGCGGCGCAGCCTGAAGATGATCGCGGTGGTCACCATCGCGGGCACCATCATCGCGGCGGCGGTGGTGTTCGGCCTGACGCCGAAATATCTCGCGACCGTGACCGTGCTGGTCGACTCGCGGCAGACCAAGATCCTCCAGGACGCCGAGGTCGTCGGGCGGCCCGGCACCGACAATGGCGCCATCGAAAGCGAGGTCGAGCTGTTGAAGTCCGATCGCGTGATGCGCGAGGTGGCGCAGCGGCTCGATCTCAAGAACGATCCGGAATTCAACGGCGGCAACGGCATCCTGTCGATCCTGAAGACGGCCATCGTGGTTCCGCTGCGGGCGCTGTTCGGCCGTGGCGAGGAGGGCGACAAGGACGAGCTTGCCGGTATCGTCGCCAGGCTGGACAAGGAGACCGACGCCAAGCGCCGCGGTCTGACTTATGTGATCGAGCTGAACGCGTGGTCGGAAGTCTCGGCCAAGGCGGCGCGCATCGCCAACACCTTCGCCGCGGTCTATCTCGACAATCAGCTCGCGGCCAAGTCCGACGCCACGGAGCGGGCGAGCACCTGGCTCGCGTCGCGATCCTCGGAGCAGAAGGCGAAGCTCGAGCAATCCGAGAGGGTGCTCGAGGACTACAAGGCGAAGAACGGACTGTTCAATCCGGGCGGCGAGAACCTGTCCGACCGTCAGGTCTCGCAGCTCAACGACCAGCTGGTCGATGCGCGGGCGCGCGCCGCCGAGGCGCAGGCGAAATACGAGCGGCTGCGCCAGGTCACGCCGGAGCGGCTGCGCTTGGCGGCGGCGTCGCCGGACGTGCTGCAGTCGCAGGTGGTGTCGAACCTGCGCGGGCAATATGCCGACATCGTCAAGCAGCAGGCGGAGCGTGAGGCGCGCTACGGCGCCGGCCATCCCATGGTGGTGGCGGGACGCGCTCAGTTGTCCCGCATCGAGGGGCAGATCACGCAGGAGATCCAGCGGATCGTCTCCAGCGCCAAGACCGAATTCGAGATGGCCAAGAGCCGCGAGGCCTCGCTGGAAGCGAGCCTCGACGAACTGAAGGGGCGGGCGGCCGAATTCAACCAGGCCAGCATCAAGATGCATGAACTGGAGCGCGAGGTGGAGGCGAACCGCAATCTCTACGAGGCGTTCCTGTCGCGCGCCAAGCAGACCGCGGCGCTCAATCTGCAGGTGCCGGACTCGCGCGTCGTATCGCAGGCCGAGCCGCCGCCGAATCCGAGCTTCCCGCGCCGTGGTCTGTCGATCGCGCTGGCATTTATCGGCAGCCTTGGCCTCGGCATCGCCTTCGCGCTGGCGCGCTCGGCCTTCGGACACGGCTTCCGCAGCGCGACCGACATCGAAAGCACGCTCGGCCTGCAGCCTCTGGTGTCGATCCCGCTGGTCGACGGAAGGTTCGGTGCCGCGTCGCTGGAGGGCAGGTCGCCCTCCTTGCGCGCGCTCGCTCACCGCGCGGACGGCGAGGCGGGCCCGGAACGGCGGAACGGCGATGCCGGACGGCTCGCCGGCCTGTCGCTGAAGCGGCCGAACTCGCCGTTCGCCGAGAGCATCCGCGCGCTTTACATGCGGCTGCGGCGGCAGGCGAGCGAAGGCAAGATCGGCGTCGGCATTGTGGTCTCGGCCTTGCCGCATGAGGGCAAGTCGACGGTCGCCGCCAATCTCGCCCGCGTCGCCGCGCGGGCCGGCGAGAAGGTGCTGCTGATCGACGGCGATCTGCGCAAGCCCTCGGTCGCCGCGGCGCTCGGCCTGCCGGACGAGCCCGGCCTTGCCGACGTGCTCGCCGGCGACAGCGACCTCGGCAGCTCGGTGAAACGCGACGCCGCCAGCGGTCTCTATGTGATCGGCGGCGTGCGCCCGATGTCGGGCACCGACGTGATCCGGCTGTTGTCGTCCGGGCAGATGACCGGGCTGATCCGGCAGGCGCGCGAAGCGTTCGAGCTCGTGATCCTCGACACCTCGCCGATGCTCGCCACGGCGGAGGCTGACGTGCTGGTCGATCAGGCTGACTTCGCGGTGCTGGTGGTCGCCTCCGAGCGGACCAGCCGGGACGCCGTGCTGACCATGCTCAGCGAAAGCCCGGATCTCGAGCGCAAGATCGCCGGCGTGGTGCTGAACGGCACGTCGGACGATTTCAGGTGTTACGACCGCTACGGCGACCGCGGCGGTCGGCAGGGCGCGATTGCGGGGTAAATCGATGTGGAATGAAGACAGACAAAAGATCAAGACCGGACGCAGCTCGGCGCTGGCCTGGGAATCGTTCGAGCACCACAGAGCGGAAAGCTTTGCGAGCGGCACCGAGCAGCCCTCGCAGGCGCTCGCGGCGCACAGCTTTCCGGTGCTGGCGGCGGCGGTCGAATTCGCCATCCTGGCGATCGTGATCTTCGAGACCGGCGCGGCCTATCACCTCGTCGTCTTCCACTATGTGCCGGCGCCGCTATTCTATGCCGGCACGGCGGCCGCGCTGGCGGCGATCTATGTCGTGCAGTGCGCGCTCGGCCGCGACCATTCGATCAAGCGGCAGCTCGACGGCCGCGAGCAATTGCGGTCCGCGTTTCTGCGATGGAACTCCGCCTATTCGCTGTGGGTGCTCGGCCTGTTCCTGCTGCAGATGACCGAGACCTATTCGCGCGGCGCGATCCTCGCGCAATACGCCGCCGGGCTCGCGACCGCGATGGTCGTCCGCTTCCTCCTGACCAGGGTGGTCGGCCGCGGCCTGCGCAGCGGGCTGATCGCCGGCCGCAAGACGCTGGTGATCGGCGAACCGGTGCTGGCGCGCGACTTCGCGCGAAAGGTTCGCGAGGCGGGGAAGGGGGCGAGCGTCGTCAACGTGGTGACGGTGACGGCCGAGGATCTAGAGGACGAGGCGGCGTCGAAGCGCCTGAAGGAGCGCGTCGAGAAAATCGCCCGTGACGCCGCCGTCGATGACGTCGCCTTCGCGTTCTCGTGGTCAAACGCCGGAAGCATCCGCCGCTGCATCGAGATGGTGTCGGCCATTCCGGCGACCATTCATCTCGCGCCGGACCCGCATCTGTTCTGGGTGCGTTACCCGGTGCTCGAGCGTGTCGGCGGCCATTACACGCTTCGCTTGTCGCGGGCACCGCTGACGGTGAAGGACCGTATTCTCAAGAGGGCGTTCGATGTCGCCACCGCCTCCGTACTGCTGATGCTCGCGGCGCCGGTGCTGGCCGTCATCGCCGCCGCCATCAAGCTCGACACGCCGGGCCCCGTGCTGTTCCGCCAGCGGCGCAACGGCTTCAACCAGAAAGAATTCCGCATCTTCAAGTTCAGGACCATGACGACGCTGGATGACGGCGGCGTGGTCCGGCAGGCCACCCGGGGCGATCAACGCATCACACGCGTCGGCCGGGTCCTGCGGCGGACCAATCTCGACGAACTGCCGCAACTTCTCAACGTCATCCTCGGCCACATGTCGCTGGTCGGTCCGCGTCCGCATGCGGTGGCGCACAACTGTCAGTATGAAGAGCAGATCCGTCTCTATGCGCGCCGCCATAACGTCAAGCCGGGGATCACCGGCTGGGCGCAGGTCAACGGCTATCGCGGCGAAACCAGCGCCATCGACAAGATGCTGAAGCGCGTCGAGCACGATTTCTACTACATCGATCACTGGTCGCTGCTGCTCGACATCCGCATCCTGCTGACGACCGTGCTGTCGCCGACCTCGTATCGCAATGCGTACTGACTGCGGGAGGACAACGATGGGAGAGCCCGCCATGACCGAAAGCCGCGACGCTGACTGGAGCGCCGCCGGCTTCGTGCCGGTCGCCGTCCGCGATCCCAAGCGCGGCCTATTGCGTGCGGTCTGGCTGCGTTTGCGCCGTTGGCTCATCGAATGGCGCCGCGTCTATCTCTGCCGCGTCTGGCGTATGGACATCCACCCGACCGCGGCCTTCTCGCTGCGGGTTGATTTCGACCGCACGCATCCGAGCGGCATCCATATCGGCCCCGACAGTTACATCGCATTCGGCAGCGTGATCCTGACGCATGACATGACGCGCGGCCTTTATGCCGACACCCGCGTCGGCGCGCGCTGCTTCATCGGCGCGCACAGCATCCTGATGCCGGGCGTCACCATCGGCGACGGTTCGATCGTCGGCGCCGGCAGCGTGGTGACGCGGGACGTGCCGGCGGGCTCGATCGTGGCGGGGAATCCGGCGCGCATCGTGCGCAAAGGCATCACGACCTATCGCTTCGGCTGCCTCTGGGACTGGGAAAGGGAAGGCCGCATGACGCAGAGCACGTAAAGAACAGAATATCTGAGATAGAACAAAGGGTTGGGCAGGCGACCGCTTGTCCAACAGGGGGCGGTTTGTGCCGGAAAGGACGACAGCAATGCGCACGATGTTTCTCGGGATGCCGATCGATCCCCTGACATTCGACCAGACGGTCGAGGTCGCGCGGCGGGCGATGCTCACACGCCAGCCGGTCCAGCACGTCGCGCTGAACGTGGCGAAGCTCGTCAAGGCGCGGACCGATCCCGAGCTGCGCCGCGATGTCAGCGAGAGCGACCTCGTCGGCGTCGACGGCACCGGCATTGTCTGGGGCGCGCGCGTGCTCGGCATCCGCATTCCGGAGCGCGTCGCCGGCGTCGACCTGATGGAGCGCCTGCTCGCGATCTGCGCGCGGGACTCGTTCCGGCCCTACTTCCTTGGCGCGCGCCCGCAGGTGCTGGAGCGGGCGATGGACGTCGCCAGGGCGCGATGGCCCGGCCTGACCTTCGCCGGCAGCCACGACGG
>Ga0180218_1001898_pt1 | contig 11747 bp, 7 predicted proteins | sample eDN3rd37CKraftBY_FD_151334 | JGI IMG/M metagenome (GOLD analysis project Ga0180218, IMG submission 151334) | Enriched backyard soil microbial communities from Emeryville, California, USA - eDNA 3rd pass 37_C Kraft BY (version 2) (version 2) | ecosystem: Environmental > Terrestrial > Soil >... | reverse complement strand
CACAAAGGGATTCAAAATACTTGGCATTGACTATCAAACACACTGTTGAGTTCTCAAACAACCGACGCACACCCACAGAACCAGAACTTTCCGTCCCAGCCCCGCCGGGGCAACCCCTCAACCTTACCAGACCGTTTTCCCTCTTCCAAATCCCTGATCCGCAGATCCAGGAAGTCGAAAAGACGATCCGATCCCACCGGGAAGAATGCGCGAAGCATCCCGACCGTTGAAGGTGTGGGTTTTCAGTCCCGGCCCGGCCATCGGTACCCAGCCTCTCGGCTGTCTCCTCGATGTCCGTCGGCCCGTCGGGCTGACGTCGTAGAACATTACCCGGGCGGGCCGCTCCGTGCAACGTGGCCGGACGTGGCGCGCGCCACGTCCGGCCACACGGTGCTTCGGAGCCCGGCGACGCCTGGTCAGGCGGTCACGGACTCCGGCTCCGGCCGGTCGCCGCGGGCCAGCCGGCGCGCGGCGTCGAACTCGTCGAGCACCGCGCCGTCGGGCCGCGGCGTCAGGAGGCTGACGACCACGGCGACGATCAGTCCGATCGCGAACCCGGGGATGATCTCGTACAGGGTGTCCGCGAGGGACGACCGGCCCCAGGCGAAGGCCACGACCGCGCCCGCGACCATCCCGGTCAGCGCGCCCCAGCGCGTGAGGCGGCGCCAGTACAGGCTGAGGATCACCACCGGACCGAACGCGGCACCGAAGCCCGCCCACGCGAAGCCGACGAGGTCGAGGATCGACGACGTGCGGTCCAGCGCGATGAGGCCGGCGACGACGGCGACGAGCAGCACCCCCGCCCGTCCGAGCATCACCTCGGCACGGTTGCTCAGCCGGAGCCCCGTCATCTTGACGAGGTCCTCGACGAGCGCCGACGACGAGACGATCAGCTGGGACGAGATGGTCGACATGATCGCGGCGAGCACCGCCGCCAGGACGAGGCCCGCGATCAGCGGATGGAAGAGGAGCTGGGCCAGCACGAGGAAGATCGTCTCGGGGTTGTCCACGTCGAGCCCCTTCACCGTCGCGTAGGCGACGCCGACGAGTCCCGTCATCACGGCGCCCAGCGCGGTGAGGACCATCCAGCCGATCCCGATCCGACGACCCGCCTTCGCGTCCTGCGGCGTACGGATCGCCATGAAGCGCACGATGATGTGCGGCTGCCCGAAGTACCCGAGGCCCCACGCGAGGGCGGAGATCACGCCGGTGGCGGATGCCCCGGCGAGGAAGGACAGGTGGTTCGTGCCGGTCGCCGCGTCGGCCGCACGGATCCCCTCGGTCATCGCGCCCCACCCGCCGAGGTCCCCGATCGCGATGACGGGCACGGCCACGAGAGCCGCGAGCATGAGCAGGCCCTGCGCGACGTCGGTCCACGTGGCGCCGAGGAAGCCGCCGAACAGCGTGTAGGCCAGCGTCACCCCGCCGACGACGAGCAGCCCGGTGAGGTAGTCGAGGCCGAAGGAGCTCTCGAAGAAGGTGCCGCCCGCGACCATGCCGGACGACACGTAGAAGGTGAAGAACACCAGCACGATCAGCCCGGCGGCGATGCGCAGCAGGTGCGCGGGGTCCCGCAGCCGGTTGTCGAAGAAGCTGGGGATCGTGATCGAGTTGTTCGCGACCTCCGTGTAGGCCCGCAGCCGAGGCGCCACGAACTTCCAGTTGAGCCAGGCGCCGATGGTGAGGCCGATCGCGATCCACGCCTCGACGAGGCCCGTCGCGTAGATCGCCCCCGGCAGCCCCATGAGCAGCCAGCCCGACATGTCGGAGGCGCCGGCGCTCAGCGCGGCCACGCCCGGGCGGAGCTTGCGCCCGCCGAGCATGTAGTCGTCCAGGTCGTCCGTGCGTCGGTACGCGGCGTAGCCGATGCCCAGCATCGCCAGCAGGTACGCGACGATCGCGATCGTCTGCCAGGTCTGATCGCTCATGCGATCGATCACCCTCTCGGTCGTGTGGTGCAGCGTCTGGCGCTGGACGCGCCGACCGCCGCATGCACGACGGACCGGGGCCAGGTCGGTACGCGGTCGGCGCTGACCTCGCTGCTGTGCCACCCCTCTGCCACCTCGATGGCGCCGAAACGACCAACGGCCCGATCCCGTGTGAGGATCGAGCCGTTGTGCCTTTCGGTGCGCCCGGAGGGATTCGAACCCCCAACCTTCTGATCCGTAGTCAGATGCTCTATCCGTTGAGCTACGGGCGCAGTCCTGATCGTTGCTCTCGCACCGACCGACGAGAACATTACAGCCCTCGAGCCGGTTCCCCAAACCGAGGAGGCGCATCGTGATGCACGACACCGGCGGAGCCCCTGCCGGGGCAACAGAAAAGGCCCCGGGCGTTCAGCAGCCGGAGCCTTCCTGGCGGAGACGGCGGGATTTGAACCCGCGAACGGGTTGCCCCGTTACCACCTTAGCAGGGTGGCGCACTAGACCAGACTATGCGACGTCTCCTCGCGGCAGCACAGCAACACCGCGGCGCCCAGACTAACCGCCGACGCTGCCCGGGAGCAAAGCCGCGCGGCGTCGTCCCCGCCACACGCCCGGCCGCGCTACGGTCTGGCGCATGCTGGACGACGACGACCAGGACCACCCGCAGCGCGCGGACCAGCGCACGGACAACCTCGCGCACCCGCCCTCCGACGCACCCGACGCCCCGTCCGACCCATCCGACGACTACGACGTCCTGGTGATCGGCTCCGGGTTCGGGGGCAGCGTCGCGGCCCTCCGGCTGACCGAGAAGGGCTACCGGGTGGGCGTGCTCGAGGCCGGGCGCCGGTTCGCCGACGACGAGCTGCCGCGCACGTCCTGGGACCTGCGCCGCTTCCTGTGGGCGCCGGCACTCGGCTGCTTCGGCATCCAGCGGATCCACCGGCTCAAGGACGTGCTGGTGCTCGCCGGTGCCGGCGTCGGCGGCGGCTCGCTCGTCTACGCCAACACCCTGTACCGCCCGCTGGACGCCTTCTGGTCCGACCCCGCCTGGGCGCACGTCGCGGACTGGAAGGCTGAGCTGGAGCCGTACTACGACCAGGCGGAGCGGATGCTCGGCGTCGTCGACTACCGCCGCACGACGCCCGCCGACGAGCTGATGCGCGACGTCGCCGAGGACCTCGGCGTCGGGCACACGTTCCGCAAGGTGCGCGTGGGCGTGTACCTCGGGCCCGACGGCGACGACCGGCCGCGCGGGGCCCCCGGGCCCGCCGTCCCCGACCCCTTCTTCGGCGGCGCCGGCCCGGAGCGCAACCCGTGCCTGCACTGCGGCGAGTGCATGACCGGCTGCCGGCACAACGCGAAGAACACCCTCGTGAAGAACTACCTGCACCTTGCCGAGGGCGCCGGCGCCCAGGTGCACCCGCTCACCACGGCCACCGCCGTCGTGCCGCGGCCGGGTGGCGGGTACGAGGTCCGCACCCACCGCACGGGGCGCCGTCGGGCCGGTCGCCGCACCTTCCGCGCCCGGCAGGTCGTGCTCGCGGCGGGCACCCTCGGCACGCAACGGCTCCTGCACGCGATGCGCGACGGCGGCGAGCTTCCCCGCCTGTCCGACCGGCTCGGCCACCTGACGCGCACCAACTCCGAGGCGCTGCTCGGCGCCATGCGCCCCCGGCGACGCGGGCGGACCGTGACCGGGGAACCGGAGCCCGACTACTCCGAGGGCGTCGCCATCACGTCGTCGTTCTACCCGGACCCGCAGACGCACGTCGAGCCCGTGCGGTACGGGCGCGGGTCCAACGCGATGGGGCTGCTGCAGACCGTCCTGGTCGACGGCGTCGGGCCGGGCGACGGGCCGCGCTGGCGGCGCTGGCTGGGCGAGCTGTGGCGGCAGCGTCGGCACCTGCCCTCGCTGTACGACCTGCGTGGCTGGTCGCAGCGCACCGTCATCGCGCTCGTCATGCAGAGCCGGGACAACTCGCTCACCACGTTCACGACGCGCGGGCCGTTCGGCCGTCGCCTCACGTCCCGGCAGGGCACCGGCGAGCCCAACCCCGCGTGGATCCCCGTCGCGCACGACGCCGTGCGCGCGATGGCGGACCGCATGGGCGGCCTGGCGGGCGGCAGCGCGGGCGACCCGTTCGACGTGCCGATGACGGCGCACATCCTCGGCGGGTGCACCATCGGCGAGTCCCCCGAGACGGGGGTCGTGGACCCGTACCACCGCGTGCACGGCCACCCGGGGCTGCACGTGCTGGACGGGTCCACCGTCACGGCGAACCTGGGCGTCAACCCGTCGCTGACCATCACCGCGCAGGCCGAGCGGGCGTGCGCGCTGTGGCCGAACCGCGGGCAGGACGACGCCCGACCCGCGCCCGGAGCCGGCTACGTCGTCGTCCCGCCGACGTCGCCCCTGCGGCCCGTCGTCCCCGGGGCCGCGCCCGGCGCGCTGCGCCTGCCGCTCGTCGACATCCGGCATTCCTGACCGGTGGTGCCGTCCCCGTGCGGACAGCGCGACGCCCCGGCGGCACGGCCGTCGGGGCGTCGTCGGACGCGGAGGGCGAGGGATTCGAACCCCCGGTGCATTGCTGCACAACGGTTTTCAAGACCGTCACATTAGGCCGCTCTGTCAGCCCTCCCGGGACGGCCGCCCGGCGCCCGTCCGGCACAGCAGTGTACCGGCCGACGATCGTCTCCCACGCGCCCCGCGGCCCCGGTCGCCGAGGCGTTCCGGGGCCGCGAGGGACGACGGAGGGCGAGCGCTCAGGCCGCGCCGCCGCCCGAGCGCAGCTGACGCATCGCGAGCTGCACGAGCGCGATGAGCGTCTGCTTGGTCGCTGCGCGCGAGCGTGCGTCCGTGTAGAGCATCGGCACGTGCGCCGGGATCTGCAACGCCTCGCGGACGTCCTCGAGCCGGTGCTTGGCCACGCCGTCGAAGCAGTTGACGCCCACGACGAAGGGCACGCCCCGCGACTCGAAGTAGTCGATCGCCGGGAAGCACTGCTCCAGGCGGTCCGTGTCGACCAGCACGACGGCGCCGATGGCCCCGCGGATGAGGTCGTCCCACATGAACAGGAAGCGGTCCTGCCCCGGGGTGCCGAACAGGTACAGCCACAGGTTGCCCGGCAGGTTCACCCGGCCGAAGTCCATCGCCACGGTGGTGCTCGTCTTGCGGTCGGACACGCCGCCCGCGTCGTCGACGCCGACCGAGTGCTCGGTCATCGCAGCCTCGGTGTTCAGCGGCTCGACGTCCGAGATGGAGCCGATGAACGTCGTCTTGCCGACGGCGAAGCCGCCGGCCACCACGATCTTCGTCACCGTCGGGGCGCCGGCCGGCGGCGCGGGGGCCGCGGCGGCCTGCGTGGCGGCGCCGTCGGCGGGGCCGGAGGCGGCGGGCTGCGGCGCCGTCGTCGGCTGGGCGGCGGACGCCTGGGGCGCCGCCTGCGGCGGGGTCGCGGGCACCTGCTGCGCCACGGGACGGGCCGCGGCACCCGCGGGCGTCGCCGACGCGGACGGCACCGACGTGATCGGGCCCTGGGCCGCCGCAGCGGGCGCCGGGGCGCCGCCGAGGACGCTCTGTCGCTGCGGGGCGCCGACCGCCGCCGGCGCGCCGCCGACCACCGGCGCGCTCACGGCGCCGAAGGCCGGGGACACCGGAGCCCACGCCGGGGAGATGCCCCCGGAGGCTCCGGGCGCCGGGCTGTCAGAGGGCGGAAATGCCATTGAGAACACTCTCCAAGACGCTCAGAGACAGGCCCGAGTGGGAACTGCCGTGACCCGTGTGGACATTCACCGGGGTCGAGGTGTGCACGGTGATGTGCCCCTCCTCCTGCATGTCCGCGACCAGGATGCGGACGACGCCGAGGGGCAGGCGCAGCAGCGCGGAGAGCTCCGCGATCGAGACGTAGGTGTGCGCGGCGTGCTGCAGGATCGCCCGCTTCTCCGGCGTGAGCCCGACGCTCGTGACGGCACCGGGCATCACCTCGACCAGCGCCTCGAGCGGCAGGTCGGAGAGCGCGGATCGGACGCGGCCACCGGTCACCGCATAGGGACGCACCGTCGAGGCCTCGTAGCCGTCTGCCGAGTGCGCACCCAGAGAACCGAACGATGCGTGCGTCATGGTCGCGACCTCATCCCACCCGCGCGGAGCGCGTCGAGCCGTCCACCGGAAGGTTCCCGCGCATCTCCGAGATCAGCTGCGGGGTGAGCGTGGCCTCGGTCCGCGAGACCAGCAGGGCCATCTCGTAGCCGATGAGCCCGATGTCGCACGACGACTCGGCGACCACCGCGAGGACCGACCCGTTCGAGACGTTCATCAGGAAGAGGAAGCCGTTGTCCATCTCGATGACGGCCTGCCGGACGTTGCCGCCGTCGAGCTGCCGCGCCGCCCCGCGCGTCAGGCTCGACATGCCGGAGACGATCGCCGCGAGCTGGTCACCGCTGGTGCGGTCGAGCTGGTCGGACATCGCCATGAGCAGACCGTCCGCCGAGACCACCAGGGTGTGGCGGCTGCCCGGGACGGTGCGCACGAAGTTGTCGAGAAGCCACCCGAAGTTGGTCGCTTCAGTACTGAGGGTCACGCTTCCTCCTCGTCGATACGCCGAAGGCGCAGGTCACCGCTGGTGCGGCGCGGATCCAGGGACATCATTCACGGTAGGGGCGGCCTGCGTCGAGGCCCGGACGGCCCCGGCGTCGTTCCGGCCGCGGCTCGTGGCGGACTGGAACGCCGACAGACGCGACCTCAGCTGCTCCGGGTCCCGCTCGATGCGGGCCGTGAACCGCTCGGTCGACGCGGTCGACTCCCCCGCCCGCTGGCGTCGCGCGAGGCCACCGGCCTCGTTCGCGACCGTCGTCGGGCGGTACGTCTGCTCGTTCGTCGAAGTCACGTTCCCTTCCTGGAAGACGCCGCGCTGCAGCATCGTGGACATCTCCTCGTACAGGACGGCCGAGGCCATCCACTCGGACCGCGCCTCGACCGTGTCGGGCACGAAGTGCGGGTCCAGCGGGTCGTAGCCCGCCGGCTCCGTCGGACGCAGCGGCAGCACCGAGCCGCCGTACGACGTCGCGGCCGCGGAGGCCGGCTCGTCGGCCGCGGCCTGCCACGGCGCGTCGTCCTGCGGCGCGTCCGTGCGGGGCGCCTCGTACGAGGGCGCCGCACCGAACGCCGGCGCGTCGGTCCGGGCCGGCTCCGGTGCGGCCTGGGGCGCCGACGGGAACGGCGCGGCGGTCGGGACCGCGGGGGCCGCGGGCTCGTCCGCCGACGGCTTGCGACCGAACAGGCCGCGCTTGCGGCCGCCCTGCGCCGGCGTCTCCCGCGTGGTGCGACGGGCCGGCACGTCGGCGAGCAGGTCCTCGAACGGGGGCAGCTGCTGGAGCACGTCCTGCCCGGGCGCCTGCGCGGGGGCCGGCGAGTCGGTCCGCGCGAACGGGCTCGAGGACGCGGACGGCGTCACCGGGTCGAACGACGGGCCGGGGACGGCCGCCGACGGGGCTCCGCCAGCGGGCTCGGTGACCTCGCGCACGACCGGGTCGAACGACGAGGCCACGGGCTCCACGTACGGGGCCGGGGCGGGGGCGGGCTCGTGCCGCACCGGCTCCACGACGGGGGGCGCCGGCGCGACGGGCGGGGCCGGGCGCGAGGGCTCGGCCGCGGCGGGTGCGACGTCCCGCGTGGGCAGGGCCACGGCCGGGGCCGCCTCGGTGGCGGGTCGGTACGGCTCGGCCGGAGCGGCCGGCTCCTCCGGGGCCGCCTCGACCGGCGCGGGCGCGGGTGCCGGGGTGGGCGCCGGCGCGACGGGGACGTCCTGCGCCGCGACCGGGGCGACGGGCTGCACGGGGGCCGGCGCCTCGGGTGCCGGGTCCACGGGAGCCAGCGGGGCCAGCCCGTCCGGCAGCGCAGCCGGGTCCTCCGTCACCGCGTCGAGCTGGAGGGTGCTCTCGGCGTCGCCGACGTCGAGAGAGCCCATCGAGCGGAAGCTGGAGAACAGGCCCGCCCGCTGGTCGACGCCGAGCACGGGCGCCGAGACGGGCTCCGGCTCGGCGACGGGCTCGGGCTGCGCGCGGTGCCGGCTCGGCAGCGTGCCCCCCGGGGCCTCGACCTCGGCCGGGGGCCGCCACGAGTCGGTCGTCGTCTCGTCGAGGTCCGGCAGCTCGGGCGTCGCCAGCGGGGGCAGGACGATCGGGCCCGTGTCCGGGCGGGGCGTGGCGTCGCCGGAACCGACGCCGGTGCGACGCCGACGGGGCATGCCGACCGACGTCGTGCCGTCGGTGAGCGCGTCGAGGTCGACGGGCACCGCCGCCGGCGGCTCGGGCTCGACCGGCAACGCCGCCGACACCGGCGCCGAGACCGCCGGGGTCGGCGTCGTGGGCGCCTCCACCGCGTCCGGCACGGCGAACGAGGACGTGGGCTCCGGTGCCTCGAGCGGCGCCACGGCCGTGTGCTCCTCGAACGCCTCCGCGATCTGACCGCCGAGGTCCGCGGCCGCGTTCTGCGTGGCCACCTCCAGCGGGTCGGTCGGCTGCGGCAGCGGGAGCGCGTCGTCCGGCAGGAACAGGTCCGCCGGGAAGACGACCGTGACCTCCGTGCCGGAACCGGACGCGCCGCCCTGGAACCGGACCTGCGCGTTGAGGCGGTCCGCCAGACGGCCGACCACGAAGAGGCCGAGGCGCTGGGCGCCGACGGCGTCCGACGCGGCGCGGCTGGAGACCTTCGTGTTCGCGTCCGCGATCTCCTCGGGGCTCATGCCGAGCCCGTGGTCGCGCACCGTGACGATCACGCCGCGCTCGTCCCGCGACGTCATCACCTCGACCGGGGTGTGCGGCTCGGAGAACATCGTCGCGTTCTCCAGCAGCTCCGCCAGGAGGTGCGCGGAGCTCAGCGCGTTGTGCCCGAGCATGTGCGGGTCGACGCCCAGGTCGAGCCGGACCCGGTCGTAGAGCTCGATCTCGGACGACGCCGTACGCACGACGTCGGAGATCGGCATCGGGTTGCGCACCCGGCGGCCCGAGTCGATGCCCGCGAGCACGAGCAGCGACTCGGCGTTACGACGCATTCGCGTGGCCAGGTGGTCCAGGCGGAAGAGGTTCGACAGCGTGCTCGGGTCCTCCTCGGACCGCTCCAGCTCGTCGAGGAACGAGAGCTGGCGGTTGAGCAGCACCTGGTCGCGGCGGGCCACGTTGACGAACATCTCCGCGATGGAGCCACGGAGCGCCGCCTGCTCACGGGCGACGACCATGGTCGTCTCGTTCACCTCGTTGAACGCGGCCGCGAGCCGCCCGATCTCGTCGCTGGACTCGACGGGCACCTGGACGAGGTCGATCGACGGCGCCTGGCCCGGCACGGCCATCTGCTCGACCATGCGCGGCAGGCGGTCGCGGACCTCCGACGTCGCGGAGGTGAGGCGCGCCAGCGGCTGCACGATGCGGCGCGCGATGAGCAGCGCCAGGAGGAAGGACACGAGCACGACGCCGAAGGCCGCGCCACCCGTCAGCAGCGCGGCGGTCTGCGCGCTGCCCGCGAGGTCCTTGGAGTACTCGACCGCGGACTCGCGAGCCTCGTCGCGCACGGGCTGCGTCGCGTCGACCCAGCCCTGCGAGAGCTCGTCCCAATGGCTCGCGACCTCGGGGTCGACGCCGGAGAAGTTCAGGTACCGCAGCTGCAGCCGGGCGCGGTCGAGGTCGTCCTCGTAGTCGGGGATCTCGAGGTCGCCGGGGATCAGGTCGAGCTGCTCCTGCGCGGTCGCGACGAGGCCGTCGGTGGTCTGCAGCAGGCTCACCAGGCGACCGTTGAGGTCGGTCGGCGGGGTCTCGCCCTGCCCGAGGAGGTTCAGGGCCGCACCGGCGACCGGTCGCTCCATGGTGTTCGCGAGCATCGCCTCGTCGAGCGCGACGTAGGCGTTGATGTGGCGCGTGAGGCCCGCGTCGTCGCTGCTCTGGGCGATGGCGCGCGGGACGTCGAGCGCGTTCTCGCTCAGCGCCGTGTACCGCTCGGTCGCGCGCGACTCGGAGAGCTGGGCGGAGATGACCTTGCGCTGCACGTCGTCCAGGACCGTCCGGTCGCGGAGCGTCCGGTTCACCGCGTCCTGCACGTTGGTGGGCAGCGCGCTGGTGTCGAGCACCTCGAGCGCCGCGTCGCGGGCGTCGAGCGCGCGGTCGGTCTCCTCCTGCGCCTTGACGAGCGCCTTCTTGGCGCCCGGGATCCCCATGTCGGCGGCGATGTTCGTGGCGCGCTCCGCGGCCACGGCGGAGCCCGCCTCGTCCTGCAGCTCGAGCGACTCCATGAGGGCCGCGGTCTGCTCGGCGCTGCGGTTCTCCTGCAGCGACTGCCAGGTGATCCAGCCCGCCGTCAACGCCAGGACGAAGATCGGCACGGCGAGTGTCGCAAGAATCTTCCCGCGAACGCCCAACCTGCGGAGCATCTGAACCTCTCTCCAACACTGTTCGTCGAGGCGGGCGACCGGCGTCGTCCGGGCCTCGGGTGGGTGCCATCACGTCCGGCACCACCCCCCGCGCCCGGCTGGGCTTCCAGGCACGCGAGTAGGCTCCATCGGTGTGCGAGCGGTCACGATATCGGCACCAGGCGGTCCAGGGAAACTCACCCTATCCCTCGTCAACCTGGACAAACCAGGCCCCGGCGAGGTGCTGATCGACGTCGCCGCCGCGGGCGTCAACCGTGCTGACCTGCTGCAACGCGCCGGAAACTACCCGCCGCCCGCCGGCGCTCCCGAGTGGCCGGGTCTGGAGATCTCGGGTACGGTCCGCGCGCTCGGCCCCGGTGTGACCGGCTGGGCGCCCGGCGACCGCGTGGTCGCGCTCCTCGAGGGCGGGGGCTACGCCGAGCAGGTCGTGGCGCGCGCCGCCCAGCTGCTGCCCCTGCCCGACGGCGTCGACCTCGTCGACGGCGCCGCGCTGCCGGAGGCCGTCTGCACCGCCTGGACCAACCTCGTGGACACGGGCCGGCTGCGCGCCGGCGAGACCCTCCTGGTGCAGGGCGGCTCGGGCGGCGTCGGCAGCGTCGCCGTCCAGCTCGCCGCCGCGCTCGGCGCGCGCGTCGTCGCCACCGCGGGCGGCCCGGAGCGCGTGGCGCGCTGCGTCGAGCTCGGCGCGGACGTCGGCGTCGACCACCGCACGCAGGACGTCGTGGCCGCGGTGCGCGAGGCGACGGACGGGCGCGGGGCCGACGTCGTGCTGGACGTGCTCGGTGGCGGCGGGCTCGCCGACAACGTGCGCGCGCTCGCGCCCGGCGGCCGGCTCGTGGTCATCGGGCTGCAGCGCGGCCGCCGGGGCGAGCTCGACCTCAACGCCCTCATGGCCAAGCACGCCTGGGTCACCGGGACGCTGCTGCGCCCGCGCAGCGCCGAGGACAAGGCGGCGCTGGTCGCGACCGTGTGCGAGCGGGTGTGGCCGCTGGTCGCCGACGGCCGGGTACGGCCCGTGGTGCACGCCCGGGTGCCCTTCGCCGAGGCACCCGCCGCCCACGAGCTGCTCGAGTCCGGCGAGGTGTTCGGCAAGGTGCTGCTGGTGCCCTGACGCCCTCGACGTCCTCGGACGGCCCCTCCGCCGGGCTCTTCGACGGGCCCGACCGGCTGCTGTCGGCCCCGTGGGCCACACTGGGAGGCATGACCGAGAGCGACGACGGCACTCGCGACACCGACGGCACCACCCCGCGGGTGGTCACCCCCGACGGGCAGAGCACCGAGCCCGAGGGGGGCCCGGCCCCCGACGAGGAGGGCTCGCCGGAGGAGACCTCGCGCATCGAGGAACCGGCCAAGGTCATGCGCATCGGCGGGATGATCAAGCGGCTGCTCGACGAGGTGCGCGACG
>Ga0180218_1001897_pt1 | contig 11769 bp, 10 predicted proteins | sample eDN3rd37CKraftBY_FD_151334 | JGI IMG/M metagenome (GOLD analysis project Ga0180218, IMG submission 151334) | Enriched backyard soil microbial communities from Emeryville, California, USA - eDNA 3rd pass 37_C Kraft BY (version 2) (version 2) | ecosystem: Environmental > Terrestrial > Soil >... | reverse complement strand
GCGGCGCTGTCGCGGCCCAGGCCGCGGCCCGTCCCGACCGGTGCGGCAACGGCGCCGCGTCGTCTCAAGTCGCCGTTCTCGACAACCGAGAAACTGATCGTCATCGGCGCGTCCACCGGCGGCACCGAGGCCATCCGCCAGGTGCTCGAGCCCATGCCGGCCAATGCGCCGGCCATCCTCATCACCCAGCACATGCCGGCCGGCTTCACGCGTTCCTTCGTGCAGCGGCTCGATGCGCTGTGCGACGTGCAGGTCCACGAGGCCGAGGATGGCCAGCGCGTGCTGCCCGGCCATGTCTACCTGGCGCCGGGCGGGGTGGCGCACATGAAGCTGGCGCGCTCGGGGGCCAATTATGTGGTCAGGCTGGATCCCAGCGATCCTGTCAATCGCCATCGCCCTTCGGTCGACGTGCTGTTTCATTCGGTCGCGCAGGTGGCGGGCAAGAACGCGGTCGGAGTCCTTCTGACCGGCATGGGCAAGGACGGCGCGCAGGGCCTGCTGGCCATGAAGCAGGCGGGGGCCCAGACCTATGCGCAGGACGAGGCCAGCTGCGTGGTGTTCGGCATGCCCCGCGAAGCCTTGCTTATCGGCGCCGCCGAACAGGCGGTGCCCCTGTCAGAAATCAGCGAGCGGCTGCTTCGAAGCGCCGGCTCGTATGGCCACCGGGTGTAGGACCAGGGTCCGACGCCCGGCGGGCCAGAGAAACTGTTTAACCGGAGAATCCAAGTGGTACAGAAATCCATAAAAATCCTCGTGGTCGACGACTTTCCGACCATGCGCCGCATCATCAAGAACCTGCTCAAGGATCTTGGCTTCGAGAATGTGGACGAGGCCGAAGACGGCGTGATGGGGCTGGAGAAGCTGCGCAACAACAACTTCGATCTTGTGGTCTCTGACTGGAACATGCCCAATATGGATGGGCTGGCCATGCTCAAGATCATCCGCTCGGAGCCCGGCCTGGCCAAGCTTCCGGTGCTGATGGTCACGGCCGAGGCCAAGAAAGAGAACATCATTGCCGCCGCCCAGGCGGGGGCCAGCGGCTATGTCGTCAAGCCCTTCACCGCCGCCGTCCTCGAAGAGAAGCTGAACAAGATCTTCGAAAAGTTGAACGCTTGAATACCGGGAGATGACGATGACTACGCCGGCAAACGCGATGACCCAGGGTAATGGCGGCGACGCCGAGGACCTGATCGCCAAGATTGCACAGCTTACCCGCATGTTGCGCGACAGCATGCGCGAACTGGGCCTGGACCACGCCATCAAGGAGGCGGCCGAAGCCATACCCGATGCGCGTGACCGCCTGGGCTACGTGGCACGCATGACCGAGCAGGCCGCCAACCGGGTCCTTAACGCGGCGGAAGCGGTGCAGCCCCTGCAAGAGGGCATGCAGCGGCGGGCCCGCGCGCTGGACGAGCGCTGGCAGGCATGGTTCGACCATCCGGTCGAGCTGGACCAGGCGCGCGAGCTCGTGGACGATACGCGCGGCCTGCTGCGCGACATTCCCGCCGAAACCCAGACTTCGCTCGACCACCTGATGGAGATCATCATGGCCCAGGACTTCCAGGACCTGACCGGACAGGTGATCACCCGCATGCTGGGCGTCATCGGCACCATCGAGCAGGAACTCGTCCAGGTGCTGATCGACAACGCGCCCAGGGAAAAGCGAGATGAGGGCGGCTCGCTGCTGAACGGCCCCCAGACGAATCCCGCGGGCAAGCCCGACGTCGTGGCCAATCAGGATCAGGTCGACGACCTGCTGGCCAGCCTGGGCTTCTGAACCGGGTCCACGCCGACGACAAGAACGAGGGGGAGACTGAATGAAGCACAAAAAAAGCAAACGACGCACCCTGGGCGTCTATCGGTTGATCAGCCGCATCGCGCGCGGCAAGGCCACGTTCGCCGACCGGGCATGGTCGCTGAGCCCGCTCTCCCTGCCGCTGGGACGACTGCTGGGCGCCGTGCGGCAAGGCCTCGTCTCGATGCGCGAAGCCACCATCGACATAGCGCTCAATACCGCCAGGCTGCATGGCCAGGCGCAGGTCTGCCGCAGGCTGGTGTCCGAACAGAGCGCCGACACGCAGGCGCTGGCGGCCAGCGGCAATCAGATCGAAACCCTGTCCCGAGAAACGGCTGAAGGCGTTGCCGAAGTCGCGCAAGCCTGCACCGCGCAGCTTGCGGTGGCCAATCAGGCGCTGGCGCAGCTCAATGAGCTCCACGAGCGGGTCGGCCGGGTCGCCGGCCAGATGGAAGTCTTCTCGGGTGTGGTCGCGCAGCTCAGCCAGCGTGCCCAGTCGGTCGGCGACACCAGCCGCCTGATCAAGGACATTGCCCTGCAGACCCATCTGCTGGCGCTCAACGCGGGCGTCGAGGCCGCGCGCGCAGGAGAGGCCGGCCGCGGCTTTGCCGTGGTGGCGACCGAGGTGGGCAAGCTGGCCGAACGGGTCAACGCCGCGACCGGCGACATCGTGCTGCAGGCGGGCGAGATTCTTGAACTGGTGTCCGACACGCGCGGCCGCACCAGCGAGATCCACGCGGACATGAGCACCTCGGAACAGGTGGTGTCGGGCTTCAGGAAGGATTTCGACCAGTTTGTCGCCGACTTCCAGCGCATGGACACCCGCATGGGTGAAATGGCCCAGACCGTTGGCCAGGTCGACGCGACCAATCGCGACATGAACGAAGCCATCGCCCGCATCGCGGCCCTGAGCGCCCAGGTGCAGAACCGCATGGTCACAATGAGCGATCAGGTCCAGGGTGTGCGCAACAAGACCGAGAGCCTGCAGAAACAGCTGACGGCGCTGCGCACCGGCGACACGCCCTTCGACTGGCTGGCCCAGGTGCTGCAGCAGCTGCGGTCCTCGTGCGTGAAGCTGCTGCAGCAGGCGCATGAGCAGGGCCTGGATATTTTCGACCGGCAGTACCGGCCCATCGCGGGCAGCAACCCGCCGCGCTATCACACCCTATACGATTCGGCGCTCGAGCCGCGCCTGCAGCCCTTGCTGGACAACATCCTGGCCCAGATACCGGCGGGCTACTATGCGGTGGTGTTCGACGACAACGGCTATTGCCCCACCCACAACTCGCGCTATTGCCAGGAACCCACCGGCGATCCGGAGCACGACAAGATCCATGTGCGGCACAAGCGCATCTTCAACGACGAGTTCAGCCTCGCCGCGGTCAAGAACCCGCGGGGCGTGCTGTGCCAGACCCATATGCGCGATACCGGCGACATCGTGACCGACCTGTCGCTGCCGCTGGACATCGCCGGGCGCCGATGGGGCGGGGTCAGGCTTGGGGTGGACTACAACAGCTTCGACGAGCAGTTCCGCGCCGCGGCCCGGTAAAAGTCGCCTGGTCCGGCGGTTGCCGACCCGTGCGGGTCGATCGAATTAGGCGGGTTTCCCCGCCTTGCTTCGGCGATCGCGCTGCGCTCCCAATCACTAGAATTCATGGTGATTATGGGTATATTGCGCGCGTGACACTGAATGGCTGAGGACAGCGACCTCGAGAAAACCGAAGCCGCCACCCCCCGGCGCCTGGAAAAGGCGCGCGAAGAAGGGCAGGTGGCGCGTTCGCGCGAGCTCAACACTTTCCTGCTGCTGGCCTGCGGCGTGGCCATGCTGTGGCTGACGGGCGCCTACCTGTACCGTTCGCTCAACGGCGTGGTCAGGTCGGGCCTGTGGTTCGACCCCCGCATTGCCCGCGATACGGGGGTGATGACGGCCGCCGCGGCCGAGTCGGCCTTCCAGGCGGTGGCCGGCCTGCTTCCCCTCTTCGGAGCGTTGGTCGCCGTGGCCGTGCTGTCGTCAGTGGCCTTGGGCGGGCTGGTGTTCACGGCCAAGGCGCTGGAACCCAAGTTCGAGCGGCTCAACCCCTTCAAGGGCGTGGCGCGCATGTTTTCGGCCCAGACCCTGGTGGAATTGCTCAAGACGCTGGCCAAGGCGGCGGTGATCGGAGGCATCGGCGCCATGGTCATATGGAACTATCGCGAGGACATGATCGCCCTGATGCAGGCCACGCCCACCGAGGCGCTGACGGCGGGCATGCGCCTGGTTGCGTTGTGCTGCGCGCTGATCGTGGCGGCGCTGATCCTGGTGGTGGCCATCGATGCGCCCTGGCAATTGTGGAGCCATCACAAGAAGATGCGCATGTCGCGCCAGGACGTAAAGCAGGAACACAAGGAAAGCGAGGGCGACCCTCACGTCAAGGGCCGCATCCGGCAGCAGCAGCGGGCCATGGCGCGCCGGCGCATGATGTCCGAGGTGCCCAAGGCCGATGTGGTGGTTACCAATCCCACCCACTATGCCGTCGCCCTGAGCTACAGCGAACAGCAGGCGGGTGCGCCCCGCGTGGTGGCCAAGGGCTCGGGCCTGATCGCCGCGCGCATCCGCGAGATCGCCCAGGAACATAAAGTACCGCTGCTCAGCGCGCCGCCCCTGGCGCGAGCGCTGCATCACCACGTGGAAATCGGCCAGGAAATCCCCGCGGCCCTGTATGGCGCCGTGGCGCAGGTGCTTGCCTGGGTCTATCAATTGCGCACCTGGCAGCCTGGCCGGGGCGCCGCGCCGATCCGCCCCGGCGACCTTCCCGTCCCGGCGGACATGGATCCGGCCAACAAGCGCGGCGACGTGCCGCAAGCCTCATGAACCAGATATTTTCGCTGTTGAAGAACGACGGCATGCAGCATGCACGGCTGCTGGCCGGCCCGATACTGATCCTCATGGTCATGGCCATGATGATTCTGCCCCTGGCGCCGGTGGTGCTCGACCTGCTCTTCACTTTCAACATCTCGCTGGCGGTCATGATTCTGCTGGTGGCCATGTTCACCAAGAAGCCGCTGGACTTCGCGGCTTTTCCCGCCGTGCTGCTGTTCGCCACCCTGTTGCGGCTGGCGCTGAACGTGGCGTCCACGCGCGTCGTGCTGATGAACGGCCACAAGGGCCCCGACGCGGCCGGACAGGTCATCGAGGCCTTCGGCCACTTTCTCGTGGGCGGCAATTTCGCGGTCGGCATCATCGTCTTCATCATCCTCGTCATCATCAACTTCGTCGTCATCACCAAGGGCGCCGGCCGCATTGCCGAGGTGGGCGCGCGCTTTACCCTGGACGCCATGCCGGGCAAGCAGATGGCCATCGATGCCGACCTGAACGCGGGGCTGATCGGCGAGGACGAGGCGCGCCGCCGGCGCAACGAGGTGTCCCAGGAAGCGGAGTTCTACGGCTCTATGGACGGCGCCAGCAAGTTCGTGCGCGGCGATGCGGTGGCCGGCCTGCTGATCATGGTCATCAACGTCGTCGGCGGCCTGGTGGTGGGCGTCGCCCAGCACGGTCTGAGTTTTTCGGACGCCGGCCGGGTGTACACCCTGCTGACCATCGGCGACGGCCTGGTGGCGCAGATTCCCGCGCTCATCATTTCCACGGCGGCGGGCGTGGTGGTGTCGCGCGTGGCCACCGACGAGGACGTGGGCCAGCAGATGGTGAACCAGCTGTTCGCCAATCCGGCCGTCATGTTCATTACCGCCGGCATCCTGTCGGCCATGGGGCTGATCCCCAACATGCCGCATTTCGCCTTCCTGGCGCTGGCGGCGGCCCTGGCCGGCACCGGGTGGATGCTGCGCAAGCGGCAGCACGAGACGGCCGCCGAAAAGGCCCAGGAACCCATGAAGAACCAGGCGGCCGCCGACGCGGCCGCGGCCGAGGCAAGCTGGGACGATGTTTCATTGGTGGACCCCCTGGGCCTGGAAGTGGGCTATCGCCTGATCTCGCTGGTCGACCACGCGCAGAATGGCGAGCTGCTGCATCGCATTCGCAGCCTGCGCAAGAAGTACGCCCAGGACGTCGGGTTTCTTCCTCCGGTGGTGCACATACGGGACAACCTGGAACTGAAGCCCAATGAATATCGCATCTTGCTTTCAGGGGTGGAGGTGGGCCGCGGCCAGGCCATGCCGGACCAGTGGCTGGCCATCGATCCGGGCGAAGTGGCGATGAAGCTGCCGGGTGCGCAGACCACCGATCCGGCCTTCGGCCTGCCCGCCGTCTGGGTCGACGTCTCGCTGCGCGAGCAGGCGCAGATCGCCGGCTATACGGTGGTGGATGCGGGCACCGTGGTGGCCACCCATCTGAACCACCTCATGCACCGCTACGGCGACAGCCTGCTGGGCCGCCAGGAGGTCCAGCAGCTGCTCGACCACGTCGGCAAGGAAGCGCCCAAGCTCGTCGAGGACCTGGTACCCAAGACCATCACCCTTTCGCAACTGCAGAAGCTGCTGCGCGGCCTGCTGCGTGAGGACGTGCCGATCCGCGACATGCGCACCATCATCGAGACGCTGGCCGAACACGCGCCCCGGCTGGCGGCGGCCAATCCGAACGGCACGGGTCCCGATGCGGGCGAGCTGCTTGCGGCAACCCGTACCGCGCTGGGACGGGCGATTACCCAGCACTGGTTCCCCGGAGAGGGCGAACTGCGCGTCATCGGCCTGGACCCCAAGCTGGAGCGGGTGCTGGGCCAGGCCCTGGCCACCAGCGGAGCGCTCGAGCCCGGCCTGGCGGAAAGCCTGCTGGCCGACGCAGTGGCCGCCGTGCAGACCCAGGACGCCAATGGCGATGCGGCGGTGCTGGTGGTTCCGGGGCCGTTGCGCGCTTCGCTGTCGCGCTTCCTGCGCCACCATCTGCCGCAGCTGGGCGTGCTTTCCCACCAGGAAATTCCCGATGAGCAGGTCCTGCGCGTTACGTCCGTCATAGGCGGAGGCGCGTCATGAATGTAAGCCGCTTCTTTGGCTCCACCAACCGGGAAGCCATGCGCCAGGTAAGAATGGCATTGGGGCCCGACGCTCTCATCGTATCGAATCGGCGCGTCAACGGCGGGGTGGAGATCATGGCGACGGACCAGACGGCCGCGACGCCGGCCTCCGTCCAGGCCATCGACGCCGGCCCGGAGCCTGCCGCTGCGAGCGCCGGACGGCCCGCCGCGATGCTTCGGCCTGCGCCGGCGCCGCCGGCCCCGGCCCGGCCGGCGGCGGGCGTCAGCCCCGCCGACGTCATGCAGGCCATCGGCTCGATGCAGGGCATGCTGGAGCACGGCTTTGACGAGCTGTTGTGGGGCGCCCAGTTGCGCAAGGCGCCGCAGGCCGTGTCCCTGTTCCAAAAGCTGCTTGCCATGGGTTTCAGCACGGCGCTGCTGCGCGCCATGCTCAAGCGCCTGCCCGAGGCTTTGCCGCCCCGTGCCGCGCTGCAATGGTGCCGCGAGGAACTGGTGTCGCATCTGCCGGTCTTGCGGGACGAAGATGCCTTGTGGGCGCCGGGCGCCGTACTGGCCCTGGTGGGGCCGACCGGCGTGGGCAAGACTACGACCATCGCCAAGCTGGCCGCGCGCTGCTTGCGGAACTTCGGCCCCGGCGGCCTGGTGTTGATCACCACAGATACCTATCGCATCGGCGCCCACGAGCAATTAAGGACTTATGGCCGCATGATGGGGGTTGCAGTGCACGTCGCTCAGGACCGCGTCGAGCTGGCTCGGCTGATGGACGCCGCCGACCCCGGCGCGCGCATACTGATCGACAACGTCGGTGTAAGCCAGCGCGATCGCTATGTAGGCGAGCAGGCGGCCATGTTGGCAGGCCTGTCCCGTCCGGTCCAGCGCCTGCTGGTGCTCAATTCGGCCAGCCAGGGCGACACCCTGGACGAGGTGGCCCGCGCCTGCACCAGCGACGGCGGCCAGCGGCCCGTGGGCTGCATCGTGACGAAGCTGGATGAAAGCCCAAGGCCTGGTCCCGCGCTGGACATCGCCATACGCTACCAGCTTCCGATTCATTACGCGTCGACCGGGCAGAAAGTGCCCGAAGACCTGGTCCGCCTGGATGCCGAGGCCTGGGTGGATCAGGCCCTGTCGCCCGTCCAGCCCGCCTCTACATTGTTTTCACCCAGCGCTGCGGACCTGGCGGCCCTGATGGCGGCGCCCTCCGAAACGCCATGGGCACGCCAGCCTGCCGCGCATGGCTCTTTGCTGCCGGGCCTGCTTGCCCTGGCCGGCACGGGGGCGGCAAGGCTCGATGAGGAATCGTGGCGCGCAGCCTGTGTCCAGCTCGATTCCTCCGAAGTGTATTCGGGCGCCTGCCGTTTATGGCGAAACGCTGTCGGCGGCAAGAGCCATGATGCGTCCTGGCGCCCCTTGGCGGCGGCGTGCAATGAGCTGGCGGCGTTCGGACAGCAGCGCATGCTTGCCGTGCACGACAGCTTCGGCGTCTTGCCCGGACCATCGCGCGGCAAGCTGCACGCGACGGTGCTGATGGGAGGGGGCGGCAGGGCGTTGGCCTCTACGTGGCAGCAATGGCCCGTAGGCTCGGGCTGGCAGGCATCAGACGGAACGTCCGGTCCGCAAGCGGCGCCGGAAACCGAACGGCTGCGCCGCCAGATATATGCCCTGCAGCGGCAGGCCGGCGCCCGGACCGTCGTCCATGCCTTTGATTTTCCGGCGCAGGGCCTGCTGCGCGAGCTGGGCGAACGGTCCATCCAGTGGTTGACCCATTGCGCGGGCAGCGTTCGCCTTCAGGCCCAATCCTGCGCCACCACCGCGGCCGCACACGCCAAGACGCTGGACTACCGTTGCATGGATTCCGTGCTTTCAAGGCTGGACCTGGCCACCCTGCAAGGTGTCCCCCTGGGCAGCGTGGCGCTTTGGCTGGCCGAGGGCCCCGTCGAGCTGGCACGGCGCGGCTCGCCGCCCCTGGCCCTGCGCCACGTGGCCGTGCGCCTGATCGACCGGCGCGACGGCAGGACGATCAAGTCGCTGCATGGCCTGAGCAACGTTTCCCATGGGCAGGCAGAGCTGGAGACCCTTGCGGCATGGCTGCTGGTGCGGATGGAGGCCAGGGAAGCCGCCAGGCATCTGCCCAGCGCGTGGAGCGCGTTGGAGCCATCGGCGGGATGCCGGGGTTCCGGCGAATGTGCGGCGGTCGCGGTGCAGGTCGCATTGGCCGCCTGGCAGGCGCTGCAAGAGGGCGGGCCGCTGCTCGATGCGCTGGCCGGCCTGGCGGGCACTTCGGGCCGGCGCAATGGCGCTTCCCTGACGGCCGCCACGGCCTCGGCGGCCCTGATACGCCTGTTTGCCGCAAAAGACCTGATGGAGCCGCGTGCCTAGCCTGCCCGGCTTTTGTGGCCGGCCGGTGCGGCTGCCTTTTAGCTTAGCCGGCGGTGATGGCCTTGCGCTGGCCCTTCGCCTGGCCGGGCCGCCCGCTGGCGTCGTACAGGCCGGGGTTGCCCACCAGGGGCTGCAGGGCGTGCAGCGCTTGCTGCGTGTGCTTGAGGTAGGTGCTGATCATTGCGCCATTGGCGGCGTTGAGCTGGCTTGCCTGCTGGCTCAGTTCGAACAGCCGGACGCAGGTGTCTTGCAGGAAGGGGTGGGCCGCCGCCGCTTCGTCCAGGCCGGCGCGGCCGATATCCAGGCCCAGTTCACGCAGCGCATCGTCCCGGCTTCGGCCGGCTTCAAGCAATTGTTCAATACAGGCGTTCTTGTCGCGCGTCGACGAGTTGAGCGCTTCGCTGTGGTCGGGCTGCTCCAGCGCCTCTGCCTCGGCCTTGAGAATGCCGAGGAAGCGCTGGACGAGAGCCAGTTCGGTTTCGAGGGAACTTTGCAGTGCTTGAAGCGATGCGGACATGATGGAAGCAAAAAATGATGCGGATGCCGATGCGTTACTTGAGCAGCTCGCGCACGCTGGCCAGCAGGGAGTCGGCCACACGGCCGGCGTCGACCTTCAGCTGGCCCGAGGCGATGGCGTCGCGGATCTGCTGAACGCGCTCGAGGTCGACGTCGTTGTCGCCATTTTGCAGGCTGGCCAGCTGGCGCGCCGCCGGGCTTAGCTCGACCGTATTTTTGCCCGATGCGCTCGAACCCGCTTGCGCGCCCGCAGGCGAACGCACGCTGGAAACCGCGTTGAGGGTTGAATTGTGGGGGGTGGGCGTGATCTTCAAGAATGGCTCCGGTCAGGCGTGACTGACAGTTTCAGTATAAAGAGAGTAACGGCCCGAAGGAAAAAAAATTTACCCGGGGCAGGCATCCGGCCGCAAGGGAAATACCGCGGGCGCATCACATCAGCACCAATACGGTCTGCCCATTGAGCACCGTGCCGCTTACCGTTTGCCCCGATGCGGCGCGTACCTGTATCTGGGCGCCCGGCTCTCCACCCTGCAGGGCGGTGCCGTCGCTGCTGGCCACGAAGCCCACTCCGCGAGCCTCAAGCCTTACCGCCTGGCCGCGCGCAATCGAGTCGGCGCTGCGCAAGGCCCGGTCGCGCATGGGCGAGCCTGTGCCTATGCGCTGGGTGGTAATGCTGCCGAACAGGCGCTCGGCTTCGTAGATGGTGCCGGGCGCCAGGCGCAGCAGGTCGCCCTCGCGCTGGGCGACATCGTCCCGGCCGACCACCGTGCCCGCGTCCAGGCTGCGGCTGGCTACGTAATAACTGCCCTCTATGCCCAGTTCAACCTGGGTATAGCTGGTCCAGGGCTGGGGAGCCAGGCATCTGATGCCGACGGTCATGCGGGAGCGCAGGCGGCCGTGCGAGGGCAGGAAGACCTCGCTTTGCTCGCAGGCGGGCATACGCCCCGTCTGAGGGGGTGTAACGGCAATACGCGGCTCGCCCGGGTAGGCCGCCGCCTCGCCGCGCAGGAACTCCTCTACCTGGCGGGAAAAATCGTCGCTGGTGAGGGCGGGGGCGGCTTGGGCCAGGGCCGGCGCCAGGCATGAAGCGGCGGCGAGCAGGGCGTGTACACAATGCTTGAGCATGGCTGGAATTGTATAAGGCCGCCCGTGCGGGCATCGGAGGAATTGGCCGAGAAATAGCGCCTTGTTTCGTAGTTTGTCTTGCCGGGCGCGCCTTTAACATGCTGGCATGTGAAAAGGCCATGCGCCGCCGATCGGCGCGCGGTCCCGCGCCGCGGCTGCCGGCCGGCGGCGCATCCACCTGTTTACTTACATGGACGAAGCGGCAGATGACTGATCGAATCGGAGAAGACCTGAGTTTCTTCCAGAATGCCATCAACCTGCGTCAGCAAAGGCAGGAGGTGCTGGCGTCGAACATCGCCAACGCCGACACGCCGAACTACAAGGCACGCGACTTCGATTTCGGGTCGGCGCTGCGCAACGCAATGGGCGAAAGCATGCGCCTGGCCGACACCCGGTTGACCCTGACGTCCAACCGGCACATACCCGCCAAGGCGGTCACGCCCGATCCGGCCGAGCTGCTGTACCGCGTGCCGGTGCAGCCCAGCCTGGACGGCAACACGGTCGAGATGGACGTGGAACGCGTGCAGTTCGCCGACAACACGGTCAAGTACCAGACCGATCTGACCATCATTTCGCAGCGCATCAAGGGCCTGATGGCCGCGTTGCAGCAATAAACGGAAAGGACGGCAAGCGATGTCTTCCATGAGCATATTTGAAATCGCCGGTTCGGCGCTTACCGCCCAGTCGCAGCGCATGAACGTGTCGGCCAGCAATATGGCCAACGCCGACAGCGTGGCGGGGCCGGACGGCCTGCCCTACAAGGCGCGCGAAGTGGTGTTCAAGATGCAGCCGGCCCCCGGCCAGCCCTACACCCAGGCAGTGGGCGGCGTGCGCGTGGCGGGCGTGGTGGAAAACGATGCGCCGCCGCGACTGCGCTACGACCCCAAGAACCCGCTTGCCGATGCGGAAGGGTATGTGACCATGCCCAATGTCGACGTGGTGGCCGAGACGGTCAACATGATCTCGGCGTCGCGTTCGTACCAGGCCAACGTA
>Ga0180218_1001896_pt1 | contig 11775 bp, 12 predicted proteins | sample eDN3rd37CKraftBY_FD_151334 | JGI IMG/M metagenome (GOLD analysis project Ga0180218, IMG submission 151334) | Enriched backyard soil microbial communities from Emeryville, California, USA - eDNA 3rd pass 37_C Kraft BY (version 2) (version 2) | ecosystem: Environmental > Terrestrial > Soil >... | reverse complement strand
TTTTTCGGCAGCGGGATCACGACCTGGCGGGCGTGGAGATGCAGCGGCGTGCCGCCGTCGCGCACCGCGCCGCCATAGATCGCGTCGCCGACGATCGGCCAGCCCATGGCGGCGCAATGGACCCGCAACTGATGCGTCCGCCCGGTCAGCGGCTCCAGCGCCAGCCATGTTCGGACAGGCACTCCGCGCGGCACACCATCCCCGCCGGAGCGGCCCAGCACCCGCCATGTGGTGACGGAGGGCAATCCTTCGGGATCGACCTTCATCCACCAGCCGCGCGTGGCGTCCAGCCGGCCGAGCGGCAGGTCGATGCGGCCTTCCGGCTCGGTCGGACCGCCCTCAACCAGCGCCCAGTAGGTCTTGGCGATGCGGCCGTTCTTGAACAGCCGGCCGAGTTCCGCCAGCGCCTTGCGGTGCCGGCCGAGCACGAGACAGCCGGAGGTTTCCCGGTCCAGCCGGTGCGCCAGCGCCGGCGCGCGCGGCAGGCCGAAGCGCAGGGCGTCGAAATGCGCCTCCAGATTGTCGCCGCCCTTCGGCCCGCGATGCACGGCGATACCGGCCGGCTTGTCGATCACCAGCATCAGGCCGTCACGGTGGAGCAGGCGCGCCAGCATGTCCGCGTCGCTCAGGGCCGGTGTTCCGCTACTGTTCGTTGTCACGCCGTCTCTCGCCGCACTTGACCCCGGACCCCATCTCCTTTGGAAAGGGGCCGTCTCCCCTCCACCGAGGGGGAATTCCCCAGCGCGGTCAAGCCGCGTTGCGCATAAAGGCCGGGTCCGCGGATGAGCGACGAGAAGAAAAGCTGGTGGCAGCGCCTGAGCAGCGGGCTGAAGCGCACCTCCGCCTCCATCGGCACGGCCATCGCCAGCCTCGTGACCAAGCGCAGGCTCGACGGCGCGATGCTGGACGAGATCGAGGAAGTGCTGATCCGCGCCGACCTCGGCGTCGATGTCGCCGCCCGCATCACCGCCGCCGTCGGCGAGGGCCGCTACGACAAGGAAATCTCCGCCGACGAGGTCAAGGAGGTCGTCGCCGCCGAGGTCGAAAAGGTGATGACCCCGGTGGCCCGGCCGCTGGACGTGACCGCCGCCGCGCCTTTCGTCGTCCTCGTCGTTGGCGTCAACGGCTCGGGCAAGACCACCACCATCGGCAAGCTCGCGGCGCGCTATCGCACCGAGGGCCGCAAGGTGATGATCGCGGCCGGCGACACCTTCCGCGCCGCCGCCATCGACCAGCTCAAGATCTGGGGCGAGCGCACCGGCGCGCCGGTGATCTCCAGCACGCCCGGCGCGGACGCCGCCAGCCTCGCCTTCGAGGCCGTCACCGCCGCGAAAGCGCAAGGCATCGACGTACTGCTGATCGACACCGCCGGCCGCTTGCAGAACAAGACCGAGCTGATGAGCGAGCTGGACAAGATCGTGCGGGTGATGCGCAAGGTCGAAGCATCAGCGCCCCATGCGGTGCTGCTGGTGCTGGACGCGACCGTCGGCCAGAACGCCTTGATGCAGGTCGAGGCCTTCCGTCAGACCGCCGGCGTCACCGGCCTCGTCATGACCAAGCTGGACGGCACCGCGCGCGGCGGCATCCTTGTCGCCATCGCCGCCAAACACAAACTGCCGGTGCATTTCATCGGCGTCGGCGAGGGCGTGGACGATCTCGCTCCCTTCTCGGCGCAGGATTTCGCCCGCGCCATCGCCGGCTTCGAGGACGCCTATGCGTCCTGATTCAACGAATGACAGGAATGACCTCATGACCGCATCCGGGCCTTCGGCTGTCCATCCGCCAATCAATCCCTGGCTCAAGCTCGCGCTGGAGATCGGCCCGCTGGTGCTGTTCTTCGTCGCCAACAGCCGCTTCGGCATCTATGCGGCCACGGGCATCTTCATGGTCGCGGTGATCGCCGCGCTGGCAGTGTCCTATGCGCTGACGCGCAAGCTGCCGATGATGCCGGTGGTGTCCGCCGCCGTCGTCGTGGTGTTCGGCGGGCTGACGCTGCTGCTTCAGGACGAGACCTTCATCAAGGTCAAGCCGACGATCATCTATGGCCTGTTCGGCGCGGTGCTGATCGGGGGTCTTGCCTTCGGCAAACCGCTGATCGCCGTGGTCTTCGACCAGATGTTCAACCTGACGCCGGAAGGCTGGCGCAAGCTCACCCTGCGCTGGGCGGTGTTCTTCATCGCGTCGGCGGTGCTGAACGAGATCGTATGGCGCAACGTCAGCACGGACACATGGGTCAGCTTCAAGCTGTTCGGCATGATGCCACTGACATTCGTCTTCGCGGCATTGCAGATGCCGCTGATGAACCGGCACGACGCCGGCCGAACAGAGTAGGCTCGGCCGGCGGCGCGCGCGGATCAGTGCTTCTGGTGCGCGATGATCTGGTCCTTGATCCCGTCATAGACATTCTGCGGGATGATCTTCTTGTTCACGAGGTCGTCCTTGCCCTTGTAGGGCCGGCCCTTGATGATCGCATCGGACCGCACATCGCCGATGCCCTTGAGGTTCGACAGCTCGGCCTTGCTCGCCGAGTTGATGTCGAGCAGGGCCGGCTTCGCGGCGGGCGCGGCCTTCGCCGCAGGTGAGGCCGCCGGTGCTGCCGGCATGGCTTTCGGCGCGGGCATCGTCGGCGCCGCCTTCGGGGCAGTGCCGGTCGCAGGCGCCTGCGCGAAGGCAGGTGCGGCGAGCAGGCTCAGGGCGGTGACGAGAGCAAGCGGAACATGACGAGTAAGGCTCATGGGAATATCCTCCACGGACGTCGTTGAACCTCGCCAGTCGGCACGCCATTCATGGCGGCGGGATGTCGCAGCGATGAACACCCGCTGAACGACATAAATTTATTTGCGAGCCCTCACGAACCGGCAGCAAGCGCCTTTTCGATGGCCGGCTTCAGGGTGGTGGCGAGATTCTGTTCGGTGATGGGGCCGACCAGCTTGAAGGCGATGCGCCCGTCGCGGCCGATCACGAAGGTCTCCGGCACGCCGTAGACGCCCCAATCGATGGCGACGCGGCCGCTGGCATCGACGCCGATCATGGCGAAGGGATTGCCGTAACGGCCGAGGAACCGGCGGGCGTTATCGGCGGCGTCCTTGTAGTTGATGCCGGCGATGCGGTAGCGTCCGTCCTTCTCCATCGCCATCAGCAGCGGCGCTTCGTCGTGGCACGGCACGCACCACGACGCCCAGACATTCACCACCGTGACCTGCCCCCTGAAGTCCTCCGGCGTCAGGCCCGGCACCGGCGCGCCGTCGCGGGTCAGGCCCGGCACCGGCGGCAGCGCCGCTGCGGGCGCGGGCTGGCCGATCAGCGCGGACGGCAGCCGGGACGGATCGCCGGTCATCAGCATGAACAGGAACAGCCCCGCCAGCGTAAGAAAGGCCAGCAGCGGCACCACCAGCACCGCGCGGCGGCGCAGCGGCGCGGTTTTCGGCGCAACATCAGGCGTTTGAGGGGACGTCATGGCGCGCCCCCGGCCCCACTGGGCGGCCGGCCCGAGCGCCGGCGGATGCCGCGGGCCTCGAGCTCGGTCAGCTTGCGGTCAAGCTGGCGTCTGTCCAGCACGATCCAGCCGATCAGCGCGCCGAGCACCAGCACGGACACGACGTAGGCGGCGACGATGAAAGCCGCATGGGGCCCGAGCCACGCCGTCATGACAGCGATCATGCCGCCACCGCATCGGCGCGCATCAGCGACAGCGTGCGCACGCGCCGCCGCAGGATCTCGTTGCGCATGGCGGCAAGATGCAGCGTCACGAACAGCAGCGTCAGCGCCACCGCCATCACCAGCAGCGGCCACAATAAGCTGGGATCGATGGCCGGCCCGCCGACGCGGACCACGGAGGCCGGCTGATGCAGCGTGTTCCACCAGTCCACCGAGAATTTGATGATCGGCAGGTTGATCGCGCCGACCAGCGTGATCACGGCCGCCACGCGGGCCGCGCGGGAGGGATCGTCGATGGCGCGCCACAGCGCGATGACGCCGCAATACATGATGAACAGCACCAGCACTGAGGTCAGCCGCGCGTCCCACACCCAGTAGGCGCCCCACATCGGCCGGCCCCAGAGCGAGCCGGTGACGAGGCACAGCAGCGTGAAGGCGGCCCCCAGCGGGGCGGCAGCGCGCGCGGCGACATCCGCCAGCGGGTGACGCCAGACCAGCGTGCCCAGCGCCGACAGACTCATCACGCCCCAGACGAACATGGCGAGCCAGGCGAAGGGCACATGGATGAACATGATCTTGACCGTCGCGCCCTGCTGGTAGTCGTCCGGCGCGGTGAAGGCCAAAGCGAGGCCTGCCGCCAGCAGCAGCGCCGTCAGGCCGGCGAGCCACGGCAGCAGGCGGCCGGACAGCGCCAGGAAACGGGTGGGGTTTGCGAGGTCAATCAGGGCCATGATTGCGGATCTTGAGCGGTGCCGGGCGTCGCGACGCGCCGGATCGGGGGCGCGGCCCCCGTGTCGTCGGCGGTGCGCATGTGTGTAGCGCGGTGCGGACCGTCCGTCCAAGCGCGCATCATGCGCAATCGCGTGAACACTTGTCCTTCCGGCGCTCAGTCGTCGCCGTGGCGCAAGGCCGCAGCCGCCGCCACCGGGCCGGTGACGATGGCGACGAGGCTGAGCGCGCAGAGAATGGCGAAGGGCGCGCCGAACGGCACCGTCCCGCCAATGGCGGCATTGGCGGCGGAGACCCCGAAGATCAGCACCGGCACGGTGAGCGGCAGCACCAGCACCGCCGTCAACAGCCCGCCCCGGCGCAGGGCGACCGCGAGGGCCGCGCCGATCAGCCCGATGCCGGTGAGCGCCGGCGTCCCGGCCAGCAGCGTCAGGGCGACCGCCCCGGCGGCACGCCCGTCGAGATTGAGCAGCAGGCCGAGCAGGGGCGCCGCCGCCACCAGCGGCAGGCCGGTCGCCAGCCAGTGGGCCAGCGCCTTGGCGGCCAGCGCCAGTTCCAGCGGCGCCCGACCCATCTGGATCAGGTCGAGGGAGCCGTCCTCGGCGTCGGACGCCACCAGCCGGTCGAGCGCCAGCAGGCTCGCCAGCAGCGCCCCGAGCCACAGGATGGCCGGGCCGATCCGCGCGAGCAGCACCATGTCCGGCCCCAGCGCGAAGGGAATCAGCGTGACGACGATGAGGAAAAACAGCACGCCGGTGAGCGCGCCACCGCCGACCCGCGCAGCCAGCCGCAAATCCCGCACAAGCAGCGCCGCAAACCCGCTTTTGGCTTTCCCGCTCATGGCCCGCCCGCCGGCGCGCCCAGATGAAACTCCCCGGCCGGGATGCCCAGCGGCCCATGGGTGGCGGCGAGGATCAGCCCGCCGGCGCCGAGATGCCCGGCCATGACCCGGCGCAGCATCTCCTGCCCGGCCGCGTCCAGCGCCGAGGCAGGCTCGTCCAGCAGCCAGACCGGCCGGCGGACCGCCAGCAGCCGCGCGAGGGAGAGCCGGCGGCGCTGCCCGGCGGAGAGATACCCGGCCGGAAGCTCCGCGAGGTCGCCGAGGCCGACCCGTTCGAGGGCAGCCTCGCTGCCCCCGTCTTCGCCCCCGCGCCCGAGAAAGGCCCGCCAGAAGTCGAGGTTTTCCCGTACCGTCAGGGCCGGCTTCAGCGGGTCGCGGTGCCCGAGGTAATGGGCCTGTTCCGCCACGCTCCGGTCCGGATCGGAGGGCTCCAGCACGGCCTCGCCGGCATCCGGCCGGATCAGCCCCGCGATGACCCGCAGCAGGGTGGATTTTCCGACCCCGTTGCGGCCGGTCACGGCCACCGCGCCGCCACCGGCGACGTCAAGGCTCACCCCGTCCAGCACCAGCCGGCCGCCCCGATGGCAGACAAGGCCGCTTGCGCGCAGAATCATGCCGGGCATCCTACCCCGCGCTCCCGCGCCAGTCGCATGGCCGCCATGCCCGAATACCGGCAGATGTCTGGAGAGTGAATAAAATGGCTGTCATCGCCTTGAGGTTACTATGGGAACCGTCGTTTCAACTGGCCCTGCCGCAGAAAAGACCCTATAAGCGCCGCAACGTAGCCTGCCACCTTCGGCAGGAGCGGTTTTTCCCGAACAGGCTCTCGGTTCCTCGAGGCTATTTGGGTAAAATAATACTTTTTCACCACCCCTCGGCCCCGGGCCGGTGAACGGACGCAATCGTCATGACCTCGCTCGATAGTTTCAAAAGTTGCAAGAGCCTCACCGTCGGCAACAAGACCTATGCTTACTACAGCCTGCCGGCGGCGGAAAAAGGCGGCCTGAAAAGCGTTGCCCGCCTGCCCTTCTCCATGAAGGTGCTGCTGGAAAACCTTCTGCGCAGCGAGGACGACCGTTCGGTCCGCAAGGATGACATCAAGGCGATCGCCGAATGGGCGAAGACCAAGACGTCCCAGCATGAGATCGCCTTCCGTCCGGCGCGCGTGCTGATGCAGGATTTCACCGGCGTGCCGGCGGTGGTGGACCTCGCCGCCATGCGCGACGCCATGAAGATGCTCGGCGGCGACCCGGCGAAGATCAATCCGCTGGTGCCGGTCGATCTCGTCATCGACCATTCGGTGATCGTCAATTTCTTCGGCTCCGCCGGCGCGCTCGAAAAGAATGTCGAGGAAGAATACAAGCAGAACCAGGAGCGCTACGAGTTCCTGAAATGGGCGCAGAAGGCGTTCGACAATTTCCGCGTCGTGCCGCCCGGCACCGGCATCTGCCATCAGGTCAATCTCGAATATCTGTCGCAGACGGTCTGGACCCGCACCGACACCGTGAAGCCGGACGGCGTGGAAGCGACCCTCGAAGTGGCCTATCCGGACACGCTGGTCGGCACCGATTCGCACACCACCATGGTCAACGGCCTTGCCGTGCTCGGCTGGGGCGTCGGCGGCATCGAGGCGGAAGCCGCGATGCTCGGCCAGCCGCTGTCGATGGTGCTGCCGGAAGTGATCGGCTTCAAGCTCACCGGAAAGCTCAATGAAGGCGTGACCGCCACCGACCTCGTGCTGACCATCACCCAGGCTTTGCGCAAGCGCGGCGTGGTCGGCAAATTCGTGGAATTCTTCGGCACCGGCCTCGGCAATCTGCCGCTGGCGGACCGCGCCACCATCGCCAACATGGCGCCGGAATACGGCGCGACCTGCGGCTTCTTCCCCGTCGACGCGGAAACCATTCAGTTCCTGCGCGACACCGGCCGCGACGAGGCCCGCGTCGATCTGGTCGAGGCTTATGCCAAGGCCCAGGGCATGTTCCGCACCGAGGACACGCCGGACCCGGTCTTCACCGACGTGCTCGAACTCGATCTCGCCGATGTCGAGCCCTCGCTCGCCGGCCCCAAGCGCCCGCAGGATCGCGTCGCGCTCAAGGAGGTGCGTACCGGCTTCGCCGTCTCCATGGAGGACGAGTTCAAGAAGGCGTCCGAGATGGACAGGCGCGTGCCCGTCGCCGGCCGCGACCACGATCTCGGCCATGGCGACGTGGTCATCGCCGCCATCACCTCCTGCACCAACACCTCCAACCCGAGCGTGATGATCGGCGCCGGCCTGCTCGCCCGCAAGGCGATCGCGGCCGGGTTGACTGTGAAGCCATGGGTCAAGACCTCGCTGGCGCCGGGCTCGCAGGTGGTCGCCGAATATCTTGAGACCTCGGGCCTGCAAAAGGACCTCGACAAGATCGGCTTCAACCTCGTCGGCTTCGGCTGCACCACCTGCATCGGCAATTCCGGCCCGCTGCCGGCGGAAATCTCCAAGACCATCAACGAGGCCGACCTGGTCGCCGCGGCGGTGCTCTCCGGCAACCGCAACTTCGAAGGCCGCGTCAATCCGGACGTGCGGGCGAACTATCTCGCCTCGCCGCCGCTGGTCGTGGCCTATGCCTTCGCCGGCTCGATGCAGAAGGACCTCGTCAAGGAGCCGCTCGGCACAGGCAAGGACGGCAAGCCGGTCTATCTCAAGGACATCTGGCCGCAGCAGAGCGAGATCGCCGCGATCATCCGCGAATGCGTGACCCGCGACGCCTTCGTCACGAAATATGCCGATGTGTTCAACGGCGACGAACACTGGCGCAAGATCGCCGTCGAGGGCGGCATGACCTACACCTGGAACAACAGTTCCACCTATGTGCAGAATCCGCCCTATTTCCAGGGCATGAAGCCCACGACGACCGCGCTGACCGACATCATCGAGGCGCGCGTGCTCGGCCTGTTCCTCGACTCGATCACCACCGACCACATCTCCCCGGCCGGTTCGATCAAGCTGAAGTCTCCCGCCGGCGAATATCTCACCGAGAATGGCGTGAAGCTGGAAGACTTCAACCAGTACGGCACGCGGCGCGGCAACCACGAAGTGATGATGCGCGGCACTTTCGCCAACATCCGCCTCAAGAACCAGATGGTTCCGGGCGTCGAAGGCGGCGTGACCGTGCACCATCCGGGCGGCGAGCAGATGGCGATCTACGACGCCGCGATGCGCTACAAGACCGAGGGCGTGCCCCTCGTGATCTTCGCCGGCAAGGAATACGGCACCGGCTCCTCCCGCGACTGGGCCGCCAAGGGCACCAACCTGCTGGGCGTGCGCGCGGTCATCTCCGAGTCCTTCGAGCGCATCCACCGCTCGAATCTCGTTGGCATGGGCGTGCTGCCGCTGGTCTTCGAGGAAGGCACCTCCTGGAGGACGCTCAACCTCAAGGGCGACGAGCAGGTCACCATCCGCGGCCTCCAGAACGACCTCAAGCCGCGCCAGAAGCTGACGGCCGAGATCGTCTCCGCCAACGGTGACCTGCGCCGCGTGCCGCTGATCTGCCGCATCGATACGCTGGACGAGCTCGACTACTTCAAGAACGGCGGCATCCTGCAATACGTGCTGCGGCATCTCGCAGCAGCGTGATCGGTGTCACCATGACGTGAGTGGCCGGCCGCAGGGCCGGCCACTACGTTCAGGAGATGACCGGAAGACGCCGCATATCCTATCTTCGCCGCTTGCCGCGCACTTCGATCGGCCGGGTCTGGGCGGGAGGTTCATGGCGGAGCAAACTTCGTGGACGGCCGTCCGGGGTGCCGTTCTCGCCGGGCGGCCGGTACGGATGGGCCGGTACGGATGGACCTGTCTTCCGGTCCGCAGCCTGGCGAGCGAAGAGTGCATCATGATCGTTCGACATCTTCCGCTGGCGGATCGCGGTCCAATCCTATCCATGAAGGCGCGCGCGCAGCGCATCCTCCGCGCCGGCATGCTGATGGCGGCAGGTGCCCTGCTCGCCGCCACCGGCGGGATCGCCGCCGCCCAGACCGGCACACGGCCCGCCGCAGACAAGTCTGGCGCTCAACCCGAATCGCGCGTCGTGCTGGAGCTTTTCACCAGCCAGGGCTGTTCGTCCTGCCCGGCGGCGGACAAGCTGCTGGGCGAACTGTCGAAAGACCCCTCCCTGATCCCGCTCAGCCTGTCGGTCGATTACTGGGATTACATCGGCTGGAAGGATACCCTCGCATTGGGCGGCCACACCGCCCGCCAGCGCGGCTATTCCAAGATCCGCGGCGATCGCGAAGTCTACACGCCGCAGATGGTCGTCAACGGTCAGGTCCATGTGCTCGGCAACGACCGCGCGGCCATCGAACAGGCCGTGGCCGCCGCGCGGCGCACGCCGGGCGCGCTGTCCGTGCCGGTGTCCGTGACGGCCTCCGGCGACCTGCTCGCGGTCACCATCCCGGAAGCCCGGGAGGGCGGCGCGCCGCCCCGGGGCGCGGATATCTGGCTCTGCCCGATCAGCCGCACGGTGCCGGTGGAGGTCGAGCGCGGGGAGAACCGCGGCAAGATCATCACCTATCATAACGTCGTGCGCGGCTGGGTCCGGCTGGGCGAATGGACCGGCGAAGCCGGGCGCTGGACCATGACCCGCGCCGATTTTCTCGCCCGCGCCAAGGGACCGGCAGACGCCGTCACCGTGCTGGTTCAGGCGAGGAGACAGACCGCCGGCGGCTATCCCGCCCCCGGCCCGATGCTCGGAGCCGCGACGGCGCGGCTGCCTTGAGAAAGCCGGCTGTTCCGCCGGGGATATGGCGCAAAGAAAAAGGGCCGGCTTGCGCCGGCCCTAGAAGCGTCGGTGCGGGTGGAAACCCATCCGCGAACTCTACGCAACGCTACACTTACTCGGCCCGGCAGCTCCACGCCCCGGAGGGGCTGGGGGGCTGAGGAATCCGGCGCGCGGTGGCAGCCGGGCTCTGAGGCAACGATGCCAATAAAGCCGTCCAGCACGGCTTCCGATTGACGGAAATTGGGCCTTATTATGATTTTTCTAACGGTGCCGTGAACGGCAGAAAGCCCTCTGCGGCCAGCCGGCCGCGTTCACATCGCCCGGCCGGAGGTTTCGTTTCCCCTCCATATCGAGCCTCCCGCGGGACACATGCAGACGTGACACGCAAACGAGCCCCGCACGGCAGGCCGGCCGGCGGGTTGCCGTTTTCCCCATTCGGAGCGATCATCCGCAATGGCCTGGAGGTGCAAATGATACCGGGGGAAACCGAGAGCCCCGATCCCGCCGGGGCGCAGACCGGTCAGGGCGTGACGTTTGACCGTCGCGAACTGGACCGCATCTTCCGGCTCTATGGACGCATGGTGGCGGCGGGCGAGTGGCGGGACTATGCCATCGATTTCCTGCGCGATCGCGCGGTGTTCTCGATCTTCCGCCGCTCGTCGGAAGTGCCGCTCTACCGCATCGAGAAAGACCCAAGGCTGGCCCGCAAGCAGGGCGCCTACAGCGTCATCTCCGCCACCGGCCTGATCCTGCGCCGGGGCCACGAACTCGACAATGTGCTGCGCGCGATCGACAAGTCGCTCAAGGTCGTGTCGGGCTGAACCTGTTTTCCGCCCCGGTTCCAATCACTGCACGGGCGGCAGCGACTTGATCGCCTGGAGCACCAGCGGATCGAGGCCGCTGGCGGCCTCGTCTTTCGCGATATGGGCATGGATCGCCTGCTGCATCCGCGGATCCCAGAATTTGGCGATATGCTCGGCGATGGCCGCGGGCGCCCGATCCTCGCCCTGGCTCCTGAAGAATGTGCCGATCTGGTTGGCCATATAAACGAGCTTGTCAGGCAACATCGGAGATACATCCTTTTTCGATGCGCTGGGCGTGGGTGAAGACCTCGAAGCCGTCGTCCCGCGCGATTCCGATCAGCGTGATGCCGGCGGCCTCCGCGGTGCGGATCGCCAGCGCCGTCGGGGCCGACACCGCGACGATCACCGGCGCGCCGATGGCGGCCGTCTTCTGCACCATCTCGACGGAGACGCGGCTCGTCAGCACGACGATGCCGGCGCCGGCCTCGCTTCTGACATCGACGCCGCCGCGCGCGAGCGCCCCGCCGAGCTTGTCCAGCGCATTGTGGCGGCCGACATCCTCACGCAACGCGACGAGGCCCGCAACCGGCGACCAGAAGCCGGCGGCATGAACGGCGCGGGTCTCGCTGCTCAGATGCTGATGCGGCCCGATGGCCGCCAGCGCCGCCATCACATCGCCGGCACCAAGCCGAAGGTCAGGCGCAGCCACCGCCGCCGGCGCGCGCATCGCCTCGTCCAGGCTGTCGATGCCGCAAAGTCCGCATCCGGTCGGCCCCGCGATATGGCGGCGGCGCTCGGAGAGGCGCGCGGCGCGTGCATCATTCAGCCACATCCGCACTTCGACGCCGAGCGACTCGGGGATGATTTCCAGCCGCTCGATCTCGGCGAGGTCGCCCACGACGCCTTCATGCAGGGAAAAGCCGATGGCAAAGTCTTCGAGGTCCTGCGGTGTCGCCATCATCACGGCATGGCTGCCGCCGTTATAGGT
>Ga0180218_1001895_pt1 | contig 11776 bp, 10 predicted proteins | sample eDN3rd37CKraftBY_FD_151334 | JGI IMG/M metagenome (GOLD analysis project Ga0180218, IMG submission 151334) | Enriched backyard soil microbial communities from Emeryville, California, USA - eDNA 3rd pass 37_C Kraft BY (version 2) (version 2) | ecosystem: Environmental > Terrestrial > Soil >... | reverse complement strand
TTGCCGGCGCCACCGTTGAGGGCGTCGTCACCCGCGCCGCCGCTCAGTCTGTCCGCGCCCGCTGTTCCGTTCAGCGTGAGGCCCGGCTTGGCGGGAACCACGGCCTCGACCGGGGGCGGAGCAGGTGTCTCCGGAATGGACACATCGGGGCTGGAAGGTGCACTGTCCTCGTCGGCCGGCGGTATTTTGTCCTCAGCGAGGAACGCTTCCCGCGCTGCGACGTAGGCGTTCCATCGGTCTGTGGGGTCGGCATAGGTGCCGTCGATGGTGCCCCAATAGCCATATTGGCCGGAGGGCGCGACGCCGACATACTGGTTGAACAGGTCGCCGCCGGCGGCGGCGAAGGCCTCGACATTCTTGGCGTAGAGTTCGCCCATGCGCGGGTCGTTGATCAGCCGCGAGAAGAAATCCTCGATCAGCTTCTGGTTGGCCCCATAGGGTTGCGAGACGAGATGGGCGCCGGCTTCATAGGCGTCGAGCGTCAGGCCGTATTGGTCGGCGACTTTGCTCCAGTAGCTGTAGAGCTCGGCCAGATTCGCCAGCGAGTTCGTGACCACGCTGCCGCCGAACTCGAGTTCGTGGAACGCGGCGTCGAGCCCCGCCGCCCCGCTCTGCGCCCATTCGAGCACCGTCGCCGCCGCGTCCGGCTTGCGGGCCGCCGTGCTCAGCGCATTGCCGAAATAGCCGGTGATCGCCCAGCTGTCGAACAGTTGCGCGACGCCGCCGAGATCGGCGCGCGCAACCCCGTCCAGCACATAGCGCTCGGCCCCCCGATAGGAGGTCTGCGACGACAGCACGTCGGCCAGCCTCGCATCGGCCTCGGCGCCATAGATCGATTTGGCGATCGCGGCGACCTGCGCGGAACGATAGCCATAATAGACCAGATTGCCGGCATTGACCGCTTCGCTGCCGCTATACTGGCCGTCATGGTTGGCGTCGTTGCCCCAGAGCAGATCGGCCTGGTTCTGCGAATAGCGCGCCTGCTCGAACCCCCAGTTCCAGACCTCGTTCGAATATTCGAGGTAGAGCTTGAGCGAGGGATCGAGGTGGTCCTTGATATACTGGACGGCGTTGCGGACATAATCGTCGTCGGCGTGGGCCGGGATGTTGTACCACATGTCGGTGCCGGTCTGGTTGGCCAGTTGCACCATCACCTCGATCGGAACCCCCTCGGCGGCCCCGGACTTGCCGTAGCTCGCATAATCCTCCGGCGTCCGCTCGTCCCAGTGGACCACCTGCGACCCGTTGGTGAGCCCCCAGTCCATGAAGCGCACCGCGCCCCATGTCCCGACGTCCTCGAGGAAGGCCGGGTTGAAAATCTCCCCGGCCTCGTAAAGGTCCATCTGGTCGGCGCGCACCAGGTGGAGATCACGGAGCGGATCGCTGCTGTCGATCGCCCGGATCGTGATCACCATCGAATCCGACAGCGTCGCCCCGGGCTTGCCCCGGTAGTCGAACACGATCCGGCCGTCCGACTGCTCGACGATCGTCGCATTCTGCAGCGTGACCGTCCCCTTGCCGTCGTAGAGCAGCACATAGCGGTCCGGCATCGGCAGGCTCACCGGATCCATCTGCACCGCCCCGATGATCGTCGTCACGCCATCCGGGATCGCCGTCGGATTGCCGCGCTCGTCCAGCGCCGGGTGAACCACCGTCCCGTCCGCCGTCCGGCCAAACCAGCTCGTCGACGTCATCGTCTTCATCCGGTCCAGAAACGCATATTCCGTCGACCAGTACGATACCCCGCCCAAATTTACCCCAATGTCGCTCATAAGGTCCCCGCCTCGCCAGATGGTGGAGCGGTCATAGAACGCGCATCATAATCTGATCCTGTTGAACATGGTTAATATTCCAAAAACTGCTTTTGAACGAAAAGACTTTTTTCTGCTTAGCGGAAAGTAATATTGGCTAGATTTGTTACGCAGGCGAAGTGATCGCGTCTCGCCTGACAAAAAATGGAGAAGACGTTGGCGGAGGTCCGTTGTTCGAAATTTCTCCGGGGATCGCGGCCTTTGCGATATGCCTTGCGTGATTCGCGACGAAGCGAGAGAGGATAGCGAACAGCGTCGCGCGCCGAGACCGGGAGACAGGCCGGGCGATCCGGTTTAGAGACTTTTCACGGTTCGTGGATAGAGGAAGGCCGTGATGGAAAGGGGCGGCATGATGATCGTTTTCGACGGCGCTGCGTCGTGACAGTTGCCCATGCCGATCGCGTGGCAGACGTGACCCGCCCGCCTGCAAATCCCGCCGAGCGCCCGGACCCCTCTCTGGTCCAGTTGCTCCGGGGGCATTGGTTCCTGTGGCTAGGGGCGGTGCTGGTCGCCGTGCCGACGCTGGTTTCGATCGCCCGACTGTCCTGGTCCACCGAGCAGGGTGCGCATGGCCCTATCGTTCTGATGACCGGCATCTGGCTGGTGGCACGGCGCTGGCGCGACGTCAGTCAGGTGTCCCGCCGGGGCAGCCTCGCGATCGCGCTTGCCGTTTTCGTGCCCTGCCTGCTCGTCTTCATACTGGCGCGGATCACCAACATTCTCGAAGTCGAGGGGTTCGCGCTCTATGGCGCGCTGGTCGCGGTCTTCTACGCCTATTGCGGACGGCAGGCGTTGAGGGTGCTGTGGTTCCCGCTGATTTATTTTCTGTTTCTCTTCCCGCCGCCCGATACCGTGGTCGCCGCGATCACGCAGCCTTTGAAGCTCGGTATTTCCGCCGCGGCGGTGGAATTGCTGCGGCTGGTCGGATATCCGATCGCCAATACCGGCGTCGTGATCCAGGTGGATCAGTATCAGGTTCTTGTCGCCGCAGCGTGCGCCGGATTGAACTCGTTGATCAGCCTCTCCGCGATCGGGCTGTTCTATGTTTATATCCGGCATAATGCGAACTGGCGTTACGCCTTGCTGCTGATGCTGGCGATCGTGCCGGTCGCGATTTTCGCGAATTTCATCCGCGTGGTGGTCCTGATCCTTATCACCTACCATCTCGGCGATGCCGCCGCACAAGGCTTCCTTCACGGTTTCTCGGGGCTCACCATGTTCGTTATCGCGGTGCTGGGGATTTTCGGCGTCGATGCGCTGGCCGCGCCGCTCCGCCGGCGGCTGGCGAAAGCGGGGCAGGCATGAGCGCGCCTTCCGGCCGTCGGCTCCCGTCGCGCCGCGACGTCCTGTTCGGCGGTACGCTGGCGGCGGCTTCGGCGGTGGCCTACGCGCGGACCCCGCGAAAGACGCAGATGGCGATCGGCGACGATGAGCTTGAGAAGGTGATCCCGCGACAACTCGCGCAGTGGCGTTTCGAGACGGCCAGCGGGCTCGTGCTGCCGCCGCCCGATCAGTTGGCCGCACAGCTTTACAGCCAGCAGCTTACCCGGGTGTATTCCGCGCCTGGTTTGCCGCCGGTGATGTTGCTGATTGCGTATGGCGACAGCCAGAATGGCATGCTGCAACTGCACCGGCCGGAAGTCTGCTATCCCGCGAGCGGCTACACTTTGAGCCGGACGCGCCATCTCGATGTTCCGATCCATCCCAGCGGGGTCATCCCGGTGCAACGCTTCACCGCGATCAGTTCGACGCGCATCGAGCAGCTGCTCTACTGGACCCGGATCGGCGACCTGTTGCCGAGAAGCTGGGCGGCCCAGCGATGGGCCGTTGTGGAGAATAATCTGAAGGGGATCATTCCGGACGGGGCGCTCGTCCGGCTGTCGACGATTTCGGCGGCGCCTGACGACGCGGACCGGCTCCTCGCCCAATTCGCGGCGACGATGATCGATGCGGTCGGTCCGCGCGGCCGGCGGCTCCTGATCGGCCGGGGTTACGGCCGGCGTTGATGGGGGAGCGGCTGAAGGACGTAGTAGATATAGGCGAGCACCGCGCCGATGAGCACCGCAGCCAGAGCATGATGGCCGGCCGAGCCGAGCGCGCCCGCGATCGCGCCATGGCTATCGTTGCCGATGTAATTGGCGAGCGCGCAGCCGACCGCCGGGGGGAGATAGTGCCAGATCGAGTCGCGCGGCGTCTCTTCGCCGGTCGAGCGCTGTAAGAAAAGTACGATCAGTCCCGCGAAGATCGCCACTGTAATCCAATCATAAGGGGTTTCCATTATTCATTTCCTTTAACGGCTGGCGGTGCGAGGCTATGGCGCTCCAACAGATATTCGCGAATCGTTTCCGGTAACAGCTGCGACCACACATTAATCGCGAATATCACCAGACAGGAGATACTGAATGTCGACAAGGCTGAGAATGGCGCTGCTATGCGCGGGCGTATCGGTAGCGCTCGTGGGCTGCGGGAAGAAAGCCCCCGAGGGTCAGGTCGTGGCCAATCTGAACGGCCAGGAGATCACCTTGCAAGAGGTGAATGCCGAGCTGCAGGGCGCGAATCTCCCCGATTCGGTGGACAAGAAGCAGGCGATGGCGTTGCTGCTGCAGCGTGTGATCGACCGCAAGCTCATCGGCGCTGCCGCCGCCGAGCAGGGGCTCGACAAGAGCGCCGAATATCTGATGCAGAAGCGGCGGGCCGACGAGACCCTGCTCGCTCAGTTGTATGCCCGGCAGCAGGCTTCGACGCTCCCCGTGCCGACCGCGGCCGACGTTTCGAAATTCATGACCGAGCATCCGAACATGTTCGCCAAGCGCGAGCGGCTCGCGCTCGAACAGATCCGCTTCGAGCGCCCGAAGGATGCGGCGGTGCTCAAGGCGCTGGAGCCCGCGCACAGCCTCGACGAGGTCGGCAAGATCCTCGATGCGCACAGCGTCAAGTTCCAGCGGGGCCGGAGCGTGCTCGATACCGCGACCATCCCTGACAATGTCTATAAGGAGATTATGGCGCTGCCCCCCGGCGAGCCGTTCGTCGTGCCGGGGCCGACATCCGCCACGGTCAGCGTGGTGATGGGACGCGCGCCGGTGCAGGTCGAGGATGCGCAGGCCCGAACGATCGCGGTCAATGCGTGGCGCGAACAGCAGTTTGAAAAGGCGATGACCGAAAAGCTCAAGTCGCTGCGGGAGTCCGCGAAAATCTCCTACCAGGACGGCTTCGAGCCGCCGGCGCCCGACGCGAACAAGCCCGCCACCCCCGCCATCCCGACGCCCGCGCCGCAAACCGCGCCGGCGGCCAAACCGTGAGAGGGCGGTGACGCGCTACTTATATAGGATGGGAGTGGCCGACCGCCGCAGGAAACGCTGGCCGTAATATTGGCAGGCGCCCGCCGCTTCCGCGAATTTGGCGACGGTCAGCAGGGTGGCGTGGCCGAAAGCGCGCCGCCAGCCGCCGGCGATGTTGCGGTCGCGCCATGCGAGTCTCGCAGCCTGTACCGGGTAGACCAGGAGCAGAGCGAGCGCGTGCCATCCGATCGCCAATGTGAGGACGGCGATTGCGATCGGAAGCGCCGCGCCCCATAGCAATGCGCGGTTGCGCTGGGGTACGGCGTGCCGCTCGGGTGGAGCGCCGTGCAAGGCGGCGCCCTCGGCAAAAGCGTGCCCCGCCCGACGGGCTCGCTTCCAGAACTGGGAAAAGCGCGTCATCGCGATGTCGTGCAGCGTCATTTCGGCGTCGATCCGCCAGATCGTCCAGCCGGCCGCGCGTAGGCGCACGCACATTTCAGGTTCTTCGCCGGCGATCAGTAAGGAATTGTAGCCGCCCACCTGATCCAGCGCAGAACGGCGCATCAGCGCGTCTCCCCCGCAAGCCTTGCTGAGGCCGATCGGCGTGCTCCACTCGCGATCGCAGAGGCTGTTGTACAGCGTCGCGTCGGGGTAGCGCTCGCGGCGACGACCGCAGACGACGGCTACGTCCGGGTGTCTTTCGAGGAAAATCCGACCGGCGTCTATCCACCCGGGCTGCAATGCACAGTCGCCGTCGAGAAATTGCACGAAATCGGGACGCGGATCCTGCCGCAGCGCCTCGAGACCTGCGTTTCGGGCGCGCGCCGCGGTGAATATCTGGCTGTCATCCAACCTTATGACCGTCGCGCCCGCGGTCTGTGCCGCTTCGATCGAGCCATCCGTCGACCCGCTGTCAACGTATATGACCCGTGTTATTGATGCCGGGAGCGAGGCGAGGCATCGCCGGAAACGCTCCCCTTCGTTGCGGCCGATGATCACGGCGGCGATCGTCATATCTGGTCCTCGGCGGCAGGAGAGGGGACGACATAACCTTCGCGCATGCGTAGAATATGCGCGGGGACGCCTCCCACGATGGCGCCCGCCGGTACGTCCTCAACCACCACTGCATTCGCGCCGATAATGGCCCCTTCGCCGATAATGATGTCGCCGACGATTACCGCGCCGGCACCAACCTGGACGCCGTCACGCAACGTCGGCTTGGCATTGCGGTCATCCAGTGACGCGATACCCAGCGTCGTGTTCTGACGCAGGATAACATCCGAACCGATGGATCGGGCGCCAAGGACCATGCCCCCGAAATGATCGAGTCGCACACGTCGTCCAACCGGCACATTATAGGATAGCTTCATGCCGCACAGCCATTCGCATAGCTTGAACATAATCCGGTAAACGAGCGACAGGAGCGCACGCGCGGGCTTCCAACGGATCGACATTCGCCAATTACCGAAGCGATGCCAGAATAGCGTCCAGAAACCCTGCGCTAAGAGGTCGCCGTCGTGGGTCGCCAGATCTTCCCGGACGAGAGCCCAGAAGCCTATCCCTGATGGATTGGCGTTGTGGCGGCCATCGGGGAGAGGCGGCGCCCGGCGCCGCGCGCTGTCGGTTATTTTTCCCGGTGGAAGCCCCATCCTATGGGTTTCCTGCGGCATGGTCGATCTTGTCCTGCTCCCGCGAACGGTGAGCGGGTTCCGAATCTCCGTGTATCTGGGGTTTGCCCGGGGATGCGGAAAATAGCAGCGGCGCGAGGATGTAGCGTCTGAAGTCTCTGTTGAAATGCCGGGGCGCGTCCGGTGGCCGACCCTGCATTCGCCGCAACACGCTATTGAGCGTCATGCCGGTCCATTTGGCAAGCGCGGCGGCAATCGCGTAACACCGTCCGTGATTCTTGACGAAGTAGAGCCGCCAACTCTCGTACCAGTAAGGCGGTAGTGCCTGCTTCTCGCGCGAACGTCCATCGCGGAGTCCGGTCGCGGCGCCGGCGGCATGCTCGATGTTAGCGCCGGCGACATGCCAGACTTGCCAGTTCTTGCGCGCCAGCCGATGCATGAGATCCGTTTCTTCAAAGTAGAGAAAATAGTCTGGATCGAAAAAATCGGCCTCGATCAGCGCTCGCATTCGGATCATCATCGCTGCGCCAGAAACCCAGTCGACCGGGCCGGTCGGTTGATTGGGAGGGCGGGCGACGAGCCAGTGCGCGAATAGTCGATCGGTGAAGCGGGATCGCACGCTGCCGGCGAACTCGCCGGCCAGCGAAGGAAAACGGAAGGCTGCGGCGACCGCTTCTCCACCGGGTCGGTTTATGCCCGCCCCAGCAACGGCGGCGTGCGGGTGAGCGTCGAGGCAGTCCGCGAGCGCAGCGACGGTCTCGGTCGTCAGTCGCGCGTCCGGGTTGAGCAGCATGACCTTGTCCGGCGGGTGCGCCAGGGCGGCCAGCGTGCGCAACACGATATTGTTGCCCCGACCGAAGCCGTGATTGATGGGCTCCTGGTAGAGCGTGACCCTGTCGCTCCAGGCGCGTTCGCGGTAGGTCTCAGCCAAGAGAGCAGCGTCGTCGCCCGGTGAGGCATTGTCGATAAGGTGTACGGTCACATGGCGCCCACCATGGTGGTGGGCCAAGACGCTTTCGACTCCGCTGATGGCGAGTTCGGCGGTTCCGTAATTGACGATGACGACTGCTACGTCGGCACGTTCTCCCGCCGCTTCACGCTTCGGCATTGCTGTAATAGGCCCCGTATCCGTAGCCGACGCCATAGCCGTAATCGTCCGACAGGAACTGGTTGCGGTAGCGATTGAGGACGGTGCCGAGCAGCGGCGTCGGCTGGAGGAGGCGGATCGTATCGCGGATCTGCTTGCGTGTCGTCTTCCCGTCCTCGGCGACAAGCAGGAAGGCGTCGAGCTTGGCGGCGATGATCACCGCGTCGTCGTCGGCGAAGATCGGAGGCATGTCGACGAGGGCGATGGCGGTGGAGGGGAGGGCGTGGAGCCCGTTGAAGAAACGGTCGCCCCGCGCGCTTGCCAGCAGCTCGCTGGTCCGCAGGTCCGCACGGAAGGCGGGAATGAGAGCAAGGCGCTGATCGTTGACACGCCGGGCGATCCCGCGGATGTCGGCGACGTCGCCCGACAGATATTCGAGGACGCCGTTCCCCTCGGTGAGGCCGAAGCGCTGGGCGAGCGCGGGACGGTGCAGGTCGAGGTCGACCAGATAGACCTCGAGATCGGCGAGACGCGACAGCGCCGCCGCGAGATTGGCGGCGACGAACGACTTGCCGACACCCGGCGAGGCCGACGTGATCCCGATGACCTTGATGCCGCGGCTTTCGCATTGTTTGCGGACCTGCGAACGCAGCAGCTTGAAAGGACGGGCGCGGGTATCGGCGTGACGGAAGCCGAAAATATGCTGTTCGGTCAGGGTCTCGGCGGATACTTCCAGCACGTCGAGCAGGTCGAGCGGCGGAAAGATCTCATCCCCCTCCGCGCGCCGCGGCGTACCCAAAATCTCTGCATTCATGCCGCTTGCTCCATGGAACAAAGGTATCTGCCGGCCGGAGGCGTTGTCGTGACGAAGACAGAACGCCGCTTCACGCGGTTCGTGCCAATTTGCGCCGGCTGCGCTTCTCGGCCCAACGCACGAAGAAGCCCGGTTTACGATCGAGCATCGGAATTACGACCAGCGGGGGCGCGCCGGCGGCGGCCGCGAGCGCCGCCGTCCCCCGGATCGGCCGGAAGAACAGTTCGAGCGCGAGGACCAGCGCCAGGCCGGCGCCGAGCCCGAGCGCGACGCTGGCGAGCAGAATCAAGGGGCGGTTCGGGCGGATCGGCGAGTCGGGCTGAACCGGCGGATCGGCCAGCGTCATCCGCTCGCCCTTCTGCTCGGTCTCCATCCGCGCCGATACCTGTGCCGAGACCAGCTTGTTGCCGATCTGGCGATATTGCTCGCGCAAACCCTCCGCCTGTTTTTCGAGCTGATCGAGCCGCCCGGCAATGACTGGTGCCTGGGCCTGGGCCGCCCGGGCTGACGCGGACTGCGACATCAACATCGCCCGCGCGCCGCGCAACGCCGCGATCTGGGCGTTGTTGCCGGCGATCTGGGCGCGGGCCGGGTTGGCCGCGGCCGGCGCCGATGCCGCCGCCTGGCGGGCGGCGTCGAGCTGCGCCTTGAGCGCGATCACGTCAGGATGCGAATCGGAATATTTCGCCTGGGCGATCCGCAGCGCCTGCTGGAGCGAGGCGACGGCGCTGTCGCCGCCGCCGGAATTGGCCATCATCGAGAGCTGGGCGTTCTGGGCGACGAGGCCGCTGATTTCCGAATCGATGCGCGCCGCGTCCGCCTCCGGGTTGCCGGTGCTTTGCTGGCCCAGGGTCAGAACAGTGCCGTTCGCGGCCTTGATCTTGTTCATCTCGGCCTCGATGTCGCGGATCTTCGCCTGGATGGCGGCGGCTTGTTCGCCGATGAACGTCGCCGAACCCACCGCCTGCTCGGCCTGGGCGGCGGCGTCAGTTTCGAGAAAATGGTTCACATATTGCTGGGCGACGAGCTGCGCCTTCACCGGATCGGGATATTCGAAGCCGATCGTGAACGCGATCGTGCTGGTTCCCGCGCCGCCGCGCCAGCCGCGGCCGCCTTGCATGTCGGCGCTGATCACGTTGATGCTGGTCGCGTCGCGCATCTCCGAAATGATTTGTGAGAGCGGCTGCGACTTGCGCTCCTCGGCGTAGAGATTGTTCGAGCGGATGAGCTGGATCAGGTCGGGCCGGCTGAGGACGCGCTGGCGGACGCGCGCGATGCGCTGATCGATTACATCGGTGATCGGCGAATTGACGAGATCGGCGGGCAGCTGCTGCGATTCGATGATGATCACCGCCTCGGAGCGGTAGAGCGGTGGAAGCAGCGCCGCGGCCAGGCCACCCGCGATCGTCGTCAGGACGAGCGGGATGATCAGCAGCCAGCGCCTTTGCCAGAGAATCGTCGGGATCGCTGTCAGGAAACCGGACGATTCGCCTTCCTCGGTTTCTTCCATGCTCAATTCACTCGTCCGAAACGGGCCGTGATGTTCAGCGCGCCCGCGACGGCGTTCAGACGCCGCCGGCCTTCATATTTCTGGAGGCGATAGTCGAGCGTCGCGCCGATCGAGAGTCGCTCCGTCAGGCGATGATTGTAGGCGCCGCGCACGATGCCGTAGTCCTGGTCGGTAAGCGCCAGGAAGCTCGCGGATTCGCTGTGGCCGTAGGTTGCCGATGTCGAGATCGAACTGCGCTCGCTCAGCTTGTAATCGAAGCTGGCGGTGGCGCGGGTATCGGTGCGCAGGCCGCCGAGCCCGCTGGGCATCGTGTCGCGGCTGCCACCAAAGCACAGCGTCGAACGCGGCACCTGGCGACAGAGATTGGCGCCGAAGCCGAGCGACGTCGAATGCGAGGACAGGCCGGCGAAGCCGCTGCGCTGGAAGATCGCGCCGACATGGCCATCCACCGTCCAACTCGAGGACAGGCGGTGCCGGAGGGTCAGGCTCGGCTGGTACGAGGTCGAATGCGAGTAAAGCTCCGAATCATACTGCCGCACCGCGAACTGGACGCCGACGCTGGTCGCCTCGCTCAGCAGCCGCGAGTAACCAAGGGTGCCGCCGTAGGTCGTATAGTCGCTGATCCGCGGGTCGTTGCTGGGATAAAATGTATGCGATCCGTAGCCGGACACACTCCAGGTATCGCGGCCATTGGGCGTATAGACGAGCCCGCCGCCGCCGGAGACGGCGCGCTGCCGGCGCCCGATCGTGACCTCGTCGATCGCATCGAGCGGCTCGAACAGCGCGTTGAACGAATCGATGTAGCCGGCGTAGATGTCGCCCGACAGGGTCGGGCTGAACATCTGTTCGTGACGGGCGTTGACCCCGAACGAATCGCTGTGGCTGTAGCGCCCGGTGTAGCCGGTATAATCGTAATAGCCGCTGAGCGTGGAGGTGCTCGTCGCCGTCCGGGTCTGGATTTGCGGGGCGAGCCGAATCCCGGCGAGAAGCGCGCCGGCATTGTCATCCTCGACGAGGTGGGGGTTGCTGCCGTAGCCGACCCGGCCCTGTACGGTCAGCCCGAAATCGACCGGCGCGGCGCTGGCGGCGGTCGTGACGCCGAACAACGCCGTGGCGAAAAGCGCGGGGATCGTCTTCACGGCACGATAACCGTATCGCCGGCGCGCAGTTCCGGGATGCCGTTGGCGGAAAGGTCGCCCGCCGAAGGCTTGCCCTTCAGCACGTTCGAAAGGTGCACCCGGAACGACGTGGTCTTGCCGTTCTCCTGCCGGAGGATGACGATATTGCCGACATCGGCGAATTCGGACGGCCCGCCGGCCAGCGTCAGCGCGTCGAGGACATTGATATTGCGCGATGAGGAGAAGGTGCCCGGCGTCCGGACCTTGCCGATCACCGAAATCTGGTTGCCGCTCGGCACCTTGACCGACACCGTGACCTGCGGCGCCTCGCCCTTATACTGCTCGGCAAGCCGCCGCGAAATCTCGGCCTCGATATCGGTCGGCGTCCGGCCCTGCGCCTGGACGGTGCCGACGAGCGGGAACGCGAAGCTGCCGTCGGGCAGCACCGTCAGGCCGCGCTGCAGCCGTTCATCACCCCAGACGTAGATTTCGATCTGGTCGCCGGCATTGATCCGATACGCGGCGGCGTC
>Ga0180218_1001894_pt1 | contig 11780 bp, 8 predicted proteins | sample eDN3rd37CKraftBY_FD_151334 | JGI IMG/M metagenome (GOLD analysis project Ga0180218, IMG submission 151334) | Enriched backyard soil microbial communities from Emeryville, California, USA - eDNA 3rd pass 37_C Kraft BY (version 2) (version 2) | ecosystem: Environmental > Terrestrial > Soil >... | reverse complement strand
CCGTGCTGGCGGTTGCGGCAGGCCTGGCCACCATGGCCGTCTCGCACTGGCGCCTGGGCGGCCCTGGCGCCACCTTGTTCGTGTTTGCGGTGGGCGCCGTGCTGGGAGGCCCCGCCGAAACCTGGCTGACCGTGGTGGAACGCACCCTGGCCACCGCCTGGGGCGCGGGCCTGGCCATCGTCGTCTGCATCGCTACCGACCGCCTGCGCGCCCAGCCCGTCAGCACCGCCGCCGCCCCGGCGCCGCATTCGCCCCCCTTCAGAAGCCAGTTGATCGCCGCGGGCCGCATCACCGCCGCCGCAGCCGCGGCCGCCTACATCGCCCATGCCGTGGGCTGGCACTACCCTGCCTGGGCCGCCATCGGCGCCACCGCCGTCATGCAGGGCAGCCACTTGCACATCACCATGAACCGCGCCCTGCAGCGCATGGCGGGCACCGTGCTGGGCGCCTGCATCGCCTGGGCCGTGCTGGCCCAATCGCCCTCGTTCTGGTGGGTGCTGGTCGCCATCGTGCTCTTCCAGTTCATTACCGAAATCATCATCAGCTACAACTACGCCCTGGGCCAGGCCACCATCACCCCCATGGCGCTGCTCATGACCCACCTGGCGGCACCCGTGGCCGATAGCAATATGCCCGTCGAGCGGGTGCTGGACACCATCGTGGGCGCCGCCATCGGCATCGTCTTCGCCGTGGCCTTTTCCACCGCCGACGACCGCGTCTACCTGAACAGGCGCCGCAACAAGCTCGAAGCGCGGCGCTAAGCAGCCGCGGGCCCTTCTTCCGTTTTTCGTTCAGCCCCGCAGCACGCCCCGCCTCGCGGCAGGCGCCCTCAGCGACAGCCGCGGTTCGGCCGTCGGAGCCTGCGGCATATCACTTGCTGGGCACCGGTCCGGCCGCCTGTTGCGGCCCGAACCCGAAAAGGTGCACCATGCACGAAAACAAGACACAGACCTACTGGGAAGCCGCCGCGGGCGGCCCGCCCACAAGCTACCCGAGCCTGGCCGGCGATGCGCGCACCGATGTCGTCGTCGTGGGCGCCGGCATCGTCGGCCTGACGGCCGCCTACGAGCTGGCACGCGCCGGCAAGAAAGTCATTGTCCTGGAAGCCTTGCGCACCGCCTCGCAGGTAACCGCCCGCTCCACCGCCAAGCTCACCTCCCAGCACGGCCTGATCTACGGGCGGCTGATCCGCGATTTTGGAGAAGAAAACGCCAGGCTCTATGCCGGAGCCAACCAGGACGCCATCGAGCACATCGCCAAGCTGGTCGGCAAGGAGCGCATCGACTGCGCCTTCGAGCGCAAGCCGGCCTATCTGTATGCAGACGGCATCGAATCCGCCTCCGACATCGACGACGAAGCCATGGTCGCCGCCATGCTGGGCCTGCCTGCGCGCGTGATAAAAGAGATGCCCGCTCCGGTAAGCTGCACCAGGGCGCTTTGCTTTGACGACCAGGCCCAGTTCAATCCCGTGCGCTATCTTACGGGGCTGGCGCGCGCCGTCGCCGCCACCACGCAGCTGTATGAAATGAGCCGGGTCGTGGGGGTTGAGCAGGACGGCGAAGTGCAGCACGTAAAGACAGAGGCCGGCCACACGGTGACCGCCAGGCACGTGGTGATTGCCACCCACCTGCCCGTCGTGCCCGAGGGAAAATTCTTCGCCAAGGCCTTCACATTCAGCCACACCGTCGCGGCCGCGCCCCTGCCCGCCGGCTGCGAACTGGACGGCATGTTCATTACGTCCGGCCAACCCACCTACTCATTTCGAACCGACAACTCCACAGGCGTACCGCACATCATCGCCGTCGGCCCCGAATACAAGACCGGCGAGCCGGAAGGGCTATCGCAGAGCTTCGCCGACCTGGAGGAGTTCCTGCGCAAGCACTTCTCCATTGCGGAACCCGCCTATCGCTGGACGAACGAAGACTTCCGGCCCATGGATGGCATGCCCTTCGTCGGCCGGGCCTCGGGCTCCACTCCCCAGCTTTACGTCGCCACCGGATTCGATGCCTGGGGCATTACCAATGGCGTCGTAGCCGCCCGCCTCATCGCCAACCAGATTCTGCAGCGTGAGAACCCCTGCGCCAGGCTCTTCGATGCCACGAGAATCAAGCCCCTGGCGGGGGGTGCGGAGTTCGTCAAAGAGAACCTGAATTCCGCCAAGCAATTCGTGGCCGAGCGCCTGGCGCCCAACTCTTCCGATGCATCGTCCCACCTGCCGCTGGGCGAGGCGCGCGTCCTGCGGGCCAACGGCAAGAGCATCGCGCGCTACCGCGACATGGACGGCAAGCTGCACGAACTTTCGGCAGTCTGTACCCATATGGGCTGCATTGTGGAATGGAACGAAGTCGACCTGACCTGGGACTGTCCCTGCCACGGCTCCCGCTTCGGCCATGACGGCGCCGTATTGCACGGCCCCGCCACCTCGCCGCTGGAAGAACCCGAGCCGTCCAATGGAGAGAGCGGCTCGCCATGAATTCCCTCACGCATGCGCCAGCCACGTGCGTAGCGCGGCAGTGCCCGGAAACGGGGCTTCATCGCCTTCCTGACGAGGCACGCCACTTGCCCCCGGCTTGGCGCCTCCGGGAACACCCCAAGACATTTGCATGCAGGAGCAGACATGACCCAAGGAAAACATCAGGACGACCGCGCCCAAGCCGAGCAGACCGCCGAAAAGCAGCGCCGCCTGCAGGACGAGCAGGACAGGCGCGACAGCCAGAAGGCCGATGCCTCGAAAAAGGGGCAACAGGAGGAAGCCGCGCAGACCGGTCCGCGCGAACATCCCGAGCCGCCCATGCCCGGCCAGAAACTTGAAAAACCCGGCGATGAAAGCCAACTGGACCCCCGGCCGCAATTCATGGCGCCCGACTACCAGGGCAGCGAAAAACTGCGCGGCATGTCGGCCATTGTTACCGGCGGCGACTCGGGCATAGGCCGTGCCGTCGCGGTGCTGTTCGCCCGCGAGGGTGCCAACGTATCCATCATTTACCTCAACGAGCACGAAGACGCCAGGGAAACCTGCCGCCACATCGAAGCCGAAGGCCGGCGCGCCATCTGCATTCCCGGCGACGTAAAGAACCCCACCTTCTGCCGCGACGCAGTCAGGCAGACCGTAGAAGCCTTCGGCCAGCTGGACATCCTCGTCAACAACGCCGCCTTCCAGGAGCACGCCGCATCGCTCGAGGACATCAGCGACGAACGCTTCGACGAGACCATGCGCACCAATATCTACGGCTACTTCTACATGGCCCGCGCCGCCTTGCCCCACCTGAAGCCCGGCTCCAGCATCATCAACACCGGCTCTGTAACCGGCCTGCGCGGCCAGGGCGAACTGCTGGACTACTCCACCACCAAAGGCGCCATCCACGCCTTCACCATGTCGCTGGCATCCAACCTGGCAAAAAAAGAAATACGCGTCAACGCCGTGGCCCCCGGCCCCGTCTGGACCCCTCTGAACCCCGCCGACCGGCAACCCGAACAACTGGAGTCATTCGGCAAAAGCGCCAAGCTGGGCCGCCCCGCCCAACCCGAAGAGCTCTCTCCCGCCTATGTATTCCTGGCCGCCCCCGTATGCTCGAGCTACATCACCGGCATAGTCCTGCCCGTAACAGGTACGCCGGGGTAGCAACACCGTCTTGGCTAACCGGCAGCGACATGTGTTCTTGAAAAATCTTTCCCCAAGGTCGTCTTGGCCAGGTTTTCGGCAAACCGAACGTGGCAAACCGACAATGCAAGCCGTTGGAGGTGGGGAGTCTTTCGGCGGGCGTCGGAGGGCGCCGCGTGCTACCGAAGGCAGCGTGGGGGCAGTCGGCGAAAGCCTGTTCGAGTCCCGAAGCGCGGAGCGCTGAGGTCGAGTTCTTTCGCCGCCCACGCGTACGAGGTAGACGCGGGAAGTTCGGCCGCAGGCCGAACCGCCCGACCGCCCGCCGAAAGACTTCCCACCTCCAACGGCGCTAAAGAACCCAAATACAAACCGACTCGAACCTATGAACCTCGAATCTCGATTCATGGCTCATGGTTCGTGGTTCGTGGTTCGTAGGTCACAGATAATGACCAAAGGCCAATGGGTCGCGACCAACGAATCGCGACCCACCCCCAACCCTCAAGAATGCGACAGTATCTTCGACAAGAACTGTTTCGCCCGCTCAGACCGCCCCTCAGGATTTCCAAAAAACTCTTCCTTGGGGCAGTCTTCCACAATCGCGCCTTCATCCATGAACACCACTCGGTCGGCCACCTTCCGCGCAAACCCCATCTCGTGTGTTACCACCATCATGGTCATCCCTTCGCTCGCCAGGTCCACCATCACGTCCAGCACCTCGTTCACCATCTCGGGGTCAAGCGCCGAAGTAGGCTCGTCGAACAGCATCGCCACCGGATCCATCGCCAGCGCCCGGGCAATCGCCACCCGCTGCTGCTGACCGCCCGACAACTGCCCCGGAAACTTGTCCACATGCGCGCTTAGCCCCACGCGTTCGAGCAGCTCGCGTCCACGCCGCTGCGCCTCGGCCTCTTTGCGGCCCAGCACCTTCACCTGGGCCAAAGTAAGATTGCGCATCACCGACAAATGCGGAAACAACTCAAAGTGCTGGAACACCATCCCGATCTGCGCACGCAGCTTCGGCAGGTTCGTATCGCGCGCCCCCACCGAAACCCCGTTGACCCAGATCTCGCCTTCCTGGAATGGCTCCAGCGCATTCGCCGTCTTGATCAACGTAGACTTGCCCGACCCTGACGGCCCGCACACCACCACGACCTCGCCCTTGTTCACCGAGGTCGAGCAGTTATTCAGGACCTGGAACGAACCGTACCACTTGCTCACATTCTTGAATTCAATCACTGCAAACTCCTTGCACCTTAACGGGCGATCGCCATGCGCTGCTCGACAACCTTCACGAGGCGCGACGCCGTGTACGAAATAATGAAATAGACCACGGCCACAAACACGAACATCTCCACCAGCCGCCCGTCGCGCTGCGCCACATTATTGGCCGCCCCGAGAAAGTCGGTAAGCGACAGTACATAAACCAGAGAAGTGTCCTGGAACACCACGATCATCTGCGTCAGCAGCAAGGGCGTCATGTTGCGGAAGGCCTGCGGCAGCACGATCTTGCCCATTACCTGCCAGTAGTTGAGCCCCAGCGCATAGCCTGCCCCCGCCTGCCCGCTGGGAATGGACTGTATGCCTGCGCGCATGATCTCGCAGAAATACGCCGCCTCGAACAGCACGAAAGTGATAAGCGCCGACGTGAACCCGCCCACCGCAATGGGCCGGCCTGCCTGCGTGACCCAGCCCACAATATAGGGCACCAGGAAATAGAACCAGAAAATAATCAGGATCAGCGGCAAGGCCCGCATCAGGTTCACATACGTGCCCGCCACGCCCGACAGTAAGCGGCTGGACGACAGGCGCATCATGGCCAGCAAAGTACCCAGTACGATGGCGCCCACCGTCGACAGAAACGTAAGCTTCAAGGTAAACACCAGGCCCACCTTGAACAGGTAGGGCGCCGTGCGCACGATCGTGTCGAAATCGAATCCGTTCATTGCGCGCCCCCTACCTTGCCGCGCCCAGGTACCCGGGCACCTGCAGCCGTCGTTCTATATAGCGCATGCCGGCAACCACCAATATATTGATGATCAGGTACAGCACCGTCGCCGCCGCAAACGATTCGAATATCTGGAAGGTGAACTCTTGCATGGCGCGCGCGGCGCCGGTCAGCTCCAGCAGGCCGATGGTAAAGGCCACCGACGAGTTCTTGATCAGGTTCAGGGCTTCAGAGGCCAGCGGGGGCATGATGATGCGCGCCGTGATGGGCAGCAGCACATAGCGGTAGGCCTGCGGCCGCGTCAGACCCAGCGCCGTGGCCGCCATGCCTTGCCCGCGCGGCAGCGACTCTATGCCCGCACGTATCTGCTCGGCAATGCGCGCCGACGTAAACAGCCCCAGCGCAATCACCGCCGTCCAGAACGTGCTCCATGTAGGGTCGGCCGACTTGATGGCGTTGCCCAGCGACTCGGGCACCACCTCGGGCATTACGAAGTACCACAGGAATATCTGCACCAGCAGCGGCACGTTGCGAAACAGCTCTACATAGCCGGCGCACACGCGCTGCAGCCAGCCGATGCCGCTCGTGCGCAAAACACCCACCACCACGCCGAAAGCCAGCGCGATGATCCAGGCAGCGGCCGAAGCCCCCAGCGTCCAGTACACGCCGCGAATCAGCGTATACAGATAGGTTCCCGTGCCATCCGGCGAAGGGTCCCAGAAAACCATCCAGTTCCAGTTGTAATTCATAGCAACGCTTTAGACTTTATTGGTGAAATGCCGAGCACGCCCGCTTATTGGTAAACAGCAGGGTCGGCCGAATCAGTGGGCTTTGCAAACACTTTCTTCAATCGATCGCTCATGGGCCAGTTCAGGGTCACGTTCTTGGGTGGAATCGCTTGTACAAACCACTTATCGTAAATTTTTTCGAGCCGGCCGTCCTGCATCATTGCGGCAACCGCCCCATCGACCGCCTGCTTGAAGCCCGCGTCGCCCTTCGGCTGGATAATGCCGTAGGGCTCCAGCGAGTATTCTTTTTGGCTCAAATACCATTGATCGGCATTGCGTGAGCCGGCGATCAGGCCCAATAACAGTACGTCGTCCATGAAGAACGCGTGGGCCCGACCGCTTTCCACTGTAAGAAAACCCGCCGCATGGTCCTTGGCCGGAATGATCCGCATGTTCAGCTTCTGCTCAACATTGACCTGGGTCAGCCAGCGCAGGTTGGATGTGCCCGAAGTGGACACCACGGTCTTTCCGCGCAGGTCTTCAAGCTCATTGATGTTGTTCTTCTTGAGCGATACGAAACGCATTGCCGTCACGAATATGGTGGGCGAGAATGACACCTGCTGCTGCCGCTGCTCGTTATTGGTAGCCGAGCCGCAAGCAAGATCCACGGTACCATTGGCCACCAAAGGAATCCGCGTCGAAGAGGTCACCGATACCATCTTGGTCTTCAGCTCAGGCAACGCCAGCTGCTCTTTCAGTGCCTCGACAATGCCTTCACAGATATCGATGGAATAGCCGATGGGCTTCTGGTCGTCGTCCAGAAAGGAAAAGGGGATGGACGATTCACGGTAACCCAGCGTGATCTCCCCATTCTGCTTGATGCGGTCAAGTCGACTCTCGGCATGCGCGTTTATCGCCACAGATCCAAGCAATGCGAGCAAAGCGCTTTGCGCCAGCCAGTTCTTATGCATTATTTCTCCAGAATTCGTTGTGTTTTATTTTGTAGTGCGATTCGCAGTCAATCACCCAGCACCTTGCCCTCGCGGCGCGGGTCTGCGCCTCCCGACAGCCCGTTTTCGTCGATGACGATTCCCTGCAGGCCGCTGGGAAACTCCAGGACATTGACGTCATGTCCCATGGCTCGAAGCGGTTGTACCAATTGCTCCAGCGACGTACCCCGCTCGAGCTCGGTCTGCTTGTTGCGACTGCCGAAATTGGGCAGCGAAATCGCCTGCTGTATATCAAGCTTCCAGTCCAGCACGCCCACCAGCGTCTTGGCCACGTAGTTCATGATGGCGCTGCCGCCCGGCGATCCAACGGCCAGGTAGGGCTTGTCGCCCTTGAACACAATGATGGGCGCCATGGTGCTGCGGGGACGCTTGTTGCCTTCGACCCGATTGGCCACCAGCCGGCCCTCGCCATCGACGGGATTGCGCGAAAAATCGGTAATCTGGTTGTTGAGCAGGAACCCCCGAACAAGGATTTTGCTGCCGAAGACGGATTCGATCGTCGTGGTCATCGACAGGACATCGCCCTGGGCATCCACGACCACAATGTGGCTGGTCGAGGGGATTTCAAGCGCATCGTCCTGGCCCAACTCGGCCAGGCGTGAAACGGGGTCGCCCGGGGGGGCCACGCCCATGCTTTCGTTCGGCTCGATGAGGCTTGCCCGCGCCTTGAGATACACGGGGTCGATCAAGGCCTTGACTGGCACCTTCATGAAATCGGGGTCTGCCACATAGAAATCGCGATCGGCGAAAGCAAGGCGGCCCGCTTCGGAAAAATAATGCACGGCCTTTGCACTGGCCGGAGCAAAATCCGCCATAGGGAACGACTCGAGCACGCCCAGCATCTGCAAGACGCCCAGCACACCCGAGCTGGGCGGAGGCATTCCGCAAATACGGTAGGCGTGATACATGCCGCACAGGGGCTCGCGCTCTTTGGGCCTATAGTTCGCCAGATCGGCCAGCGTCATGTCGCCTGGCCGCTCATGCCCGCGCACCGCCGCAACGATGTCTCGCGCCACATCTCCGGTGTAGAAGGCGTCGGCGCCCCGCTCGGCCACCATCCTGAATACCTTGGCAAGCTCGGGATTCTTCAGCACGTGCCCCACCGGCCAGGGCTTGCCCTGTTGGTCAAAATAGTATGATGCGGCCGCATCCTGCTCGGCCAGCGCCTTGCTCTTGGCGATCATGATATGCAGGCGGGGAGAAACTGGGAACCCCTCTTCGGCGATCTTGATGGCCGGCTGGAACAAGTCCGCCCAGGGCAGCTTTCCCTGCTTCTTGTGCGCCAGCTCCAGCGTGCGCAGAAGGCCCGGTACACCCACGGAAAGCCCGCTATTGACCGACTCGCTGAACGGCAGAGGCCTGCCATTGCGCATGAAGCGCTCGGGCGTGGCGGACGCTGGCGCGGTCTCCCGGCCATCGTAGGTGGTCAGTGCGTCTCTGCCCTTGTTGTAGTACACAAGAAAAGCCCCCCCGCCGATGCCCGACGACTGGGGCTCGGTCAGGTTCAGGACCAGTTGGGTCGCAATGGCGGCGTCCATGGCGTTGCCGCCGCGCCGAAGTATCTCGTACCCGGCCTCGGAAGCCAATGGGTTTGCGCTGGCCACCATGAAGTTCTTGGCACGTACCAGCGGCTTCTGGGTAAAGCCGCTGCCGCCTTCCGGATTGGTGTCTTCGTCGGCAACACGCCGCGTCAACGTCGGAACCGGAGCTATGGCCAGCGGCTTGCCGGAAAAGCTGTGCTGAAGGAACTGGTCGATGCGCTTGAATGCATCCTGCCGGTCATCCCGGTCGCCGCCCCGCTTGTCCGAGAAATAAAAACCGTCGTCGGCATCTGAATAGATATGAATCTCTACGGGCTCTCCATTTGCCTGGCTGCGCTGGGCCAGCTTCCGGCAGGGCTCCGCCGGGTTCTTCTGGGCATCTTCGGCCGACAGCAAGAGCACCGGCGCGTATGCCTGAAACGTTTTCTTGCGCTTGTACACCGGATTGCATGTGGACGACAGCCCCACGCCGGCGGCGAACCGGTTCTTGGTCGCGCCATAGGGCAGCAGGTTGGCATCCAGAGCATTCAAGGCATAGTTGCCCGCGTAGGTCTGACCGAACGCGGCGACCTGTCCCTTCAGGACATCGGGCCGCTGGTTCAGATAGTCAAGTGCGCCGAAACCATCGAGCCTGAACTGCTTGCCCCGAACCGACCGCTCGGACAACTTTGTGCTGCACAGGCTCGCCTCTCCTCGAGTGGTGTGGCTGTCCACAACCAGAACGCCATAGCCCAGCTTGGCCAGGCGCTGCGCCACGTCGCGTTCGCGCAGCTTCACGGTACCGTTCTTGTTCACCACACCGGCGCAACCATGAAACATCACAATGGCCGGCCAACTGCTTCGACCCTCTGGCTTGAACAGATAGCCGTCGATCTTCACAGGCTGCTTGCCTGCATTAGTATCCAGGCTGTCGAACTGCACTTTTTCAGGGCCGGGCTGCGCCATGGCGGTCGTGCCCACCGCGCATGCGAGGGCAGCCGCCAACATCGTCGCAATCCATCTCATCTTGATCCGCATGACCGGAAATCCTCCTTCTTGAGCAGCACTCGCGCTCTTACGTGCAATGGACATCACGGATGTCACGGACGCAAATGCTGGTGAAAAAACTCGCGGATACGTTTGTATGCCGCTTCGCGGGCCGCCGGATTGGCCCCCACGTGCACGCCTGCCGAACCATTGACACCATTGGGCACGTCTTTGCGCACATAGACCTCGCTGGTGCTGTCAAAGGCGTGATAGGCATCGGGATACACGACCAACTCGACCGGCTCGTTACGCTGCTGGCTGCGCGCCGCCAGCTTTCGACAAGGCTCGACCGGCGTCCAATCGTCCTTTTCTCCAGCCAGAATCAACAGGGGGCCGTATGCCGAGAACTCCGGCTGCTTGCGCGATTGCCAGCCGCAACCCGGGTACAGTGCCACCGAAGCCGCAAACTTCTGCTCCGAACGGCCATAGGCTTCGGTTGTAGCATCCATTGATGACAACGCGCCGCTGCCGCCATGCGAAAACCCTATGGCGCCGATCTTGCCCGCAACGATATCCGGGCGCGAATTCAGGTACTGCAAGGCGCTGTAGGCATCCATCACGCGATGCCTGTTCTTGATGTCCCGGTCGGCCAACGGAACCGTGCAGATCTGCGGCACGCCGCGCGGATTGAAGCTGTCGACGATCAGCACGGCATAACCCATGTCGTTCAGCAGCTGCGCCATATTGGTGAACCGCGAGGTTATGCGCCCCGTCTTGACCGATATGGCGCCCGCACAACCGTGGAACATGACAACGGCCGGGTAGGGCTTGTGTCCGGCTGGCTTGAACAGATAGCCGTCCAGCATCAAGGGCGCGTCGCCCTTCCAGTTGTCCAGGCTAGGAAAATTGACCGGTTCCGGCAACACGACCCGACCATGCGCTACCCCCGACAGCGCGAAAACAAGCGCCAATACCGCTGAAGCCATGCTCTGGAAGCCCCGGATGCCGGCGACACCGGATGTCGGCGGCACACTTGCCGCACACTGCCTACTCGCCGCCATCTTCATAGTCCTCGTCATCCGCGCCGCCGTCATCCTGGTCCCCGGACGACTCATCCTGCGCGGAGTCGGGCGCGACATCGATGCCCTTGACCTTGCCCGGGACGGTGCGGCCGTCCTTGTCGAACTGAGCCGTCGGCGACGACCAGCCGTCAGACAACCTGCCTTCAGTCACCAGCAGTTCGGCGGCGGCGACCGCCATGCGGGCCTCTGGCGCGTCCGGCTCCGGTGGCTCCGGTTGGCGATACACCGCTTTGGGCTGGACCTTGATGTTCTCGGGCAGGCTGGCGCCGATCTCCACCCAGCCCGCTTCGGGGTTGCCGACCACGATATGCGACCAATCCTCTCCAATCGCCTCGAGCTGGAAGTTCGTCAGCATCAGCTGGCCATAAGTGCCTGTGCCGAAACCTACGCGGGTGCCCGGAGTGACAGGGGCAATGGTCAGAGTACCGCCACCGTTGATAAGGGTGCGAGGGCCGGCCAGCGACATGGAGTCTGCATTGAGGGCAATGTTGCCGGCCTTGCCGACCTCTATCGTGGCACTGCCATTATTGCCGGTGCTCGTGTTCAGGCTGGGATAGATCTCTATGCCCAGGTCCCGTTCGCTGCGGCCCGTGATCTGGATGTTACCCTGCTCGGTGCTTATGTACGTGTCGCCCGTGCTGATCGGGCTGTTGCGCACACCGATGCTCGCAACACTGCTGCCGTCGATCACAATGTCGCCTCCACGGCTCTTCACCTCGCTGCGGCCTCGGCCCGTCTCGTCGCTGGAACTGGCCGAGGCATAGATATTCACGCCATAGCCATCACGGCTCGACCCGGTCAGATGAATATCGCCGCCTTCAGTGCTCAAGGTCGTGGTGTCGCTGGAACCGACGGGGCCGATCGTGACCGCATTGCCCCCCACCGCCTGGCCGCTGACCGAAAGGCT
>Ga0180218_1001892_pt1 | contig 11790 bp, 12 predicted proteins | sample eDN3rd37CKraftBY_FD_151334 | JGI IMG/M metagenome (GOLD analysis project Ga0180218, IMG submission 151334) | Enriched backyard soil microbial communities from Emeryville, California, USA - eDNA 3rd pass 37_C Kraft BY (version 2) (version 2) | ecosystem: Environmental > Terrestrial > Soil >... | reverse complement strand
GCTGCGCCCTCAATCCAAGTCTCGCCCCCAAGCTACCTGCAGAGCAGCGAAGGGTGTCGCTCGTCAAAATCATCTGGTCCCTGTCGACCTCCTTCTTCCCACTCGCCCTGCTCATCCTCTCCGTGCTCGGCGCGATCTTCTTCGGCATCGCGACGCCGACCGAGGCCGCCGCCGTAGGCGCGCTCGGCAGCCTCCTTCTTGCGGCTGCGTATCGCTCCCTGTCTTTCGGCAAGCTGAAGGAATCGGTGATCCTGACCGCGCGTACATCGGCCATGGTGTGCTGGCTCTTCGTGGGCTCCTTCATCTTCTCGTCGATCTTCGCCTTCCTCGGCGGACATCAGCCCATCGAGGCTTTCGTCACGCATCTGAACCTGTCGCCCTTCTGGTTCCTGATCATGACGCAGGTGATCATCTTCGTGCTCGGCTGGCCGCTGGAATGGACGGAGATCGTCGTCATCTTCGTGCCGATCTTCCTGCCGCTCCTCGACAATTTCGGCATCGATCCGATCTTCTTCGGCGTTCTGATCGCGCTCAACATCCAGACATCGTTCCTGTCGCCGCCGGTCGCCATGGCGCCCTTCTATCTGAAGGGCATCGCGCCGCCGCATGTGAACATCAACGACATCTTCGCGGGCGTAATGCCGTTCCTGTTCCTCGTCATCGTCGCCATGGCGATGTTCTACATCTTTCCGGAAATCGGTCTCTGGCTGCCGCGCTATCTCTATGGCTGAGATCGAAGGACGGGAAGCTCCCGAAGCTTCGCCGTGAAGCGGTTTCTCAAAGGGCGGAACCCTGAGATCGCCTTCACGTTGGCCTCAAGCTCATGCTGCAAAGGAGGCGATCATGAGATGCCAGTTCTGCCATCAGGACGTCGAGAACCCCTGCCATAACACCCAGGAGATGCAGCGGCGTGCGGAGAGCCATGTGGAGCGCTGCGAGCATGCGCTGCGGGCCCGGCAAGGCGCAGGACCAGGTTCGCACCGCAGCGAAATCCAAAGCAAAGGGTGAACCCGTGTCCGGCAAGGCCGACGACCGGGATCAAGGTTTGGCCGAGCGGAGCGTGAACACCAGCATCGTGCCTCCGACCGAGGACAATTCCGGGCATCCGATCCGGAACGACCGCTCCGCGGCCGACCGGCGCCTGGATGAGAACGACCAGCGCGAGGGCATGGACAGGACGGAGCGCGATGCCCCGAACATCCAGGACACCACCAAACCCTAGGAGTTTTTAGAGATGGCGCGCAAAGCCCGGATGAGACCATCCTGGAAGAAGGCGAAAACCCGCAAGCAGAAGACGTCCGGTTCCCGCGAGGAACGGGTGACCCAACGCAGCTGATATCCATGTGAGTGGTTTCGACGGCCCGCTTTTGCGGGCCGTTTTTTTGGCCCGGTTGCACCGGTCGACACGATGGGCCGGTCACGCGGCCATATTTACATGACAATACGAAATAACATAAACATAGGCCGCTATTACCGAATCATTGTTGTGATTTTCCACACATCGGACATTCTGCTCACCGGGTAGTGACAACAAAAGCAAACCACCCGGGAATACTTTCAGGAGGACCTTATGACTGCGTCGTCGCTCAGCTTCAAACTTGCCGTACTCTTCGTCATCGCCGGCATGGCGATGGGCATCGGCATGGCCGTATCCCAAGATCATTCGATCATGCCCGCCCACGCGCACCTCAACCTGCTCGGGTGGGTGTCGCTGTTTCTCTTCGGCATCTACTACGAGCGGCGTCCCGCCCTTGACAGGAGTCGGTTGGCCCTGATCCAGGTCGTCGTCTGGTCAGCCGGGACGGCCCTGATGACCGTTGCCGTCGCCGCTGTCCACCTTGGATATACGGCTTTCGAACCGGCCGCCGCCATCTCTTCCCTGATGGTGCTCGTCGCCATGGTTCTGTTCGCCTATTTCGTCTTCAAGCCGGCGCGGGACGCCGCTTCGTCGCCGACGCCTCGCCTGACGCCAGCCGAGTGACAGGAATACAGACGGGGCGGCGCCCGCCGCCCCGGCATGCTGACTGCCCCTGTGGCGGCCATGCCGTGGCGATGACGGTCAGCGCCTCTTATTGAGCGTCTGGCCCGGCGTGACGCCGAAGACACTGCGATAAGCCGTGTCGAACTCGCTCATATGCGTGAAACCACAAGCGAGGGCGACCTGCGTCACCGTCGTGAGCGCCGGATCGCCCGCCCGCAGCGCCTCGTGCGCCCGCTGCAGCCGCACCGAGCGCAGGAACATCATCGGGGTCATGTGGCGGAAGCTCTGGAACCCGCCCTGCAGGCTGCGCGCGCTCACCCCCGCCTGGGCGGCGATGTCAGCCAGGGACAGCGGTTCGGCGAAGTGCGCCTCGATATAGGCCTCCGCCGGCCTGACATAGAACGGCACCGCCGCGGTCTGCGGTGCCAACAATGCCTGCGAGTGCTCATGGCGCTGGCAGAGAAGAAAGCCGGTCAGCAGCCGGTGCTCGAACTGGCTCCAAGCCACCGAGGATTGCCGGATAAGGGAGTGTGGATCCGCCAATTCGGCCTCGGCATAGCTGAGCAGCCGCAGCCAGCTGCGGCCAGCTGCGGTCTCGAGATCGGCTTGAACATCGAAATCGACGAAGCCCGGGATGTCGTGGCCCAAAAGCTTGGCGCAGCATTCGGCCAGTCTCACGCGGCTCGCCAGGAACGCATTGGTTTCCGTTTCCTCCGAGAACTTCAGCATCCGCTCCGAACCGGATGTCATGATGACCGCCCGGTCCGATGCGTGAGAAAACGTCTTGCCGTTGAAGAGCAGCTCCCCCGTTCCGGATGCCGCTAGGACGAAGGCTATCCGGTCATCGCCCTCCTCGGGCTCCAGCATGAGATCAACGTCCCGCCCGATCCGGGCTCGAAAAATCCCGAGTTCGCCTTGCCCCTGGTAAGTGACCTTCCCATCGGCATGGTTACCGACCGAGGCGTCTAGAATTCTCTGCGGAGCGACGAGATTGAGGGCGTGTTCCAGTTCGTCGAGCCTGTGCGTGAGCAATCTCAGGTCGACGATTTCGCTCGCCGGCGCAGGCTGGAGCTGCATCGCGCGGCTTTCGCCCTGCGAATTCTGCGGCAGGTCAGGCGGCGTATATTCGCTCATGGGCTGATCCGCATGTCGGGAGCACCTATACCCGCAGCTTCTTGTTGAGGGTCTGGCCCGGCGTGACGCCGAAGACGCGGCGATAGGCAACCCCGAACTCGCCCACATGCCTGAAGCCGCAGGCCAGGGCGACCTGCGTCACCGTCGTGAGCGCCGGATCGCCCGCCCGCAGCGCCTCGTGCGCCCGCTGCAGCCGCACCGAGCGCAGGAACATCATCGGCGTCATGTGGCGGAAGCTCTGGAACCCGCCCTGCAGGCTGCGCGCGCTCACCCCCGCCTGGGCGGCGATGTCGGCCAGGGACAGCGGTTCGGCGAAGTGTGCCTCGATATAGGCCTCCGCCCGCTTGACATAGAACGGCACCGCCGCGGTCTGCGGGGCCAGCAGCGCCTGGGTATATTCATGCTGCTGCGAGAGCAGGAAGCCGGTGAGCAGCTGCTGCTCGAACTGGTGCCAGGCCACCGGCGAGTGCCGGATGAAGGAAAATGGGTCGGAGAGTTCGGTTTCCGCATAACTGAGCAGCCGCAGCCAGCTGCGGCCGGCCGCCGTGTCGAGATCGGCTTGAATGTCGAAATCGACGAAGCCCGGGATGTCGTGGCCCAGGAGCTTGGCGCAGCATTCCGTGACCTTCAGGCGCTCCGTCAGGAAGACTTTGAGGTCCGTCGATTGATCGAAACGCACGATCCTTGGCGGGCCGGACGGGAAGATGACGGCCTGGTCCGTCGAGTGGGAAAATGTCCTGCCATTGCAGAGGAATTCTCCCGTTCCCGATGCGGTCATGACGAAGGCCATCCTGTCGTCCGCTTCCTCGGGCTCCAGGATGACGTCGAGCTCACGCCCGATCCGCAACTGAAAGATTCCGGAGCCGCCATGGCCCCGGTATGCGAGCATTCCGTTGGCTTGATCCCCCGCCGCGGCATTCGCAAACTTCTGCGGAGAGATCTGCGTGTTGAGCGCATTCTCCAGCTCATCGAGCCGCCGGGTATGGAACGTCTGGTCGATGATCAGGCCGGTCGGGGATTCCTGGGGCTGCATCGCCGGGCTCTCGCCCGACGGATCCGCTGAAGAGGCGGCGACCATTTCCTGGCTCATCGGCAGACCTGGCAGGGCGAACCGTTGGAAGCTTGGTTGAGCCTGAAGTGGACCGGCATCGGGAAAGCGTTGCCCTGAATATTTTCAGCCTGGAGAGCTAGCGCATCACCATGAATACAAGTTCTGAAATCTTGTTTCTCGAAATCGAAGGAAGTGTTCATACGCTCAGCCGAGCGAAATACTACGCAGCAACCCAGAGTAGCGACACTCAATTCCATTTGAACTTGCTGCCAAACCTGCCAGATCTCGGGATCCTAGAAGGTCGCAGGATCGTCCACAAGTAATACCTACGGTTAGAGGCGTTGTACTGGGCGCCCTCCCGGAGTCGCAGGCGAACGGGATCCGGGGAAGGTAAGGCGAACCGGGCAAGAGGCGGCCCCTTGCCCGGTTTCATGAACATTGAAGGTGAAGCGCACGGCGCCGGACGCCACGCCGGCCAAGACGCGGGCTAGTGAAGGCTGACCGTCGTCAGGTCGTGCGCCCAGGCATTGGCAACAGCCGCATCATGGTTGTCGGTGAGCAGGATGGGCTCGCCGCTCGCGGACAGGAGCGCGAAAAGGCGCATGCCGGGCTGGAGCTTCGGCGCCTGCGGGAAGAGCCGCGCGACCTCGTCGGACTCGATCGGCTTCACGTAGGCCATCTGGCCCACGCCCAGGGTTGCCAGCTCGGCCACATCGAGGGCCGGGGCGGAATGATTCTTGATTTCGAAGTTCATGGCCATCTCCTTGACGCGGATGCCGTCACACCTTGTCCGACGCGATGATGTCGATCTTGCGGATGATCCGCTCCGGTTCGGGCCGGACGAGATCGATCGACAACAGGCCGTTGGACAGGTCCGCGCCCATGACCTCCATGCCGTCGACAAGGAGGAAGGTGCGCTGGAACTGACGGGCGGCGATGCCGCGATGAAGGAAGTGCCTTGTCTTGTCGTCGGACTGACGCCCCCGGATGACGAGCTGGTTCTCCTCCAGGGTCACTTCCAGCTGGTCCCGGGTAAATCCGGCGACGGCCAGGGTGATGCGGAGGCGCTCGGGGGCGTGTTCGGTACGAGCCAGACGCTCGATATTGTAGGGCGGATAACCGTCTCCTGCCGCTTTGGCGACACGGTCGAGAGCCTGCTCGATCTCATCGAAGCCTAGCAGGAACGGATGCCCGAAGGGCGACTGACGCGACATGTTCGAAGCCCAAGGTTGGAGGCACTTCGGTTGGTTTTGAGCCCGCTCATGCGGCGCTCAAGTGACCCCGGAAGGGGCCGCTGTCAGCAATATGGCGATGGTACTAAGCCCTATCAAGACCCTGCCGGACCGCGCCGGCGAGGGCCAGGGATCGAAGGTTAACGGGACGGATCAGAGCCGCTCGCGCCACCAGGCGACCTGCTCGGCCACCCGGACCGGAGACGTTCCGCCGAAGCTCGTGCGGGAGCGGACGGAGTTCTCGACGCTGAGCACGTCGTAGATGCCCTGGTGGATCCTCTGCTCGACGGCCTGCATGGCCTCCAGGGGCAGCTCCTCCAGGGTGCAGCCGCGCTTCTCGGCCTCCGAGACGATGCGGCCGGTGATGTGGTGGGCATCGCGGAAGGGGATGTTGAGGCTGCGCACCAGCCAGTCGGCGAGGTCCGTCGCCGTGGAGAAGCCGGCGCCGGCGACGGCCGCCATGCGCTCCGGCACGGGCTCCAGGTCCTGGATCATGCCGGTCGTGGCGGCGAGCACGATCTCGATGGTGTCGGCCGCGTCGAAGAGTTGCTCCTTGTCCTCCTGCATGTCCTTGGAATAGGCCAGCGGCAGGCCCTTCATGACGGTCAGCAGGGACACCAGCGAGCCGACGACCCGGCCGCTCTTGCCGCGCACCAGCTCGGCGGCGTCCGGGTTGCGCTTCTGCGGCATCATGCTGGACCCGGTGGTCCAGCGGTCGGGGAGCTTCACGAAGCCGAAGGGCGCCGACATCCAGATGATGATCTCTTCCGCGAGCCGCGACAGGTGCATGGCGCAGATGGAGGCCGCCGCCATGAATTCCAGCAGGCTGTCCCGGTCGGACACGGTATCCAGCGAGTTGCGGGTCGGGCCGTCGAAGCCAAGCGCCTTGGCGGTCATATGCCGGTCGATGGGGAAGGACGTCCCGGCGAGTGCGCCGGCGCCCAGCGGGCACTCGTTCAGGCGCTTTCGGGAATCCCGGAAGCGCCCGCGGTCGCGGCCGAACATTTCCACATAGGCCATGAGATGATGCCCGAAGGTCACCGGCTGGGCGCTCTGGAGATGGGTGAAGCCCGGCATCACCGTGGCGGCATGGGCTTCGGCCTTGTCGAGGAGCGCCCTGATCAGGCTCGTCAGCTGCTCGTCCGTCCGGTCATGGGCCTCGCGCACCCAGAGCCGAGTGTCGGTGGCGACCTGGTCGTTGCGGCTGCGGGCCGTGTGCAGGCGGGCCGCCGGATCGCCGGCGATCTCGCGCAGGCGGCTCTCCACGTTCATGTGGATGTCCTCGAGCGCCGTCGAGAAGGTGAAGGAGCCGGACTCGATCTCGCCCAGGACCCGCTGCAGCCCCTGATGGATGGCGTCCCGGTCGCTCTCGGCGATGATGCCCTGCTTGGCCAGCATGGCGCTGTGGGCGATGGAGCCCTGGATGTCCTGGGAGGCCAACCGCTTGTCGAAGCCGATGGAGGCGTTGATGGCTTCCATGAGCGCGCTGGGCGAGGAGGAGAACCGCCCGCCCCACATGGTGTTGGCACCTGACTTTTTGGCTTCTTCAGACACGGTCGTTCATCCGATCTAGAGGGTCGGGGTGCCTTTGCCACAATTTGCCGTCTCAGGCCACCCGGAAGGCTCGCTTGCCCTTCCCTTAAGCCCGGTGCCCAATGTTTGCCAGTTTAAAACCAGTTGCTGGACTCGACAGCGCTTGTGTGATTTGCATTCATATCGGCGCAACAACAGGCGCTCCGAGCGCTGTAAGGGAATGGCCAATGAAGCGACTTCCGAAATTTCTCCTATCCGCAGCGATGGTTGCCACGATGGCGACCTCCTTCTCCGCCGTGCAGGCGGCGACGCCGCCGGACACCCTTGTCCAGGCCTGGCAGATGGACGACATCATCTCCCTCGATCCCGCCGAGGTGTTCGAGTTCACCGCCTCCGAGCTCCTGGGCAACACCTATGAGCGACTGATCGCCTACGACTACAAGGACGTGTCCAAGCTCTACGGCGAGGTCGCCGAATCCTGGACGGTTTCTCCCGATGGCAAGACCTTCACGTTCAAGGTTCGTCAGGGCAAGAAGTTTGCCTCCGGCAACCCGCTGACCGCCGAGGACGCCGTGTACTCGCTCCAGCGCGCCGTCATCCTCGACAAGTCGCCGGCCTTCATCCTGGGCCAGTTCGGCTTCACGAAGGACAACGTGAAGGACAAGATCAAGCAGACCGGCCCCTATGAGTTCACCATGGAGCTCGACAAGGCCTATGCTCCGACCTTCGTGCTGTACTGCATGACCTCCAGCGTCGCATCGGTCGTCGACAAGAAGCTCGTCATGCAGAACGAGAAAGACGGCGACATGGGCTACAACTGGCTGAAGACCAAGTATGCCGGTTCCGGTCCGTTCTCGATCCGCGACTGGAAGGCGAACGAGGTCGTCGTGCTGGAGCGCAATCCCCATTACGACAAGAAGGCCCCCCTGGCCCGCGTCATCTACCGCCACATCAAGGAAACGGCGACGCAGCGCCTGATGCTTGAGAAGGGCGACGTGGATATCGCCCGCAACCTGAACCCGGAAGAAATCGAAGCTCTTTCGAAGAACCCGGACATCAAGGTGGATTCCGGCCCGAAGGGCGGCCTCTGGTATCTCGGCCTGAACCAGAAGAACCCGAATCTCGCGAAGCCTGAAGTTCGCGAGGCGCTCAAGTACCTCGTCGACTATTCGGCCATTGCCGACACGATCATGAAGCACAAGGGCACCGTTCACCAGGCCTTCCTGCCCAAGGGATTCCTGGGCGCGAACACCGATAACCCCTACAAGCTCGACGTCGCCAAGGCGAAAGAGCTGCTCGCCAAGGCCGGCCTGAAAGACGGTTTCAGCGTGACCATGGACACCCGCTCCACGGCTGACGTCACCGGCACGGCGCAGGCCATTCAGGCAACCTTTGCCCAGGCAGGCGTAAAGCTCGAGATTATCCCGGGCGACGGCAAGCAGACCCTGACCAAGTACCGCGAGCGTCGGCACGACATCTATATCGGCCGTTGGGGTGCGGACTATCAGGACCCGAACACCAACGCCGACACGTTCGCGGCAAACGACGACAACTCGGACAATGCCAAGGCAAAGCCTCTCTCCTGGCGTAATGCCTGGGATCCGGGCCCGCTCACGGCTCAAACCCGTGCCGCCGTTCTCGAGAAGGATGCCGAGAAGCGTGCCGCGATGTATCAGGATCTCCAGAAGTCAGTGTTGAAGGATGGCCCGTTCATCATCTACCTGCAGGAAATCGAAGTCGCGGCTCAGCGCAAGAACGTCGATGGCTTCATCATCGGACCGTCCTTCGACACCAACAGCGTGGCACAAGCCAAGAAGAACTAATTTCTCAATGGCATCATCAATCGCGAACGGAAGCGGAGGGCGTGATGCCCTCCGCTTCTATCTTACGAAGATCGTCCAGTTCGTTCTCGTGCTGGCGACGACCCTTCTCGGGCTTGTTGCCGTCACCTTCCTGATCGGCCGTGTGGTTCCCATCGACCCCGTGATCGCCATCGTCGGCGACAGGGCGCCCGCGCACGTCTACGAGCGCGCACGACAGGAACTCGGCCTCGATCTGCCCCTCATCCAGCAATTCTGGATCTACCTGAAGAAAGCCGTCACGGGCGACTTCGGGAATTCGGTTCTCACCACCAATCCGGTGATGGTGGATATCGCCAACGCCTTTCCGGCAACCTTCGAGCTGGCGACCCTGGGCACGCTCATCGGCACGCTCATCGGCATTCCGCTCGGTGTTCTCGCCGCCGTGAAGCGCGGCAGCCTTCTCGACCAGTTCGTGCGCTTCATCGGCCTTGCCGGTTACTCGATTCCGATCTTCTGGCTCGGCCTCATGGGCTTGCTGCTGTTCTACGCCAAGCTCGGCTGGGTTGCCGGACCGGGGCGTATCGACGTGACCTATTCCTATCTTTACACGCCCGTCACAGGCATCGTGCTGGTCGATACCGCGATGCAGGGGCAGTGGGATGCGTTCTGGGATGCGGTCTCGCACATCGTCCTGCCCGCCTGCCTGCTCGGCTATTTCTCCCTGGCCTATATCAGCCGCATGACCCGCTCGTTCATGCTCAACGAGCTGGCGCAGGAATATGTGATCGCGGCACGCGTGAAGGGCCTGTCGGAAATGCGCGTCATCTGGAAACACGCCCTGCGCAACGCCGCCGTGCCCCTGGTGACCGTGATTGCTCTCTCCTATGCAAATCTGCTCGAAGGGTCGGTGCTGACCGAGACGGTCTTCGCGTGGCCGGGGCTAGGCCAGTACATCACCAATTCCCTTCAGAACGCCGACATGAACGCGGTGCTGGGTGGAACGCTGGCGATCGGCACCGTCTTTGTGCTGCTCAATCTCGTGTCCGACCTGCTCTACCGCTTGCTCGATCCGAGGACTCGCTGATGGCCGGCTCCCCTGCTCTCTCCCAACCGACCGGCTGGCGGGCCTGGCTTCTTTCCCCGGAACCTCATTCCCGCTGGCAGGCGCGCCTCGGCCGTTTCTATCTCGGCTGGCGCTCGTTCTCCAAGAATCCGCTTGCGGTGATCGGCCTTGCCATCGTGCTGCTGCTCATCCTCGTCGCGCTCTTCGCGGATGTCATCGCGCCCTACTCGCCGATCGTCGGCGGAGACCTGCGCACGCAGCGCCTCCTGCCGCCGAGCGAGACCTTCTGGCTCGGCACCGACGACCAGGCGCGGGACATCTTTTCACGCATCGTCTACGGCTCGCGCATCACGCTGTTCGTGGTCCTGCTGGTGTCGATCATCGCGACGCCCATCGGGCTTCTGGTCGGGACCATCTCGGGCTATCTTGGAGGCTGGGTCGACACGGTGCTGATGCGCATCACCGACATCTTTCTCGCCTTCCCGCGCCTCGTCCTGGCGCTCGCCTTCGTGGCGGCCCTCGGGCCGGGCATCGAGAACGCCGTCATCGCGATCGCCATCACGTCCTGGCCACCTTATGCGCGCATCGCCCGCGCCGAGACCCTGATGATCCGCAACAGCGACTTCATCGCGGCCGTGAAGCTGCAGGGCGCTTCGACGCCCCGCATCATCTTCGGCCACGTGATGCCGCTCTGCCTGTCCTCCGTCATCGTTCGCGTGACGCTCGACATGGCGGGCATCATCCTCACCGCGGCGGGCCTCGGCTTCCTCGGCCTCGGCGCTCAGCCGCCATCCCCCGAATGGGGCGCCATGGTCGCAACGGGCCGCAACTACCTCATCGACCAATGGTGGGTCGCCGCCATGCCGGGCATCGCCATCTTCGTGGTGAGCCTCGGCTTCAACCTGCTGGGCGACGGCCTGCGTGACGTTCTCGATCCGAAGGCAGCCAAATGACCACGCCGCTTCTCGAAGTCGAAGACCTCCGCGTCCGCTTCCACCTGCGCACCGGCACCGTGGAAGCGGTGCGCGGTGTGACCTTCCAGCTCGGCCGCGAGCGCCTCGGCATCGTGGGCGAGTCCGGCTCCGGCAAGTCGCAGACGGGACGCGCCATCCTCGGGCTCACCCCTCCCCCGGGCGAAGTCACGGCCAAGCGCCTCGCCTTCGACGGGATCGACCTGCTCACCGCCTCGAAGCGGACGCTGCGTACCCTGCGCGGCGGACGCATCAGCATGGTGATGCAGGACCCGAAATACTCGCTGAACCCGGTCATGACCATCGGCGAGCAGATCATCGAGGCCTATCAGGCCCACGCCAAGGCCAGCCGCGGGGAAGCCCGCGACAAGGCGCTCGCCATGTTGGAAGCGGTGAAGATGCGCGATCCTGCCCGGGTGTTCTCCCTCTATCCGCACGAGGTCTCGGGCGGCATGGGGCAGCGCGCCATGATCGCCATGATGCTGGTGACGGACCCGGACCTGCTTATCGCCGACGAGCCGACCTCGGCCCTGGACGTGACCGTGTCGATGGAGGTCCTGCGCATCCTCGACGAGCTCGTCACGGAGCGCGGCATGGGGCTCATCTTCATCTCGCACGACCTCAAGCTCGTCTCCTCCTTCTGCGACCGGGTGCTGGTGATGTATGCCGGCCGGGTGGTCGAGGAGCTCGAGGCAAAGAACCTGCGCGAGGCGAAGCATCCCTATACGCAGGGGCTGATGCGCTGCCTGCCGACGCTCGCGAACGACGTCCGTCCGCTTCCCACCCTGAACCGCGACCCCGCCTGGGCGCAGTGACAGGTGAAAGATCCGATGCTCGATATCCAGAACCTTCAAGTCGTCTTCGGCACCGGCCGCCTCAGGGTGGATGCGGTCAAGAACGTGAGCTTCCGTGTGGAGCCCGGCGAGGCCTACGGGCTCGTCGGAGAATCCGGCTCCGGCAAGTCGACGGTGCTGCGCGCCATCTGCGGCCTGGCGCCGATCACCGGCGGGCGTGTCCTCGTCG
>Ga0180218_1001891_pt1 | contig 11794 bp, 11 predicted proteins | sample eDN3rd37CKraftBY_FD_151334 | JGI IMG/M metagenome (GOLD analysis project Ga0180218, IMG submission 151334) | Enriched backyard soil microbial communities from Emeryville, California, USA - eDNA 3rd pass 37_C Kraft BY (version 2) (version 2) | ecosystem: Environmental > Terrestrial > Soil >... | reverse complement strand
ACCGACTTCGAACGCGGCTTCATCCGCGCGCAAACCATCGCCTTCGAGGACTTCATCGCCTTCAAGGGCGAACAGGGCGCCAAGGAAGCGGGCAAGATGCGGGCGGAGGGGAAAGAGTATGTGGTGAAGGATGGGGATGTGATGAACTTTTTGTTCAACGTCTGAGGACCGCGAACGGTTCCCGCATCCGCGTCAGGGGCCATATTCGACAGCCCGGCTTGCCGGGCTGTTTTGCTTTTACAGGTAAGGGCTTCGACCGGCCGCCATCACCGATACAGTGGCACTTCGATAGCGGCGTTTTTCGGTAGAATTTTCCGCTCCGCATGGGTAACGTGGCGGCCAGCGAAACGCTTGCATCAAGGAGGCCCCATGGACCTTACCGGCATCGGCCTCTACACCTTCCAGGAAGCATCGAAACTCACAGGCATTCCGGCCCGCGATCTGCGTCGTTGGCTGGACGGCTACGCCTATCGGCGCAAGGCGGACCGGAGCACTGTCCCGGTCGGTCCGCTGTGGGAACGTGAACTGCTGCCGGCGGAAATCGATGGAATGAGCTTCCACGATCTTCTCGAGGTCCGCTTCGTCCGCGCCTTCCGCCAGCATGGCGTCAGCCTGCAAACCATCCGCGTGGCCAGTGAAAAAGCTCGTCAGTTGTTCGACTTGACCTACCCCTTCACGTCGCGTCGCTTTCAGACCGATGGCCGTACCATCTTTGCCTCGGCCATTCGCGAAACCGGCGAGGTCGATTTGCTGGACCTGCTCAAAGGACAGTACGCGTTCCAGAAGATCATCGAGCCGTCTCTTTATCGAGGCATCGAGTTTGGATCGGACGATACCGCGCTGCGCTGGTACCCCTCGCCCTGCAGCAAGGCAGTCGTACTCGATCCGCAAATCGCGTTCGGCAAGCCAATCGTGGCCGAAGGTCAGGTCAGGACGTCCATCCTTTACGCCTCATTCCTCGCCGAGAACGACAGGCAGTTTGTCGCCAGACTGCATGAGGTCCCGCTGGATGCGGTAAACGCCGCGATCGCGTTCGAAGAACGTCTTGCCGCGTGAAATTCTTTGTCGACAACAACCTGCCGCCTGCGTTGGCGCGGGCGTTGCATGCGCTGTCCGCGGTGCATGGGCATTCCGTCGCCCATCTAAGAGACGCGTTTCCAGAGAACACCGCGGACGCCGACTGGATTGAACGTCTATCCAGGGAAGGCGGATGGTCCGTGGTCACGCATGACAAGCTGAACAAGGGTATCGAACGGGAAGCCCTGCGTCGGGCGGGCCTGATTGTGTTCTTTCTGGACCGGAGTTGGTCTAACCATCGATTCTGGGACATTGCCTGCAACCTGGTCCGATGGTGGCCACGCGTCATCGAACAATCGGCCGGCGTTCGCGGTGGCGCAGCGTTCAAGGTGCCGTACAACTTTTCCGGTAAGGGCCGGTTCGAGCAGGTCATGCTCTAGACCCTGCCGCGTTATCTGCCTCAAACCCTCACCACCACCTTCCCAAACTGCTCGTTCGATTCCAGAAACCGATGCGCCTCGACGATCTGGTCGAAATCGAACGTCCTGGCGATGACCGGCCGCAGTTCGCCCTCCTCCAGGCCACGCAGGATGAACGCCTTCGCCGCGGCGAGCCTTATCGGGTCGCCAGCGATCTCGTGAACCAGATACCCCCGCAGCGTCAGCGACTTGCTCAGGACGGTGAACAGCGGAAACGGCGTCGGCGCCGGGCTGAGACCGCCGTATTCGATCAGCATGCCGCCGCGCGACATCGCTGCCGTCAGCGGCTCGAAGATCGGGCCGCCGACCGCGTCGAGCACGACGCGCACGCCCGGCTCGCCCGCGATCTCCTTGAGTCGGGCTTCGAGGTCTTCCTCGTCCGAGGCCACCACATGCCGGGCACCGGCGTCGAGCAAGGCGGCCCGCTTCGCCAACGATCGCGTGATGGCGATCGGCATGGCGCCGACGCGATTGGCGATCTGGATCGCGGCGAGGCCGACGCTGCTCGATGCCGCCGTGATGGCCACGACGTCGCCCTTGCCGAGCCCAGCGATATCGACCAGCGCGCCATAAGCGGTCAGATACGGCATCCATAGCGCCGCGGCGGCTTCCCAGCTCAGCGAGGGCGGATGCTTGACCACGAGCTCGGCGGGGAAGCGGACCAGTTCGCCATACGCGGGCCAGCGCACCATCGACCGCGGCGGCACGATGCTGACGGCGTCGCCGGGCGCAAGGCCATCCACATCCGGACCGACCGATTCGATCACGCCCGCCGCCTCGAGGCCGAGCCCCGACGGCAAGACCGGCGTCTCGATATAGCGGCCGGTACGCAGCAGCGCCTCCGCGCGGTTCAGTCCGAGCGCCCTGACGCGGATCCGCACCTCGCCGGCCGCGGGATCCGGCACCTGGACCGTTTCGATGCGCAGGACTTCGGGCCCGCCATATTGGTGGAAACGAACGACACGAGCGGTTTGCATGATTGGCTTGACTCCAAATCGATCAGGACGAATCCAGTATGATTTGGCGCCTGACGCCGATAAATAGTCGCCCCGGCACAACAGTAGAAACCACCAGTTTTCAATATGGACCGTCTGACCAGCATGTCCGTGTTCGTCAAAGCCGTCGACCTGGGCTCATTCGCGGCTGCGGCGGACGCGCTCGGCATCACGGGCCCGATGGTCGGCAAGCATGTCCGCTTCCTCGAAGAGCGCCTTGGCACCCGGTTGCTGAACCGGACCACGCGCCGCCAAAGCCTGACCGACTTCGGACGCGCCTACTACGAGCGCTGCCGCCTGATCCTGGCCGAGGCCGAGGCCGCCGACGCTCTGGCGGCCGATCAACTGGCCGAGCCGCGGGGCAAGCTGCGCGTCACGATGCCCGTGCATTTCGGCCGGCATTGCGCGATGCCGATCCTGTTGGCCCTCGCACGGCAATATCCGGCGCTCGAACTGGAGCTGTCGTTCAGCGACCGGCTGATCGATCTGGCCGAAGACGGCTACGACCTCGCGATCCGCACCGGAAGCCTGCAGGACCGGGCCGACACCATCGCGCGCCGGGTAGGCCGACAGCGCATGATCGTCTGCGCCTCTCCTTCCTATCTTGCCCAGCACCGCGAGCCGCAATCGATCGACGACCTGCGCCAGCACCATGCGATCGTCTATCGCCGCTCCGGACCCGTCGCGCCGTGGCTGTTCCCTAGCGAGGACGGGCGGCCGGTGGAATTGCAACCCACTGGCCGCCTGCTGCTCGACGACCTCGATGCGATTGCCGACGCGGCGACCGAAGGCATGGGCATCGCGTGGCTGCCTTATTGGCTGGTCCGCGATCGGATTCACGCCGGAGCACTGGTTCAGTTGCTGCCGAACGAACCGGCGTTCCTGTACGACGCCTATGCGCTTTGGCTGCGCACGCCGCATCTCGCCCGCAAGGTGCGGCTTGCGGTCGATGCGCTCGCGGCCGAGCTGCCGAAGCGGATGGAATAGCGTTCAGCCGTTCAGGCGCCCAGGCGCCCAGGCGTTCAAGGAACTCAGGCCCTCGTGTCCTTCCCCGCCCGCGGAAACAGCGGCCACGCCATCGCCGCACAGGCGCCCGCAACGAGCCAGACACCGGTCCAGCCGCTGCGGTCGAGCAGCTGCGGGATCGCCGAAGGCGCGATGAAATACGCGACGAAAACCAGCGTATTGGCCAGCCCCAGCGCGGTGCCTGCACGCTCGGCACCCGCCTGCGTGGCGAGCTCGGTGTAGGCAACCCCATGCCACGCGGATACGGCAATGCCTGCCAGCACAACCGCGACCATCGTCAGCGCCGCCGGCAATTTGGCCGCCATCGCCGCGCACAGCGCCAGCGGCACGAACATCAGCGCCGCGACCATCGTGCAGTGGCGCAGCCACGCGCGACGGTTGCCACGCCGATCGGTATGGCGGCCGCTCCAGATCCGCATCGCCATCGCGCCGACCTGCACCGCGCAGAGCGTCGCGGCGATGCCCGCCACGCCGACGTGGGCGACGTCGTGCAGGAATACCGAGGCAAAGCTCAGGATCGCGAATTGCGGCGCGCAGAGGAAGCCGATGGCCGCCGCGATGCGCCAGACCCGCACGCTGCGCAACGGCCCGGCCACGCCGTGCGCATGGCGCCGTGCGGCCGCGGGCGCGTCGGCATGCGGGGGCTCATGCAGCCACCACCAGGTCAGGCAGACCGATACAAGGCAGAAGGCGGCGAGCACCGCGTAGACCCAGCGAAACCCGGCGGCGACCGCGAGCCAAGGCAGCACAAGCGCCCCCAGTCCGCCACCGAGCGGCACCGCCGTCTGGCGGATGCTCATCGCCAGGCCGCGCTCGCCTTCGGCGAACCATCGCATCACCGCGCGCCCGCTGGCGCCGTTGACACTGCCGCCCGCCAGTCCCAGCAGCGCCATGCAGGCCATCGCCATCCACAGGGGCGGCACGCGATCCGCCGCCGGGGCCAGGACCAACGCCATGACCGCCAGCGTCAACGCGGTGGCACCGAGCCCGTACAGCAGCACCCGGCGGTCGCCCCAGCGATCGGCCGCCGCGCCCCATGGCAATTCCGACAGCGCGGCGCCGACGCCCAGCGCGCCGAGCAGCAAGCCGAGTCCCGCGTTATCGAGGTGGTAAGCGCCGCGCAGCCATACCGCGGTGGCCGGCAGCCCGTTGGCGGCGGCGATGAAGCTCACATTGGCGGCGACGCCCACGCCCAGGACTTTCCAGCGATGCGAGGCAGCGGCGGTGGCCACGGGTTCGCCGTCGGCGCGGCAAGGACGGGACAAACAGAGGGATTCGGCCACGACGGCTCTCCGATCAGGCAGTTGACGGAGCGCCAGTATTGCAACGACCATTCGTCATGAAAATCGGAAAGTTTTGAACCGATTGTTTTGAATTTCCGGATGGTCCACATGGCACTGAATCTCGATATCGCCGCGCTGCGCAGCCTGGTGGCGGGCATCGACCTTGGCAGCTTCGCCCGCGCGGCCGATCACGTCGGCCGTTCCACCTCCGCCGTCAGCGCGCAGATCCACAAGCTCGAGGACATGGTCGGCACGCCGCTGTTTCGCAAGGCCGGCAGGACGCTTGAGCTGACCGAGGCGGGAAGCCTGCTGCTGGGCTATGCACGGCGCATCGTCGCGCTGAACGACGAGGCCGCCGCCGCAGTGCGTGGTGTCGATCTGTCAGGGGGAGTGCGGCTGGGCCTGCAGGAAGAGTTCGGTGAGGCGATGCTGCCCGAGGTGTTGGGCCGGTTCGCACGCGCGCATCCGAAGGTCCGGGTCGAAGCGATGGTGGCGCGCAATCACGATCTGTTCTCGCGCATCCAGGCGCGGACGCTGGAGCTGGCGCTGGTCTGGGGCGGTACGGACGGGGCTGCCGCCGCGAGAGCACGGGGCGCGGATATCACGCTGGTCGCCGAACCGCGCATGTGCTGGGTCGGACCGGCCGCGCTGCCCTGGCGCCTGGTGCCTGGGGAACCCGTACCGCTGGCGGTGTTCGACCGACCCTGCCATTTCCACGACGCCGCCACTGCCGCGCTGGATCGCGCCGGCATCCCGTGGCGCGTCTCGTTCACCAGTCCGAACCTCGGTGGCCTGTGGGCCGCCGCCGCGGCCGGCCTCGGCCTGGTCGTGCGCACGCCCTACGGCTTGCCGGCATCGCTGCGGCAACTCGGGCCCGCCGACGGTCTGCCTCCGCTGGGCAAGATGCCGCTGATGCTGCTGCGCGCGCCGGGTCCGGCCTCCGAGGTTTCGCAGCGATTGGCGGAGATCATGCTGGAGGCGTTGCGTCCGGTGTAAGCGCGATGATCCGATAGCAGGCAGCTCATTGAGGTCGCTCGGATCCGCGATAGGCCATTGCCATCCCTACGCCACCCAACACCGCCACCGACGCCACCACCAGCCGCCACGTCACCGCCTCCCCCAGCACCACCACCCCACCCGCCGCGGCGATCACCGGCACGCTCAGTTGCACCAGTCCCGCCGTGGTCACCGTCAAACCCCGCAGCGCGACGTACCAGATGGCATAGCCCAGCGCCGAGGCGATGGCGCCGGACAGCACCGCGTACAGCATCCCTTCGGCATCGTGGCTGGCCCATGGCAGCACGGCCAGATAGAGCGGCACGCAGCAGAGCGCGGCGCGCAGGAAGTTGCCGGCATTGGCCCGCACGGGATCGCGCGCGCCCTTGGCGCGGATCGAATAGACGCCCCATGCCGCGCCGGACGCCAGCATCAGCAGTGCGCCCAGCAGCGGAGGCGCGGACAGGCCGGGCAGCAGCATGCCGATCAGTCCAGCGACCGCGATCAGATAGCCGGCCGTCTGCACGAGATGAGGCCGTTCGCCGAGCCACAGGCCGCGGCCGATCATCGTGACCTGCACCGCGCCGAACAGCAGCAGCGCGCCGGTGGCGGCCGACAGTTGGGCGTAGGCGTACGAGAAAAAGACGGCGTAGGCGAACAGCGCCAGCGCGGAACGCCAGTTGCCGCTCGATGCCGCGGGCGTTGGGTCAGGCGCGCGCGAAACGCCATGACGCAGGCGGACCAGCGCCCACAGCGTGATCGCGCCAGACAACAGCCGCACGGTGGTGAAGCTGGCTGCGTCGATGGTGGTGTCCCTCAGCGCAATCCGGCACAGCAGCGAATTGCCGGCGAAGGCGAGCATCGACAGCGCGGTACAGCCGAGCACCAGCGGGACCGAGGGCGCGGTGCTCGACGTCTTCACAGGGGATGTCCTTCGGCGTCGCGCAGCTCCACCAGCAGCGCCTGCCCCTTTCCATCGACGCGAAACGCGCCGAACTGCGCGCCCTCGTAGCGGCGGCCCTGGCCTTCCTGGAAGAAGAAGGCATCGGTCGAGATCCGGACCTGGTCCGTCCCCCAGCGCGACGGCCGCAGCTGGAAGCGCAGCAGATGCTCGCCGGCGACCAGCGGCTCGCCGCGATGCAGCCGTACGAAGCTGGCCTCGCCGCGCGCATCGAGTCGGACCACCGCGGTGCGGATACGGTCGTCGGTGGTCTCCAGCGCGCGCAGGATGGGCGCGCCGATGGCGAAGTTCAGCGCCATATAGTCGCCCTGCATCAGCGAGCGCGGGTCGACCGGCGCCAGCCGCAACAGCACCACATCGCCGCGCGCGAGCAGCCTTTCCTTGCCGATCACGCCCGCGCCTGCGACCGCGAGCGTCAGTGCCCAGGCAATCAGGATCCAACGTTTCATCGGGTGCCCTCCTCTGCGATGTCGGCGGTGCCCAGCGTGGACCCGGGCCGCGCCAGCCAGGCGCGTGCAAACAGCACGACGATGCCGGCCGCTACCAGCGTTGCCGACTTGATCGCCAACGTCCAGTGCAGCGCGCTGTAGTACCAGATGAAACCGAGGCCGATCGTCGCGAGGCCAAGCCCGAGCCAAGCCACGGAAGCGCGCCGCAGGGCCAGCCCGGCCGCCAGCACACCGGCCACCACGGCGGGGGCGCCGGCCATCAGCGCGGCACAGAGCGCGAGCACGCCGCAGATCGCGGTGCGCCGGCGCGGCGATCGTTGCAGCCGGGCCGTTTCGACGATGCCAAAGCCGACCAGCAGCACCGCAAACAGCGCGCCCGCCAGCCAATGCGGCACGCCGCGCGCCGCCGGTTCGGTGAAGAGGCCGAGGGGATGCCCGATGCCGGTGACGATCAGCGCGCCGAGCAGGCTGCAGAACAGCAAGGCGTCCGCGGCCGGGGCGAGCCAGTGATGTCGCCCGAGCGCGGCGAGCCGTCCCTCGACGCCCACGAACAGCGTCGCCTTCAGCGCGGCGATCGGCGCCAGCCAGACAAGCGCCCAGCCGATCCCCTGCCAGGGCGTGGACGGCCCCATCGCGATGGCGATGGTCAACGCGATTGCAATCGAAACCATCGCCGCAAGCGCGCACAACAAGCGATGCAGCCGATTGCCGATCGCCGCATAGAGCAGCATCTCGCAGGCCGCGATCCCACACCAGAACGCAGCGGTCTCCACGGCGCGGGCGCGGCCGAGCAGGTCGGCGGCGGCATAGAAGGCCAGCCCCTGCCCGGTCAGGCTGCTGGCGAGCGCGAATTGTTCGAAGCCGGTATGGCCGGCGCGGCGCCGATACAGCAGCGCGGCCAGTGCGATCAGCGCCAGTCCGCAGACGAGAATGGCGCCGCGGTTCTCGCGCGCGGCGACGAACACGGTGCCGAGCAGGAACAGCTGGAAGAACACCGCGCCGAGCCAACCCGCCATGCCAGTCAACAGACGCACCGACCACGGTGCCTCGGTGTCCGTTGGCGGTTGCCCTTCGACCGCCCCCTCGGCGGCCAGCGTGCGCCACAGCGCCTGCACGGCCGCCTCCGGTCGCGCGGCCTCGCCCTGTTCACGCGACCGCGGTTCCACGTTGGACAGCGGCGCCTGCACATGGCCGCGATGCAAGCGCATCAGCCACGTCGCCGACACGGTCGACAGGCCGAGCGTCAGCAGGCCCAGCAGCAGGAAGCCGCCGAATTCCGCGCCGGCCTCGAACAGCAGGCGCCCAAGCCCCGCGACGATCAGCGCGATCAGGGACAGCGCAATCCCGCTCAGCACCAGCAGATCGACGTTGCGCCGCCGGAACCAGGCGCCAAGTCCCAGCAAGGCGGCCAGCGCGACGATCAGCATTGCGCCGTCGAAGCGGTCGCCGAACAAGGCGGCGAGACCGAGCCAGACCGCATGCGCGCAAGCGAGAAACGCCAGCAGTCGCACGCCGCCCTGGCCGCGCACGCCGGCACGCGGCGCGTGGGCGGACAGCACCAGCCATAGCACCAGCTGCAGCAAGGCGGCGGCAAGCAGCCACAGGCCAACGAGCTTGCCGTCGTCGACGCCGAACAGCAGCGTGAACGGCAGGCCGGCGCCGAGCTCGACGCTGAAGAAGCGCAGCAGCGCGACATTGGCCAGCACCACCACCAGCCACCAATGCGGCGGGGCGTGCGCGGCCAGCGCCCAGGGCACGGCGAGCAGCGCCCACCAGGCGAACAGTTGCCACGCGTCGGCGCCGGTCTGGTAGACCTGTCCGATCACCGCCAGCAACGCCCCGGTAATCATTTGCGCGGCGAACAGCGCGGCGCGGCCGGCGGCGTCGCCGTCCGGCCGCCGCCAGGCGAAGGCCGCCAGCGCGCTGATCAGCACGGCCACCACGCCGAAACGGGTGAACTTGTGCAGGGCCTGCCAGTTGAAGGCGAAGAAGACGATCACGCCGGCGCAGAGCAGCGCCACGCCGAGCGCCAGCAGCGCCCGTTGCAGCCAGCGATGCCAGTCTGCAGGCCGGGGCTCGGTATCGGGCCAGGCCTGGCGCGCCGGCTCCATCGCCAGCCGCCCCTGTGCGCACCAGTCCGCCAGCGCGCGCCGCTGGGCATGCCGGATGTTCAGACGATGGGCTTGGCGATCGGTCGGCATGGGATGAGCAGCGCTCCGGAAAGGCGTTGGCTGCACTCTAGCAAAGCGCCGTGGTGGGCGCACGATCAAAGGCGGTGGGGCGCAAACCAGCGAAGCACCGGGCTGTGCCGGTATGCTGTCGGCTTTTCCGGCTCACGGCTTGCGGTTCGCGGCACCGGGCACCGGGCACCGGGCTCCGGGCTCCGGGCTCCGGGCTCCGGGCTCCGGGCTCCGGGCTCCGGGCTCTGGACTCTGGACTCTGGACTCTGGACTCTGGACTCAGGGCTCAGGGCTCAGGGCTTAAGGCTTAGGTTCCGGGCTTGCGGTTCGGGCCCCCGGCTCCCGCTGCCCGTTCAGCCGCACCGTGATCCATCCCGTTTTCCGTTTCGATCCCCAGACACCATGACCCTCGGCATCCTCGGCATCCTCGCCGCCCTGCACGACGAAATCGACGGCCTGATCGCCGCGATGCGCCATGACCACGCCCGCGCCACCGTGCATCGGATCGGCATGCGGGACTACTACGTCGGCGAGCTGTACGGGCAGCGATGCGTGGTGGTGCTGGCGCGGGTCGGCAAGGTGGCGGCCGCGGCGACCACGGTGACGCTGATCCGCGAGTTCGGAGTGGACGGCATCGTCTTCACCGGCCTGGCCGGCGGCATCGGCGCGGGCGTGCAGGTTGGCGATCTGGTGATAGCCTATCGCACCGTGCAGCACGACATGGACGCGCGTCCGCTGTTTCCGCGCCATCAGGTGCCGCTGCTGGGGCGGGACGAATTCCCCACCGATCCGGCGCTGACGGCCGCGCTGCGCGAGGCGGCGCAGGCCTTCCTGGCGGAGGATCTGGCCAGCGCCGTGCCGGCCGCGGTGCGTGCCCGATTTGGCGTCACTCCGGGCGTCACTGCGGGCGTCACCGCGCCCAACCTGCATCTGGGCATGATCGCCAGCGGCGACCAGTTCATCGGCGCGCCGACCACGGTGGCGGAACTGCGCGCACGGCTGCCCGGACTGCTGGCGGTGGAAATGGAAGGCGCCGCGGTCGGCCAGGTCTGCCACGAATACGGCGTGCCGCACGCGGTCATGCGGACCGTATCGGACCGGGCCGACGACAGCGCCCATGTCGATTTCCCGGCGTTCCTGGCCGAAGTGGCCAGTCATTACTCCGAGGGCGTGATCCGGCGCTTCCTGGCGGCGCGGCGGTGAGGCCGCACGCGCAGTCGTGAGGCTGGGCGCGGCGGTGAGGCCGCACGCAGCCGTGAGGCTGGGGCGCGGCGGTGAGGCCGCACGCAGCCGTGAGGCTGGGGCGCGCCGCGTGAAGACCGGCGCTCAGCGGCCGCGCCGGGCGAACAGGCCGGCCAGCCCGACCAGCAGTGCCGCGCCGAGGATCGCGGCGGTCCAGCCGCTCAGTTGCCCGTCGATGAACCAGCGCAGCGCGCGGCCCAGGTAGAAGCTGGCGAGCGCGCCGACGCCGCCGAGCAGCAGCGCCATCGCGACGGTCAGCACCGGTCCGCGCGGATGCATCGCCCGCGCCACCAGTCCGACCACCATGCCCACCAAGAACGTCCCTAGCATCGCCCGCTTCCGTTGTTCGACTATCCGCTCGATTTGCCGCCGCCCCCGGGCTGCAGCGGCGTAACGATAACTCAACTCGGAGCGCCGGCCGATACCCGACAGCCTCGGCCGGCCCCCGAACGCAAGGATCGCGCCCGGGCGGTATAATGCAAGCCGTCCCGGCGGCGCTCGACCAGGGCCCGAATAGATTCAAGACGCTCCGCAACCTGCGTTACGCAGGCGATGCAAGAGCAATATGTGCGCCGCCATGCCCAGCGCAGGCAACGCTGCCGCGAGGCCGGAATGGCCCGGCAGCCGGACAGCGACAAGTCCCCAAACCATGCAACTGCTCGCAATCGGAATCAATCACAACACGGCGCCCGTCTCGCTACGCGAACGGGTGGCGTTTCCGCTCGAGCAGATCAAGCCGGCGCTGGGCGCGCTGCGCACCCAGCTGGCCGGCAAGCGCGGTACCGAGGCGGCGATCCTGTCGACCTGCAACCGGACCGAGATCTACTGCGCCACCGACCTCGTGCTGTCCGGCTCCGAAGGCTTCGAGCACACGCTGCGCTGGCTGGCGCAGCACCACAACATCCCCGCCGGCGAACTGGCCCCGCATCTGTATGCGCTGCCGCAATCCGAGGCGGTGCGCCACGCCTTCCGCGTCGCCAGCGGCCTCGATTCGATGGTGCTGGGCGAAACCCAGATCCTGGGCCAGATGAAGGACGCGGTGCGTACCGCCGGCGAGGCCGGCACGCTCGGCACCTATCTGAACCAGCTGTTCCAGCGCACCTTCGCCGTGGCCAAGGAAGTGCGCGGCCAGACCGAGATCGGCGCGCATTCGGTGTCGATGGCGG
>Ga0180218_1001890_pt1 | contig 11798 bp, 8 predicted proteins | sample eDN3rd37CKraftBY_FD_151334 | JGI IMG/M metagenome (GOLD analysis project Ga0180218, IMG submission 151334) | Enriched backyard soil microbial communities from Emeryville, California, USA - eDNA 3rd pass 37_C Kraft BY (version 2) (version 2) | ecosystem: Environmental > Terrestrial > Soil >... | reverse complement strand
CGAGCGTGCAGATAGCATCGGCTGGATGATGACCCGCGAACAGGGCAAGCCGCTGGCACAGGCGAGGATGGAGGTTCTGGGCGCGGCTGACACGATCGACTGGTTCGCCGAAGAAGGTCGGCGGGCCTACGGTCAGGTGATCCCGCCGCGCACGCCGGACGTCATCCAGATGACCATGAAGGTGCCGGTTGGCGTTGTCGCGGCCTTCACGCCCTGGAACTTCCCGATCAACCAGGTGGTGCGCAAGCTTTCGGCAGCGCTCACGACGGGATGCACGATCATCGTCAAGGCGCCAGAAGAAACGCCTGCGTCGCCAGCCGAACTGATCCGCTGCTTCGTGGAAGCCGGCGTGCCGGCAGGTGTGGTGAACCTCGTCTACGGCGTTCCCGCCGAGATTTCGGAATACCTGATCCCGCATCCGATCGTCCGCAAGGTTACCTTTACCGGCTCCACCCCTGTTGGTAAGCAGCTTGCCGCACTTGCCGGCCAGCACATGAAGCGCGCGACGATGGAGCTCGGCGGCCATGCGCCGGTAATCATCACGGGCGACGCCGATATCAAGAAGGCCGTTTCGGTGATGTCGGCAAGCAAGTTCCGCAACGCTGGGCAGGTGTGTGTGTCGCCAACCCGCTTCCTCGTGGAGCAGAACGTGGCTGACGAATTTTTGGACGGTTTCACCACCGCAGCAAAGGCGATCCGTGTCGGCAACGGCCTTGATCCCGAAACCGAGATGGGTCCGCTGGCGAACGAGCGCCGCATTCCTGCTCTGGAGGCGCTTATCGCGGACGCAACGGAACGTGGCGGCAGGCTGACGACTGGCGGCAGCCGCATCGGCAACCAGGGCAATTTCTTCGAGCCAACCGTTCTTTCGGATGTACCGACCAGCGCCCGCATCATGAACGAAGAGCCTTTCGGGCCGGTGGCCGTCATCAACCGCTTCAGCGAGCTTGATGAGGCGATCGCCGAGGCAAACCGCCTCCCCTTCGGCCTTGCAGCCTACGCCTTCACGGGCTCCGACAAGACTGCCACGCGTCTTGGGCTCGAAATCGAGAGCGGCATGCTCACCATCAACCATCTGGGTCTTGCCCTGCCGGAAGTGCCGTTCGGCGGTATCAAGGATTCGGGCTACGGCACGGAAGGCGGCTCGGAAGCCATCGAAGCCTATCTCGAGACGCGCTTCGTCACCCGTACGGCCTAAGGAATATCGGGTGACTGGCCGAGCCTCTTGGCCGTCACCCATTCAAAAGTTTTGCACAGCGCCAGCGGAAGCTTGTGGTGACGGCGACAATCGTATTCATTCCCGCGCGCCGGCGATGGCCGTTATGACGTAAGGAGACCCTGCAGTGACTATCAATCGTTTCGAGACCAACCAGCGCATGAGCGAACTGGTGGTACACAATGGCACCGCCTACCTGGCCGGCCAGATCCCAGACGACTCCTCCGCCGACATCGGCACCCAGACCGAGCAGGTACTGGCCAACATCGACCGCCTGCTGGCGCTTGCCGGCACTGACAAGACTAAGATCCTTTCGGCGACCATCTACCTTGCTGACATGCGCTACTTCCCGGCCATGAACGCAAAGTGGGACGCTTGGATTCCGCAGGGCGCCGGTCCGGCCCGAGCCACGGTTCACGCCGCCCTGGCCGACCCGGACATCAAGATCGAGATCTCCGTCATCGCGGCCGTCTGATCAGCCAGCATCTTGAACGAGAAAGGCCGGATCATCGGGCGATGATCCGGCCTTTCTTATATGTGTCGCAGAAGCTTAGCTTACGAAGAAGCTCTGGGTTCCGTGGGCCTCGATGGCCTCGGCCAGACGCGACAGCGCATGGACATAGGCTGCAGTGCGCACGGTGATACCCTTCTCCTGGGAGATGTTCCAGATCGCGCGGCCCTCACGTTCCATGATGGTCTTGAGGCGTACGTGGATCTCTTCGACATCCCAGTAGTAGCCCTGCTTGTTCTGGACCCACTCGAAGTAGGAAACCGTCACGCCACCGGCATTCGCCAGGATGTCCGGCAGAACGACGACGTTCTTCTTTGCAAGGATGCGATCGCCTTCCGGCGTTACCGGGCCGTTGGCGAGCTCAAGCACGACCTTGGCTTTGACGAGCTCGGCGTTGCCCTGATGGATCATGTCTTCAAGCGCAGCCGGGACAAGCAGGTCGCACTCAACGCCGATGAGAGCATCTGCGGAAAGTGCCTCGTGGCCGCTCTGGCCGACAGTGGAAACGACCGACTTGCCGGCGGCCTTGGCTTCCATCAGCAGCGAGAGGTTGAGGCCAAACTCGCAGTAGACGCCACCCTCGGAGTCGGAAACTGCAACGATCTTGTGGCCGTCGCCTGCGAGAAGACGGGCGATGTGCTGACCGGCGTTGCCGAAGCCCTGGATCGCAACCTTCATCGATCCATCGCAGCCGAGTTCTCCGGCCAGGTGGCGGACGAGGTAGTAGCCACCGCGCGCGGTCGCGTCATCACGGCCCTTGGAGCCGCCAAGCGCGATCGGCTTGCCGGTAATGACGGCAGGCTCGTAGCGGTCAACGATCTGGCTGTACTCGTCAGCCATCCAGCCCATGATCATCGAGTTGGTGTAGACGTCCGGAGCCGGGATGTCGCGATCCGGGCCGATGATGCGCGAGAAGGCCTGGATATAGGAACGCGAAAGGCGCTCGATCTCGGCCTTGGAAAGCTTGCGCGGGTCAACCTGGACAGCGCCCTTGCCGCCGCCGTAGGGCAGGTTCATGACGGCGCACTTGAAGGTCATCCAGAATGCGAGCGTCTCGACTTCCTCGGCGTTGGAATTCGGATGGAAGCGAATGCCGCCCTTGGTCGGGCCGCGCGTGTCGTCGTAGCGGCAGCGCCAGGACAGGAAGGACTTGCGGGAGCCATCGTCCATGCGGATCATCAGACGCGCCTGCGTGGTCTCACGCGGGAACTTCAGCTTCTCGATGACATCCGGGTCGATGTTCAGGTACTGGGCTGCGTCATCCAGACGGACCAGTGCCTGCTCAAGCTGGCTAGGTTCGCTCATGATAATCCTTTCGGGTAGTGGTCTGTTTGCTTCGGAAGGGCACGTGCGTTTCCGCTTTTCTGGCGCGCGGGCGTACCTGTGCGATGGATGTGGAGACCATGGTCTCCCGTTTTTCGGCGGTCAGATCGAACCGCGCGAACTCATGCAGATCGGAGGTCGCTCGCTCCGTCTGAAACACGACAGCGGACGAGTTTCGCGCACTGCCCGGAACCAGGCACAAGCGGCTACGGGGGCCACGAGCACGCCAAAGGTGCTGACCCCATGTTCACGACCGGTTCTGAGACAACCCGAGGCTGTCATGAAGCGACGTTACTCCCGCCTATGGACGATGCGGCACAACCTCAGTGGGGCTGTTGCCCATCTGGACACGCGGAGCCGGAGACTAAAGGAGCCTCGCGCTCGATCCGCGCCTTGATGGGAGACGCCCTATCAGGAAATGCCCTTGGCATGCAATAATCTTGCACGAAAATTGAGCTTTAGTGATCAAAAATTATGCGCAATGATGGCCCGGCTAACCATCGATCGGAAACGATTGCACGCATCTTGTGCAGGCTTGCTATTTCAGTGACTTCCAAGTCGTTCTGAACAAAGCTGATCAACCCGGTTGCCGTTTGTGTGCCCGGAAAGCTGCGAAACAATATCGCAGTGCAGAGAGGTAATCCTTGTGGCTACCTTACCGCTCATCCTCACTCATACAGGAAGGAACTTCTCGTCTCCTTCTGCCAGTTGGCGTGCCCAAAAGGTAACCAGTGAACATAATGGTCGCCGTCAATAGCTGCGATCGGGCCATGTTTTGACCGCTCCAGCATCGTCAAACGACAAAGCAAAGCACCCCTCCCGCAGCTTGAGCACACAACACTCAATCGGTTGAAGAATTATGATTCCATAACCTACGCGGGTTGACAGTCGGGCCAGAAGAGAAACAACTATGGAAGGGAACCATTGGGACCAAAGGTATCACTCAGGACAAGCCATCTTGAAGCCGGGCAAGGAACGCCTCAACTCGTCAATCGCACTGGAAAAGCTGCGGGAGCGGGTGGAGACACAGAGCGTGAGTGCTGATCCGAAGCTGCCGCCCGAGCGGGAGCTGGCCGCGTCCATGGGACTCGGACGGAGAGCCATCCGTCGGGCCATGGAAGTCCTGGAGGCCGAAGGTCTCATATGGCGCCACCAGGGCAAGGGCACCTTTGTCGGCCGTAGACCAACTGTTCACCCCTACCTGATAGGTGAGATCTCGGAGAGAACGAACCCGCTCGAGGTCATGGAAGCCCGTCTGCAGATCGAACCGCCGCTTGCGCGTATCGCGGCACTTCGGGCCAGCGCGGAAGACATTTCGTCCCTTGAGAAGCTCGCCAACAAAGTTGCGACGGCTCTGGATGATGATGGTTGGGAATTGTGGGATAGTGCTTTTCACCGCAGAATTGCAGAATGCGCAGGCAACGGATTGATGCTGGCGCTGTTCGACGTGGTGCAACGCATCAGGCACGAACCCTATTGGCGCTATCTGCGCGGGCGCGCCCGCACGCCGGAGAGCCGGGAGAATTCCCACAGGGATCATGCGGAGATCGTTGCAATGATAGGATCTCGGGACGGTGCTGGCGCCGAGCGCGCCATGCGCAGGCACCTCGCCGCCGTCAACGCGAACTTGCAGGCAATTGTAGCCGGAGAGGATGGCGGCGCTGATTTTCCATCCATTGAAAGAAGGACAGGCTCTTGATGAACCAATCCGCATTGGCCGAGGCATCGCGAACTGTCGAGAGCAGCTCCGAAACGGTGTTGAGTGTTGAAGATTTTACCCTCAGCTTTTCAGAGTCGGCCAAAACGAACCTGATCGAAGGCGTCTCCTTCCACGTGGAACGCGGCAAGACGCTCTGCATCGTGGGCGAATCGGGCTGCGGCAAGAGCGTCACTTCGCTCGCGCTGATGGGCCTCCTCGCCTCCCCGCCCGCGCGCATCCGCCGCGGCACGGCGATGTTCGGCGGCAAGGACCTCTTCGCGCTTTCAGAACGCGAGAAGGCCGACCTGCGCGGTAACGACATCGCGATGATCTTCCAGGAGCCGATGACGTCGCTCAACCCGGCATTCACGGTCGGTCACCAGATCGCCGAGGGCATCATGCGCCACCGGCACATGTCCAAGGCGGAAGCGCGCGCCGAGACGCTGAAGATGCTGCAGATGGTGCGCATCCCGGCGCCCGAAAGCCGGCTCGATGCCTATCCGCACCAGCTGTCGGGCGGCATGCGCCAACGCGTCATGATCGCCATGGCGCTCGCCAACCGGCCGAAGCTCCTGATTGCAGACGAGCCGACCACAGCGCTTGACGTGACGATCCAGGCGCAGATCCTGAAGCTTATCCGCCAGATCCAGGAAGAGACCGGCACCGCGATGATCCTGATCACGCACGACCTCGGCGTCGTGGCGGAAGTCGCCGACCATGTGGCCGTCATGTACGCCGGTCACATCGTCGAGCAGGGTCCGGTCGACGAGATCTTCAACGACCCGCAGCATCCCTACACCATCGGTCTGTTCGGCTCGATCCCGACGCTCGGCCGCCGGCAGGGCAAGCTCGCCACCATCAAGGGCGCGGTGCCGCCGCTCGAACTGATGCCCAAGGGATGCCGGTTCTCGCCGCGCTGCCCCTTCGCCGACCAGCGCTGCCGCGACGAGGTACCGCCCTCGCCCCAGCTCGGACCAGATCATACCGCGGCGTGCTGGTACGCGCCGCTTGAGCAGAAACTTGGAGCCCGCCAATGAGCGAGACCGTTCAGCACACCACGCCCATTATCGAGGGGCGGAACCTCGCAAAACGATTCGGCGGCAAGAAGGGCCTGTTCCACTCGTCGCCGACGGTCTACGCGGTAAATGACGTCTCGATCGCGGTGTGGCCGGGAGAGACATTCGCCATCGTGGGCGAGTCGGGTTGCGGCAAGTCCACGCTTGCACGCCTTCTGCTGCGGCTCATCGAGCCAAGCGACGGCGACGTGCTCTACCAGGGCAAGGAGATCACGAAGCTGTCTGCGTCCGACATGCGGTCGCTGCGCAGCGAGATGCAGATCATCTTCCAGGATCCGTTCGCCTCGCTGAATCCGCGCATGACGGTCGGCAGCATCATAGCCGAGCCGATCCGCCTGCATGGGCTGGCCAAGGGCAAGGCGGTCGATGATCGCGTGGCGGAGCTGCTGCGCATCGTCGGCCTTCGGCCGGAATATGCCGACCGCTACCCGCACGAGTTCTCCGGTGGCCAGCGCCAGCGCATCGGTGTAGCGCGCGCCCTTGCGGGCCAACCGAAGCTCATCATCGGTGACGAGCCTGTTTCCGCGCTCGACGTGTCGATCCAGGCACAGGTCATCAACCTGCTCGAAGACCTCAAGGAACAGTTCGGCCTGACGCTGATCATCGTCGCGCATGACCTCGCCGTCATCCGTCACATGAGTGACCGCGTCGCCGTCATGTATCTTGGCGAGGTCGTCGAGCTTTCGCCGGTCGATCCGCTCTACGAAAAGCCGCTGCACCCCTATACGCAGACGCTGCTCGACGCGATCCCCGTGCCTGTGCCGGGCCATCGCGAGAAGCGTTCGCTGGCGCGCGGCGACGTGCCGAGCCCAACCAATCCGCCTCCGGGATGCCGTTTCCACACCCGCTGCCCCTTCGCACTGCAGAAGTGCCGGGAGGTTCATCCTCCGCTCGAGGACGTCGGCGGCGGACGGTTCGTCGCCTGCCATCTGTGGCGGGAGATCCAGGAGCAGGACCACCCGTCTGCCCCGCTGGACGGAACCAGCCCCAAGCTTGCGGAACGGCTGGAGATTTACCGGTCCTATCAGTCAGCCAAGGAAAAGAATTCGCCGGTGGGGTAACCGGCGTCTTAAGGGAGAGTTAAATGAAGTCATTGCGTATGCTCACAATAGGTGCTGCCCTACTGGCAAGCAGCACCGTCATGGCAGCAGACCTCCAGGTCGCGCTGCAGGACGATCCGGATGTGCTTGATCCGCATCTGGCGCGCACCTTCGTGGGCCGTATCGTGTTCACGTCGCTCTGCGACAAGCTTGTCGACATCAATGACAAGCTTGAGATCGTTCCGCAGATCGCTACCGAATGGACGTGGAACGACGACAACACCGTGCTTACCATGAAGCTGCGCAAAGGCGCTGTCTTCCACGACGGTGCAGTCATCGACGCGGAAGCCGTGAAGGCGAACCTCGACCGCGCTCGCAGCAATGACGAGAGCCTGCGCAAGAGCGAACTTGCCTCGATCTCCGACGTCAAGGTCGTCGATGCCAATACGCTCGAGATCACGCTGAAGGCTGCTGACGCAGGCTTCCTGGCACAGCTGACCGACCGCGCCGGCATGCTGATGTCGCCCGCTTCGTTCGACAAGAACCCGGGCCAGAACCCCGTCTGCTCGGGCCCATACAAGCTGGTCGACCGCGTTCAGAACGACCGCATCGTGCTTGAAAAGTTCGCCGACCACTGGAATGCGGACAACTATCACTTCGACAAGGTCACCTTCACGCCGATCCCCGATGCGACCGTGCGCCTCGCGAATCTCCGTTCGGGCGACGTGGATATCATCGAGCGCGTGGCTCCGTCCGACCTGCCGACCGTTGAAAGCGACGCCAACATCAAGCTTTCCTCGGTGACCGGCCTCGGTTACCAGGCAATCGAAGTCAACATGGCAAATGGCGCGAAGGCTGACCATCCGCTCGGCAAGGACGCACGGCTGCGTCAGGCGCTGAACCTTTCTATCGACCGCGACGTGATCAACGAGGTTGTGGGCGCGGGCACCTACACCCCTGCCCTGCAGGCCTTCCCGCCCGCGAGCTTCGCCTTCAACGAAGAGTTCGGCAACCAGAAGCGTGACGTTGAGAAGGCCAAGGCTCTCATCAAGGAAGCCGGTTTCGACCGCGTTCCGGTCGAGATTTCCTACGGCAACAACACCATCATGCAGCAGGTCTTCGAGCTGGTGCAGGCGATGGGCGCCGAGGCTGGTTTCGACATCACGCTGCGTCCGACCGAATTTGCCGCGCTTCAGTCTGCCCTCAAGGCTGGTGACTTCTACGTTGGTCAGTCGGGCTGGTCAGGCCGCGTCGACCCGGATGGCAACATCCACCAGTACGTCAGCTGCGGTGGTGGCCTCAACGACATGAAGTACTGCAACGAGGAGGTTGACCGCCTGCTCAACGCAGCCCGCACCACCAGCGACACTGCAGAGCGCAAGAAGCTCTACGATGAAGCCCAGGTGATCCTGCAGGAAGACATGCCGGTGATCTACCTCTTCTACCTGCCGTGGCCGTTCGCTCACAAGGCATCGCTGGAAGGCTTCATTCCGGTTCCTGACGGCATGATCCGTCTGGAGAACGTCAAGCTCGCTCAATAAGCGGCTGATCTGACGGGCGGCGCCTGCAACGGGTGCCGCCGTTTAAAATCGAAGGGGAACGACATGAAAAAGCTCATAATTTCGCTACTTGCGGGTGTGGCATTTTCCTCCGCTGCTTCCGCTACAGACTTCCGCATCGGCCTGCAGGAGGACCCCGACGTCCTCGATCCGCACAAGGCCCGTACCTTTGTCGGCCGCATCGTCTTCACGTCGCTCTGCGACAAGCTGGTCGATGTGAATTCAAAGCTGGAATTCGTACCTCAGCTCGCCACGGAGTGGAGCTGGAGCAACGAGAACAAGACGTTGACCTTCAAACTTCGCGATGATGCGCTGTTCCACGACGGAACGCCCTTCAACGCCGAAGCCGCCAAAGCCAATCTCGACCGTGCCCGCACGGAGCCGGACAGCCTGCGCAAGAGCGAGCTGGCCTCCGTCGACAGCGTCGAGGTTGTCGACGAATATACCGTCGCGCTGAACCTCAAGCAGGCCGACGCAACGCTTCTCGCCCAATTATCAGACCGCGCGGGCATGATGCTTTCGCCCGCCACCTTCTCCGGCGAAGTAGCTACCAATCCGGTCTGCTCGGGTCCCTACAAGTTTGCGAGCCGCGTTCAGAACGACCGCATTACGCTCGAAAAGTTCGCTGAGTACCGCGACGCTGACGACTATCATTTCGATCGGCTGGTCTTCCGGCCCATCCCGGACTCCACCGTCCGTCTCGCCAACCTGCGGTCGGGCGACATCGACATGCTGGAGCGCCTCAATCCTTCGGATGCCGAAAGCGTCCGCGGCGATACCAGCCTGCAGTTCATGCCTGTGGCCGGGCTTGGCTATCAGGGGCTGACGATCAACGTCGGCGACAATCCGCGCGCTTCCGGTCCGCTCAACAAGGACAAGCGCGTTCGCCAGGCATTGCAGCTCGCCATCGGCCGCGACATCATCAATGAAGTCGTCGGTCACGGCCTGTTCGAGCCTGCGCAGCAGCCTTTCCCTCCGGCCAGCCCCTTCAACAGCGAGAAGTTCCCGCTGGTTGAACGCGATGTCGAGAAGGCGAAGGCTCTGCTGAAGGAAGCCGGACACGAAAGCGTTGCCTTCGAGCTCACCTTCGGCAACAACACGACGTCGTCGGCCACCAACGAGCTGATCCAGGCCATGGCCAAGGAAGCAGGCTTCGAGATCAGCCTCAAGCCAATGGAATTTGCGGCCATGCAGCAGGAGATGCAGGCGGCGAACCATGAGGCCACGCAGATCGGCTGGTCCGGCCGCGTAGATCCCGATGGCAACATCCACCAGTTCGTGACCTGCAAGGGTGCGCTCAACGACTCGAAGTACTGCAACGAGGAAGTCGACAAGCTGCTCAATGCAGCCCGCGCTACCCCGGACGTGGAAGAGCGCAAGCAGCTCTATGATCAGGCGCAGGCCATCCTGATGGATGAACTACCCATCATTTACATCTATCATCAGCCCTGGCCTTTCGTCGCTTCGAACAAGGTTAGCGGCTTTGAACCGTCTCCGGACGGAATGGTGCGCCTCAAGGGCGTCAAACTGGAAAACTGAGAAACCGAGGCCGGTGGGCTCGTCCCGCCGGCCCCTTGGGGCAAATTGACATGCTACAAATCATTGCCAGAAGGGTCCTGGTGGCGATACCGACACTATTCCTTGTGTCGCTTATCGTCTTCGGCCTTCAGAAACTGCTGCCAGGCGATCCGCTATTGACCATGGCCGGCGAGGAGCGAGATCCCGCGGTCATCGAATTCCTGCGTGAGAAGTATCGCCTGAATGATCCATTCTACATGCAGTATCTGTACTGGGTGCGGGACGTTCTGACCGGAGATTTCGGCAATTCGCTGCGCACGGGCGTGCCCGTCTCCACGCTGATTGCCCAGAAGCTGCCGGTGACGATCCAGCTCGCCGTGATGGCAATGATCTTCGCGCTGCTGATCGGCATTCCGACCGGCATCATGTCGGCGGTCAAGAAGGGCAAGGCTCCGGACTACGCGGCCAATGCGATTGCGCTCTCCGGCGTCTCCATCCCGAACTTCTGGCTCGGCATCATCCTGATCATGGTCGTGTCGGTGCAGTGGCGTCTGCTGCCTGCCTCCGGCTATGTGCCGCTGACGGAAGATCCGATCCAGTCGCTGCGCACGATGCTGATGCCCTCGTTCGTGCTTGCCACCGCGCTCGGCGCCTATCTGATGCGCCACACGCGCTCGGCAATGCTCGGCGTGCTGTCGTCCGACTATATCCGCACGGCCAAGGCCAAGGGTCTGATGCCGCGCGTGGTGGTGCTGAAGCATGCGCTGCGCAACGCGCTGATGCCGATCGTGACGCTCACGACGCTGCTCTTCGGCGAATTGCTGGCAGGCGCCGTGCTGACCGAGCAGGTCTTCACCATTCCGGGCTTCGGCAAGCTGATCGTGGACGCCGTCTTCACGCGTGACTACGCCGTGGTTCAGGGCGTGGTGCTCTGCACCGCTGTCGGCTTCATCTTCATGAACCTGTTGGCCGACATTCTTTACATTCTCATCAATCCGCGGCTGAGGCACCCCCAATGACCGCACAGGTAACAACAGCGTCCGCCGAAGCAATCGCCCCGAAGCGTAAGCTCGGGCGGGCAATGACCAAATTCCTCAAGAACCGCAGCGCCGTCTTTGGCGGCGCGCTCGTGCTGCTCTTCGTGCTCCTGGCAATCTTCGCCCCACTGATTGCAACGCATGATCCGTTCCAGACGAGCTTTACCACCATCCGCAAGCCGCCTTCTGCCGCCTTCTGGCTCGGCACTGACGAACTCGGCCGCGATATTTTCACGCGCATGCTCTATGGCTCCCGCGCCTCGCTGATGGCTGGCGTCATCTCGGTCACGATCGCCGTCATCGTGGGCGTGCCGCTTGGCCTGATCGCTGGCTACTATGGCGGCTGGACGGACGCGGTCATCTCGCGCATCACCGAAGCTCTGCTGGCGATCCCGTTCCTGATCCTCGCCATCGCGCTTGCCGCCTTCCTCGGACCAAGCCTGACGAATGCCATGATCGCCATCGGTCTTTCCGCCGTGCCGATCTTCATCCGCCTCACCCGCGGACAGGCACTGGCGGTGAAGACGGAAGACTATGTGGAGGGTGCGCGCGCCATCGGCCTGCCGAACCCGCTCATCATGGCCCGCTACATCTTCCCGAACGTGTTGCCCCCGATCATGGTGCAGGCAACGATCACCGTCGCTACCGCGATCATCGCAGAAGCGAGCCTGTCGTTCCTCGGTCTTGGCCAACAGCCGCCAAACCCGTCATGGGGCTCGATGCTGAACACGGCCAAGAACTTCATGACGCAAGCGCCCTGGATGTCGATCTTCCCCGGCGGAGCGATCTTCCTCGTAGTGCTCGGCTTCAACCTTCTCG
>Ga0180218_1001885_pt1 | contig 11836 bp, 8 predicted proteins | sample eDN3rd37CKraftBY_FD_151334 | JGI IMG/M metagenome (GOLD analysis project Ga0180218, IMG submission 151334) | Enriched backyard soil microbial communities from Emeryville, California, USA - eDNA 3rd pass 37_C Kraft BY (version 2) (version 2) | ecosystem: Environmental > Terrestrial > Soil >... | reverse complement strand
CCGCTTCGAGTTTGAATTCTTCCGTGAACCGGGCCGTGCTCATAATCATCTCCTCAGTGAGTATTATGAGGCTAAAAAGTGTCTAGCAAACCCTGGCCGATTCAGCGAGCCATTGATCTATGCTCTCGTCTTGTCCATCCTTGCCGTGATAGCGCACGACAATCGGCAGGCTGTCCTCATCATCGATCAGTCGAAATTTTCTGGCGGCGGTCCGGAAGGCAACCGCAAGTGTGTCCGCCGGTAGCTTTTGATGCGCCATAAACAGATCGTCGCAGATACTGTACTTATCCAGAGCACAGCCGTAGTACAGACGTTCGAAATAGGCCGCAAAGCGGGAGCGTGTCAACGGTGAATCCACAACATCATGCAGTACTTCACGGCAGGCGTTTTCCCCTTGACGCAGAAATCCCGGCGGTGCAGGCTTGGGCGGGACAAAAACGACAACCTCACCCTTGCCATTTAATTTGCCCTCGCGATTACATCGTCCTGCAGCCTGAGCAAGCGAGTCCAACCCAGCCAGTGCGCGATAGACTTTGGGGAAGTCCACGTCGACACCGGCTTCCACCAATTGCGTACTGACAACGCGGGTAGGCGTACCTACTTTGAGCCGCGCCTTGATGTCCTGGATGACTTGGGAACGATGAGCACCACACATCAACGCGGACAGGTGCAGCGTGCCCTGCGGCATCGCCTCCCATAATGCACGGGCATCCTTGCGGGTGTTGACGATGGCGAGCACGGAATCATGCGCACTGAGTTCTTCAGTCAATTGCGGCCATTCGATCGACTGTTGCCAGTCCGTTGGCAACCGGACCTCGACACGTTCCAGCGCGTCATACAGCGCATCGGGATCCGCGATAATCTCACGCACATTGTCCAGGCCGCGCAGGTTCTGCCGGGCATCGAAATATTGGCGGCTGGCAAGCGCAGGCTGAGTGGCTGTTGAGATCACCACAGTTACGCCGTAGTGCCGCGTCAGCAAGTTGAGTACATCGAGAATGGGCTGCAAAAATTCCGATGGCAACAACTGCGCTTCGTCCAGAATAACCACCGCATCGACGATGTTGTGCAGCTTGCGGCAACGCGAGGTACGCGAGGCAAACAGCGACTCGAGGAACTGCACATTGGTCGTGACGACGATGGGGGCATCCCAATTTTCACAGGCCAGGCGCGAAGCCGATGTTTCCTGATCGGGGTTGGATTCAGCATTACTGTGATGTTCGATGACCGCGTCACCAAAGATGTCGCGAAAGATGTTTGCAGTCTGCTCGATGATGCTGGTGTAGGGAATAACATGAATGATGCGACGCTTGTCGTGGCGACGTGCGTGCTCCAGCGCAAAAGCCATGCTGGAAAGTGTCTTGCCACCGCCAGTCGGGACGGTTAGGGAAAACAGGCCGGGCTCAAGGATGGCAGCATCACGACATTGACGCAGAATGTCGGCACGCAATGTGTTGACATGGGTGGGCTTCGCTTGACCAGCGAGCTTCGTCATATGCGTGTCGAACAAGGGCGTCAGCTCTTCAAGCGTGGGCCATGTGTTGCGACGGACGAACTTATCTGGGTCCATGTAGCGTTCGGTATCCAGAAAGTCTGCATCGACGAGCGCAGAGAACAGCATGCGCACCCAGAGCGCGAAGCCGTCTTTCCCCCCAGGGACGGCACGTAAAGCAGCGGCGGGATTGAATCCACCCACATCCAGCAGGTCGGCGGGAGGCTTTTCGGCCAGCGATTCAGACAGCTCCTCGCGACTTTTCGGATCGTCAAATCGTTCATGCAAGCCACCAAACCAATCGTCCAAGCCAGCATGGTGGCCAGCGATCAGGTAAGCTAGGACGCGCCCCGCAATATCAAAGTGCTCGATAGCCAGCATGGCCCCCGCCGTCGAATGCGGAGCTTTACCGGCTTCACCCTTGATGTGCGCGTCCGCTTCGAAACCGCTGACAAGCCGGATATATTTTTGAAAGCGAGGGCGGAACTTCCCCAGATCATGCCAGCGTCCCGCGATCCTCGCCCAGTCTGTACCAAACCGTTGAGCAAAATCAGCAGCCAGATCGCCAACATCATGGGAATGTTCAACCAGATCATGCGGGTCACGCCAGTCACCATTTTCGTCACGGGCAGCGTGAGCAATGGGGACAAGCTTATGAAGGATACTGTTTTCATCATGACCGGATTGCATTCAGTAGCTTCCTTTCAGAATGAGTTACCGATATTAACATCTAGGACACTCGCTTCCTATAGCCGATAATACGGTTTCTCCGTTCTACCTCTGTGCAGCGTTCACCCATGACCACCCCCGATCGTTCCAATCACACGCCCATGATGCGCCAATACCTAGCCCTCAAAAAAGAGGCCGGGCCGCATCTGCTGTTCTACCGCATGGGCGATTTCTACGAGATGTTCTATGCAGACGCCGAGCGGGCGGCGCGGCTGCTGAACCTTACGCTGACAAAGCGCGGCGTTTCCAACGGGTCGCCTATTCCCATGGCGGGCGTGCCCTTCCATGCCATGGAGGGCTATCTGGCGCGCCTGGTGGCGTTGGGGGAATCGGTGGCGATCTGTGAACAGATCGGCGATCCCGCCGCCAGCAAGGGGCCTGTGGAGCGCAAGATCGTGCGCATCGTCACCCCGGGAACGCTTACCGATGACGCGCTGCTGCCGGCCAAGGCCGACCGGCAGATCGCCGCACTATGGACGGCGCGCATCAATCGCGTCGAACGCGGCGGCATTGCATGGATGAACCTGGCCAACGGCGACTTCTGCGTCACGGAATGCACGCCCGAAATGCTGGATTCCGAGCTGCACCGCATCGCGCCGGCCGAACTGCTTTGCGCCGAAAGCAGGCGCACGCGCCTGGACGGCCAGGTTGCGATCAGCACGATGCCCGACTGGCACTTCGAGGCGGACAATGCCCGGCGGGTGCTGCAGGCGCATTTCGCGGTCGATTCGCTGTCCAGTTTCGACCTGGACGATGTGCCGGCCGCGGTGTGCGCGGCGGGGGCCCTGCTGCACTATGTCAGCCAGACCCAGACGCAGTCCCTCAGCCATATCCAGTCCATACGTGTCGAAAGGCCGGGGGCCTATGTGGTGCTGGACCCGGTCACACGCAAGAATCTCGAGCTCAGCCAGCCGCTGGGAAGTGACGACGGCCCCTCGCTGTTCTCTACCCTTGACCACTGCCGCACGCCCATGGGCAGCCGTCTGCTGCGCCGATGGCTGCACCACCCCCTGCGCGACAATCAACCGGCCCAAGCGCGCCTGAATGTGATCGAAGCGCTTCTGGCGGGGCAAGGCAACAATGGCCTGGACGCTACGGCCGGGCTGGATACGCTGCAAGACACGCTCGAGCGCTATCCCGACATCGAACGCATCGCCACGCGCATCGCCCTGCGATCGGTGCGGCCGCGCGAACTGGCAAGCTTGCGCGATGCTCTGGCGCTGCTGCCGGCGCTTCGACAGCATATCGGCACGGCGTTCGACAACACGCCGGAGCTGAACGGTTTCCTGCAGCGCCTGGATCTTCCCGGCGAACTAGCCGGCCTGTTACAGAATGCCATCGACGCCGAGCCCGCTCTGATGGTGCGGGACGGAGGCGTCATCGCGGCCGGATACGACGCCGAACTGGACGAGCTGCGCCGCCTGGCCAGCGACAGCGGCGAGTTCCTGCTGGAGCTCGAGGCACGCGAGCGGGAACGCACGGGCATCGCCAATTTGCGCGTGGAATACAACCGCGTGCATGGTTTCTTCATTGAAGTCACACGAGGCCAGGCCGACAAGGTGCCGGCCGACTATCGGCGCCGCCAGACCCTGAAGAACGCCGAACGCTACATTACGCCCGAACTCAAGACCTGGGAAGACAAGGTACTGTCGGCCAAGGACCGTAGCCTGTCGCGCGAGAAATGGCTGTTCGAGCAAGTGCTGGACCAGCTGGCTCCGTTCGCGGCGCAGCTTTCTTCCTGCGCCTCGGCCCTGGCCGAGATCGATGCGCTGGCGGCGCTGGCGGAACATGCGCGCTCAAACGACTGGGTGGCCCCGCAGCTTACCGATGCGCCCGAGATCATCATCGAGGCGGGGCGCCACCCGGTGGTCGAGCGCAGCATCGAGCGCTTCACGCCCAATGACTGCGAACTGGAAACCGCGCAGCGCATGCTGCTCATCACCGGCCCGAACATGGGCGGCAAATCCACTTACATGCGCCAGATCGCCCTGATCGCACTGCTGGCCCGCGTGGGCAGCTTCGTGCCCGCGCGCAGCGCCCGCGTGGGGCGGATCGACCGCATCTTCACCCGCATCGGCGCGGCCGACGACCTGGCGGGCGGGCGCTCGACCTTCATGATGGAAATGACCGAGGCCGCCGCCATCCTTGCAGCAAGCACCCCGCACAGCCTGGTGCTGATGGACGAGATCGGGCGCGGCACCTCGACCTACGACGGCCTGGCCCTGGCCTGGGCCATCGCCCACCGGCTGCTTACGCACAACCAGTCGCTGACCCTGTTTGCCACGCACTATTTCGAGATGACCCGCCTTGCCGCCGAGGCGGATGGCGCGGCCAATGTGCACCTGGCTGCCGCCGACTCGGCCTCGGGCATTGTCTTCCTGCACGAGGTGCGTCCCGGACCGGCCAGCCGCAGCTATGGCATACAGGTGGCGCAGCGGGCGGGCATACCCCCCGCCGTCATCCGCCATGCAAGCCGCGAACTCTCGCGCCTGGAGGCACTGGGCGCCCCCACGCCCCAACTGGACCTGTTTGCCGAAGCGGCGGCCAGCGGCCCCGCCCCGGCAGACATCGACTATGCCGACGACGACGCCGGCGGCACAGTGCAAGACGAGCGCCTCCAGGCGCTGGTGCACTCGCTCGACGAACTCGACCCTGATCAAATGAGCCCACGCGAGGCCCTGGAAGCGCTGTACCGGCTGCGGGCCGAACACCTATGAACCCTGATATCGCTCTTGACCTGCTGGGCGGGCTCAGCCCAAACGCCTTCATGAAGAAGCACTGGCAGCGCAAACCTCTGCTGGTGCGCCGGGCTATTCCGGGTTTCAGGCCCGCGCTGTCGATTGCCGAGGTGCGTGAACTGGTACGCCGCGAAGAGGTGGAATCCCGCCTTATCTGGCAGGACGACGGCCAATGGAAGATGAGATCCGGCCCCTTTGCCCGCCTGCCCTCCATGCGCCGGGCCGGCTGGACGGTGCTTGCCCAGAATACCGATGCGCATGACGATGGCATGGCCGGTCTGCTGCACCGCTTCCGCTTTATACCGGACGCCCGCCTGGACGACGCCATGATCAGTGTCGCCTCGGACGGCGGCGGCGTGGGGCCGCATTTCGACAGCTACGACGTTTTCCTGCTGCAAGCGCACGGGCGCCGCCGCTGGCGCATCAGCACCCAGCAAGATCTCTCTCTGGAAGAAGGCCTGCCGCTGAAGATACTCCGGCACTTCCGTCCCGAGCACGAATATGTGCTTGAACCCGGCGACATGCTCTATCTCCCGCCCCATATCGCGCACGACGGCGTCGCCGAGGGCGACTGCATGACCATCTCCATCGGCTTCCGGGCGCCCACCCTGGCTACGCTGGCGCGCGGGGTGCTGGAGGCGGCCGGCGATCAGCTGATGGCCCGCATCGGCGAAGACGCGGGCCTTTACGGAGCACGCCCCGCGGCAGGGCCGAAACTGGACAAGCGCTACGGGGATCGCGGATCGACCGCCACCCGCCACCCTGCCCGCCTGCCAGACGATCTGGTGCAGGCCACACTCGACGCGGCGTTGCAAATAAAATTCAATGAGGCGCTGGCCTCCCGCTTTCTGGGCCAGTGGCTTACAGAGCCCTCCAGCGCCGCCTGGTTCGAGCCCTCGGGGGCCGGCCTTGATCTGGCCGAGGCCTGGCCGCTCGATGGAGTCCTGGTGCCCGACCGATGCACCCGGCTGATGTATCGGGGCAACGATTTCTATATCAACGGCGAACTTGCCGAGCTTCCCGCCAGCCCGGCGCTGCGGGCGCTGGCGGACGACAGGCGGCTCGAGTGCGACAGCCGCCAGGGCCGGCGCCTGAAGCCCGGCGAACTGGACATGCTGGGCGACTGGCTGGCCCAGGGTTGGCTGCACCACGAACGCGGCCGCTGAGCATCGCCAGACCACCCAGGCAAGACCGCCGGGACCGTGTCCTGGAAAGCAGGCCGCCGGCTGCGATCGGCGAGCCCCGCAGGCCCAAATTACCCGGGTCAAGGACAACTACCGACGAAAAGCGCATAAAGTAATAAGAATGTTGTCGTTCGCCTGAAGGGCGGGGCTTCTTAGAATGAATACTCATTTGTTCATGAAGCTTGCTATGTTGGCCCTGTCACACCTTCCCGAATCCAAACACGTTCTGCTGCGGCAACTTGCCGAAGACCTCGACACTCAGTCCCTCAACTGGTTGTCGGGTTATTTTGCCGGCCTGGCCAGCCAGGGCCCCGCCGGCGCACCCGCCCAGAAAATCGCCGCGCTGGCCGCCACACCCGCCGTGGTCCCCCGGCCGCTGACCATCCTGTACGGCAGCCAGACGGGCAACGCCAAGCGCGTTGCCGAAGCGCTGTTCGAGCAGGTCCGCGCCGCGGGCCTGAATGCCAGGCTGGTGCGCGCCGACCGCTACACCACCCGCGAACTGAAAGACGAGCAACTGTTGTACATCGTCATCAGCACACAGGGCGACGGCGAACCGCCCGACGACTCCATCGGCTTCGTCGAGTTCCTGGGCAGCCGCCGGGCGCCCAAGCTGCCCTCGCTCAGCTACGCCGTACTGGGATTGGGCGACTCCAGCTATCCCTCGTTCTGCGGCATCGCGCGCCACCTGGACGAGCGGCTCGCCGAGCTGGGCGCGACGCGGGTGCACGAAGTGGGCCAGGCCGACCTGGACATCGAGACCGTCGCCAAGCCCTGGACGCAGAAAGCCCTCGAGCAGGCACAAGCCGTGCTCAAGCAGGCCGACAATCCACCCAGCGCCAGCGTCACGCCCCTGCATCCCAAGGCCGGCCGCTACTCGCGCGAAGCGCCCTTCCAGGCCGAACTGCTGCTGAACCAGCCCATTACCGCGCCCGAAAGCGATAAAGACATACGGCACCTTGAAATTTCCCTTGAGGGCAGCCAGCTGGCCTACCAGCCGGGCGATGCGCTGGGTGTCTGGCCGGTGCAGTCCCACGCCCTCGTGTCCGAAGTACTGCAGTTGCTTGGCCTGGACGGCGAAGAGATCGTGCAAGCGGCCGATGTGCAGCGCCCCCTGAAGGAATGGCTGGGCGAGCACCGCGAGCTTACTCAACTGACGCGGCCCTTCCTGCAGGCCCACGCCGAACTGTCGCAAAGCGAAGAACTGACCGCCCTGTTGCAGCCCGAACAGGCGGAAGCCTTTCGCGAACTCGTCTCAACGCATCAATTGGCCGATGTGCTGCGCAAGCATCCCGCCGCCTGGACGGCCGAGGCGCTGGTGAAGGCGCTGAGGCCGCTCGCGCCCCGGCTCTACTCCATTGCCTCCAGCCAAAGCAGCGTCGATGAAGAAGTGCATCTCACCGTCGCCAACGTCGACTACGACTTCGACGGACAAGCCCGCAGCGGCGCTGCCTCGGGCTATCTGAGCCGCCTGGCCGAAGGAGAGCGCGTGCGCATCTTCATCGAAGAGAACACGCGCTTCCGCCTGCCGCCCGATTCTTCACGCGATGTGATCATGATCGGTCCCGGCACCGGCGTGGCGCCCTTCCGCGCCTTTGTGCAGGAACGTGCCGCCAACGGCGCAAACGGCCGCAATTGGCTGTTCTTCGGCAACCCGCATTTCGATTCCGACTTCCTTTACCAGACCGAATGGCAGGCGGCATTGCGCGACGGGCATTTGCATCGCCTTGACCTGGCCTTTTCGCGCGACCAGGAACAGAAGATCTACGTGCAAGACCGCCTGCTCGAACGCGCAGCGGACCTGTATGCATGGATACAAGGCGGCGCCCACATCTATGTATGCGGCGATGCCAATCGCATGGCCAAGGACGTGCACCAGGCGCTGCAGCGGATCGCGCGCCAGGAAGGCGGCCTCGACCCCGCCCAGGCCAAGCATTGGCTCGAAGAACTGGCCGCCCAGGGCCGCTATGCCCGCGACGTGTATTAAGCAACAGGATCAGCATGACCTCCCCGATTTCCCATCTGGAACAGATCAAGATAGACAGCCGCTACCTGCGCGGCACGATAGAAGAAGGCCTGAACGACCCCATAACGGGCGCCATCAGCGACGACGACAACAAGCTGCTGAAGTTCCACGGCAGCTACCAGCAGGACGACCGCGACATACGCGACGAAAGGCGCAAGCGCAAGCTCGAGCCCGCCCATGCCTTCATGATCCGGGCGCGCCTGCCGGGCGGCATCGTCACCCCGCAGCAGTGGCTGGCGCTTGACCACATCGCCACCACCTGGGCCACGCGCGGCCTGCGCATCACCACGCGCCAGACCTTTCAATGGCATGGCGTGGTCAAGCGCAACCTGAAGGCCACCATGCAGGCCATCAACGGCGCAATGGCCACCACGCTGGCCGCCTGCGGCGACGTCAACCGCCAGGTCGTGGGCGCCGTGAACCCGAATCTTTCCAGCCAGCACCGCCTGGTGCACGAATGGGCTCAGAAGCTGTCCGATCATTTCCTGCCCCGTACCGGCGCCTATCACGAGATCTGGCTGGACGGCGAGAAGATTACCGGCGACGTTCAGGAAGAGCCCATTTACGGGCCCACCTACCTGCCGCGCAAGTTCAAGATGGGCGTCACCATTCCACCCCTGAACGACATCGACGTCTTCGCGCAAGACCTGGGCCTGATCGCCATTATCGAGAACGGCCAGTTGCAGGGCTTCAACGTGGCGATCGGCGGCGGCATGGGCGCGACGCACGGCGACCCCACCACCTATCCGCGGCTGGGCAGCGTCATCGGCTTTGTCACGCCCGAGCAACTGATTCCCGCCGCCGAGGGCATCGTGACCCTGCAGCGCGACCACGGCAACCGCTCCGAGCGCCAACATGCCCGCCTGAAGTACACCCTGGACCACCTGGGCCTGGAATGGTTCAAGGCCGAACTCGAAAAACGCATCGGCTTCGAACTGGGGCCCGTGCGCAACTATCACTTCGACAACAACGGCGACCACTACGGCTGGCTGCCGGGCGAAGACGGCAAGTGGCACCTGGGGCTCTATGTCGAAGCCGGCAGGCTGTGGGACGAAAACGGCCTGAGCCTGCTGACGGGCATGCGTGAACTCGCCCGCGTCCATACCGGCGAGTTCCGCCTGACCTGCAACCAGAACCTCGTTATTGCCAACGTCAACGAAGAAGACAAGGCCCGCATCGATGAACTGGTGGCCCGCCACGGCCTGGACGGCTACGTAAGCCAGAGCGGCATCCGCCGCCACAGCATCGCCTGTGTGGCGCTGCCCACCTGCGGGCTCGCCATGGCCGAGAGCGAGCGCTACGCGCCCGTCCTGCTGCCCAAGCTGGAAGAACTGCTGGCCCGCCACGGCCTGACTAACGACCCCATCCTGCTGCGCATCTCGGGCTGTCCCAACGGCTGTTCACGCCCCTATCTGGGGGAAATCGCCCTGGTCGGACGAGCCCCCGGCCGCTATGACCTGCGCCTGGCGGCCGACTTCACCGGCCAGCGGATCAACACCCTGCACCGCGAGAACATTACCGAGCCCGAAATACTGGCCACGCTGGATGAACTGTTCGCAGCCTACGCGGGCAAACGCCTGGATGGCGAACACTTCGGCGACTTCCTCGTGCGCACCGGCGTCGTGCCGGCGCCCGAGCAGCGCCTGATCCCCATCGTGCTCGAGACCGCCTGAAACCACGAACCGTCATGAAGCTGTTTCCGATATTCACAGACCTGAAGGGACGCCAAGTGCTGGTGGTGGGCGGCGGCGCAGTGGCCGAACGCAAGATACGCAGCCTGCTGGCGGCGGGGGCCGATGTGCTGGCCGGCGCGCCCGAGTTCACGCCCGGACTGCTGGAGCTGGCGCGCGAGGGGCAGCAGCTTGCGCTGCGGCAAGAAGCCTTTCGGCCTGAATGGCTGGGCGAGGCATGGCTCGTGGTCGCCGCCACCGACGACCGTGAACTGAACCGCGACATTGCCCGACTGGCCGGGCAGGCACGCTTGTTCATCAACGTCGTGGACGACCCCGAGCTGTCGTCTTTCCAGGTGCCCTCCATCGTCGACCGCTCGCCGCTGACCATAGCCATATCATCGTCCGGCGCGGCGCCCGTGCTGGCTCGGCGCCTGCGCGAACGCATCGAATCATTGTTCGATCATTCACTGGGCGCACTGGCGACCCTGGCCGCCCGGCACCGGACCGCGATACGCCGGCTGCGGCCCGGCCTGCAGCGCCGCCGCGAATTCTACGACTGGCTGCTCGATGGTCCGGTGTCGTCGGCCCTGCGCGCCCAGCGCTTCGATGCCGCCGAGCAGGCCCTGCTGAACGAACTGTCGAAGCCCGAAGCGGCCCCCGTGGGCGAAGTGGTGCTGGTCGGCGCCGGCCCCGGCGACCCGGGGCTGCTTACGCTGAAAGCCCTGCGCGCGCTCAACGAGGCCGACGTCATACTGTATGACCGGCTCGTCAGCGACGAAGTGCTGGAACTGGCGCGCCGCGATGCCGAACGCGTGTTCGTGGGCAAGACGCCCGGCGAAGACCACAACGCCACCCAGACGCGCATCCACGAACTGATGCGCGAACATGCCCTGGCCGGAAGGCGGGTGTTGAGGCTCAAGGGCGGCGACGCCTTCGTCTTCGGCCGCGGCGGCGAAGAGCTCGAGTATTTGGCCGAGCACGGCATTCCCTATCGCGTGGTTCCCGGCCTGACGGCGGGGCTGGCCTGCACCGCCTATGCGGGCATACCGTTGACGCATCGCGCGCACGCCCAGTCGGTGCGCTTCATCACTGCGCACAGCAGCAAGCAGGACGACGCCCTGGACTGGCCTTCGCTGGCAGGCGAAAAGCAGACCCTGGTGTTCTACATGGGGGTCAGCCAGATAAAATGGCTGGAACGGCAGTTGTTGAAACACGGACGCTCGGGCGAGACACCGTTCTCGTTAATAGAAAACGGCACCCGGGCCCGGCAACGCACCCTTACGGGCCGTTTGTCGGAACTTGCCGCCCTGGCCACCTACCACGGTTTCCAGGCGCCCTCTTTGCTGGTGGTCGGAGAAGTCGCGGCGCTTGGGCCACGCTTGAGCTGGTATGGTACGCATATAGACCATCTCGAGGGCAGCCATGAACAACAACCCCGACCAGCAGGCCAAGAGCTCCAGCCCCTCCACTCCTGACCAGGGCGGCACCACGCTGCATGCCCTGCTGGGGCTATGGCAGGCGGCCTTCGACAATCATGACGCCGAGGCCATCGCCGGCCTCTTTGCCCCCGATGTCTTGTTCCAGGGGCTGGCCCCCACGCTGCTTTCAGGACGCGATGCCGTGCTGAACTATTACCGGCGGGTGCCGGCCGGCACCAGTGCGCTTATTGAAGATATCGAAGCCATCTCATTGACCCCCGACATTGTCTCGGGCCATGCCAAGGTAACCTTTGTAGAGGCCGACCGGCGGCTGCGCCCCGTATGCCTTTCAGTTACGGCGCAGAAGCTGACGGGGCAATGGCTGATCAAGAGCTATCACGCCTCCTCGCTGCCGGACGACGGCAAGGCCTGATATGGACACTGAAGACGGAAAAGGGGCCTCCGGATAACCGGAGGCCCCTTTTGACTTGAGCCTACTGCGTGGGCGCTACATATTGTTGGCCAGCACGCTGATGATGCGCTTGGCTGTGTCGGACTGATCGACCTGGCCGGCCT
>Ga0180218_1001882_pt1 | contig 11846 bp, 12 predicted proteins | sample eDN3rd37CKraftBY_FD_151334 | JGI IMG/M metagenome (GOLD analysis project Ga0180218, IMG submission 151334) | Enriched backyard soil microbial communities from Emeryville, California, USA - eDNA 3rd pass 37_C Kraft BY (version 2) (version 2) | ecosystem: Environmental > Terrestrial > Soil >... | reverse complement strand
AACGACAACATCGTCTATATCGGCGACCTCGTGCAGAAGTCGGAAGCGGAAATGCTCCGCACCCCGAACTTCGGCCGCAAGTCGCTGAACGAGATCAAGGAAGTGCTGGCGCAGATGGGCCTGCACCTCGGCATGGAAGTGCCGGGCTGGCCGCCGGAGAACATCGACGAGCTCGCCAAGCGCTTCGAGGATCATTACTGAGCCTCATTTGATGTCGCGGCCGGCATGAGGCCGGCCGCGGTTGATCGGGCGAACGCAGGAAGCCCACCTGAGCAAACTTCCGACCGACCGTCGGGACTGAAGAAGCAAGAGGACACGTCACACCATGCGTCACGGCAAGGTTCACCGGAAGTTCAACCGCACGGCGGAACATCGCAAGGCGATGTTCGCCAACATGTGCGCCGCGCTCATCAAGCACGAGCAGATCGTCACCACGCTGCCGAAGGCGAAGGATCTCCGCCCGGTGGTCGAGAAGCTGATCACGCTCGGTAAGAAGGGCGGCCTGCACGGCCGCCGCCAGGCGATCTCGCAGATCCGCGACGTCGCGATGGCCAAGAAGCTGTTCGAGGTGCTCGGCCCCCGCTACAAGGACCGCAACGGCGGCTATACCCGCATCATGAAGGCGGGCTTCCGTTACGGCGACAACGCGCCGCTGGCCGTCATCGAATTCGTCGACCGCGACGTCGATGCCAAGGGCCTCGACTCCGGCCCGGTGCAGGAGAAGAAGGTCGAGGCGGAAGAGACCGCGTCCGCCTGATGCGCGCCGGCATCGGATCGATCGCAAAGGCGGCGCTCGGCGCCGCCTTTTTGCTGTGGGCCGGTATCGCGATGCCGCAGGCCTCCGAATCCGCCGCCGACCGGGCGCTGATCACCGCCGCGATCAAGGGCGATCTGGCCGGCGTCACGCGCGCGCTGAAGGACGGCGCCACCGTCGACGTGCGCGACAATCGCGGCCGCACCGCGCTGCTGATCGCCACCCATCGCGACGAGCCGGCGACCGCCCGCGTGCTGATCGAGGCCGGCGCCAACCCGAACATCAAGGACAACATTCAGGACAGCGCGTTCCTCTATGCCGGAGCGGAAGGGCGCAACGAGATTCTGAAAGCCATCCTCGACACCGGCAAAGCCGACCTTGCGAGCACCAACCGCTATGGCGGCACCGCGCTGATCCCGGCCGCGCATCACGGTCACCCGGAGACGGTGAAGATCCTGCTGCGCACCGGCATCGACAAGGACCACGTCAACAATCTCGGCTGGACGGCGCTGCTCGAGGCCGTGATCCTCGGCGACGGCGGCAAGGTGCATACCGAGATCGTGCGGCTGCTGGTCAAGGCGAAGGCCAACGTGAACATCGCCGACCGCGAGGGCGTCACGCCGCTCGGCCACGCGAAACGGCGCGGCTACGCGGAGATCGCGAAAATCCTGATGGACGCCGGGGCGCGCTGACGCTGCGCAATCCTCCGCTCACCCCCGCGAAAGCGGGGGTCCAGTGCTGGAATGATCGACGTCAGTTGGTTCTGGATTCCCGCTTTCGCGGGAATGAGCGGAGTTGTTGCCTAAGCCTCCGCCCGCCGCCAGGGCGCGATGCGCTTCTCCAGCCACTTGGCACCATTGGTCAGCGTCACGCCGAGAAACATCAGCGTGATCACCGGCACGAAGGTCTTATCCATCTCGAACACGTTGGCGTATTTCAGCACCATGAAGCCGAGCCCGGAAATCGTGGTGTAGAACTCCGCGATGATCATGCCGACGAGACCACGGCCGATCGCGAGGCGGATGCCGGCGGCGATATAGGGCAGCGCATAGGGCAGCAGCACGTCCTGCCACATCGCCCGTTCGCTGGAGCGGAACGAGCGCGCCACCTCGATGAGGTTGCGGTCGACCTCGCGCACGCCCTGATAGGTGTTGATGACGATCGGGAACACCGCGAACAGGAACACCACGATGATCTTGGCTTTCAGATAGATGCCGAACCACAAGACCAGCACCGGCACCAGCGCGACCATCGGCGTCGCGTAGAAGGCGTTGATCGGCAGGTCGAGCGCCCAGTCGAGTTGGCGGATCCGTCCCATCGCGACCGCGAGCGGAATGCCGAACAGGATCGCGAGCGAGAGGCCGAACACCAGGACTTCGAGGCTCTGAAGCAGGTAGTAGGGCAACTCGCCGTTTGCGACCAGCAGCACGAAGGCGGCGGCGATCCGGGAGGGGTAGGTGAAGAAGATCGGGTCGATCAGCGGCCCCAGCAACTCCCACGCGCCGAGGATCAGCGCCAGCGCGCCGTAGCGAAAGAAAGCGCGCCGCTGCCAGAACGGCGGCGGCGCGGTCTTGCTGTCGGCGCCGCGCGGGGCGGCGTTCACGGCCGGGGCGTCGTTGACGGCGCTCATTGTTGTTCTCCTCGGTCGTGGTCCGCGCGGAGGGTCAGGCGGTCAGAACGCCGCCGTCTTGCAGTTCGGCCCTTTCCATTCGCCGAGATCGGCAATCGCCTTCCTGGCGAAGGACGCCTCGATCATGTCGTCGTAGGAGGGCGTCTTGCCCTTCTCGATATTGCCGACCTTGGTCATCAGCTCGGCGGTGAAGTCGAACCGCTCCTTGCTGAGGCCGGAATTGGCGTCCCAGATGCACTCCTTGACCATGAAGTCATAGGTATCGGACACCACCTTCTCCGGATAGCCGGTGTGCTTGACCATGACCGGCAGCACCTTGGCCTTGTCGCTGTAGATGAGGCGGGTCGCCTCGATGGTGGCGGTGACGAAAGCCTGCAGCGCCGCCGCCTTGTCCTTGACCGATTTCTCGCTGGCGACCGCGACGGTGTAGACCGTCTTCGGCTGGATCTCCCACATGCGGGCGATGGCGTGCAGCGTCGGCACCTTGCTCTTCGCCAGCATCTCCTGATCGACGTGCAGGATCGCGGTGTCGACCTGGTTGGCGACCAGCGCCGGCACGTCCTCGGTCGCGATCGAGACGAAACTGACCTCCTTCGGATCGATCTTGGCGGCGCGCAGCACCGATTTCGAGATGATGTCGGCGAAGCCGCCCGGATCGTTGATGCCGATGCGCTTACCCTTCAGGTCCGCCATCGTCTTCACGTTGTCGCGCACCACCATCGAGGCTTCGAACTTGTAGAGGTTGGCCGACAGCACCTTGGTCGAGGCGCCTTTCGAGCGGCCGACCGCCGACACCGTGCCGGGCGCGAGGCCGACGTCGATGTTGCCGGCGAGCACGCCGCGGAACACCGGCACGCCGCCGGGCAGCGCGACGATCTTCACGGTGATGCCGTGCTTCTTATAGAGGCCGAGATCGTTGGCGACGATCACCGGCATGTGCACCACGTTCGGCGGGCTGGTCGGCATGCCGATGGTGATCTCCTGCTGCGCCGAGGCGGAGCCGGGCGCGGCAACGAAGCCGGCGAATGCAACGAGAGGCGCAAAAACTGCTGCGCGAAAAACCGTCATGAAATCCTCCCTGTTCGGGTCGTTGGTTTGGCGGCCGGAGCAATCGCACCGTGCGGTCCAACCCGACCGTTTGTTCCTCACCGTGGCCGCCGGTCTTGTGGCGGGCATGCAAAGCGCCACCGTATGCCGGCTGGATGCATCGATCATGGCAGATAATGTCATGCCTTTCGAGTGGGCGGCTTGGGCGTACGGCGCAAAATTTCGGGTTTCGTGTTTGGAATAACCATGTGCGTTCGCATGGGCGAGCGTGGCGGCGGTATCGGCGGCAGGCTAATGTTCGCGCGCAGATTCCGGGGAGCTTGGGGGGATATCATGCTCAGGGTATTGGCGCTGGCCGGTGCGATTGGCGCCGGCGCGATTTTCGCCATTCTGAATTCGGCCGCGCTCGCGCAAAACACGACACAAGACAAGACGCTGGTCGATCGCGGCAACTATCTGGTCAACTCGCTGCTGACCTGCGGCAACTGTCATTCGCCGAAAGGCCCGCCCGCCGCGGTCGCCGGCAAGGATTTCTCCGGCGGACTGTCCTGGGACGAGCCGCCGTTCAAGGTGACCGCGCCGAACATCACGCAGGACAAGGAGACCGGCATCGGCTCGTGGACCGACGCGCAGATCAAGACCGCGCTGCGCAAGGGACTGAAACCGAACGGCACGCCGGTCGCGATGGTGATGCCGAGCGGCTTCTACGAGATCATGACCGACCGCGACCTCGACTCCGTCGTCGCCTATCTGCGCACGCTGAAGCCGGTCAAAAATCAGGTGCCGGACCCGGTCTACAAGATGCCGCAGGGCCACCCGGTCCCGCCGGGCGCGGACAAGCCGTTCAAGGAGGCCGACCTCACCGACACGGTGAAGAAGGGCTTCTATCTCGCCACCATCGCCCATTGCATGGAGTGCCACACGCCGTTCGGCCAGCGCGGCCGCGACTTCCAGAACAGGCTCGGCGCCGGCGGCGCGGAGTTCCCGGGGCCCTGGGGCAAGTCGGTGTCGCGCAACATCACGTCGAGCAAGGAGAAGGGGCTCGGCAACTGGACCGATGCCGAGATCAAGCGGGCGATCACGCAGGGCATCAGCAAGGACGGCAGCAAGCTGAAGCCGCCGATGGGCTTCCCGCTTTACGCCAAAATGACGCCGGAGGACCTCGACGCCGTGGTCGCCTTTCTGCGCACGGTGCCGGCCAAGGAGTAGAGCGTCGGGACGCCGGCCGGGCTTCAATTCGCCCGAAAGGAGGCCTATATCTCGCGGGATCAACCCCGCGAGAATCGGACCTCTTGATGCGACTTGACCGGATCGTCACTGGGATCGCCGTCGCTGTCGTCATGACCGCCGCCGGAGCGGCGCCCGCCACGGCGCAGCACCGTCGCGTTCCGGCGCCCGGCGAATTGCAGATGTCCTACGCGCCGATCGTGCAGCGCGTCGCGCCGGCGGTGGTGAACGTCTATGCCGCCAAGATCGTGCAGGCCCGCAATCCGCTGTTCGACGATCCGATCTTCCGCCGCTTCTTCGGCGGCGGCCCGGATACCCCGCGCAACCAGATCCAGCGCTCGCTCGGCTCCGGCGTGATCGTCGAGGGCTCCGGCTTGATCGTCACCAACAATCACGTCATCGAGGGCGCCGACGAGATCAAGGTCTCGCTCGCCGACAAGCGCGAGTTCGACGCCGCGGTGGTGCTGAAGGATGCCCGCACCGATCTCGCGGTGCTGCGCATCGCCGGCGCGCACGAGAAGTTTCCGTTCCTCGACTTCGCGGATTCCGACGCGCTGCAGGTCGGCGACGTCGTGTTGGCGATCGGCAATCCGTTCGGCGTCGGGCAGACGGTGACGCATGGCATCGTTTCGGCGGTCGCGCGCACCCAGGTCGGCATCAGCGACTACCAGTTCTTCATCCAGACCGACGCGGCGATCAATCCCGGCAATTCCGGCGGCGCGCTGGTCGGCCTCGACGGCAAGCTGGCCGGCATCAACACCGCGATCTTCTCGCGGTCCGGCGGCTCGCAGGGCATCGGTTTCGCCATCCCCGCCAACATGGTGCGGGTGGTGGTGGCGTCCGCGGAATCCGGCGGCAAGGCTGTGCGGCGGCCGTGGCTCGGCGCCAAACTGCAACGCATGACCGGCGAGATCGCCGAAAGCATGGGCCTCAAGCGGCCGACCGGCGCGCTGATCGCCAGCGTGGTGCCGAAGGGACCGGCGGACCTCGCGGGTCTCAAGGCCGGCGACGTCATCGTGTCGATCGACGGGCAGGCGGTCGATGATCCCAACGCCTTCGACTACCGTTTCGCGACCAAGCCGCTCGGCGGCAACGCGTCGCTCGCGGTGCTGCGGTCCGGTAAGGAGATCACCGCCCGGGTCGCGTTGCGCATCGCGCCGGACTTTCCGCGCGACGAGCTTGTGATCCGCGCCCGTTCGCCGTTCCTCGGCGCCAAGGTCGCCAACCTGTCGCCGGCGCTGGCCGACGAGTTGCAGCTCGGCGGCACGACCGAAGGCGTCGCCATTCTCGACGTCGACAACGGCTCGATCGCGCGCAGCGTCGGCTTCCAGCGCGGCGACGTGATCCTCGAGGTCAACGGCGAGAAGATCGCCAGGACGCGCGATCTCGCCAAGGTGGCGGGCTCCGGCGCGCGGGTCTGGCGCATCAGCGTGCAGCGAGGCGGCCAGACCATCAATCTGGTGCTCGGGGGATGAGCCCGAAAGCCGGCTCACGGGCGCGACCTGGCGGCCCGTCGCTGTTCGCCGCCGCCGGGCTCGACCGCGACACGCCGCGTCCGCTCGCCGACAAGCTGCGGCCGACGCAACTATCCGACGTGGTGGGGCAGGACCATCTGCTCGGTCCCGACGGCGCGCTGACGCGCATGCTGGAAACGCGCTCGCTCGGCTCGCTCATCTTCTGGGGTCCGCCCGGTACCGGCAAGACCACCGTCGCGCGGCTGCTGGCGCAGGCGACCGATCTCGAATTCGCGCAGATTTCCGCGATCTTCACCGGCGTCGCCGACCTCAAGAAAGTCTTCGAGGAAGCCCGCGCCCGCCGCGAGATGGGCAAGGGCACGCTGCTGTTCGTCGACGAGATCCATCGTTTCAACCGCGCGCAGCAGGACTCGTTCCTGCCGGTGATGGAGGACGGCACGATCATTCTCGTCGGCGCGACCACCGAGAATCCGTCGTTCGAGCTGAACGCGCCGCTGCTGTCGCGCGCTCGTGTGCTGGTGTTCAAATCGCTCGATACAACGGCGGTCGAGAAGCTGCTGGCGCGCGCCGAGGCGCTTGAGGGCAAGGCGCTGCCGCTCGATAACGAGGCACGGGCGGCGCTGGCGCGCATGGCGGACGGCGATGGCCGCGCCTCGCTGACGCTCGCCGAGGAAATCTGGCGCGCCGCCCGTAAGGGCGAGGTGTTCAGCGCGGCGCAGTTGCAGGAGATCGTGCAGCGCCGCGCGCCGATCTACGACAAGTCGCAGGACGGCCATTACAACCTCATCAGCGCGCTGCACAAGTCGGTGCGCGGCTCCGACCCCGACGCCGCGCTGTATTATCTCGCCCGCATGCTCGATGCCGGCGAGCCGCCGCTTTACATCGCGCGTCGCGTGGTGCGGATGGCGATCGAGGATATCGGGCTCGCCGATCCGCAGGCGCTGGTGATCGCCAATGCGGCCAAGGACGCCTTCGATTTTCTGGGCTCGCCCGAAGGCGAGCTCGCCATCGCGGAAGCGGTGCTCTATTGCGCCACCGCGCCGAAATCGAACGCGGCGTATAAAGCCTATGGCGCGGCGATGCGCACCGCCAAGGAGGCGGGCTCGCTGGTGCCGCCCAAGCACATCCTCAATGCGCCCACCAATCTGATGAAGGACGAAGGCTATGGCCGCGGCTATGCCTACGACCACGATCAGGAGGAGGGCTTTTCCGGGCAGAACTATTTCCCCGACGCGCTGCCGCGCCGGCAGTTCTACGATCCGCCGGAGCGCGGCTTCGAGCGCGAGATCAAGAAACGTCTCGACTATTGGGCGAAGCTGCGCCAACAGCGGAGCGAGGACGACGGGGGCGGGGACGACACATGAGGCAAGGCAAAGGCGGAGGACGGGGCGCCGGTCGCGGCGGTCCGCGCCAGCCCGGCGGCGGCCGGGGTGAGGCGGGTTCGCGGCAGCGCGGCGGGCCCGGGTTCCGCGGCAAGGGTTCGGGCAAAGGTTCCGGCAAGGGCGGAAGCAGGAGCGGCGGCAAAGGTCCGAGCAAAGGCCCGTTCAAGGGCCGCGGCCGGGGGCGTTCGGAAGAGCGCCGCGAGGATCGTTTCGAGGACCGCCGCGAGGCGCGTGGCGAAGGCCGGCCCGGGCGGCCGCATAAGGGACCGCGCAAGAGCATCTCCAAGCATCGTAATCGGGGCGAGCATGGCGATTTTCCCTCCCCCCGCGAAGCGGCGGGGAGGGTCGGCGAGCGAGCGCAGCGAGCGGAGCCGGGATGGGGGGAACAGCGTCGGAAGTCGAAACCGGATTTCACCCCCGCCCCTGACCCCTCCCCGCAAGGGGGAGGGGAAAACAGCGCGCCCGCCGCCACCGGCGTGCAGACGGTCTACGTCTCCGCCGACGAGCACAATATGCGGCTCGATCGTTTCTTCGAGGCGCGGTTTCCCGGCCTGTCGTTCAGTCACATCCAGCGCATCATCCGCAAGGGCGAGGTGCGGCTGAACGGCAAGCGCGCCGAGCCGAAGGCGCGGATCGAGAAAGGCCACGCGATCCGCATCCCGCCCCTGAAGCTCGAGCGGCCCGCGCCGCGCGAGGACGCGCCGGCCGCGCAGAAGGACCGCGCGTTTCTCCGCTCGATCACGCTCTATGAAGACGACGACGTGATGGTGCTGAACAAGCCGATGGGCCTTGCCGTGCAGGGCGGCTCCGGCACCACGCGCCATGTCGACGGCATGCTGGAGGCGCTGAAAAGCTCGGCCCGCGACGCGCAGCGCCCGCGGCTCGTGCACCGGCTCGACAAGGACACCGCCGGCTGTCTCTTGATCGCCAAGACGCGCTTTGCGGCGGCCGCGCTCGGCTCGTCGTTCCGCCACCGCTCGACCCGCAAGCTGTACTGGGCGCTGGTCGCCGGCGTCCCGAAGCCCAAGCAGGGCCGCATCTCGACCTTCCTCGCCAAGGAACAGGAGGTCGAGGATAGCTACATGCGCATCGCCAGGCATGGCGAGGAGGACGCGAGCCACGCCGTCACCTATTACGCGGTGGTCGAGACCGCCGCGCAGAAGCTCGCCTGGGTGTCGCTGAAGCCGGTGACCGGCCGCACCCACCAGTTGCGCGTCCACATGGCGCATATCGGCAACCCGATCGTCGGCGATCCAAAATATTTCAACATCGAGAACTGGGAACTGCCCGGCGGCATCCAGAACCGGCTGCACCTGCTGGCGCGCCGGATCGTGGTGCCGCATCCGCGCGATCCCGACAAAGTGATCGACGTCTCCGCGCCGCTGCCGGACCACATGCAGCAGTCGTGGAACCTGCTCGGCTTCGACACCACGCGCTACGACCCGATCGAGGATGCGCCGGAGGAGTAGACGCATCCGTCGACTCCAGGCCGCTCACCACCGCGAAAGCGGGGGTCCATGGAAGAGATCGAAACCTCCCGATGTCGCTTGGATTCCCGCTTTCACGGGAATGAACGGAGTGGGTATCATCTCGGCAAGTCACGGCGCTGCCTCAGTTTATCGGCAGATTTCAAAGATGGTTTTGCGCCTCGCCATTCTGCTCGCCGGCCTCGTGTTCGGGGCGGGGGCGGCGTGCGCCGCGAGCGACGATACGCTCACCAACATCATGGTGCCGGAGAAGGGCGCCCGCGCGAAGCAGCCCGAACCAGGTTACGAACCCTGGCTGGCGCCGAAATACCAGACGCCGCGCTCGCAGCGCCAGCCGGTGATCGTGGTGCCGGAAAACCCGCACCCGCGCGCGCCGGCCACCGTGCCGCCGCCGATTATCTCGCCGCGCACCGGCCGCGCGCTGCCGAACCTGCCGGGCGCGTCGTCCTCGGAAGGCTTCCAGGACCGCGCCGCGCGCTGCGCCCATCAGGCCGGCGCTTACGGAAACGACATCAACAGCCCGGCCGGCTATATCGGCGCCTGCATTAATCAGTAACTCTGGAACGTCACCCTGAGGCGAGCGTAGCGAGCCTCGAAGGGTGACATGCGTGCCGCCATCCTCCGAGGCGCGGCTTCGCCGCGCACCTCAAATCTCCTCCATCACCTGCGCATAGGCGATCACCGCGAACAGCACGGTGCCGCCGATCATGTTGCCGATCAGCACCGGCAGCAAATATCCGAATACGAGTTGCGGCACACCGAGTTCGCCGCTCACGGTGAGCAGGAAGGCTTCCATGCTGCCGGCGATGATGTGGGAGAATTCGCCGACCGCGATCAGCCACGTCATCAGCGTGATGACGAAGAACTCATTGCCCTTCGCGCCGGGCAGCATCCACACCATGGCGGCGATGAGAAAGCCGGCCGAGACGCCGCGGAACATCAGGTCGAACCAGCCATGATCGACGGCGTGCCGGCTCACCTCGCGCATCGCCTCCAGCGTTTCCGGCGGCATCACCGGCGCGGTGACGCAGAAGATCGCGGCAAGCAGGGTGCCGGTGAGATTGGCGGCGAACACAATGCCCCATAGCCGTCCCATGTGCATCAGGCTGTTCACGCTCGGCGCGGCCGTCACCGGGATGACGGCGGTGATCGTGCTTTCGGTGAAGAGCTGCTGTCGCGACAGCACAACCATCAGAAAGCCGATCGAATAGCCGAAGCTCGCGACCGGAAGCCGCCACGGCGCGTCCGGGAGATGCATGACAAGAACGGCCTGGGCGAGAAGGGAGAAACTGATCGAAAGTCCTGCCGCGATACCCGACCACCACAGCGACCAGGCCGGCCGCTCCATTTCCGCGACCCCGGCGCGACGCACCACCTCGTAAGTGACGATGGTGCGCGGTGTGGCATTGTCTTCGACTTCGCGGATTTCCTCCTCGGTGAATCCCCTTTCGGGATCGTTCGCGGAAGGCTCTTTCTGCTTGCTTTTGCGCCTGGTCGTCTTGGCCATCGGTGTCCCCCGTCGCGGACCTGTCGATAATCCCTGCCCATACGAAAAGTTGCAGCCCTCTTTCGGTCTCTTGACAGGCAACCAAAAGGTTGCATATTGTGACCATGGATGCGGTGTTCCGGGCCCTGGCCGACGCGAGCCGGCGCGAGCTTCTCGACCGCCTGCGGGCGGAGAACGGGCAGACGCTGGGCGAGCTCTGCGCCCGCCTCGCCGAGGCGAGCGCGCCGATGACGCGACAGGCGGTGAGCAAGCATCTCGCCATCCTGGAGGCGGCCAACCTCGTCGTCACCGCGAGGCGGGGCCGGGAAAAGCTGCACTACCTCAATCCGGTCCCGATCCACGAGATCGCGGACCGCTGGATCGGCAAGTTCGAGCGCACGCGCCTCGACGCACTGAGCGAGTTGAAGAAGGCGCTGGAGCAACAGTCGGGAGTCGACGATGAGTAAGCCGCAATTCGTCTACGTCACCTATATCCGTACCACGCCCGAGAAGCTGTGGACCGCGCTGACCGATCCCGCCAGCACGGCGAAATACTGGTTCGGCATGACAGTCGAATCCGATTTCAGGGCCGGTTCGCCCTGGCGCCTCAGGTTCGAGGACGGCCGGCTCGCCGACACTGGCGAAATCCTCGAAGCCGATCCGCCGCGCCGCCTCGTCATCGGGCGGTGGCAGAACCATTTCAAGCCGGAATTCAAGGACGCGGGCCAGACGCGCTGCACCATGGAGATCGAGCTTGCCGACTACTATCCGGACTTCGGCGGCAAGGCGGTGAAGCTCACGATCACGCACGAGGCGGAAGCGGACAAGGGCGCGCCGCTGATTGCGGCGGTGTCTGGCGGCTGGCCAAAGATCGTGTCGAACCTCAAGTCGCTGCTGGAGACCGGCAGCCTCGCGTTCGAAAGGAGTGAGCCGTGATCGACGTGAGCCGGTTCAAGCCGAAGACCGTCTACGTCACTTACGTCGCCGCGACGCCGGAGAAGGTCTGGCAGGCGCTGACCGATCCCGCCTTCACCAGGCAGTATTTCGGCGGTTTCGCGGTCGACGTCGAGCCGCGTAACGGCGGCGCGTTCCGGCTGCTGTACCCGGACGGTCGCGTCCATATCGCGGGCGAGGTGCTGGACTGGTCGCCGCCAAAGCGCTTCTCATGCACCTGGCTGGTCGAGGGCATGAAGGCGTTCGCCGAATTGCCGGTCTGCGTCGTCACCTACGACATCGAGCCGGCCGGCGAGGCGGTGCGTCTCACCATGACCGAGTCGCATTCCTGGGACGTGCCGGACGCCATTCTGGCCGGCGGCCGCTCCGGCTGGCCGGCGATCTTGTCGGGTCTCAAGAGCCTG
>Ga0180218_1001880_pt1 | contig 11854 bp, 11 predicted proteins | sample eDN3rd37CKraftBY_FD_151334 | JGI IMG/M metagenome (GOLD analysis project Ga0180218, IMG submission 151334) | Enriched backyard soil microbial communities from Emeryville, California, USA - eDNA 3rd pass 37_C Kraft BY (version 2) (version 2) | ecosystem: Environmental > Terrestrial > Soil >... | reverse complement strand
CAATGGGCGCGTCGCCCTTGTTCGTGCGGATGGCCGATGTCGGCCCCTTCGCCAGCGCCTTCTGGCGGACGGCGCTCGCCCTGCCTTTCCTCGCGATCTGGGCGCTGACGGAGAAAGCCGCCGCGCCGCGAGCTGTCACCTCACACCGCGCGGTCTGGCTGTCCGGCGTACTGTTCGCGGGCGACCTGTTCTTCTGGCATCTGGCGATCCTTGCGACCACCGTCGCGAACGCCACCTTCCTCGCAACCACCGCGCCGCTATTTGTGGTGGCCGGAGCATGGTTCCTGCTCGGCGAGCGGATCCAGCAACGTGGGATCGCAGGTCTGGCGCTGTGCCTGATCGGCGGCGCAGCGCTGGTCGGACACAGCTATGGATTTGCGCCCGAACGGCTGACCGGCGACTTCTACGGGATCGTCACCGCGGTTTTCTTTGCCGGCTACATGCTGGCGTTGCGTGCGGCCCGCCGCGAGGTGCCGACAGGCACGCTGTCATTCATCTCGGCCGCCATCACCACCGTCATCCTGTTCGTCGTGGCATATGCCTACGAACCACGCTTGCTGCCGCAATCGGCCCACGGATGGACGGTACTTGTTGCACTCGCGCTGATCTCCCAGGTCGCGGGCCAGGGCTTGCTCGCCTTCGCGCTCGGTACGTTGCCCGCGCCATTCTCGTCGCTGGTGATTTTCCTCGAAGCTGTCGCAGCCGCCCTGTTCGCCTGGATCATCCTTCACGAAGCGCTCGCACCCATGCAGTGGCTCGGCGGCATCCTGATCCTCGCAGGCATATGGATCGCGCGGCCACGCAACACCGCAGCAGGTAGCCTGCCATGACATCGCATCGTGAATTTCTGGAGCGGCTGTTCCAGACCGCGATCGCGGCGGCGCATCCGCGGCGCTGCCTGCCGCCGCTATTGCCTGAGGCGCCGGCAAACGGACGATTGATCCTGCTGGCTGCGGGCAAGGCCGCTGGCTCGATGGCCGAAGTCGCGGAGGCACATTACCTCGATCGCGGATTTTCGAGCGATCGGCTGACCGGCATTGCCGTTGCGCGACACGGCTATGGAAGGCCGCTGCGCGTTGTCGAAATGTTCGAAGCTGGTCATCCGGTGCCGGATCAGGCCGGCCTCGACGCCGCAGCACGCACGCTGACACTCGCCGACAGCGCGACGAAAGACGATCTCGTCCTCGTTCTGATGTCGGGCGGCGCCTCTGCGAACTGGATCGCGCCTGCGGCAGGTCTTTCGCTTGAATCGAAGCAAGCGGTCACACGCGCGCTGCTTCGCTCCGGCGCGTCGATCGGCGAGATCAACACCGTGCGCAAGCATCTATCGCGCATCAAGGGCGGCCGTCTCGCCCGTCACGCCTATCCCGCGAAGCTTGTCACCGTCGGCATCTCGGATGTTCCAGGCGACGATCCTGCGGTCATCGGATCCGGACCGACCGTCCCCGACCCCAGTACGCTCGCTGACGCACGCGCCATTGTCGCGCGCTATCGCCTCGATTTGCCCGATGCCGTGGTGGCCGCGCTGAACGATCCCGCGAACGAGTCACCGAAGCCGGACGACATCGCGTTCCGGCACACGCAGTATCACATGGCCGCGCGGCCGCTCGACGCGTTCAAAGCTGCGGAAGCCGCCGTCCGGGCCTCGGGGCGGGACTGCATCTTTCTCGGCGACCGGATTGAAGGCGAAGCGCGCGACGTCGCGGCGGAGCAAGCCAGGCTCGCGCGCGAACTCAAAGCTGCGAACAAGCGTGCGGTCATTCTGTCGGGCGGCGAACTGACCGTGACCATTCGTGGCAATGGCCGCGGCGGCCCCAACCAGGAATTCGCTCTGGCGCTCGCGACGGAACTCGACGGGATTTCGGGTATCGCCGCGCTCGCAGGAGATACGGACGGCACGGACGGCGGGGCGGGTTCGGCCGACGATCCGGCCGGAGCCTATGTCGACGGGCAGACGGCGACGCGCGCCCGCGCGGCGGGCTTTGACCCGGCTGGTTGCCTCGCGGACAACAATTCGACAGCTTTCTTTGCTGGTATCGGAGACCTTATTTCGCCGGGCCCAACCTTTACCAACGTGAATGATTTCCGTGCGATCATGGTGGACGAACGTTGACACGGCGCAAAAAATCACGGCAGAACAGTTACTTAGCTCGTTTACGGCGCCTGATGGATTGATCTGACGACCGTGATCCGATTACCCCTTCCATTTCCGATCCGTCTGCTCGGCTCTGCCGGCATGTGCAAGCTTGCGCTCGCCGCGACGCTTGTCGGCTTCATGGGCGAGCCGGCCTCGGCCGATTTCCGCCTCTGCAACAACACCAGCGGCAAGGTTGGCATTGCGCTCGGCTACAAGGACAATGAGGGCTGGGTCACGGAAGGCTGGTGGAATCTCGGCCCGCGATCCTGCGAGACGCTGCTGCGCGGCAATCTCGTCGCACGATATTATTATGTTTATGCCATCGACTATGATCGCGGCGGCGAGTGGTCGGGCAAGGCATTCATGTGTTCGCGCGAGAAGGAATTCACGATCCGCGGGACCGAAGACTGCCTTGCGCGCGGCTTTGATCGAACCGGCTTTTTCGAAGTGGATACCGGCGAGCAGCGGTCCTGGACCGTGCAATTGACCGAGACATCCGACCAGTCGCCTTTCACTCCAGGCGCACCATCCTTCACATTGCCGCAGACTGGCACGCGCTCGCCGCTCACCATTCCGCCGCCCGCAACGGGAACTCCTCGACGATGAGACGACAGCGCCGGACCAAGATCGTCGCCACGCTTGGCCCTGCGTCATCGGACCGAGTCATGATCCGCCGGCTGTTCGAGGCCGGCGCCGACGTCTTCCGCATCAACATGAGCCACACCTCGCACGAGCGCATGCGCGAACTCGTTGCGATGATCCGCTCGGTCGAGAAGGAATCCGGTCGCCCGATCGGCATTCTCGTCGATCTGCAGGGACCGAAATTGCGGCTCGGCACCTTCGACGGCGGTTCGGTTGTTGTGAAAAAGGGCGACAGCTTCGTTCTCGATTCCGATGTCGCACCCGGTGACGCCGCACGCGTGTACCTGCCGCATCCGGAAATTCTCCAGGCCGCACAACCGGGTCAGACCCTTCTGCTCGACGATGGCAAGGTGCGGCTGCGCTGTACCGCCTCCGAGCCCGGACGGTTGAGCACGCAGGTCGAAGTCGGCGGCAAGCTGTCCGACCGCAAGGGCGTGAGCCTTCCCGAGACCACACTCCCTTTCTCCGCGCTCGCACCGAAGGATCGCTCCGACCTTGAGGCCGCGCTCGATGCCGGCATCGACTGGCTTGCGCTGTCCTTCATCCAGAGGCCGGAGGACATCGCAGAAGCCAAGAAGATCACGCGAGGCCGCGCGATGGTGATGGCCAAGATCGAGAAGCCGCAAGCGGTGACGCGGCTCGACGAGATCATGGAAGCGTCCGACGCGCTGATGGTTGCGCGTGGCGATCTCGGCGTCGAACTCCCGCTTGAAAAAGTCCCGGGCATCCAGAAGCAGATCACGCGCGCAGCACGCCGCGCCGGCAAGCCGGTCATCGTTGCCACCCAGATGCTGGAATCGATGATCACCAGCCCAGTGCCGACGCGCGCCGAAGTGTCTGACGTTTCGGTCGCGGTGTTCGAAGGCGCGGACGCAATCATGCTGTCGGCGGAATCGGCTGCCGGCCAATATCCGGTTGAAGCCGTTGCGACCATGAACCGGATCGCCGAAGAGGTCGAACGCGATCCGACCTATCGCGCTGTCATCCAGGGGCAGCGCGCAGAGCCGGAGCCGACCGGCGCCGACGCCATTGCCGCGGCGGCGCGCCAGATCGCCGAGACGCTCGATCTGTCCGCCATCATCTGCTGGACTTTCTCCGGTTCGACAGCGTTCCGCGTTGCACGCGAGCGGCCGCAGCCGCACGTGGTCGCGATCTCGCCGAATGTTGCCACCGGGCGCAGGCTCTCACTCGTCTGGGGCGTGCATTGCGTGGTCGCGGAAGACGCGCATGACCAGGACGACATGGTGGAGCGCGCCTGCCGGATCGCGTTCGCCGACGGTTTCGCAAAAGCCGGACGCCGCGTCATCATTGTTGCGGGCGTGCCGCTGGGCACGCCGGGCGCGACCAACATGTTGCGGATCGCGTTCGTCGGTTCGGATGCGGTCGAGCCGTAACAGCTCCGCTCGGCGTCAGATGTCGCGGCCTTCGACCTTCTCGGTCAGCGACTTGATCAGATCGGGAATGCGCGGCAAGTGCGGGTTCACTTCAACTGCCTTGCGGAAGATCTCGAGCGCGCGCTTGTCGTCGCCGAGTTCCTGCAAGATCATGCCAAGCCCGGCCAGGGCGCCGAAGTGGCGCGGCTCACGCGCCAGGGTCTGGCGAATATCCTCGATCGATTGGGTGTAATCCTTGCGCATGTAGTGCAGCGTGGCGCGCCGGTTCCAGGCTTCGATGTAATCGGGCCTCAGCACCACGATGGAATCGAGCAACTGGATCGCCAGATCGAGGTTCTTGACCTCGACCGCCTTGCGAACGCGATCCATCAGAAGCGATGCGGTGTCGCTCGGCGTGACCATCCACAACGCCCAGATCCGGCCCTCGACCGCCTTGGCAGCTTCCGGGCTGGGGGCGGCCTTGAGGGCGCCAAACAGGAACTCGATGTCCTGCCCGCGCGGGACCTTGGGGAGCTTCTCAGGCGGTTGGGCGAAATTCTGCTCTTCGCCCGCCCTCTGCCCCTGTGCCAAGGCCGGCGACACGAGCCCGACGGCACCGATCACTGCGAGAAGGGCAATCCGGAATCGGAGTTTTCGCATACGCACAAGCATATGCCGGCCAGCCCGCCGGGCAAGCCCGCATATACGTCAAGCCTGCGTGAAATCGCGTCAGACCGACGGCCTCAGCCGCGGCGTCAATCAGCCCTGGCGGGCTTTGAAGCGCTTCTGGGTCTTGTTGATGATGTAGACGCGGCCCTTGCGGCGCACGAGACGATTGTCGCGATGGCGGGCGCGCAGGGAGCGGAGCGAATTGCGGACTTTCATGGCCGTTCTCGAAACTCGGCGGCCATGGGGCCGCATTAAAAATGGCCGCGCAATCGCGGCCCGGATTGGCGCGGAAACTAGGCAGGCGGCGCCCGGAAGTCAACGGACGAGGCGGGGGATTTGGTGTTTAGATACCTCATTATGAGCAGAAAAAGGGCCGCATACGAAGTATGCGGCCCTTCTCGAATTCAGTGATTTGGGAAACGTAGGGACCTTGGCCCTTACTTCGGACACCAAGGCTGCCAGCAGGCGACCAGCGACGGATACCACTTACCGTCCGCCCAGCAGCGCTGCATGGTGCAACCGGCTGGCCCGCAGGCCGCAGTCTTCAGGGCCCCTGGCGTACAGGCCGCAGCCGCCTTCTTGCCCTTCGCCATGGATTCGCCGGCCGATCCGGCAATGGCGAGCGTGGCGACAGCGGCGACCAACGTAAATTTCGACACCATCTTCATCATGGACATCTCCCCAGGCAAATGCAGAAAAGTCAGCCCCATCCCCGCTTTCGCGAAGACACGGCGCGCCGCTAAGCGATCTGCGAACCGCACGCAGCCAATTCGCTTGTGTGTGAAATGCTATGAACCGCGACTGAATGTGTACGGGCGCTTCGGCCGGTACCACTGCCCATCCGTCCGATCCTCGGCAAACGTAAGGGACCGGCTCCGGATGGTGGGCGCGACAGGGATCGAACCTGTGACCCCTACCATGTCAAGGTAGTGCTCTTCCGCTGAGCTACGCGCCCGTCTCGGGTCGAGGCGCCCCTATAGTCGCTCACATGGCGCGAAGCAAGCAGATGCTCGGTATTTCCGTGCGACTCCGGCGGCTTTAGACCCCGCCCCGTTCCAAACCCGCCACAAAGGGAATAAGGAACGCGCATAAGGTGTAACCATTGGAGCCCGGGCGACGGCCGGGACACAACAACAATGCCCAGAGGAGCCTACTGATGATTTCGCGTTTGGTATCGCTTCGTCCGACCGTCCTTGCGCTGACCCTGGCCGCCGGCCTTGCCGCCACGACCACCGTCTATGCACAGCAGGAGCCGCGCCTCGACGTGATCTACGTCCCGACCCCGCAGGAGGTCGTGGACCGCATGCTTGAGCTCGCCAAGGTCGGCCCCGGCGACTACATGATCGACTTCGGTTGCGGCGACGGCCGCATGGTGGTGACGGCAGCCAAACGCGGCGCCCGCGGATACGGCGTCGACATCAATCCGCAGCGCATCAAGGAAGCCAACGAGAACGCCGCGAAAGCCGGCGTTACCGACAAGGTCGAATTCAAGATCGCCAACCTGTTCGAGCAGGACCTGTCGAAGGCCGACGTGATGGCGATGTATCTCCTCACCGACATCAATCTGCGCCTGCGTCCCAAGATCCTCGACACCATGAGGCCGGGCACCCGCATCGTGTCGCATGCCTTCGACATGGGCGACTGGAAGCCGGAGGTGCATGAGAACGTCAACGGCCGGAACGTGTATTTCTGGATCGTGCCCGCAAAGGTCGGCGGCAAGTGGCAGGTCGACGGCGGTCAGAAGATGACGCTCGATATCGATCAGAAGTACCAGTTCATCACCGGCAAGGCGGATATCGGCGGCAAGTCGGTCGAGATCACCGATGGCAAGCTGACCGGCGCCAACATCACCTTCAAGGTCGACGGCAAGACCTATACCGGCAAAGTCTCCGGCGACTCGATTGCCGGCGACGGCTGGAAGGCCACCAAGGCCTGATCGCTTTGAGGGCTTTTCCAGCCTTCGTTAACCGGTCACAATAGGAAGACGGATCTTCGCGGTCCGTCTTCCTCTCACATTGCGCGGCGCGCAGGATTTTCTGAATGACAACCCAAAGCTCGGGCGCCCCGCGCGCAAGTCTCTCCGTCGTAGACGGCGCACTGATGATGGTCGGTGTCATCATCGGCATAGGCATCTTCAAGACGCCGCAGATCGTGGCGTTCAACGTACCGAGCGACGCGTGGTTCATCGCAGCCTGGGCGCTGGGCGGCGCCGGCACGCTGATTGGTGCGCTGGTTTATGCCGAGCTGGCCGCGGCCTACCCGTCCACGGGCGGCGAATATCACTTTCTCACCCGCGCCTATGGCCAGGGTGTTGGCTTCCTGTTCGCATGGGCGCGCACCACCGTAATCCAGACCGGCGCGATTGCCGCGATCTGCTTCGTCTTCGGTGACTATGCCCAGCAGATCTATTCGCTCGGCAAATACGGTTCGGCCATCTATGGCGCGGCCGGCCTGTTCATTTTTACGCTGGTCAATCTCGCGGGCACGTACGAAAGCAAGACCGCGCAGAACATCCTGACCGTGCTGGAGGCGAGCGCGCTCGCAGCAATCGCGCTGGTCGGCTTCATGTATGGCGGCGGTGCGGCGCCTGCCGCTGCTGCGGGCGGCGAACTCAGCGTCGGCGCGTTCGGACTGGCGATGGTGCTCATCCTTCTCACCTATGGCGGCTGGAACGAAGCGGCCTACATCTCCGCCGATCTGAAAAACGTGAAGCGCGACATGATCCGCATCCTGCTGATCGGGACCGCGGTCGTGACGGTGCTCTATGTCGCAATCAACATGGCCTATCTCGCCGTGCTAGGCCTTGAAGGCATCCGCAAGAGCGATGCGGTCGCGGCTTCGGTCATGCGCGCGGCATTTGGCGCAAGCGGCGCGATCGTCCTTAGTGTGATCGTGATCTGCGCCGCGGCTTCGACCATCAACGCCAGCATCTTCACCGGGGCGCGTCTTTATCACGCGCTCGGCCAGGATCTCGCACTCGAGCGGCTGCGCATCTGGAATGCCGAAAGCAACAACCCTCGCAACGCCATCATCGTGCAGAGCGTGATTGCCTTCGTCCTGATCATCTTCGGGGCGATGTCGCAGGACGGCTTCCTCGGGATGGTGCTCTACACCTCGCCGGTCTTCTGGTTCTTCATTCTGCTCACCGGCCTCGGCCTGATCGTCCTGCGCAAGACTGACCCGGACCGGGAACGCCCGTTCCGGGTTCCGCTCTATCCGATCACGCCGATCCTGTTCTGCCTGATGTGCGGCTACCTGCTCTATTCAAGCCTCGTGTATGCTGCGAGCAAGGATTCCAACGTCTTCGGTTGGATCGGCATCGGCGTCCTCCTGCTTGGTGTTCCGCTGATGTTCGTCGTGAAGAAGCGCGCCGCAACGGCGTAGGTTCTTCTGCCCTCTTCCCGTTTCATCGGGAGAGGGGCAAGGGAGAGCGATGCCCGAGACCTGCGACACCCTCATCATCGGCGCCGGGCATAACGGGCTCGTTTGCGCGGCCTATCTCGGTATGGCCGGCCTGAAGGTAAAGGTGGTCGAGCGCCGTCCGGTCGTGGGCGGCGCGGCCGTGACCGAGGAATTTCATCCCGGCTTCCGCAATTCGGTCGCGGCCTACACGGTCAGCCTGCTCAATCCGAAGGTGATCCGGGACCTCGATCTCGCGGCGCATGGCCTGAAAGTCGTCGAACGGCGCGCTCTCAATTTCCTGCCGACCGAAGACGGCCGCTACCTGCTCACCGGCGAAGGCCGCACCAAGGCCGAGATCGCAAAGTTCAGTGCGAAGGATGCCGAGAACTACGACGCGTACGGCGCCGAACTCGAGGCCATCACCGACGTCCTGCGCGATCTGGTGCTGGAGCAGCCGCCCAATCTCGTCCAGGGTTGGAATGCGCGCTCCTTCCGCGAGGCGCTGCGGCTCGCCTTCGTCGGCAAAAGGCTGCGCAAGCTCGACATGGAGCGTCAGCGCGCGCTGCTCGATCTGTTTGCAAAGTCCGCCGTGGACTACCTCGACCGTTTCTTCGAAAGCGATCCGATCAAGGCCGTCCTCGGCTTCGACGCCGTGGTCGGCAACTACGCAAGCCCGTATACGCCCAATTCGGCCTATGTGCTGCTGCACCATTGCTTCGGCGAGGTGAACGGCAAGAAGGGCATCTGGGGGCATGCCATCGGCGGCATGGGCGCGATCACGCAGGCAATGGCGAAGTCTGCGCGCGCGCACGGCGCCGACATCGAGACGAAAGCCGGCGTGCGGGAGATCATCGTCGAGAAGGGTCGCGCCACGGGTGTCGTGCTGGACGACGGCCGTACGATCCGCGCCCGCGCCATCGTATCCAACGTCAATCCCCGGCTGCTTTACGAGCGCCTCGTTCCCGATACCGCGCTGCCGCCGGCCTTCCTCGCGCGCATGAAACACTGGAAGTGCGGTTCGGGCACCTTCCGCATGAATGTCGCGCTGTCCGAACTGCCGAATTTCACCGCCCTGCCCGGCCGAGCCCTGGCTGATCACCATACCGCCGGCATCATCATCGCGCCGACCCTCGATTATATGGACCGCGCTTTCGACGACGCGCGCAAGTTCGGCTGGAGCCGCGAACCGATCGTCGAGATGCTGATCCCCTCGACGCTCGACGATTCACTTGCGCCGAAAGACCAGCATGTCGCGAGCCTGTTCTGCCAGCATGTCGCGCCGCAATTGCCGGACGGCTCATCCTGGGATCAGCATCGCGACACGGTGGCCGATCTGATGATTGCGACCGTCGACAAATACGCACCCGGCTTCAAGCAGAGCGTGATCGCGCGAAAGGCGCTGACGCCGCTTGATCTCGAACGCGACTTCGGGCTCATCGGCGGCGACATCTTTCACGGCGCAATGACGCTCGACCAGATTTTCTCGGCGCGGCCCATGCTCGGCTATGGCGACTACCGTTCTCCGCTGGCGGGGCTCTATCTCTGCGGGTCCGGCACGCATCCAGGCGGCGGTGTCACCGGCGCCCCGGGTCACAATGCGGCGAAGGTGGTCGCCGGCGACGTGAAGCGGCGGCGCTAGTTATCCGCGCCGCGGCTCCTTGCGCCGCGCGACCCGCGTGCGCACATGCGTATGCGTAATCTCGTAGACCTGCTGCAACACGTATTGCTGCAGCTGCGGCGCGTTGTCGATATTGCCGTGATCGAGCGACGCCTGGTTCGACAGATTGATGTTCGCGAATTCGCCGGTGAAGCCCGCAGGCTCGATCGCCGGTCGACCGAACCCATTGTTCTGGAAGAAGTTGACGAAACGCTGGACGTTCAGCGGGACAGTCAGGCCTTCGGTGATATCGAAGGTCACCGCGAGATCGACCGGGATTGCCTGCTGCGCGAGCCGGTCAGCAACCTGCACCACCGCATTCGATCCAAGCGAATGCCCGATCAGAATGATGTGCGCGTTGTCGCCGTTCTGGTGGCCGCCGATGATGTCGTTGGAAATCTGATCGACATCCGTCCAGCTCCAGAGCGAGACGTTCCCGTAGCCCTGTGCCTGGAACTGCGCCGCCATCTGATCCATGCCGGACGAGAAGACACCGAACAGACCGCGGATCAGATAGATCTGCGCCTGATCGACCTGTGTCGCCGGCGGCCGGTTATGCGGCGTCCGCTGCTGAGCCACCGCCCCGCGCATTGGCAGCGCGGCCAATGTCGAAGCGGCTGCGATGCGGATGAAGTCCCGGCGCGCGATGCGCATCATGGTTTCATTCCCTCGATCGATCTCGGGAACTTAAGCAGGGCGGGACGACCTCTGAAGAAGCGAGGTGAGGCCAGGCTCAGGCCGCAAGCATCTTCTGGACCTCATTGACGAGGTCACGCAGATGGACCGGCTTCGACAGCACCTTGGCGTGTTTGGGCGCCTGCGAATCCGCATTCAGCGCCACCGCGGCAAAGCCGGTGATGAACATGATCTTGATATCGGGATCGAGTTCGGACGCGCGGCGCGCGAGCTCGATGCCGTCCATTTCGGGCATCACGATATCGGTCAGAAGAAGCTCAAACGGCTCTTCGCGAAGCCGCTGATAAGCCGAAAGTCCGTTGTCGTATGAGGCGACAGCAAAGCCGGCATTCTGCAGCGCCTTGACCAGGAACCGCCGCATGTCGGTGTCGTCTTCGGCAAGCAGGATTTTCGGCAGATCGTTACTCATACACACAACCGATTTCTTGAGCCGTCCAAAGCCGGCCTGAAGCTTCCATGTCCGGGGTCAAGTTTGCAAGACGGCGCTGCCGGAATCCCCCGGCCGCTATCTCCCTGCCCCTGCTGCATTAGTGCGCCGGCCGGTAAATATCGGGTGAAAGCAGCGCCCCGATGCGTCAAAGCCGTTCAAAAAAAGCATGTCGGCTGCGAAAAAGGATACCGGAACGCTCTCCCGCGCCCTATGTTGCTGCTGCGGCACGTTCCAACAGAATCCCTGTGGATGACGGTTTCGGACGAATTCGACCCCCCTTATGATGTGATCGAGCCGGAGCACTGGCGTGGGCCGGTGGTCTTCAACTCGCCGCATAGTGGGTCGGTCTATCCGCGCGCTTTCCTGATGTCCGCGCGGCTTGACCACGCCACTTTACGCCGTAGCGAAGATTCCTTCGTCGATGAACTGATCGCCGGTGTGGTGCCACGCGGCTATCCGATGATGCGCGCGCATTTCCCGCGCTGCTATGTCGACGTCAATCGCGAGCCTTATGAACTCGATCCGCGCATGTTCGACGGACGCCTGCCGTCCTTCGCGAACACGCGGTCGATGCGGGTTGCCGGCGGTCTCGGTACCGTTGCACGCGTCGTCGGCGATGCGCAGGAAATCTACGATCAGCGGATCTCGGTCGATGACGCGCTGCGCCGCATTGAAAGCCTGTACAAGCCGTACCATCGCACTCTGCGGAAGCTGTTCACGAAGGTCCATGCCGATTTCGGCGCAGCGGTTCTGATCGATTGCCATTCCATGCCGTCGGCGAGCGGATCGCGCGACGATCGTCCGCGCTCCGATGTGGTGATCGGCGACAGATACGGCACAAGCTGCGT
>Ga0180218_1001878_pt1 | contig 11857 bp, 15 predicted proteins | sample eDN3rd37CKraftBY_FD_151334 | JGI IMG/M metagenome (GOLD analysis project Ga0180218, IMG submission 151334) | Enriched backyard soil microbial communities from Emeryville, California, USA - eDNA 3rd pass 37_C Kraft BY (version 2) (version 2) | ecosystem: Environmental > Terrestrial > Soil >... | reverse complement strand
TCCGGGAGTTCGGGTGCAGCGCCGCTTCCGGGTCGCCCTTCTCATAGCCGACGTGCTCGGTCAGCTCGGCCTGCAGCCCGCGCTCCAGGCCCGTCTTGATGAGCTGCTGAATCAGCCCGTCCGCGCCGTCGAGTTCGATCTCGCCCGCATCGATCTTCGCGAACAAATCGTCCATCACCCCGGACGAGATCAGACGCTGAGCGCCCTCCGCCTGAGCCTTGCGCCGCTGTTCACGCGACGCTTTGTCGATAGCCAACAGTGTGCTTCCTTTCGTAAGGAGACCCACCCCTTACACACACCATTTGACACGCCCTGACGATGACATGCCTTTCTCCTCATCGCCCTACGCTCAACAGATGGCGACCCCCACGCTCAGCGTCCTGCCCCGGTGGAACACCCGCGCCGAGTCCCTCGAGGAGTACCTCGACAGCCCGCTGCGAATCCGGCTCCGCGACTACGGCGGCCGCTACGAGGCCGGCTGGTACCTCGAAGCCGCAATGGACGACGGGCTCTCCTGTTACGAGGACGACTTCCTCATGTTCGCTGAACTCGACGGGTACGAACCGCCCGCAGAGATGGTCGCGGCTGCCGCCGCGTTCAACGCGAACCCGCGTGCCGGCTGGCTTCGCGCAATCCAGGCCGGCTTCGAGGAGACCATCGCCAGCCTGGCAGAGGAGGCCAAGACCAACCCGGACCTGAAGTACACGTTGGGCCAGTTGCGCTCCCATCGAACCCGGCTGCTGAACAAGCTCCTCCCCGATTGGAAATCCCCCGCGCCGAAACTGCGTGCTGATGTCGGACCGAGATGCTAACTTTGCGACGTCGCCCATACTGTCGCTTGGAGCCAAGAGTGGTGTTGCTGGTCCTTCAGGTCGGATTCGCCGTGGCGTGCGCAGGATTCGCTGTCGCTGGCGATTGGCTGTCCGCAGTCGTCTGCGGGTTCTTCCTGCTCATCCTTGTCGCGAGCCAGATTGTAGGGCGGAGGTCGAACAGCCGCTTCGTACGCGCCATAAACCTCTGCGATCGCAATGTCCTGGTGAACATCGGTGGCGCGTGTGCCACATTGATCGCCGCTGCGGGGGTGCTCCTATTCGTCTGGGATGTTGTTCCCGCGTGGCTGGGCATGGGGCTTCTGGTTGGCGCGGTGGCGGGCTGGACGGTCGTCGTCCGTGAACTGACTCGTCCGTTCGAGCACAATAGCGATCCCCGCCCATGACTGTTCGGAAGTGCGGTGATACCGATAAACGGGTTAGCCATCGGTCACCCCGTACGCAGCCACCACTTGCCGCCCTCGTAGACGAGCTCGTAGTCGGTCGTCGCGAGCAGATGGCTGAGGAAGAAGTACGCGGTGTCCCCCGCCCGCCAGACGAGCACGTCCGGGTGGCGGGTGATGGCCGACGGGGTGCGGGAGCTGCTCGAGGCGTGCGCGGCGCCAGCCCAAACGTACGTGTAGTTGGGCCCGCTGCTGGTCCCGTCGAAAGGCTCCACCTCGTAAGCGCCATCGTGCAGCAGCACCCCGTCGGCATAGTGGAACTGGCCCACGGAGTTGCCCGTCGCACGTCCGATCAGGTACGCGTAGCGCGCGTCGTCGGGGACACGGAACGTCACCGCGTACCGGGTCCACCCGTTCGTCGTCGTCGTCTTGGTCTCCGAGTCGAAGACGACCGGAAGGCTGGCGCCGGACTCGTTGCGGAACCCGACCCGCAGGAGCGCGGGGCGAGCGACTGTCGAACGCAGCGAGATGCTCGCCGACATCATCTCGCCGGGGGTGACCTTCGCTGTCTTCGTCGCGGCGACGCCGTCCCACCCGCCGAGCATGACGTTCGAGTCGGATGCGGTGGTGGTCCACCGCATCGACTTGGACCCGATCACCCCGCCGACCGCGGTGGAGACGGTGGGTGAGGATGCGCCGGCGGACGCGTTCACGCCCGTGGTGTTCATCTCGAACGAGGGGTTGACGATGAGGTTCGTGACCGCCCAGTGCGGGCTGACGTTCGCGTCCGGGCCGGGCTCGAGCACTTCGCCGGGGACGGCGGTGTCGATGACGTAGCCGACGACGCTGCGCAGCGAGGACGCGAGCGTCAGCGGGGTGTCGTCGTCGGCGCCGGGGCGGAACGCTTCGAGCAGGTCTTCGACGACCGGGGGCTCGTCGTCTCCGTCCTCGTGCGGCGGGACGATGTTGCAGCCGGCCTCGTCAGCGGCGACCTCCTTGGTGGCGCCCGCTCCGATGGTGGAGGAGCGGTCGGAGGCGGCGAAGTGGTTCCCGCTCGCGGCCTTCACGGTGACGCACCAGCCGTTGGCGTCGTGACCGAACCCGGTCAGCTCGACACCGCCGGAGAGGTTCACCCGGGTGCCCCACTCGCCGTTGTCCAGGTCGTCGAAGCTGGCAACGTGGATGTGGGTGGATGCCGCGTTCGCCATCGCCGAGCGGATGTTCCGCAGGTCGCTGTAGGCGGCGGCGTCCTGCGCGTCCGCCACCCATCCGGGCACGGTGAGCACGCCGACGGTCGCGGTGATGATGCCGACGGCGATGCCGCCGAGGACGAGGAACGGGTTGGCCATGCGGAGTCCTCAACAGGGTGTGGGGGTCGCTCCCCTACCCTGCGGCGGGCACCGTCGGCAGCCCACGCTAGGCTCCGGGCATGGTGTTCAAGGTGGTCGGCGGCCCGTTCGACGGGATACCGCTCGACGGCAGACCCCCTGGTTACGAGTTCGTCGTGGGCGCGGAGGAGCCGACGCTGCAATGGAGGACAGCCGTCAGCCATGCCCGAACTGCGGGACGCTGATGCCGTTGACGGGCGTCTGCGACTTCTGCGGTTGACGGCCGCGCGGGTCAGCTGACCTTGCGGAGCGCCCACTTCCCGTCGCCGTGGACCAGCTCGAACCCGGTCGAGTCCAGCAGAGGGCTCAAGAACTGGAACGCGGTGTCCCCCTCCTGCCACACGAGCGTGCGCGGGTCGCGTTCGATGTCGGGGATACGGACAGACATGGAGTTGTCCCGGGCGCCGAGAAACTCGTAGCTGTACCCGCCGCCGGGGTTGTCCATGCCGGTGAACGGTTCGACGTGGAAGCGGGGGTCACCTTCCCACACCATCGCGTTGTCGAGCGCGAGCTTCTGCCCGCTGGTCCCGGCGGCGAAGCGGAAGATCGGCCCGACCTTCGCGGTTCCCGCAGGCGCGACCCCGGTGACCTCCGGGCGGACGTAGGTGGTGCCGATGGAGATGGTCGGCCCCCACTTCGTGTCGATGATCCCGTTCGCCGCGTTGATCCAGACGAGCCCGACCTGCACGCTCCGGGTGCCGGACAGGGTTCGTGCGCGGATGTTGAAGCTGTACGACTCTCCGGGGGTGGCGGGGATGTCCTGGGCGGCCGAGTTCACGACCCACACTTCGCCGTAGTTCGTGCCGGTGGCGGTGACCTCGAGGTAGCCGCTGGTTGCCTGCGGGACGTACGCGATCGTGCTGCCGGCGCGGGCGACGTAGTTCTTCGCCGAGTCGACGACGGCGGGGTTCTTGTGCAGGTTCGTGACCCGCCAGTGTGGGGTGATGTCGATGTCGTCCGCGCCCGGTTCCAGCTGCACGCCGGGGATCGCCGCGGCGAGCGTGTGGTTGACGACGCTGCGCAGCGAGCTGGCGAGCGTGTACGGGGTGAAGTCCTCCGCCGGCGCCTCGAACCCGGACAGCAGCTCCTCGGCGGTCGGTTCCGGCTCAGCGGGCGGCTCTTCCACGGGAGGTTCGGTGTCGGTGGTGCAGCCGGCGTCCTCTGCGGCGGCTTCGGGTGTCGGTCCGGTCCCGATCTTCGGGGATCGGTGCGATACGGCGAAGTGGTTCCCCGCGGCGGACATCACCGTCGCGCACCAGGCGCGGCCGTCGGAGGTGAATCCTGTCAGCTCGACACCGCCGGAGAGGTTCACCCGGGTGCCCCACTCGCCGTTGTCCAGGTCGTCGAAGCTGGCAACGTGGATGTGGGTGGATGCCGCGTTCGCCATCGCCGAGCGGATGTTCCGCAGGTCGCTGTAGGCGGCGGCGTCCTGCGCGTCGGCGACCCAGCCGGGCACGGTGAGCACGCCGACGGTCACGGCGATGATGCTGGCGGCGACGCCGCCGAGGACGAGGAACGGGTTGGCCACGTGTGCTCCGGGTGGGTGGGGTCTCTCTGGTTACCCTGCGGCGGTGTCGTGCAGCAGGCGGGCGACGCGGGTGACGTCTTCGGGGGTGCCGAACAGTTCGACGCGCGCGAGGTGGGGGACGCCGCACTTGTGGCTGATGATGTCCCCGGCGATGCAGTACGCCTCGCCGAAGTTCGTGTTCCCGCAGGAGACGACACCGCGAAGCAGTCCGCGGTTGTCCGGGTCGTTCAGGAACCGGATGACCTGCTTCGGGACGGCACCGCCCTCGGTTCCACCGCCGTAGGTCGGGGTGAGGAGGATGAACGGGCGCTGAGCCTGCACCTCGGGGTCGTTGCGGCGCAGTGGGAGCCGTGTCGGGGTCAGGTCGCCGAGCTCGTCCGCGATCTTCTGCGCGAACCGGGCGGTGTTGCCGGAGACGGACGAGAAGTAGATGAGGTCCAGGCCGGTCACACGCTCACCCCGTACCGGCGGAGCCGCTTCCCGGCGATGTGCCCGGCGACGTTGGTGACGCCGACGCCGCAGACAGCGACGATGAACAGCGCACCCCAGATGTTCGGTGCGAACACGACGGTGGCGGGGGCGACGAACGAGGCGGCGAACAGCGACTGCCGGATGGCGTACGCGCGGATGTACCGGGCAGGGTTCGCGGTGCCGACGATCGCGAGCTTCATCGTGACGATGTGGATGAGGTTCAGGAACAGGAGCGCGGCGAGGAAGACGTACAGCCCGACGGTGGCGACGTCGGCAGTCCGCTCGCTCGTGATGACCTGCCCGATGAGCAGCCCGATGACGCTCGTCTGCGCGCGGACCGACCAGCGTTCCCGCTTCGCCCACTGCCCGGACGCGACCCATGCGACGGCGACGCCGGCGAGCAGGAAACCCATGGCGGTCCCGAGCGGGGTGACCTTGGCGGTGATGAGGGTCACGGCGGTCACCACAGCCCACCCGAGGATGAGGTGACGTTGCGCGAGGGCGAGAGGCTTCATGCTCCCGCTATGCGTCAGGCTGCGAGCCGGAGCGTGCCTCTCGCGCGGTGGAGGATCGACTTCACGGAGGGCGCCGACATCCCCAGGGCCGCGGCGGCCTCCTCAGCGGTCTGTCCGAGGATGTCTACCCGGTACAGCACGACCGTGTACGTCGGCGGGGCGTCGGACAGCGCCTCCTGCCGTTGCACGGCCCGCAGCAGCGCGTCGGCGACGTCGGGCGCTTCCGACTCGGGGACGGTGTCGGTGACGTGCTCGAACTTCCGGCGCGCCCACAGTTTGGTCGCCTCGTTCTGGATGGCGCGGCGCAGGTACCCGCGCGCGTTTCCGGTGGGGCCTCCCCCGTTCAGCTGCGCACGGTGGATGGCGAGGAACACTTCGGAGACGATGTCTTCCGCTTCGTGCTGGTCGCCGACGACGCCGCGGGCGACGCGGAGGGCCCAGCTGTGGTGCTCGGAGTAGAGCTGATGCAGTGTCAGCGGTGCCCCGCGTTCGTCTGCGCCCATCTCAACCCCTACCCTGTGTTCGGTTTCGCGGGTTTGAGCCTACCTCATATTAGACATGTCTAATGTTCGGTTGAGAGGTCGGATGCCACGCCCTGAGGAGGAACTGAGGTTGCCCTGAGGTTCGGGCTACGCGCGCCCCGCCATGAGGTGACCCTCCGCGCTGGCGAGCACCTTCTGCTGGGCCGTGTCCAGCGTGAACGAGTTGCGGCGGTCCATCTCCGCGTCGCGGATCTCCACGATCCGGCGGTGCAGGCGCAGCTCCGACGACGCGGCATCCGTGGCCAGCCGCAGCGACGGGCGCGCGGTGGTCGCGTCTTCCCACAGCGGCGTCACCTCGCGCAGGAGCCGGGCGGTGCGGAAGTCCCACCGTTTCTGAGTCATCCAGCGCACCAGCGGCGTGTACCCCGCACCGACGACGAGGAACAGGACAGCCAAGCCGTTGAGGGCCTTCACGTACGGGGCTGCCCTCAGAACGACGTCGATGTGCCCCGACGCGTTCTCGACGTTCATGTAGGTGATCGCGCCGCTCAGCATCACACCGAGCACGGACCCGATGAGCAGGAAGACCGCAGCGATCCGTTCACGGTACGCGGCCGCCGCGTTGCGGAGCGTCTGGGAGGCGACGACGCCCAGTATCACCAGCACGTACCCGATGTAGATGAACTGGGTGCTCGAGTGCATGGCGGCCTGGTGGGTGTGACCGTATTCCAGGATGAAGTCGGCGGCGGTTCCATCCCCCATCGGAATCAGCAGGAACGAGCCGATGGCGACGGCGATCGCGAAGCCGAGGATGATGCGCTCCGCGTTCTTCCGCGCGCGTGTCCAGGTGCGCGTGCTCGACAGCGCCCGGGAGAGCAGGTACGCGCCGATCATGAACGAGATCGACCCGATGAGCCGGACCAGGTTCCGGCCACCGAGAAACGAGTCGATGGTGGAGTAGAAAGTCGGCTCCTGGGCGGTTGCCGCCAGCGCGAAGACTACCGCGGCAAGAACGATCGTCTTGTCCTTCTGGTTCCGGCGGAGGACGAACAGGGAGATGGCGAGCGCCCACATGAGGGCGATCACCCAAGCGGAGACCATCGTTACCCGAACACCTCGGAGAACTTCGAGCTGCGGCGGTGGCGCAGCCGGTGGGCGAGGTGGTCGGCGAGGGTCTCCGCTTCCAGTTCGTCGGAGTGCTCGAACCCGTCGCGGGCCATCACCTGCATGACGGGCCCGTCGGCGAGTTCGACGAGTGTGGCGTCTGGGGCGGCGGGCGTGCCGGCGATAGCGTCGACGGCGTGCTTGGGGTTCTCGTCGTGACGCAGGAGCATGTGCGCGAACTCGTGCAGGATGAACTGCTCACGGTGCAGCGGACTGGCGCTGGGCGCGTGGAGGACGAGGTCTTCGGTCTCCGTCGCCAGCCACAGGCCACACAGCGACTCTCCCTCGAGCTCGGCGACTTCGAGGATGCGCATCGGCTTGCCGCGGAAGGCTTCGACTCGGCCGATGAGGTCCGTCAGGCGGATACCGGACGGGATGTCGATGGGGAGGGTGGGAGCGGTCGTGGGGGCGGGGTGGTACTGCTTGCGGAACATGGGGCTATGTGTCGCCGGGCGCCCCAGCTCGCGCAGCCTCCTCATCCAGAATCTTCGTGATCGCGCCGAGTGCTTCGGGCGACAGGTCTCCAAGGGTCCGTGCCGCGAACGTCTTAACCTTCGCGGCGCGCATCGCGCGCACCAGGTCCAGTTCGGCGGCTTGCATTTGCGGTTCCTTCTCCCCAGTCAGGTACCCGTGGGGCACCTCGAAGAAATCCGCCAGCGCGTTCAGCAGTGGCTCATCGTCCACGTACCGGTGCGCGTTGATCATGTACGACCACCTGGCGCGGGACAGTGTGATGTCTCGCGTGGCGAGGTATGAGGAGATCTCCGTGAACGTCACTTCGGAGCCGCGGCGCGCTTCTGTGATGTCCAGAAGCGTGCGGAGCCGGTTTGCCAGCTGCTCCGCGCGAGCGCGCTGCTCGTCTGCCAGGTGATCGGTCATTCGGGTGATTGCCTCAGGGCGGTCGCCGGATGCGGAGCCGGAGGGAGGCTTCGCGATTGTTAAGCGTGTCTAATCCTACCTGCCGGGAAGTGATGCTCCGACCACCGCGGTGTCGGTGGCCTCAGATACGGTCTGCGGCATGGCTTCACTCGTCTGCCCTCACGGCTGCGGCGACCTGTCCGTGTTCATCGCCCGCCGCGGACGCCGTCAGCGCCCGTATTTGGGATGCCGCGAGTGCGGATACTCCGAATGGCGGGGCGGGAACCCGGCGACGGACATGTGCTGCGCGGACTCGATGCCGGCGGAGAACCCGCCGTTCGTGCCGGACCGCATCGACAGCGTGGAGGGCATGGACCCGTACGCGTGAGCCGCGCCTTGGGTAAACCCTGAGCCTGAACCGCAGGAAACGCCGCCCCACCGGCCTCTAAAGTGTGGGTCACGCATGTGACGCCGGCTGGGGGTTGTGCGAGTCGTGACTGGGGAAGACGGGGCGCGCGCGGGCGCCGAGAACAAGCCTGCGAAGAAGTCGTCGGGCAGGTGGCGGTGGTGGTTCATCGGTGCGGGCGCGCTGGTTGTCGTGGCGCTGATGCTGGGGAGTGCCGCGGGCGGCTGGTGGCTGGCGAACCAGTCGATCTCCGCGGCCATCGCGCACGAGGACGACGAACCCGACGACGACGCGGAGCCCATCGTGTTCGATGAGTTCGCGATGCCGGACGTGCGCGGACTCACCCGTGACGACGCGGCGCAGGTGCTCGCAGACTCCGGATTCTCGGCGTCGATCATCGTGTTCGAGGACACCCCTTCCGGCACCCCGGAGGGCATCGTCGTGTCCCAGTCCCCGCAGTTCGGGGCGACCGTCTCCGGGTCCATCGTCCTCGGGGTGGCGGTCCCCGCGACGATGCCGGCTGTCGCCGGGAAGACGCGTGACGCGGCCATCTCGGAGCTGTCCGACATGGGTGTCGCGGTCGATGTCACGTTCCAGTACTCCGCGGACACTCCCCTCGGGACCGTCATTGGCAGCACCCCCGCCGCCGGGGAGGCACTCGGGGAGACGGCGACGCTCGTCGTCGCGACGGCGGGGGCGTCCGCGACGCTGGCGGAGCTGGCGCGCGCGTCCAGCGGCGGGAACTGCCGCACCTTCGGCGAGGTGAACCTCGGAGGTGAGGAGTACAGCGCCTCGGTCGCGTGCCGCCCCTCCTCTGCCGCGAAGCCGACCGCGTGGCAGCTGGGCGGGAAGGCAGACCGGTTCACGGCGACGGTGGGCATCTCGGACACCGCCGAGCCGGGTGCGACCGGGAGCTTCGAGGTCACCGTGGACGGGGTGGTCGCCGCATCCGGGCAGGTGGCCTACGGCAAGCCCGTGACGGTGGACATCCCGGTCACCGGCGCGCTGCAGCTCGGTGTCCGGGCCATCGGCGCCGGGGACGCCGACGTCTTCTTCGGCGGGGCATCGGTCACCGGGGCGGATGAGGCGATCGCGGAGATCGTCCGGTGAGGCGCGCAGTCGCGGCCGCCGTCGCCGCCCTGCTCACCGTCACCCTCATCACCCCGGCGACCGCGAGCGCCGCCCCCGACGAGGTCGCCGGTGACGAAGCGCCGGCCTCGGCACCGGTGACCACTGAGGTCGCACCGGTCGTGGTGCTGCTGGACACGTCCGGGTCCATGAACGAGGACGACGGGTCCGGGTTGCTGAAGCTGCGCGGCGCGAAGAGCGCGATCCGCAACGTCGTCAACGAACTGAGCCGCTCTACGGTGTTCGGGGTGTGGACGTACCCGTCGGACGGGTGCGACACGGGCAGCTACATCAGCATGCCCGCCCCGTTGAACGACCCGGCTGCCGTCATGTCGAAGGTCGAGTCGATGGTGGCCAGCGGGGACACCCCCACGGGGACTGCGCTGCGGGCGGTCGCGGACGATCTCACGAACCGCGGGTATAGCGGTGCGACCATCGTGCTGATCTCCGACGGTGAGTCCACGTGCGGGCCGCCCCCGTGTGACGTGGCCAAGGAGTTGGTCGCCGACGGGTTCAACGTCACCGTCCCCTCCATCGGGTTCCGCACCTCCGCGCGCGGAGAGGAAGAGCTCAGGTGCGTGTCAGAGGCGACCGGGGCGCAGACCTTCAACGCGGCAGACGGCGACCAACTCTCCGCGTACCTCGCCCAGCTCACAAAGTCCACGATCGACCTCACCGTCCGCTACGACCCCTCCCCGATCTCCGGCAGCTCCACGAAGATCACCGCCGTCGTCACCCACGTCTCGGGCGAGCCAGCCAAGGACGTCCGCATCGCCCTGACGTTCGCCCCCGCCGACGACCCGACCGCGCGGCGCGCCGGAATCCCGCCGATCATCCGCGTCGGGAACATCCCGCAGGGCCAGTCTGTGGAACGCACCTGGACGATCGGGACCGGCGGGCGCGGCCAGGAGAAGGAGACAGTGTTCACCGTCAGCGCGTGGGGCGCGAACGCCCTCCGTGTCGGCTTCGATGGGACCTACACACCGCGGGCGCCGAGGTACACGCAGGACGAGCTCGGCGAGCTGTTCGCCGGTGTCAGCGCGGAACACCCCCTCGTCGTGTTCGGGGACTCGTACTCCTCCGGTGAGGGTGTCGGCGCCCCATACCTGCAGACTCCTACCGGGGTGTCCGCCAACTGCCACCGCAACAGCAAGACCTACCTCGGCTCGGTGTTCGACGCCAACCTGATGAGGATCGTCGCCTGCTCCGGTGCCGTGTCCGAGCACCTGTCGTGGAGCAGCGACCGTTCCGACTGGTCGCAGGTCGCGGAGATGAACGCGCGCGTCGAGGCACCCGGAGCGGGTGTGCTCACGTTCGGCGGGAACGACATCGGGTTCGTCGACGTCGTCAAGCTGTGCCTCGACCCCCGCGCGGAGCCGATGGGATGCAGCAACCCCGAGTTCGTTCGAAGAAAGCTCGCGGAGGCGGACGCCCTCGCCGGGAAGCTCCCGGCGGTCTACCAGAGGGCGTGGTCGGCGATGAACACGGCCGACAAGGTTGCGAAGCGGGGCGGGAAGTACGCGCCGCTCATCGTGTTGCCCTACCCGCGAGTCACCCACGAGCCACGCGCAGGAATCTGCCACCAGTTCAACGCGCACGAGGTGGATGTGGCAGATCGGCTCGCTAGGCAGCTGAACGGCGCGATCGCGCGCGCAGTGGCACGGGTGCGAGCAGACGGGTATGAGGTGTATTTCGTCCCCGATGTCGAGGACGCCGTCCGACCCGACCACACGCTGTGCGCGTGGGGCGACGGCGCCTGGATCAACGGGTGGATTTTTGCGGTGAACGACATGTGGGCGGAGCCCGAGTCTGTTCACCCGAAAGCGTCCGGCTACCAGGCGGAGACGGACGCGATCCTGCGCTGGACACGCACAACGGAGAGGGCCACCCCGGACGTGGATCCGAAGGCGATTGAAGCGGACCTCAGAGGTGTCCTGATGTACTCCGACGGCTTCGGTTGGCCGCAGCGCGTGAACGTGGACATCCCTACCACGGACATGCTTCTCACGGTCGGATCGCGCGTCAACGTCAACGGGTCCGGTTACATGCCGGGCACCCCTGTCACCGGTGCCCTGCACTCGGATCCGATCGTGCTCGGCACCATCGTCGCCGACGAGAACGGGAACATCGACGGGACTCTGATCGTCCCCGCCGACGCGCCCGTTGGGCAGCATCATCTCGTGATGAGCGGAATCGGTGAGGACGGCGGTTACCTCGAACGCCGGATCGCGGTCGTCGTGGTCCAGCCGACACCGCTGTGGGTGTGGGCTGCGGCCTCGGGGGCCGTGCTCGCGCTGCTCGCCGGGGTCGCGCTGGCGGTCGTCGGCATCATCAAGCGCAACCGTGCCGCCCGCCGGGCGGTGCAAACCGCCGCGGCGTAGGCGGTGGGCGGTCAGCGGACGAAGAACTTCTCTACGTTCATGCCGACGACACGGCCGAGGGTGAGGTCGTTCGCGACGTCGAGCATCTCGTTCACCTCCTCGACGGCGACCGGTCGCATCTCCGCGTCGGTGGCGTCGAACGCCTCCATCAGACGCTTGGTGAGCTGGTCGATGATGTCGTCACGGGTGATGTCGTCTCTTGCCCGGGCTCGGGCTCGGGCTCGGGCTTGGGTGGGACGACGAGATGCTCAGGGATGACGAACGGCACACCGGCCTTCTTCGCCGCACGACGTGCGCGGCCGTACTCCGTGCACGCCGCAGCA
>Ga0180218_1001874_pt1 | contig 11889 bp, 12 predicted proteins | sample eDN3rd37CKraftBY_FD_151334 | JGI IMG/M metagenome (GOLD analysis project Ga0180218, IMG submission 151334) | Enriched backyard soil microbial communities from Emeryville, California, USA - eDNA 3rd pass 37_C Kraft BY (version 2) (version 2) | ecosystem: Environmental > Terrestrial > Soil >... | reverse complement strand
ACATGAACGCGGCCCAGCTCGAGTTCTTTCGCAATCGCCTGAAAGAACTCGAACAAGAGATTCTGGCCAATGCCGACACCACCACCGAGAACCTGCGCGAAACCCAGTTCGTGCCCGACCCGGCCGACCGCGCCACCATCGAAGAAGAGCACGCGCTCGAGCTTCGCACGCGCGACCGCGAGCGCAAGCTTCTGAAAAAGGTGCAGCAATCGCTGGCCCTGATCGATTCGGGCGAATACGGCTGGTGCGAAGAAACCGGCGAGCCCATCGGCCTGCAGCGCCTGCTTGCCCGTCCCACGGCCACCCTGTCTCTCGAGGCGCAAGAACGCCGCGAAATGCGCCAGAAGCTCTACGGCGACTGACCCTCGCCGCCAGGCAACCCGCCCCCGGCCAAATCGCCGGGGCGGGCTTTTCCGTCCCTGAATCTTTCCCCCAAACTTAGTCTCGGTCTCGCTCATGACCAAGCCCGCCACTTTATCTATTGACCAGATCAAGCGGTTAGTCATCAAGTCGGTCATTTCCGACGACATTTTATTCGAGCATCTGGTATTGAAGGGCGGGAACGCCATCGACATTATTCACCAGATCACCACACGTGCTTCAGTAGATATCGACTTTTCGATGCCCGACGACTTTCCTGGAGGAGCCGTCGAACTACATAGGCGCATGGAACAAGCGCTAACCCGCAGCTTCCGTATGGAGAGTTATAAGGTCTTCGACTTGCGAATGGCCGAAAAACCCGAGCACCTCAGTGACGACATGGCACAGTTCTGGGGAGGCTATGGCTTCGAGTTCAAGTTAATCAGCGAAGAACTCGCCAAGGTTCACGACCATGATTTAGAACAGTTGCGCAAACACGCACTGAATCTTGGCCAAGGCAAAAAATTCTTGATCGACGTCAGCCGTCATGAGTATGTCGGCCATAAACTTAGCATGGAGTTTGAGGGCTACATTATCTATGTGTACTCGCCAGAGATGATCGTATGCGAGAAGCTCAGGGCGATCTGCCAACAGATGCCTGAATACGGCCCCATTATCAAACGCACTCGCCCCGGCACTGCACGCGCACGTGATTTCATTGACATTTACTATCTGGTCAGTCTGCTCAAGCTAGACATAGTTACTGATGAGTACTATGCCGTCATCACCGAAATGTTTGATAGAAAACGAGTGCCCTTGTCGCTGCTTGGTCGAATCAAAGAGTATCGGGAATTTCACCGCGCCGACTATGCCGCCGTCCAAGCTACGGTAAGCCCCTACATTGTTCTCAAAGAGTTCGACACGTACTTTGAATTCACCCTGGAGCTCGTACGGCAGCTACAGCCCTTTTGGGACATATAGCCGCCAACTTTCCGCATAATCGACCTCGCCCATGTTATTGGCAAGGTAAAAATCATAGTGCATGGGGAAGCGTTTTATCAGGCTAAGCTGACTGGCTCGATAGCCGGCACGCTCTAAATAAAAACCAATCGCCTGATGATAGGGGTAAGTGTGCTCTATCTTTTGCAGCATGGCCGCTAACGCATTGATCGACACATGTTGCTTTGCCAGCTCAAACGCTTTCAACACTTCAAAGATACCGCCTGCATAAGCCGGGCGCACAGTGATGTCGATAAGCGTTCGCTCCAGATTAGTGAGGCGGACTGAGACGGGTGTGTCGCTGTCATAGGTTACCGACTCGGTAACCACACCCAACTGGCCGGTGTTCTTGCCGTTGATCAGGTAGATCTTGGAGCCTTGAGACTCTATGAAATTATTGGATTCGCGCGCTTTGCGCTTAAAGGCCGCATCGATGCGCTCTTGCGCCAAGCCTCCAGTAGACTGGCTCTTTAAATGTTGCTCGTGATTCAAATAAATTGTCTTGGGAACTTGCTCGGTTAGACCGTGCATACGCAGGGCCGTGTAGTGACTGTAATAGCAGCCTGGCCTGAGCGTAAGCAAGATTTCCATCAAGGGCACAGCCCCCCATACGTAGCGTGTTTCACCACGATGAGGAAATGGGAACTCAAGCGTTTTGAGCTTTCCTTGTTTTTTCAGGAAGTCGATAAAGTCTTGTGTTGTGGTGCGCTGAGCAAGACGCCAGCCCCTGCGTTGTTCAGAAAGAATGGCCTGAAGATCACTGAGCTTGAATACACGTGACGCTTGGCTCTCCAGATGTTTGAAGATGTCTTGTTTGGCGATCTGGATACGGGATCGGGCAGCCATAATCTTGACGTACTACGAAGTATATATACTTCGTAGTATACCTAAAGTTGAAGGCTAGCAAGTAGTTTTTGTTCTAAACCTGGGACGTTGGCCTGTTGTTCATTATCTATAGAAAATAATACCCATAGCTGCCATTTAGAAGCCAGGAGGCAAGTGCAGTATATATACTGCACTTGCCTCCTGGAGAAACTTCCCGCTTCTTCTCTCGGGTGGCGCCCACCTTAGCAAAAACTTTCATACATCATCTTTCCATGAAGTATATATACTTTATGGAACCACATTTTTTCATGCGATGTGATGGCTCCGCCTTGAATTTCCCCCGGACGCCCCTATCTATGGAATTCAAAGGAAAGAATCCATGGAACAATTTCACGCTACCACCATCATCTGCGCGCGGCGCGGCGACCAGGTCGCCATTGGCGGCGACGGGCAGGTCACCCTGGGCAACATCGTCTTCAAGGGCACGGCGCGCAAAATACGCCGCCTGTACCACGATAAAGTGCTGGCCGGCTTTGCCGGCGCCACGGCCGACGCCTTTACCCTGCAGGAGCGCTTCGAGGCCAAGCTTGAAAAACACCAGGGCAACCTGATGCGCGCCGCAGTGGAGCTGACCCGCGACTGGCGCACCGACCGCGTACTGCGCAGGCTGGAAGCCATGCTTATCGTGGCCGACCGCGAGCATTCGCTGGTGCTGACCGGCAACGGCGACGTGCTGGAGCCCGAGCACGGCCTGGCCGCCATCGGCTCGGGCGGCGCCTATGCCCAGGCGGCCGCCCTGGCCCTGCTGCAGCACACCGACCTGCCGCCGGCCGAGATCGTCAAGAAATCGCTCGAGATCGCCGGCGACCTGTGCATCTACACCAACCAGAATCACATCGTCGAAACCCTGTAAACGACGCCAGGCCCGGCCCGCAGCTTTGTCGGGCCTGCCGCCGGCAAGCCCCGGCAACCCATTTAAAGCCCACGCCATGTCCGCTACCAATATGACCCCCGGAGAAATCGTCTCCGAACTCGACAAGAACATCGTCGGCCAGAACCGCGCCAAGCGTTCCGTCGCCGTCGCGCTGCGCAACCGCTGGCGCCGCCAGCAGGTGCCCGCCCCCCTGCGCAACGAGATCGTTCCCAAGAACATCCTCATGATCGGGCCCACCGGCGTCGGCAAGACCGAGATCGCGCGCCGCCTGGCCAAGCTGGCCAACGCCCCTTTCATCAAGATCGAGGCCACCAAGTTCACCGAAGTGGGCTACGTGGGCCGCGACGTCGACACCATCATCCGCGACCTGGTCGAGATTTCCATCAAGCAGACCCGCGAGATCGAAATGCGCCGCGTGCGCACCCAAGCCGAAGACGCCGCCGAAGACCGCATTCTCGACGTGCTGATCCCGCCCGCCCGCAACGCCCGCGGCGAACCCGACCGCGAAGAAACCAACACCCGCCAGACCTTCCGCAAGCGCCTGCGCGAAGGCCGCCTGGACGACACCGAGATCGAGATCGACATCGCCCAGCCCATGCCCCAGATGGAGATCATGGCGCCCCCCGGCATGGAAGAAATGACCGAACAGCTGAAAGGCATGTTCGCCGGCCTTGGCCGCGAAAAAACCAAGAGCCGCAAGCTCACGGTAAAGGAAGCCTTCAAGCTGCTGGTCGAAGAAGAAGCCTCGCGCCGCGTCAACGAAGAAGACCTGCGCACCGTGGCCGTAAACAACGCCGAGCAGAACGGCATTGTCTTTCTGGACGAGATAGACAAGATCACCACCCGGCAAGAAGGCGGCAGCGGCGAAGTCTCGCGCCAGGGCGTGCAGCGCGACCTGCTGCCCCTGGTCGAAGGCACCACCGTCAACACAAAGTACGGCGTCGTGCGCACCGACCACATATTGTTCATCGCCTCGGGCGCCTTCCATCTTTCCAAGCCTTCCGACCTGATCCCCGAGCTTCAGGGCCGCTTCCCCATTCGCGTGGAGCTCGACTCGCTTACCGCCGACGACTTCGTGCGCATCCTGTGCGACACCGACGCCTCGCTCACCAAGCAGTACAGCGCGCTGATGGCCACCGAAGACGTCAACCTGGAGTTCACTCAAGAAGGCATCCGCCGCCTGGCCGAGCTGGCCTTCAACGTGAACGAGCGCACCGAGAACATCGGCGCCCGCCGCCTGTACACCGTCATGGAAAAACTGCTGGAAGACCTTTCCTTCGACGCCACCGCCAACAGCGGCCAAACCGTCACCATCGACGCGGCCTATGTGAACGACAAGCTTGAAGAGGCTGCAAGCAGCGAAGACTTGGCTAGGTATGTGCTGTAGCTTTATTTGCTGCGGACACTAAGCTCTGATCTAGCCGGTTTTCCGTCAAGGACATAACGCTCCCATCATCAAGACATTCACAGCATCCCGCCCTATCCTCAATAGGTTGCTCAAGCGTCAATTCAGGCTGCTTGAAACTATACCCGTTACGGGTACAATATTGAGGTGTGACGACATGCAGGTCTACAAGCGAAAGACCTTTCAACAGTGGCAGCGGCACGCGCAACTGCCCGACTCGGCCCTGTGTCAGGCTGCTACAGAATTGGAAAACGGCTTAATTGATGCCGAGTTGGGCGGTCGCCTTTACAAAAAGCGTGTTGCCCGCCCCGGCGGTGGAAAAAGCGCGGGCTATCGCTTAATTCTGTCTGCCCGCATTGGTAATCGTTATATCTTTCTGTTTGGCTTCTCAAAAAATGACAGAACCAATATCGCGCGCGATGAAATTAGAGCCCTGCAATATGCCGGAAAAGTACTTCTAGACTTGGATCACGAAGCTTTATTTCAAGCGCTGAACGTAGGTGTATTGATAAAGGTAAATTGCGATGAGCAAACTCATTGAGTCACTGCGCGATGACTTGACCGCGCTTGAACAAGCCGGAGCGATCAGCAAAGTAACTATGCGTCGGTTCGATGCACTGTGTCCTCGCCCAGTGCGTCAGTTCAACGCCGCCGACATCAAACAATTGCGCAGCAAGCTCAATTTCAGCCAGCCCGTATTTGCGCACCATTTGCACACCACGGCCTCCACCATCCGCAAATGGGAGCAAGGTGAAACCCGACCCACAGGGCCGGCACTGAAGCTGCTGAACGTTATTGCCGACAAAGGCCTGCAGGCCATCTTGTAACACCCGGCAAGAAGCCCGTAGCATTGGCGCGGTATTATTAAGACAAGCAATTCAGGAGCACAGCATGTCTTATAAGCAATCCAGTCTCGTACCGGCCGTGCTGGCCGGCCTTGTCGGCGCTGTCGCTTGTGTGGCGCCCGCCCATGCGCAAGAGGCGCAGGCCTCGGGCGAAGTGCGGCGCGTCAATGTCGAAGAAGGCAAGATCACCATCAAGCACGGCGCCATTGCCGACCTCGAGCTGCCCGCCATGTCGCTGGTGTACCGGGCCGATCCCACGCTGCTGCGCGGCATACAGCCCGGCGACAAAATCACCTTCACCGCCAAGCGCGAGGGCAAGCGCTACGTCGTGACAAAAATCTCCAAATAGGCAGGTGCGCCCAATAGCCAACGCAACCGAGTTCCGGATCATAGCTGCGTAGAGCGCTAAAGCCTGGTGCTCAAGAGGCCGAGATCATGGCCGCGTAGCGCTAAAGCCTGGCACCTAGAACGCAATTCTGGCCCAGCCGCCTATGCCCTGGTCGCGCAGGCCGGGGCCGTAGCGGCCCAGGTAGGCGAAGCCCACGCTGCTTGCCTTGCCCACGCTGGCGTCCAGCCCCACTTGCAGCGACCATGACCGCCTTTCCGGCGCCAGGCCTTGCGAGGCGAACAGGGTTTGCGTGGCGCTGTCGCGAAATGATTGGGTCGATTCGGCGTGGCCGCGGCCGGCGTAATGCCAGGCCAATTGAGCATAGACCTTCGCCGAGCTTGCGGCCCCGCCGGGCCTTCTAGCCCAGCCAGCGGAAGATCCCGTGCCGAGGTCGGACGAAGAGCCGCTTGACGCGCCGGCAGAAAAGCCCGCCGCAGTGAACGAGAATGAATGCACGCCGGCTTCAACCCTAATGCCCAAAGTGGTCAGCCAAGCAGCCATGGAAGCTGGCCGCACATTCAAAGCCGCGGGCCCGCCCGTCTCGACAAAGCCATCCAGTTCCGAACGCACCCACGCCAGGCCGGCGAACGGCGCCACGCTTATGCGATATAGGCCCTTCGGCACGAAACCCTGCTCTGCCGCTGCCCCGCGTGTTGACCCGGCGTCCACGCCGCCCGTCTTCATCAGCCCAGCCGCAGTGCCGCTTGACTCCGTCGGCCCACCCACAGCGCCACTTGTCTTCGTCAGGCTACCCGCAGTGCCGCTTTTCTTCGTCGGCCACCACACCCGTTCAAACAAAGGCCATTCCACCTCGCCGAACACCTGTGTGGTGTTTCCACGATAACGCGCACCCAGGGCGTCGCGCAGGGTGCCGGCGTTGATGAGACGGCTGGTCTTGAGGCGGTGCCATGAACGCGCCGCGCCCAAGGCCACACGCACGCCGGCCACCGCCCCCGCCAAGTGCAATCCCGCGTGTGTGGATTCGATCTCGGCATGCGCCAGGCCTTGTTCGCGGTCCAACCGGCTGCGCTGTGCGCCGAGAAAGGCGCCCGCATGCCAGGAGGCATTCACGGCGGCGGCAACACCCAGCATGAACCCATGCAGGCGCCGCGTATCGCCCGATATGCCGTTCTTTCCATCACGAATCTGATCCGAGCTGAAGGCTTCAGCCCATGGCGCCAATGCCGGGGCTACAAGCGGCGCTTGCACCGGAACCCGAACGGCAGGTGCTGCCGGCCCCCATGCCGACGCCGCACCAACCGGCTCGGCCGATCTAGCCGGGGTAGCCGATTCATGATCTGCATCAGCAGCATGCATCGGCACGGCGGAAGAAACCGGCGTTGCCTGCCTGGCTAATAGCGTCGACGCCGAGCCGCGCACCTGCGATACCGCCATCGCCATCGACCGGCGCAACACGGCTTCGCGCATGAAGCGGCTGTCGTCCCATACGCTGGACAGCACCGAGGCGTTCCAGCTGCCGGTCAACTGTTGCAGCGCCAGGCGGGCGGAATCCTTATCCTGCCCGACTATGCCGCCGTTCAAATCGGGGTTGGCCTTGGGCGGCTCCTTTCCGCCCTCCGCCACATCGTCGGGCGGCTGGGGCGCTTCAGGGTCCACGGCCGCAGGCGGGGTGTCGGGGCCCGGAGGCACGTCTTCATCAATGACCTTGCCCACCTCTTCTTCATCCGGCGTCTCGCCCACATCTTCAATCGGCAGGTCGTTGCGCACCAGGGCCAGCGTCACGGTGTTGTCGCCATAGGAAAGACTGGGCGTCAGGAAAGCCAGGTCGGACGTTACCGAGGCAAACTCAGAACCCTCGAGCCCGCCCTGCGCCGACAGAATCTCGTACGAAGTACTGGCCTGCCACAGGCCATTGTGCGCCAGCACCGCCACTTGGCCGTCAAGCAGGGCCTTGCCGCCGGCCCACACGAAATCAGACTCGCCCGTGGCCAAGGCCTGCACCTCGAACCGGCTGCCCGGATCGAAGCGAATGTCTCCTGCAATGCTTAGCACTCCCACGCCGGCCACCGAGCCCGAGCCGCCGCTCATGCCGCTCATGCCGCTCATGGCGTTCATAGTGTTCACGGCACGCATGCCGTTTGCGCTCGTGCGATGCATGATGCGTGCATCATCGTCGTAGCCAGTGGCGGCCTGCCCCGGAACATTGTCCGGCCCCGCATCATCGCCCGGCATCGAACCATTGCCCGGCGCCAGCGTCCCGCCCGGCTCCACATGCACCGCCCCCACCAAACCCGTGCCCTGCAGGCGTGCACCCGCGCCCACATTCATCGAGCCCGAGAAAATCTCGTTGATGGCCAGCGCCCCTTGCGCCACCCGCGCCGAGCCGGTGTAGCCCATGGCATCGCCGGTAATGTTCAGCAGGCCCTGGCCCAGCTTCACAAAAGGCGCGCTGCCCTGCAGCAGGCCCGAATGCACCGCCCGGCCGCTGCTCACCTTCCAACCCACCACCTGCTCCAGGCCCGCGGGCGGAGCCACATCGGTATATCGGCCGGGGGCCAGGTAGTCGGCAACCTCGAGCTGACTGAACGCAAGAGGCCGCCCCACGTCCACCCCCGCCGAGTATTCCAGCACGGTGCCGCGCAGGGCCTCGATGCCGCCCCACATGCCGAACACCTGAGGGCCGTCCACATGCAGGCCGCCCTGCAGCAGCCGCGTGCTGCCCATGTAAGAGTTGGCGCCCGAAAGCCGCAGCATGCCGCCGCCCAGCTTGTACAGGCCGTTGCGCGAACCGTAGGCTGCGCCGATATTGCCGCTGATGTGGGCATTTATGCCTTGCGCCACGTCGATATAGGCCGAGGCGTCTACCAGGTAATCACTGCTAGACTCCCAGCCCGGCGTCTCGATGCGCAACACCTCGCCCTCAAACACAAAGGGCGCAGATGCCATCTGCGCCCAGCTCTTTGCCCCCATCGTCATGCCCGTCATGCCTGCCACGAAAGCCACAACACCCAGCCATCGTCGCCACGGCGGCGGATGATAAGCCCATCTTCCCTTGCCGCTTGCCGGCCCGCGTTTGCTAAGCCCGCCAAACCCCCGCGCCAGCCAGCGGCCATATCCAGCAATTACGCCCCATGGCATTTCCCGCCCGTTCCGCCCCGGCTCAAGGCCGCTTTGCCAAAGCCTTGGAAGCCGCCTCGGCTGCGTTCCACCCTGTTCAGGCGTGGCGCCCGCCCCCAACCCTTCATTCTTATTGCTTATAAATTGCCCGGCCATGCATCTCTCCTTGAAATAGGAATTCCCAAGAACAAACGAACGACAGCAAGTAATTTCCGCATGGGCTAAAAATGCCCATGCGGAGGCAAGTATAGGCAAGAATGTAATATTTTGATATATAAACTGACTTTTTATTAATTTTATGGTGAATTTCTTCGCCAGTCTTATAGAAACAAAGCAGCACTCACGTTGAAACGCCGAGCCAGCTTTTTGGCGATCTCTTTACTGATACTGCGCCGCCCGTTCAAAATGTCGGATACGCGTCCCTGAGAGGCGCAGTCAGCCAGATCTTCTTGCTTCAAGCCATGTTGGTCCATCAAGAAGCGCAAAACTTCTTTCGGCTCACTGGCCGGAATGGCATAGCGTTCGTCTTCGTAAGCTTCAACCTGATCTGACAAGTAATCCAAGACATCAGCGAGCGGATGATTTTCATCATCGCCAATTTCGTCGAGCAATACCTCGATGGTTGCACGCGCCTGCGCATAGTCCTGCTCGTTACGCACAGAAGTAACACCGACTACATCCTTGAAAGGAATCCAAGCCTGAAGAATTGCTTGCGGCTCAGGCACCGCCTTATAGGCATGGGTCATTAGTTTCTCCTACGCTTCCAACCATCTCGGTCACAATCTTCGTGTGTAAGCACATTGCGAATATAAACCTTGTGCCGGTTATAGTGGATCGACGCAATCAATCCGGCCCCACGGCCGGCCGCTTCCAGGCAATGCGCACGTCGACACTGCCGGGGCCGCCCACCTTCACCTGCTCGGTCTGTGTTTTGCCCTTGTAGGTAGCGCGCACGGTATAGGTGCCGGGTTGCAGCTTGGCCAGCAGGTAAGGCCCCACCGAAGGCAGCGACAACACGCTTTCGCCCTGCTCATTGGCAATTTCCAGTCGCACATCGGCCACATAGGGCGTAGAGCCGTCTTCGCCCACCGCCGCAAAGGTAAGCGCCAGCGGGTAGCTGGACTTGGCCGCCTTGAAGGCCGCCGAAACGTCCGAGCCTATGCCGCCGCTTACGTATTCAATGCCCTGTGCGGTTTCAACCGGTGGCAACTGGGCGTGCGCCGTGCCGGCCAGGCCGGCGCACAACAGGCCGGCGGCCGCCAGCAAGGTTGCCGCCCAGGCCAGCCGCATGCGGCTTTCAGCACGGGATGAGGCAGGTGAAGACAGGTGCCTGGACGGCACAGGCACAGCCCGTGCGCGGTCGAACAGCATGGGAGACTGAATGAATGGTTTTTTCATGATTCTTCTCCTGGAACGTTGTGGATGCGTGCTGTTTTCAGCATACCCAAACTAACAGTAGACGCTTCTCTCGTGTAATGTGCAACGCAGAGCATCGCGACGAAACGCAGCTTGCACAGCTGCGTGTACGGTACCCAGCAGTTGACGTTCCCGCCCACCAAGAGATTGAGGGGCTAGAGCAAAGCCTCATCCACAACCCCCAAATGGGGTATCATATAAACTCATATGGAGGATCTATGTCACTCCCAAGCGGATTCCAGTCACGCTCACGACCCCATAAAGGCAAAACACAGCCGGGGTTCGACGACCCCAACGCCTATCCCGAGTTGGCTGATGAAACCCCAAACGCGGCTCGAAAGGCCCATAAGCGGCCGTCCCGACGCAGCGCTGTCAGCTTCAGCGATATCTATCAAATGGAGCCGCTTGAACGCATCCGGCTGATTGAAGCAGGCGTCAGGCCTGAAACCTTCGCTTCCATTGCCCAGGCCATGCGCCGCTCTAAAGAGCGCCTTGGCCAAATGATGGGCTTGCCGGTTACCACTGTCGACCGCAAAATCCAAAAAGGCGAACTTCTTAACTCAGATCAAAGCGAACGCGTGGTTTCCGCCGCCAAACTCATCGGCCAGATAGAAACCATGGTTGAAGAATCAGGCGACCCCCAAGGTTTCGACGCGGCGCTCTGGTTTGACGAATGGGTCGACAAGCCGCTGGCGGCACTGGGGGGCCGAACCCCTTCCGAACTGATGGGCACCGCCGAAGGCCGAGAACTGCTTTCCCGTCTGCTGGCCACCGCTCAAAGCGGCGCCTACGTATGAGCGACAGCGTCGTGACAGTTTGGCGCATCGCCTCTGACACGCCCACCTACACGGCCGACGACATGCAGGGCGAAGGGGCCCGTATTACCGGGGGCCGATGGAACAAGCCAGGAAGCGCTGTCGTGTACTCGGCAGGCAGCATTGCCCTGGCTTGTCTTGAATCTGTCGTCCATCTCGAACTTGGCACCCTGCCCTTGAACCGCTACCTGGTTCAAATCGATATTCCCGCCAGCATCTGGCAGCGCAGGACAGTCTTCAATGCCGCAAAGCATGTTGGATGGGATGCTTCTCCTGCGGGCAAGGTCAGTCTGGACGCGGGCGAAAAATGGCTGGCTCAGAAAAAGACGGCCCTTATGCTGGTGCCGTCGGTGATTGTTCCGGAAGAGATGAACATACTTATCAACCCCGCCCATCAAGACACCCGAAAACTCAACGTGAAGAAATTGCGCAAATGGACGTTTGATGGGCGACTGACGCGCTGAATCACACTCGGCGAATAAATGGGGAACGCAACATGACAGCAACCAAAGTGCTGACGGCACACGTACCACTTCCGGTGCCGCGTTAACGGCCTCGCCTACCCCTTCCCCGCCATAGCCCGCAACACCTTCTTGTCTATCTTCCCCACCCCCGTGCGCGGCAGTGAATCGACCAGGTGTATGACCGAAGGCCATTTGTACTTCACCAGGCGCTGGGCCAAAAAATCGGCGATGTCTTGCTCGCCCACGCCCGGGTCAGCCACCACGTGGGCCACCAGCACCTCGCCCCGGTAGGCGTCGGGCACGCCGATTACCGCGGCCTCGCGCACCCCGGGGTGGCGGAACAGGGCTTCCTCCACCTCG
>Ga0180218_1001872_pt1 | contig 11892 bp, 9 predicted proteins | sample eDN3rd37CKraftBY_FD_151334 | JGI IMG/M metagenome (GOLD analysis project Ga0180218, IMG submission 151334) | Enriched backyard soil microbial communities from Emeryville, California, USA - eDNA 3rd pass 37_C Kraft BY (version 2) (version 2) | ecosystem: Environmental > Terrestrial > Soil >... | reverse complement strand
AAACCAAAGCGCAAAACCGTCAAGCGCGCGCGCAAGTCGGCGCGGGTGCGCAAGCGTGGCACGTCGTCATCGCAGCGCGAGGTCGAAACAGCGTTGGCCGCGCTCGCCCACGATATCCGTACGCCGCTGACGGGTGTGCTCGCCCTGTCCGATCTCCTCATCACATCCGATCTGCCCGAACGCGAACGCGGCTGGGCGAAGTCCATCCGTGGCGCGGCCGATCATCTCGCGCAATTGACGTCGCTGGTGCTCGACGCCGTGAAGGCCGACCATGCCGGGCTGACGATTCGCCGCGATGCTTTCTCGCCCCGCGCGCTTGCCGACGCGGTCGCTGCATCGCTGACGGCGCGCGCCGGCGCGAGCGGCCTGATAGCGGAAGTCGGGATCGCCGGCGATCTTCCCACCGATGTCATCGGCGATCCGGTGCGGCTGCGCGCAGCGCTGGAAAATCTCGTCGACAATGCCGTGAAGTTCACCGCACGCGGCCGTGTCCGTTTTGATGTTTCGTCCGGGTCAGCGCCGCGCGGGCGCGTGCTGTTGCGTTTTGCGGTGAGCGACAGCGGTATCGGTCTGACCAGGGCAGAGATCGCTAGGTTGTTTCGCCCCTTCACGCAGGCGAGCCGCGACGTCTCGTTACGATATGGCGGCACCGGCCTTGGCCTTGCGCTGGTGAAGCGTCTCGCCAATGTGATGGGCGGCGATCTCACCGCCATCAGCAAGAAGGGCGAGGGCTCGACCTTCACGCTCACGATGCTTGTCGACAAGGCGGCAGCGGCCCTCACTCAAACACGCGCGTCCGCGGTACAGGAAGCGGCGCCCGCACGGCCGCTGCGCATCCTGTGCACGGAAGACAATCCGTTCGGACGCGTGGTGCTGAACACGATCCTGACCGAGCTTGGACACAAAGTGGATTTTGCTCAGTCGGGCGAAGCTGCGGTGAGCAGCGTTGCACAAGGCGGCTACGACCTCGTGCTGATGGATGTCACCTTGCCCGGCATGGACGGTTTCGAGGCTACGCGACGCATCCGCGCGTTGCCCGGTGATGCCGCCACGCTTCCGATTATCGGAGTTTCAGCCTTCTCGTCTGACGATGATCGGAAGCGTGGCGGTGACGCCGGCATGACCGGTTATCTCGTGAAGCCCGTCAGCCCTGCCGCGCTGGCCCAAGCACTGAGATCAATTCCTGGCTAGGCGACCTTCACCGGCTTGCCGGCCTTCTCCACGATCCGCACCACATCCGACATGATCTGGTTGATCTGGAAATCCTTCGGCGTATAGACAGCCGCGACGCCGGCCTTCTTCAGCGTCGCTTCGTCCTCGGGCGGCACGATGCCACCGACCACGACAGGCACGTCGGTCAAACCTTCCGCGCGCATTCGATCGACCACGTCGCGAACCAGCGGCACGTGGCTGCCCGAAAGGATGGACAGGCCGACGACATCCACGCCTTCGTCCTTCGCGGCCTTGACCAGTTCGGCCGGTGTGAAACGGATGCCTGCGTAGATCACGTCCATGCCGACGTCGCGCGCGCGGACTGCGATCTGTTCGGCGCCGTTGGAATGGCCATCGAGACCGGGCTTGCCGACCAGGAATTTCATGCGGCGTCCGAGCTTGTGCGATATCCGCTCCACCTCGGCGCGGACCGGCTCGAGCTGATCGCCGCCGACCTGTCGCGCTGCCTTCGGAACACCGGTCGGCGCGCGATATTCTCCGAAGACCTCGCGGAAGACCGCGCCCCACTCGCCGGTGGTAACGCCTGCCTTCGCGCAGGCGATGGAAGCCGGCATGACATTGCTGCCGTCCCTTGCCGCGCGGCGTAGATCGGTCAACGCAGTCTGCACAGCCCTGGCGTCACGCGATGCGCGCCAGGCGTTCAGTCGCGCGATCTGTTCCTGCTCAACCTCAGGCGGGACGGTGAGGATCGCATCGACGCCACCGGTGAGGGGAGAGGGCTCGCTCTCGGTGAATTTGTTGACGCCGACCACCACGCTGTCGCCGGCCTCGATCGATTCCAGCCGCTTTGTGTTGCTCTCGACCAGCTGCTGCTTCATGTAGCCCATCTCGACCGCGGCAACCGCGCCGCCCAGCCGCTCGATGGTGGCGAGTTCTTCCTTCGCCGCGCGGATCAGCGCGTCGACCTTCTTCTGGATCTCGGTCGATCCATCGAAGATGTCGCCGTATTCGAGAAGGTCTGATTCATAGGCGAGAATCTGCTGTGCGCGCAGGGACCATTGCTGGTCAAACGGACGCGGCAGGCCAAGCGCCTCGTTCCATGCGGGCAATTGCACCGCGCGGGCGCGCGCCTTTTTCGACAGCGTGACCGCAAGCATCTCGAGGAAGATGCGATAGACGTTGTTCTCGGGTTGCTGCTCTGTGAGGCCAAGCGAATTGACCTGCACGCCGTAGCGAAACAGCCGTTGCTTCGGATCGCTGACGCCATAGCGCTGCGCGGTGATTTCGTCCCACATGTCGACGAATGCGCGCATCTTGCAGATCTCGGTGATGAAGCGCATGCCGGCATTGACGAAGAACGAGATGCGGCCGACGACGTCGCCCATCTCGCCGTCCGCAACTTCGCCCGATGCCTTGACCATGTCGAGGATTGCGATCGCAGTCGCGAGTGCGTAGGCCAGCTCCTGAACGGGCGTCGCACCTGCCTCCTGCAGGTGATACGAGCACACATTCATCGGATTCCATTTCGGCATTTCCTTCGTCGTGAACAGGATCGTGTCCTTGATCAGACGCATGGACGGGCCGGGCGGGAACACATAGGTGCCGCGCGACAGATATTCCTTGATGATGTCGTTCTGCGTGGTGCCGGTGAGTTTCTCACGCGGCGCGCCGGTCTCGTCGGCGACGGCGATGTACAGCGACAGCAGCCACGCGGCCGGCGCATTGATCGTCATCGACGTATTCATCTCGGCGAGCGGAATGCCGTTCAGCAGTGTCCGCATGTCGCCGAGATGAGAAACGGGCACTCCGACCTTGCCGACCTCGCCGGCAGCGAGAACATGATCGGAGTCGTAGCCGGTCTGCGTCGGCAGATCGAAGGCGATGGACAGGCCCGTCTGTCCCTTCGAGAGATTCTGCCGGTAGAGCGCGTTCGACTTTTCTGCGGTCGAATGCCCGGCATAGGTCCGGAAGATCCAGGGCCTGTCCCGTTTCGGTTTGTTGTCCGCGCTCTCTGCCATTCAATCTCCGCGCCGCCTTCGTCCTATCGTTTGAAGAAGCCGATGATGACCAAAAGGATCACCGCGCCGATCACGGCATTGATGATGGATGCGATGATGCCGCCGCCGATTACGATACCGAGCCGCGGCAACAGCCACCCGGCGATGAGCGCACCGACAATGCCGACAATGATGTTGCCGATGATGCCGAAGCCGTAGCCCTTCACGATCAGGCCGGCGAGCCAGCCAGCCACGCCACCGACGATCAGCCAAACGATAAAGCTTTCGATACCCATCTTCGTCTCCCCGACACGCGCGGGGACCGCTGCCAAGCCCGCCCCCGCGGCTTTGTTGCGCTGCAGCGAGGGCATTCTACTGCGACCGGGACCGGAAGTCAGCGAAGGACGGACTTAACGCGCCGCAACCTCACCAGCCTGCAGAAAGATATTGCGATGCAGCATATCGCGTTACCGACCCGGTGCAACGGTTGTTTTTACAGCTGGACCAACGGCGTTGGCGTCGCGTGCAGCACGGGAAGGTGCTCCGGTAAAATGGCGACCGATATCCCGTTATCCACAAGCACCTCGACTGCAGGCCTGTGACTGAGGAGGCGATCCGGTTCGGGGCCAGGTCACAGGCGGCGGATTGAAGGAGGCCGACCAGTTCGACGGCGCTGAGTCGCGGCCATTCCCTACCCGATGGCGACGGCCGCAGCCTGACAGAGTTCCGTCCCAACTTTTCGGGTGCCTTCTGCTCTGTTGCGGCGCAATATAGTCTGCGTCACAATTCGGACCTGCCCGCCGGAGCCCAAGTCATGACTGCCGCGCCGAAGCTTCAAATGGTGAAGGACCTGTATGCCGTCGGCGAGATCCCGCCGCTGGGCCACGTCCCTGAAAGGATGACCGCCTGGGCCATCCGGCAGGAGCGGCATGGTCCGCCGCTGGAGTCGATGCAGATCGAGGTTCTGCCGACCTGGCCGATCGGCGAAAACGATGTGCTGGTGCTCGTGATGGCGGCGGGCGTGAACTACAACGGCGTCTGGGCAGGACTCGGTCAGCCGATTTCGCCCTTCAACGTGCACAAGCACCCGTATCACATCGCCGGGTCGGACGCGTCCGGCGTGATCTGGGCGATCGGCTCCAAGGTGAAGCGCTGGAAAGTCGGCGACGAAGTCATCGTCCATTGTAATCAGGACGACGGCGACGACGAGGAGTGCAATGGCGGCGATCCGCTGCTGTCGCCTTCGCAACGCATCTGGGGTTACGAGACGCCGGACGGATCCTTCGCGCAATTCTGCCGCGTGCAGTCGCGGCAGCTCATGCCGAAGCCCTCGCATCTGACCTGGGAAGAGGCGGCCTGTTACACGCTCACGCTGGCAACCGCGTATCGCATGCTGTTCGGACATCCCCCGCATACGTTGAAGCCGGGCGACAACGTTCTCGTATGGGGCGGCTCGGGCGGCCTTGGCGTGTTCGGCGTGCAGCTTTGCGCCGCTTCGGGCGCCAACGCGATCGGCGTGATTTCGGACGAGACCAAGCGCGATTACGTGCTCGGCCTCGGCGCCAAGGGCGTGATCAACCGCAAGGACTTCAATTGCTGGGGTCAGATGCCCAAGGTCAATACGCCCGAATACAATGAGTGGGTGAAGGAAGCGCGCAAGTTCGGCAAGGCGATCTGGGACATTACCGGCAAGCGCGACGTCGATATCGTGTTCGAGCATCCGGGCGAAGCGACGTTCCCGGTCTCGTGTCTCGTGGTGAAGCGCGGCGGCATGGTTGTGTTCTGCGCAGGTACCAGCGGTTTCAACATCACGTTCGATGCGCGCTATGTGTGGATGCGTCAGAAGCGCATTCAGGGCTCGCACTTCGCGCATCTGAAACAGGCGAGTGCAGCCAACCAGTTCGTGCTCGATCGGCGGATCGATCCCTGCATGGGTGAGGTGTTTCCCTGGGACAAGATCCCGGCGGCGCATCAACTGATGTGGAAGAACCAGCACAAGCCCGGAAACATGGCGGTGCTGGTCAGCGCGCCGCGCGTCGGTTTGCGCAATCTCGAGGATACGATCGAGGCGGCGGCGGGCTAGAAAACCGTTGCCGGATAATTTAGTCGGCCGCTGGCGCGGCGGCCTCGCGCCGCGCGGCTCGTATCTTGGAGATCGTTGCGTTCAGTTCGCCGCCATAGATGAAGATCGAGGCGGTCCAGTAAAGGAACACGAGCGCGATCATCGGCGAAGCGAGACCGGCATAATAGACCGAGTAGGTGAACGCGAAATCGGCGAGGTAGCGGCCGAACGCGATACCCGTGATCAGCCAAAGTCCAAGCGTGACAAGAATTCCGGGGAGGATGTCCATCAACTTACGTTTGCCGGCCGGCAGCCATTTGTGCACGACGAACAGCGGCACGATCAGCAAGATGCTCGCGGTCACGAGGCGTACAAAGGTGATCACTTCGCCGAACGGGACGAGCGCCGGGAAGCGCCGGATCAGCGTGGTCCAGATCAACGGCGCAAGCAGAACCAGAAACGAAATCGAGAGGAGCCCGATCGCCGACAGGACGACGTATCCGATCGATTCCAGCCGCAGCAGCCATATCGAGCGCGTCTCCACCGCGGTATAGGCGCGGTTCAGGCCGATGCGCAGGCTCTCGATGCCACTCGACGCAAAGTATAGCGCGAGCAAGGCGCTGACCGTCAGCACCTGTCCGTGCGCGCCGACCAGCACGTTATGAATTTCGCGCGAGATCGGACCGGCTACCTCCTCCGGCCAGGCCTCGAGCACGAGATTGGCCGCCTCGTCGGCGAGATATTGCGAGCCGAACACGCCGGCGAGGGCGGTCAGCACCAGGAAAAAGGGGAACAGGGCCATGAGGCTCGACAGCGCGATATGACTGGCAATCGCCCAGCCGTCATCGGCATTGAACTGCCAGAAGGCGTCCATCGTGACGCGATATGTTGTCTTGAGGAATTTCAACGCGGGGTCCCGGTGCGACTCGTCCAAGCGAGATAGGCAAAGCTTGCGGCCGGCTCAAGAGCCGGTTGGCCCCGTCAAGGCTCTATGCGGCCTGCACCTTGATCAGGAACTGACGCACCTGCGAATCGAGGCCTTCGGCCTCGACCGCGAGAGCGTCGGCAAGCGCTTTGACATCGGCCGCCGTGGCTCGTGCCTCCATCGTGGCCGAGGATACGCGGCTCATTGCGTCGGCGCCGGTCTGCGCTGCGCCAGACGCGCTGCTGACGCCTTCGGCGATGACTGCAACGGCGGAATTCTGCTGCTCGACGGTGGCGGCGACATTGGCCGCAATCGCAGACATATCCTCGATGATGCTGTTGACCTGGGCGATGGCCTGCGCGGCGTCGGCGGCCGCCGTCTGGATGGAGCCGATCTGCCCGGCAATCTCTTCGGTCGCCCGCGCCGTCTGGCCGGCCAGCGACTTTACCTCCGATGCGACAACTGCAAAGCCGCGGCCGGCATCACCTGCGCGTGCAGCCTCGATCGTCGCATTGAGCGCCAGCAGATTGGTTTGTCCGGCGATAGACTGGATCAGGTTGACCACTTCGCCGATGCGCGACGCGGCGTTGCCAAGCTCGGCCATCGTCGCGCTCGTCCGGCGCGATTCGGAAACCGCGCGCTCGGCGACCAGAGTGGACTTCTGTGCCTGGTTTGCGATTTCGCCGATCGAAGCCGCGAGTTCTTCGATCGAGCCGGCGGCGGTCGTGACATTGCTTGAGGCGTCGAGAACGCGGGTCTCCGCGGCGCGGGCCTCGGAGGACATGTCGTCGGCCGATGCATTGAGGCGGGTCGATGCCGATTCAAGACGTTGAGCTGCGTCGCGGACGCGACCGAGCATATTGTCCACCGAGCGTTCGAATTGCGCGATGGTTGCGGCAATCGACTGATTGCGCATTTCGCGCGCTTGCGCGGTTTCATTCTGGGATTGTGCGAGGCGTTCGCGCTCCAGCATGGTGTCGCGGAAGACGATGACGGTGCGTGCCATGTCTCCGATTTCATCGCGCTCGCGCGTGCCGGAGATGACCGCCGAGGTGTCTCCCCGGGCGAGCTGGGTCATGGCGTGGGCGAGATTTTGCAGCGGCCGTGCGATGCTCCAGCCGATCAGCAGACTGAGCGCGAGGCCAAGACAGACCGCGGCAACGCCGACCGAGAGTATGATCGTCCAGGTTCGGTTCTGCGAAGCGGATAATTCCGCGGCGGCGCGGCTGGCGCCTTCGCTTGCGGTCGCAATGATGGCGTCTGCGGCGGGAGCGAGTTGCTGCGTGTCGAGATCGATAACCTTCAGATTGGGACGCACCTTGTCGGCGATTGCGGACCAGGCGGAGAAGGTGTCGGCGTAGGCTTTCACGAGTCGTTCAATATCTGCGCGCTGCTCGGGCGGAGCGGCAACGCCTTTCATCGTATTTGTGAAGTTGTCATGTTCCGAGACGAACAGCGTGTACGACGTGTTGGTCGATTTGATGCGTTGTTCGGCTTCAAAGCGCCGCATCATCAGAAGCGAGACGAACAGCTTTCTGGAGTCGGCGTCGCTGAGGCCCTCAACGCCCTGATTGATGACGCGCTCGACTGCAAGACCGGTGTCGTGCAATTGACGCCGCAAGCCTTCGCTTTCGGAAAGGCCGAGCTTGCGCTGATCGACGACGACTTCCGCGAAGCGGTTTCCGATTTCCTTCAGCCGTCCCGGAATCCATGCAATTCGCAGTCGCCCGTTGTCGTCGAGCGCCGCCTCGATGGTGGCCAGCTTTTCGACCGCCTGGGCCTTCGCGGTCTCGAAAGCCTCGATGGTAACATCGTCAGGGTCGGTGGCGAAATCGCGCGCGGCGATCCGCATCTTGCTGATCGCTTCTTTCAGGCTCTGGCTCGCTGTTGTGGTCTCCTGGGCGCGACGGTAGCGGTCGAACGCGTCCGCGACCTCCTGCTCGCCGGACATGAAGGAGATCCCGTTGGCGACAAAGCCGGCGACCGGAAGCAGCGCGATCAGCAGGATGCGCGTGCGAACCGACAGCGCTCGCACGAGGCGAAACAGGCGAATGCGACTCGGGCGGTCGGCGCTGAACGCGGATGTCATGGGCTTTGCCTGCGTATTGGGCAGTCGTAGCAAAGCGCGAAAAGGTTAAATAACCAGCAACCATAGATAGAGCAGCTCGCAGTTGCTTTTGTGCGTTGCACCATTACTCTGGGCGGAACATCATTTCTTAACGGGGCCTTTACCGATGCCAGCCGCGCAGCAACGGTCTGATCTGTCCGACGCTTTCATCCCCCGTGCCCAGGATGCGGTCGGGGCGGTCGAGGCGCTCCTGCAGGATGCCGCCATCGCGGTCCGCAAACGTGTTGCAATCGAGGGTGGCGACACGATGGGCCGCGTGTTCGACCGGGAGCAGCGTGCGACCCACGGATTGGCCTGGCTCGCGACCTATGTCGAAGCTCTGCGCCAGCTTGTCGCCTATGCCGAGCGCATGCGGGCCGAGGGCAAGTTCGGCGAGATCGAGGAGTTACAGGTCCGCATCGGCATCGGCGAATATCTGGCCCAGATCCTGGGTGGCATCCCCATGAGCCAGGGCGAGATCGTGCGGCTCTCCGATCTCGGGCTGTCGCGCGCGGACATTGCGGCACGGATGACCCCGGCGATCGACCATCTGATCGATACCGGCAACACGCCGGCCCGCCGTGCACGCCTGGCCGAGCTTATCAACCACCATACCGAGCCGACCTACGGCAATGCGGGTCTCGACGAAACGCTGGAGGCCATTCGCGAAGAGATGCGGAAGTTCTCCGCAAGCGAAGTCGTGCCCTATGCCCAGACTTGGCATCTGAAGAACCAATACATCCCGCTCGATGTAATCGGTCAGATGTCGGAGCTTGGCGTTTTCGGGCTCACCTTGCCGGAAGAATACGGTGGCATGGGGCTCGGCAAGGAATCCATGTGCGTCGTGTCGGAGGAATTGTCGCGCGGCTATATCGGCGTCGGCTCTCTCGGCACGCGCTCCGAAATCGCGGAGGAGCTTATTCTCGGCAGCGGCACCGAGGAGCAGAAGCGCAAGTGGCTGCCGCTTCTCGCCTCTGGCGAAATCCTGCCGACCGCTGTCTTTACCGAGCCGAATACGGGCTCGGACCTCGCTTCGCTCAAGACCCGCGCGGTGCGCGAGGGCGATGTCTACAAGATCTACGGCAACAAGACCTGGATCACGCATCCGGTCCGCGCCGACCTGATGACGCTTCTGGTGCGCACCGATCCGAAGCAGACCGGATATCGCGGCCTCTCGATGCTGCTGGCGGAAAAGCCGCGCGGCGACGACAGTAACCCGTTCCCGGCACCCGGCATGTCGGGCACCGAGATCGAAGTGCTCGGTTATCGCGGCATGAAGGAATACGAAATCGCCTTCGACGGCTTCGAGGTGAAAACCGAAAACCTCCTTGGCGGCGTCGAGGGCGCCGGCTTCAAGCAACTGATGCAGACCTTCGAAGCTGCGCGCATCCAGACTGCAGCGCGCGCAATCGGCGTCGCACAGGCCGCGATGGATCAGGGCCTCGCCTATGCCCAGCAGCGATCGCAATTCGCACGTCCGATCGTCGAATTCCCGCGCGTCGCCGACAAGCTCGCGATGATGGCGGTTGAGATCCTGATCGCGCGTCAGCTCACCTATTTCGCGGCACGACAGAAGGATTCTGGCCGGCGCTGCGATCTCGAAGCCGGCATGGCCAAGCTGCTGGCCGCGCGCGTCGCCTGGGCGGCGGCCGACAATGCGGTCCAGATCCACGGCGGCAACGGCTTCGCGCTGGAATTCCCGGCGTCCCGCATTCTGTGCGATGCGCGCATCCTCAACATTTTCGAGGGGGCCGCGGAAATCCAGGCGCAGGTGATTGCGCGGCGGCTTCTGGACGGCAGCAACTAGCCGCCGTGGTTGCAGTCGCGACGATGTGACCGCGCCGGATTCCCGATCCGTGCGACGTTTCCTTGTCGGTGCGACCAAGAGCGCGGCAACCGAAAATGCCTCCTTGCGTTGACTTGACGCAAGGTTGCGCCATCGGAGCCGTGGTGGCGTAGCCATCCGCAAGGAGAGCGCGAATGTCTTCCAAAACTGTCAGGATCGATCAGAACGAATGGGTCATTGTCTGCGACGGCAGCAAGGCCCTGTTTCTACAGAATGCCGGCGATTCCAAATTTCCCAATCTTCAGACCCGCGAGGTGATGGAGCAGACGGTTCCGCCGACCAGCGAGCTGGGCAGCGACAAGCCGGGACGCTCGCATTCGTCGGTTGGCAATGGCCGCTCGGCGGTTGAGCAAACCGATTTCCATACGCAACAGGAAGATGAGTTCCTGCGGTCGGTCATGACGAAACTCGATGCTGCCGCGCATTCCGGACAGATGAAAGCGATCATCCTGGTGGCTCCGCCCCGGGCGCTCGGTGTGATGCGTCAGCATTATACGCACGCCCTGAAACAGGCGGTCCGTGAGGAAATCCAGAAGGACTACGTGAAGATGCCGGTCTACGAGATCGAGAAGCATCTGGCGGCGTAGGCCCGCCATGCACCGGGCCGGTGGCCCCGCTGGCGGCCCGGTGCTACAAGCGCGCGATGTCAAATCCGTTTTATTCGCTCGTCCCCTTCGCCATCGCGGCTGTCGCGGTGGTGCTGGTCTTCGGCCTCGTAAACATGCTCCGTGGCGGCTCGCCGCATCTGTCGCAGAAGCTGATGCGGCTTCGCGTGCTGTTGCAGGCGATCGCGCTTGTCATCATCATGCTGGCGATCTGGATGATGGGACGCTGAGCGATGGTCGTCCTCAATCGAATCTACACCCGTACCGGCGACGACGGCACGACCGCACTTGGCTCAGGCGAACGGCGCAAGAAGTACGATCTGCGCGTCGACGCCTATGGCACGCTGGATGAAGTCAATGCGGCGATCGGAATCGTGCGGCTCCATACCGCAGGCGATGCCCGGCTCGATGCCATGCTGGCACATGTCCAGAACGACATCTTCGACGTCGAGGCGGACCTGTGCATCCTCGATGACAGCAAGGGCAAGGGTCCGGGAGGCGCCAAGCTCAACGTCACCGGCAAGCAGGTGCAGTGGATCGAGCAGCAGATCGATGCGCTGAATGACGGTCTGCCGCCGCTTCGCTCCTTCATTCTGCCGGGCGGCACGCCAGCGGCGGCTTACATGCACCTCGCCCGCACCATGTGCCGCCGGGCCGAACGGTTGATGGTCGAGCTTCGGGACCAGCCCGGCGAAGAGGTCACGCCGGAGGCGATTCAGTATGTGAATCGGCTTTCGGACTTCCTGTTCGTCGCCGGGCGCCATGTGAATGACCGCGGCGAAAAGGATGTTTTGTGGCAACCGGGTCAAAATCGCTGATACGATTTTCCCTGAATTTGCTAAGTCTTGGCGGCGACGTGGCCGGGTTCTTCGGGATAGCGAACACCTTCGCATTTTGCCTGCCGGCCATGCCGTTGACACCCATGCCGTCCAACTCTTAGTTAGCCGCTCGATTTCGCACCTGCGAAGGCTATGATCATGAAAATTCTCGTGCCCGTTAAACGGGTTATCGACTACAACGTAAAAGTGCGGGTGAAGGCTGACGGCTCGGGCGTGGAACTCGCCAATGTCAAAATGTCGATGAATCCGTTCGACGAGATCGCCGTGGAAGAGGCGATCCGGCTGAAGGAAGCTGGCAAGGCGACCGAGATCGTGGCCGTGTCCATCGGACCGGCCCA
>Ga0180218_1001871_pt1 | contig 11894 bp, 10 predicted proteins | sample eDN3rd37CKraftBY_FD_151334 | JGI IMG/M metagenome (GOLD analysis project Ga0180218, IMG submission 151334) | Enriched backyard soil microbial communities from Emeryville, California, USA - eDNA 3rd pass 37_C Kraft BY (version 2) (version 2) | ecosystem: Environmental > Terrestrial > Soil >... | reverse complement strand
TGCCGTCGATCTTCTCGGGCATCCGCCGGGTGACGTCGAAGGCGGGCGTCGAGGCGCCGGGCGTGATCAGCAGGTCGTAGGTGTCGAAGAAGGCCGCCACGCGCCGGTAGAAGGCCGCGCGCTCGCGTTCGGCCCAGCCGATGCGCGACGGCGTCGCGTCGAGCCCGAGCTTTGTGTTCCAGATGATGTCCTGCTTGAACTTGTCGGGGTACTGGGCGATCTGCAACTCGCGGTCAACGACGTAAGACTGCGCGCGCAGCACCATGAAGGCATCGGCGATCTGGCCGACATCGGGCGTCGCCTCTTCGACCGTCGCGCCGAGCTCCTTGAAGCGCTGGGCAGCTTTGGCGCAGATCTCGCGCGTCTCGCTGTCCATGGGCGCGGCGCCGCCGAAGTCGGCCGACCACGCGACCCGGCGCGGCAGGCGGCGTGCCTTAACGGCGTCGCTGAAGGACTGCGCGGGCGCGTCGAAGGTCAGGGGATCGCGCGGACAGAAGCCGGCCATGGTGTCGAGGAAAAGCGCCACATCCGGCACATTGCGCGCCATCGGACCCTGCACGGAGAGCGGCGCGTAGAGGTTGTTCACCGTGCCGCGCGTGACACGGCCGGGCGATGGGCGGAGGCCGACGACGCTGCAATAGGTCCCAGGCCTTCTGAGGCTGCCGGCGTGATCCGTGCCGTGCGCGAGCCAGACCTCGCCGGCCGCGAGCGATGCGGCGCCACCGCCCGTCGAGCCGCCGCAGGTGAGCGACGTGTTCCACGGATTGGTCGTGCGCCCGAAGACCTCGTTGAAGGTCGAGCCGCCCGAACCGAACTCCGGCGTATTCGACTTGGCGATGACGACGCCGCCCTTGCGCTCGATGCGCTCGACGAGGGGATGCGAGGCCGCCGGGACGTGGTCCTTGAAGATCGGCGAGCCGTACGTCGTGCGCACCCCCGCAACGTCGGTGAGGTCCTTGATCGCGACGGGGAGGCCGGCAAGCCAGCCCACTTCGCCCTCGGCTTCCCTCCGCTCGCCCTTCATGAGGGCGCGCGCGTGCTCGCGTGCGCGGTCGAGGCAAAGCGTCGGCAGGGCATTGAGGGCGCCCTCGCAGGCTGCGATGCGCTTTTCCGCTGCGTCGATGAGATCGAGCGGCGTGATCTCCTTCGACTTGAGGCGGCGCACGGCCTCCGAGGCCGTCATGCGGATCAGCTCGTCGCTCATGTGAGGGCTCTCCAAGGTTTCAGTGGCGGCGCGCGGGGCCGATCTTATCGAGTGGTCCGAGTGCGCGCTCGAGCAAGGGCACGACCTCGCCGGCAAAGCGCTCGATGGATTTGAGGGCCAGCGCGAGCGGCGAGGCACCGGCCTGGAACTGAAGCAGCATGTGTACAGGTTCCGCCGCGCGGATCAGGCCCGCCATCCGCTCGGCGACCGTATGCGGATCTCCGACGAGCACCGACGTCGCGAAGACGTCGAGTGGCGGCTCGCCTTGGTAGGGTTTCTCGATCAGCATGGCGCCGTCGATCAGCTCCTCGCGGCGGCGCAGGCTCTGCGAGAGCCGGATCTGGTGGCGCAGGTTATCGATGAAGTCGGCGGCCTCGGCCTTGCTGTCGGTAATGCAGACGTGGCGCAGGGGGGCGATGGCGGGATTTTCCGGGTCGAGGCCCTGCTCGGCATAGATCTCGCCGATGCCGGCCTTCACCGCGTTGAGCTGGGCGACCGAGGCGTGGCGCGGTGTCAGCATGATCGGCCAGCCCTTGCGGGCGGCAAGCCCCTGCAGCGTGCGGTTGTCGCCGGCGATCCAGATATCGGGGAGCCTGCCGACCGGCCGCGAGGCGATGTGGGTCTCGGGCAGTTCCCAATAGCGTCCCTTGTGCGTGAAGGTATCGCCGGAGAAAGCCTTTTCGAGGATCTCGACGAATTCGACGAGCTTCGGTGCTGAATCAGCCAGGTCCTCACCGAAGCGCTCGAACTCATAGGGCTGGTAGCCGCTGCCGATGCCGAGGATGAGGCGGCCGTGCGTGAGCGCATCGACCATCCCGATCTCCGAGACGAGCCGCACGGGATTATAGAGTGGAACGACGACCACGCCTGAGGCCAGCCGGATGCGGGACGTCTCGCCGGCAAGCCGCGCCACCATCATGAGCGGCGAGGGGCATGTGCAATAATTCGAGAAATGATGCTCGGCGAACCAGGCGATGTCGAAACCCGCCGCCTCGGCCGCTTTCACCTGGGCGATTGCCCCGTCATAAAGCGCGGCCGCGGCGGTCCCAGGCGTGCGGTATCCCATGAGATTGAAGATACCGAAGTCCATGGGTGCGCCTCCCCGCGATTTCATCTGCAGGTTGATCCCGCAGCATCGGTCTCGGATGCCGAGCTTTCGGCAGTTTGTCCGAGGTTGGGGAGCAAGAAAACCCCGTGAGCGGCGTAGCGCGCGGCGCTCACGGGGGGACATACATGCTATTTCGGCGTAGCGGAGGTCTCGGCCGCGGGATCACGCCTAAATCAGGAGCCTAAAAATGCCTCGACCGGTGCCGCGATCGAGACGGCACCGGTCGGTGGGGACATAGATACGCCGCGAGCGACTTCGGGAAGTCGCTCTCAGGCGCGCTTGCGGCGGGCGGCCGGCTTGCGAGCAGCAGCCTTCTTCGCCGGGGCGCGACGAACCTTTGCCGCGGCCTTGCGGCGGGCGGGGCCAGCGCGCTTCGTAGCGGTCTTCTTCACGGCGCGCTTCGCGGGGGCCTTCTTGACGGTCTTTTTCTTGGCAACCTTCTTTGCGGGCGCCTTCTTCATCGTCTTCGTCTTCTTTGCAACCTTAGCCATGTTGATATCTCCTATCTCTTCCCGGTAGCAAGTCACTCGCCTGTCAAGACGAATCGTGTCCACTTGCAAGGTCGAATGTGGGGATTTGATAGTTAATTGGAAGTTAATGAATTCAAATGGCGATACTCGCCCGAGATAATCAGAATAAATTTTCGCGCTGGTTTCTGCGCCGCAATATTGCAAGTAATGCAGTAAAACCGGCCATATTCTCTCCATATTCGCCTGCTCGCCGATCCCGCTGGACGGCCTCAAAAATTTCGCGCTAGCATGCGCCGCATTGAGCGCTCGAGTGCGCTGAAGAGGGCCGGAAAGTGATCGAAATCGAGCGAGTCGCGCGAATCATGCGCGAGGTTGCGGCAGAAGAAATCATGCCGCGCTGGCGCAATCTGGCAGGCGGCGATGTCGTCGAGAAGAGCGGTCCGAGCGACGTTGTCACCGTCGCGGACCGTGAAGCCGAGGTGCAGCTCTCGCGCCGTCTGGCCGAGCTGATCGCAGGCTCGCGCGTCATCGGCGAGGAGGGCGTGCACGCCGATCCGTCGGTCATGCAGCACTTCGGCAGCGGTGATCCCGTCTGGGTGATCGATCCGATCGACGGCACGAGCGCCTTCGCCAAGGGCGAGCGCGCGTTCGCGGTGATGGTCGCGCTCGTGCGCGGCGACGAGCTGCTTGCCGGATGGATTCTTGCGCCCGCAAGTGGCGATCTGCACATGGGTGAGCGCGGAAGTGGTGTCTGGCGTGCGCGCGATGGCGAAGTCCAGCGTCTCATGCGGCCGGACATCCCGACCGTGGAGAAGGCGCTGATCGGTCTCCTCGGTCGCCGCAATATGAGCGACGCACGCCGGGCGGCGATCAAGTCGCGCGGCGACGCTTTCGGCGCGCTGCAGAACGTGTCGTGCGCGGGTCTCGACTATCCGCGGTTGCTAGAGGGCAGCGCACACTTTGCGATCTACAACAAGTCCGAGCCCTGGGATCATCTGCCGGGACTCGCGCTCGCCAGCGAGCTCGGCTTCGTCTTCTCGAAGCACGACGGCAGCGCTTACAAGCCGGGCGACAACGCGGGCGGCCTCGTGATCGCGCCGAGCGCACATGTGGCCCAGGACATCCGCCGCCTGCTGCTGGATTGAAGGCTTAGCTGCCTGGCAGCACGAGGATCTTGGGTGTCTTCGGCAGCGTCGCGCGGGAGACCACCACCGTCGGCACCTCGCTCATCTCAACCTCGAAGACCGGCCGCGCCTCGTGCAGGAAGCGCTCCAGCGTATAGGACGAGAAGTAGTGCATGGGGATCATGAGCGGTGCCCGGAGCGCCTTCAGGACCTCCATCATGCCCTGCACGTCGAGCGTGAAGCTGCCGTCGACGGGCACGAGGACCACGTCGAGCTGGCCGATCTGGGCGAGCTGCTGGGTGGTCAACGTATGGTGGAGATGGCCGAGGTGGCCAATGCAGAGGTTGCCGGTCTCGAACACGAAGATCGAGTTGCCCCACACGTCGGTGCCGCCGCCGTAGTTGCGGATGTTGGTCGGGATATTGCGGACGCGCACGTCCTCGAGGGTGATGTCGTGCTGGGCGGCGCCGCCGTCGGGGTTCCAGCCGCGCAGGACGTAGCGGATCGAGGGATCGGGGTGGTTGGTGTAGTGCGTGGAGTGCGCCCGGTTCATGGTCACGATCTCGGGGATCACGGCCGGGCGCACGTAGTCGTTGTAGTCGGTGGCGATGCGGATGCCCCGCTGCGTTTCGAGCAGGAATGTCGAGTGGCCGACGTAACTGATCCGCGTCTCGCCGAGTTTGAGCTGCGCGCGATGGACGAGCGAGGGTATCCCGATGCCGCCTGGACCGCGCTGCGTCGGCGCCTCGGCCATCGCGAGGCAGAGGTCGGGAGCGATCTTTCCCTGTGAGGGGGCCTGGGCTCTGGTCGGAGGTGCGGCGAGGATCAGCAGGGCTGCCGCAAGGAGGAACCCGGCGGCAGCATCGAGCAAGGGCCTCACGCGCATCAGGTCCTCCAGGGCAGTTATGATCTCACGCGGCTGCTCCGCTTGCCTTCAGTGCCGCGATCTCATTCTCGCTAAGGCCCGCTTCTCGCAGAATCACATCTGTGTGTTGGCCGAGTTCCGGGCCGGGGCCTGGGCGGCGAGGCTCGGCATGACCGATCTGGAAGGGCGCCGCCAGCGTCCGCGGCAGGCCGGGCGTGTCGGTCTCGACGACCGCCCGCGCAGCGACCGCTTGCGCATCCGCAGGGATGTCCTGCAGACGATTGATGATCGAATGAGGAACGCCGCGCGCTTTCAATAACCGGCTCCAATGCGCGAACGGCCGCGTTCGAATGATGCCATCGAGGATCTCGCGCAGCGCCGGGGCATTGGCGTGGCGCACCTGCCGCTCCGCGAATCTCGGGTCGGCTGCAAGCTCGGGCCGCTCGAGTATCTCCAGGACGGACGGCCAGTCGCGCGCTTCGTTGGTGACGTTGATCTGAAGCCAGCGGTCGTCGGAAGTCATGTAGATATTCGCAAGCGCCGACCGCGGGCGTTCGCGCGGCGGTCGGTTCGGCAGATACGATCCGACCAGAGCTGCCTGGGCATAGACGCCGTTAGACCAGAGGCCGTTGGCCAGCAGGTTGCTCGCGACCCACGTGCCCTTGCCGGTCTTCCCGCGATCGATGAGCGCGAGCAGGATGGCCGACAGCAGCGCCATGGCGGCGGGGCGGTCGCCCTGCGCGGGAAGCGCGAAGCCCGGCGGCTGGCCTTCGTGATGGGTCGCATCGAGAAGGCCTGAGCGGGCGAAGTAAGCGTTGCTGTCGTAGCCCGGCTGGTCCTTGTCGGGGCCGGCCTCGCCATAGCCAGAGAAGGACGCATAGATGAGCCGCGGATTGCGCGCCGAGACTTCCTCGTAGCCGAGACGCAGGCGCGCACGCACGGGGAACGGATAGTTGGTGATCAGGATATCAGCGGTGTCGATAAGGCGGTCGAGAGCGGCGCGGCCATCCGGATGCTTGAGGTCCAGCGCGATCGAGCGCTTGTTGCGGGCATCGAGATGCCAGGGATAGTTCACCTCGGCTTTGGGAAAGCTCGTGAGGTTGATGTTGCCGCGATGCGGGTCCCCCTCGCCGGGCGGCTCCACCTTGATGACATCGGCGCCGTAGTCGCCGAGGACGACGGCTGCAGCCGGTGCGGCAATGAACGAGCTGACGTCGAGCACGCGCAAGCCCTCCAGGGGAAGTGGGTTCGCCATTGCGCCTCTTCTTTGTTGCCCGTTGCGTCTTCCGCGAGCTTAGCCGCGCTACACAATGCTGCCTAGAGTAGGGTACCTTGCAGAAAAGGATCTGTAACCGGAAGGACGGCGACGATGACCGCGAACGCATCGAGTGGAGACTGGCTGGGGCTCGGCGGTCGGATCGCCGTGGTGACGGGGGCAGCAAGCGGCATCGGGCGCGCGACAGCGAACAGCCTCTCGAGTGTCGGTGCCGCCGTCGCACTTCTCGACATCAATATCGAGGGCGCCAAGGCCGCGGCCCAGCTCATCGGCGAAACCGGCGGCAAGGCCATTGCCGTTGCATGCGATACGACCAGCGAGGCGAGCATTGCCGAGGCACGCAAGGAGGTCGAGGCGGCGCTCGGCGGTGCGGATATCCTCGTTAACAACGCGGGCATCCTGCGGCCCGGCGGCCTCGACAAGCTCTCGCTCGCGGATTGGAACAAGATCCTCGCGGTGAACCTGACGGGATACCTGCTCGCGGCGCAGGCATTCGGCGAGGGCATGCGCCAGCGCCAGCGCGGCGCGATGGTCCACATCGCTTCGATCGCGGCGACCGAGCCGCAACCCTTCTCGGGCGCCTACAGCACCGCCAAGGCCGGCGTCCACATGCTCTCGCGCCAGCTCGCCTATGAATGGGGCCCCGAGGGCGTGCGCTCGAACGTGGTGAGCCCCGGCTTCGTGCGCACGGCGCTGAGCGAGAGCTACTACGCCGTGCCGGGCGTGCTCGAAGCGCGCTCGAAGCTTGTGCCCATTGGGCGGGTCGCGACGCCCGACGACCTCGCGCAGGTCATCACGTTCCTCGTCTCGGATCGGGCCGGGTACGTGAACGGCACCGAAGTGCTCGTGGATGGCGGCGCCAACACCATCCTCATGGGGCAGGTCCCGCGTCCCGGCTACGAGCGGACGAGCTGAGCTACCTCGACCGCTGCACCCGCCGGCCGATCGCGCCCTCGATGAGGGCAGCGAGGCGGCCCTCATCGCGCGCATCGAGCTCGAGGCGGATCGGCAGGGCGCCGGCTGCTCGGTGCAGCTCCCCGAGGGCACCCTCCCCGCCAGCGAGGCGGGCGCGATCCTTTTCCGTCGTGATGAGCGTCGCATTACGCGCGCGGGCGAGCTCCAGCAGATGGCGCGCGTCCGCCGCCGTGAAAGCGTGATGGTCGGGATAGGCGACTTTCGCCACCGGCTCGGCGCCGAGCGCGGCAAGCGTCGCGAAGAAGCGTTCTGGTACGCCGATACCGGCGAAGGCCACGAGCGGCGCCGCCGAGAGCCAAGCGCCGTCGACTGCCGGCACGACACGCGCCTCGAGCACCGGTCCCTCGAAGTCGTGGCGCAGTCTGGCGGCAAAGTCGCTTCCCGACGCATCTCCATGCGCCTGCGAGCCGCGATTGATCACGACGGCGTCGACGAGGTCGAGCTGGAAGTCGAGGGGGGCCCTGAGCGGGCCGGCTGGGATGACGCAGCCGTTGCCGATGCCCCGCGCGCCATCGACGATGGCGATGGTCAGATCCTTGGCGAGGCCGGGGTTTTGCAGTCCGTCGTCCATGATGATGAGGTCGACGGCGGCAGCGCCGCCGCCTGAAGCCGTGATGTCCCGTGCGGCAATTGCGCGCGCGCCGGCTACCCTGTCGCGGCTGATCAGCATCGGGCCGGCGGCGGCGAGAAGCAGCGGCTCGTCACCGACGTCCTTGGCCCGGTCGCGTTCGGCGTCCACCCAGTGCGGGCCGGCGAGACGGCCGCCATAGCCGCGCGAGAGGAAGGCGCAGGCGAGGCCCATGCCGCGAATGAGCTCGGCGACCTTGAGCGCGAGCGGCGTCTTGCCGGTGCCGCCCGCCGTGAAATTTCCGATGCAGATGACGGGAAGCGGCGCGCGATGCGGCGTTGCGCGCGCAAAGCGCCGGCGGACCAGTCCGCCCCAGAGCGCCGCCGCCGGCGCGAGCAGGCGGGCCGTCGCGCCGGGCGAGTTCTCATACCACCACGTTGGCTCGCGCATCGTCACCGCCGCGTCCTTGCGCGTTCCTTGTTCCGGCCGTTGCGGAACGAATTCGGCCAAGGCCGCTTGTAGCAAGTTGGTGACAGTTTCACAGACCGTACAAAATGGGATTTGACATAGGCTGCGACCGCTCTACAAGCTCCGCGCATCGGGGCCAGGTTGGTTCCGGGTTCGGGGGGAAACGGTGCGGCTCCGCGAGGATGCGGCCACACTCAGGACCTCTCGGACGATCGTGCTCCTCCATAGACTGCGCGTCCATCATGATCCGCGAGACAGCGCGGGGTGGTGATTGGAGACTGCCTACGCCATGTCCGCCAGGACAGAATGCTCGCACTGCGGGGCCAAGCGCACCTTGCCCTCGATCACCTCGATCTTTCCCTTCAAGATGCCTGAATAGCTGGAGACAAGTATCATGATGCTCGTCGCTACGTCCGTGCGTGCCAGCGCGATCGAAGGCGTTGGCGTTTTTGCAGTGGACTTCATACCCGCGGGGACGCCGATCTGGGCGCTCGACGAGCGCTTCGACAAGGTCTTCACGGAGGACGAGGTCGCGTCCTTCCCGAAGAACGTGCAGGAGTACTTCACCCGTTACGGCTACCCCCACATGGAGCGGGATGGCTTTGTCGTGCTCGAGCTCGACAACGGCCGGTTCATGAATCACAGCCTGAACCCGAATACCGACTTCACGCGGTCCGACATCGGCTACGCCATCGCCGATATCCATCCGGGTGAGGAACTGACCTGCAACTATTTCGAGTTCGACCGGACGTTTCAAGGGTTCGAAGCGCCCGCGATCGCCGTCGAGCCGGCGTATGCGGTCCATGCGAACGGCGCCGGTGCCGGGATCGGCGCCGGCATCTGAGCCGCTCCGAGCCCGATGCGCGCCCTGGGGGGCACTGGTTCTGCCGGCGTCGCATCGTATGTGTTCGCGCTATCAGGCCTCCCCGCATTGCTCGTTCAGGCCGCACCTGCAGGTGCGGCCTGCCGTGTTCCGGGCCGAGGTCACGACCAGTTCAATTGGCGTCGAGCGCCGAAATGCCGTAATGCTTCGGCCTTATGACGCTTGTCCGCCGTTCCGTCTCGGGGAGGCGCGACGGGTCCGTACCATGCCGCGAAGGAGATTGATGTGACGGCGAACCATTTGGCCTTTCTTGCCCGCAGTCTTCCCCGGCGCGCGTTCCTGATGGGAGCGGCGAGCGTCGCCGCGCTTTCGCTTTCCGCCGGGATGAGGCCCGCCCTTGCCCAGCGGCGCGACCGCGGACCGGATGAAATCCCGCTCGAGACGCTGATGAAGCCGGGCGCGCTTCCCGATCTGATCATCGGCAAGGCCGACGCGCCCGTCACGATCGTCGAATACGCGTCGATGACCTGCAGCCATTGCGCGCACTTCCACAACACCGTGTTTCCCGCGCTCAAGGAGAAATACATCGACACCGGCAAGGTGCGATTGGTCTTCCGCGAGTTTCCTCTCGACAATCTGGCGGCCGCGGCCTCGATGCTGGCCCGCTGCGCCGGTGGCGACGCGACCGAAGCCATGATCGGCGTGCTCTTCAAGACGCAGGACAAATGGGCGTTCGTGCGCGGCAATCCGGTGCCTGAACTTTTCAAGATAGCCCAGCAGGCCGGCTTCACGCAGGAGAAGTTCGATACCTGCCTCAAGGACAATGCGACGCTCGACAAGATGATCTCGGGCCGCCAGAAGGCGAGCGAGGAGTTCGGCGTCAATGCGACGCCCACCTTCTTCATCAACGGAAAGCGCCTGCGCGGGCGGTCCGATACGATCGAGGCGTTCGACACCGCGCTGGCGCCCTTCCTCGGCGGCTGAGACGCTGTGCACACCCGACCGGGAACCGGCCTCAGGATGCGCGATCGGGCTCCGCGTGTGGGGAGGCTGGCCGCGCTCTGCATGGCAATGTTGCTCGCGGGCTGCTCCGGCGATGCCATCAACGTTCTCGATGGTTCGCGCTCTGCCGGACTGACCGTCGAGACATCGGCGGTCGGCGCGGCGGCCCGGGCGCCGGGGCCTGCCTTCGATCCGTTCTCCGACACCCCGGTCACGTCGGTGCCCATGCGTCAGGTCATCGAGAACCCGACGCTTGCCGAGGTCATGCGGCCGGGACCGCTTCCGGAGTTCTCGATGGGCCAGGCGGATGCCCCCGTCACGATCATCAAGTACGCCTCGCTGACCTGCCCCTATTGCCGGCGCTTCCATGCGGAGGTGTTTCCGGTCCTGAAGCGTGACTACATCGACCGCGGCAAGGTGCGCTTCATCATCCGCGAGTTTCCGATCGGGAAGACGAGCGGCATGGCGACGATCGCGCTGCGCTGCGCCCCGATGAGCCGCTACCTTGAGCTGTACGGTCGCTATCTTTCCACGCAGGCGCAGTGGGTATCGCAGGAAGTGCGCATCGAGCCGATCCTGAAAGTCGCGCAAGGTGTTGGCTTGACAGCGGCAGAGTTTGACAGCTGCCGGCAGAATCACGGCATGATCAGCGCGCTGAATCAGGTGAAGGACCGCGGGCGGGAGCTTGGGGTGATCGGGACGCCGAACTTCTTCATCAACGGCAAGCTCGTGAAGAAGGCACTCGATCTGAACGAGCTTCGCGAGATCATCGATCCGCTCCTGTCAGGTCCGGCTGTGGCCGCGACACCGGCTTCCGTGCCGCGTTGAGCGTTTTCCCGTATATGGCGTTCAATCGAGGTGCCATCGACCGCTATCTAGTGTCCCGATTCCGAAGTTCGCCAAACCTTGAAGCCCCGTCGGCGAGCGAACTTCGGAATCAAAGGGGACACTAGAATCATTAGTCTGGTTAGTGTGATTCAGATCGAGAAATTCGCTCAAGCCATCGCCGCGAGTTCCGACGAATTTCTCGATCATCACACTAAGCGCGGGTGCTGACGTGCAGATCACGCGACTCCGGCTGCTCGGCTTCAAATCGTTCGTAGAGCCGACCGAGCTTGTCATCGAGAAGGGACTGACCGGCGTTGTCGGGCCGAACGGCTGCGGCAAGTCCAACCTGCTCGAAGCGCTGCGCTGGGTGATGGGCGAAACGTCCTACAAGTCCATGCGCGCCTCGACCATGGAGGACGTGATCTTCGCCGGGACCAACGCCCGGCCGGCCAGGAACATGGCCGAGGTCACGATCTCGATCGACAACACGGCCCGCACGGCACCGACCGAGCTCAATGATGCCGACGTGCTCGAGGTCACGCGCCGCATCGAGCGCGACGCGGGCTCGGCTTATCGCGTCAATGGCGGCGAGGTCCGGGCACGTGACATCAAGCTCCTGTTCGAGGATGCGGCGACGGGCGCGCGTTCGCCCTCGCTCGTCCGCCAGGGCCAGATTTCAGAGATCGTCAACGCCAAGCCCGAGCAGCGCCGGCGCATTCTCGAGGACGCTGCGGGCATTGCCGGTCTGCACAGCCGCCGACACGAGGCGGAGCTGAGGCTCAAGGCGGCCGAGGGCAATCTCGCCCGCGTCAACGACGTGCTCGGGCAACTCAACAGCCAGATCGAGGCCCTGAAGCGCCAGACGCGGCAGGCGCGGCGCTACCGGGAGCTCTCCGGCGAAATCCGCAAGGCCGAGGCGCTGCTGCTGCATCTATCCTGGACGGCCGCGCAGGCGGACGTCGTCGCCACGGAGGCGGCGCTCTGGCAGGGTCTCGGTGCGCTCGCGGCAGCGACCGAGCGCGAGGCGGCGCTGGTGGCCGAGGAAGCCGAGCGCGCCGGCGCCATCGACCCGCTCCGGGAGGAGGAGGGGCGGCGCGGCGCAGCTTTGTCCCGCATTCGCATCGAGCAGGAGAACTTCGAGAAGGAGGCGCGTCGCCTCGCCGAGCGCCGGCGTGAGCTCGAA
>Ga0180218_1001870_pt1 | contig 11898 bp, 8 predicted proteins | sample eDN3rd37CKraftBY_FD_151334 | JGI IMG/M metagenome (GOLD analysis project Ga0180218, IMG submission 151334) | Enriched backyard soil microbial communities from Emeryville, California, USA - eDNA 3rd pass 37_C Kraft BY (version 2) (version 2) | ecosystem: Environmental > Terrestrial > Soil >... | reverse complement strand
GGTGACTTGCTCATGCGCTGCTATCACAACGCGCATGGGGCCGTGGACGCGGTGAAACGTCCGGCGTTCCGCGCGCCCTGTCCTTTCAGGGTGGAAGTGGAGTGCGAGATGGAAGTCCGGCGTCCCCCGCGCCGCAAAGAACAGGGGCGATCACGCATGTCCGCCGTCCGCTCGGCAAAAGCCCCACCAATCTGTGGATTTGTCGTTGTCCGGTAACAGCTGCCCGGTCTCGCGGGCCACCCCCGAACGCCGGCCGACCAGGGTTGCGAACACGTCGAGGAACAGCGCCCGGCCGGACCGGGTCATGGAGTCGAATCCCGCTCCGCAACGAGTCGAATCGCGAGAAAAAGGAGGCGCTAAGTGCTTGAAACTATGGCGGGAGCGACGGGGCTCGAACCCGCGACCTCCGGCGTGACAGGCCGGCGCTCTAACCAACTGAGCTACGCCCCCGCGGGCGCCGTGCGGAGTTATAGGCCACCCCCTCCTAAGTCAAGCAAATGCGGCACCGCCACACAGGGAGCGCTGGAAAGCCTTATTTCATGGGAAGAATCGATAGGCAGACCAGCCCCGAATCGTCTATCGGGCTTGGTACTGGCGGTTTGCCAACGCGCCGGTCTCAACGAGGAGGGTCCATTAATGGCTACTGCACCAGGCAAGTCTACTCCGACGACCGTCACTCTGAAGCATCTCGCGGCGGCTCTGGCCGAACAGCACGAGATGTCGAAGAAGCAAGCCGAAACGGTTCTCGGCGATCTCGTCGGCAACATTGTCAAGCATCTCAAGAAGGGCGAGCGCATCCGCATTGGCGGGCTCGGCATTCTCCAGGTTCGCAAGCGCGCCGCGCGCATGGGCCGCAATCCTGCGACCGGCGAGGCGATCCAGATCAAGGCGAGCAAGAAGGTCGCCTTCCGCGCGTCCAAGGAATTGAAAGAAGCGATCTGACGGCGAAGGCCGGACCCTCACGGGCCGACGGCAGGCGCGGGAAACCGCACCTGCCGTTTCTTTTTCAGGACATCGAATTTGCTTGCAGAGGATCGCCCGCCTCCGCCCTTCGGGCTACGCCGCGGCAGCCTTCGCTCGCGCGGCGGGCGAAGGCTGGTGGGCGGTGACGGGATCGAACCGCCGACATCCTGCGTGTAAAGCAGGCGCTCTACCAGCTGAGCTAACCGCCCCAACCTCGTCGCGGCGCGAGTCACGCCTCTTGCCGCCGTCCCTGCCCTTTATCGTCCCGCGGGCGGCGCTGTAAAGCCGCGCCGCGCTTCCCGCCGCCCTGCCCGCACAAAACGAAAGCGGCGCCCGGAGGCGCCGCTCGGTATCGTTTCAGGGCCTATCGTTTCGGCCTTGGCGAGGCCGTCAGTGCGCGGTCAAGGCCGCGCCGTCGTCCTCGACCGGCTTCTCGGCCGCGGCTTTCGCCGCCGCCGCCTTGGCGCTCTCCTCGTCCCACTGGATCGGCTCGGGCTTGCGCGTCAGCGCCCGCGCCAGCACCTCGTCCATCCGCGAGACCGGGATGATGTCCAGGCCCTTCTTGATGCTGTCGGAGATCTCGGTGAGATCCTTGGCGTTCTCGTCCGGGATCAGCACCGTCTTGATGCCGCCCCGGGCCGCCGCCAGGAGCTTCTCCTTCAGCCCGCCGATCGGCAGCACCCTGCCGCGCAGCGTGATCTCGCCGGTCATCGCGACGTCCTTGCGGACCGGAATGCCGGTCATCACCGAGACGATGGCGGTGGCCATGGCGACGCCGGCCGACGGTCCGTCCTTCGGGGTCGCGCCCTCCGGCACGTGGACGTGGATGTCGCGCCGGTCGAACAGCGGCGGCTCGATGCCGAAGGCAACCGCGCGCGAGCGGACATAGGACGCCGCCGCCGAGATCGACTCCTTCATCACGTCGCGCAGGTTGCCGGTGACGGTCATCTTGCCCTTGCCGGGCATCATGACGCCCTCGATGGTGAGCAGCTCGCCGCCCACATCGGTCCAGGCAAGGCCGGTGACGACGCCGACCTGATCCTCGGTCTCGATCTCGCCGTAGCGGAACTTCGGCACGCCGAGATAGTCCTCGAGAACCTGCTCGGTGACGACGATCGACTTCTTCTTCGACGTCATCAGATCCTTCACCGCCTTGCGGACCAGCGTCGAAATCTCGCGCTCGAGATTACGCACACCGGCTTCCCGCGTGTAACGGCGGATCAGCGTGATGAGCGCCGCGTCGTCGATCGACCATTCCTTGGCGTCGAGGCCGTGCTTGCCGACCGCGTGCGGGATCAGGTGCTTGCGGGCGATCTCGACCTTCTCGTCCTCGGTGTAGCCGGCGATCCGGATGATCTCCATGCGGTCCATCAAGGGCGGCGGAATGTTGAGCGTATTCGCCGTCGTGATGAACATCACGTTGGAGAGATCGTAGTCGACCTCGAGATAGTGGTCGTTGAACGTCGCGTTCTGCTCGGGGTCGAGCACCTCGAGCAGAGCCGAGGACGGATCGCCGCGGAAATCGGCGCCCATCTTGTCGATCTCGTCGAGCAGGAACAGCGGGTTCGAGGTCTTCGCCTTGCGCATCGACTGGATGATCTTGCCGGGCATCGAGCCGATGTAAGTGCGGCGGTGACCGCGGATCTCGGCCTCGTCGCGCACGCCGCCGAGCGACACGCGCACGAACTCGCGGCCGGTCGCTTTCGCGATCGACTTGCCGAGCGAGGTCTTGCCGACGCCCGGAGGGCCGACCAGGCACAGGATCGGACCGGTCAGCTTGTTGGCGCGCTGCTGCACGGCGAGATATTCGACGATGCGCTCCTTGACCTTCTCCAGGCCATAGTGATCGCCGTCGAGCACCTCCTCCGCGAGCTTGAGGTCCTTCTTGACCTTGGACTTCTTGCTCCACGGGATCGCCAGCAGCCAGTCGAGATAGTTGCGCACGACCGTGGCCTCGGCGGACATCGGAGACATCTGCCGCAGCTTCTTCAGTTCGTGATTGGCCTTCTCGCGGGCTTCCTTCGAGAGCTTGGTCTTCTTGATCTTGTCCTCGAGTTCGGCGAGTTCGTCCTTGCCGTCCTCGTCGCCCAGCTCCTTCTGGATCGCCTTCATCTGCTCGTTGAGATAGTACTCGCGCTGGGTCTTCTCCATCTGGCGCTTGACGCGCGTGCGGATGCGCTTCTCGACCTGCAAGACCGAGATTTCGCTTTCCATGAAGCCGAGCACTTTCTCCAGACGCTGGGTCACGACCGGCGTCTCGAGGATTTCCTGCTTGTCGGAAATCTTGACGGCGAGATGCGAAGCCACCGTGTCGGCGAGCTTGGCGTAGTCCTCGATCTGCTGGACCACGCCGACGACTTCCGGCGACACCTTCTTGTTGAGCTTCACATAGCCTTCGAATTCGGACACCACCGAGCGCGCCAAAGCCTCAGCCTCGACCTCGTTGCCGATGTCGTCGGCGATCACGGTCGCTTCGGCTTCGAAATATTCGCTGCGGTCGGTGTATTTGACGACCTCGGCGCGCGAGGCGCCCTCGACCAGCACCTTCACGGTGCCGTCGGGCAGCTTCAGGAGCTGCAGAACGCTCGCGAGCGTGCCGGTGGTGAAGATCGCGTCCGGCGACGGCTCGTCGTCGGAGGCATTCTTCTGGGTCGCCAGCAGAATGTAGGTGTCGGACCGCATGACTTCCTCGAGCGCGCGGATCGACTTCTCGCGCCCGACGAACAGCGGAACGATCATGTGCGGAAACACCACGATGTCGCGCAACGGCAGCACCGGGTAGGACTTGGTGTCGCCGGCCTGCAGCGGAGGACGGGGTTTCGCTGTGGTCATTGCCTTATTCCCTTTCGTTGTGCCCCTCGGCCTTTGTCCCGCTGCTGCGGCAACACCGGCCAAGTGCAAGTCACTGACGTCAAGCCGCCGGCGTTTGCATCGCCAGCCAGTTCCGGCTCAGGGTAACGCGGTCGACGGCCTTCAGTCGGCCTCCCGCGCGCTTCATCAGCGGGTACGAATCCCCGAAACCACGGTCGCGTCGCGAATCTACGTACGTTTGTGCTTCGCACAGTATAGCTAAGATGGCGACCGACCCGGCGCAAGTTGCGCCGGATTTCCCAGATAAAACGGGAGCGTAGCCGGCTTGACCGGCCGGGAATCGGGCTGCGCTGCGGCGCTGGATGACGGAACCCGTCAGGCGCTGACGCTGCCCGCCGCCTCGTTCGAGCGGTCGGTGCGATCCGCGTAGATGTAGAGCGGACGCGCGGTGCCTTCGACGACCTCGCGCGAGATCACCACCTCCTCGACGCCCTCGAGGCTCGGCAGGTCGAACATGGTGTCGAGCAGGATGCTCTCCATGATCGACCGCAGGCCGCGGGCGCCGGTCTTGCGCTCGATCGCCTTGCGGGCGATCGCGCCCAATGCCTCTTCGGCGAAGGTCAGGTCGATCTGCTCCATCTCGAACAGCCGCTGGTACTGCTTGACCAGCGCGTTCTTCGGCTCGACCAGGATCTTCTTCAGCGACTCCTCGTCGAGGTCCTCGAGCGTGGCGACGACCGGCAGACGGCCGACGAATTCCGGGATCAGGCCGTATTTCAGCAGGTCCTCGGGCTCGACCTCGCGGAAGATTTCACCGGTCTTGCGGTCTTCCGGCGCGAGCACCCTGGCGGCGAAGCCGATCGAGGTCGAACGGCCGCGCGCCGAAATGATCTTGTCGAGGCCGGCGAACGCGCCACCGCACACGAACAGGATGTTGGTGGTGTCGACCTGCAGGAACTCCTGCTGCGGGTGCTTGCGGCCGCCCTGCGGCGGCACCGACGCGACGGTGCCTTCCATGATTTTCAGGAGCGCCTGCTGCACGCCCTCGCCCGACACGTCGCGGGTGATCGAGGGATTGTCGGACTTGCGGCTGATCTTGTCGATCTCGTCGATATAGACGATGCCGCGCTGGGCGCGCTCGACATTGTAATCGGCGGCCTGCAGCAGCTTGAGAATGATGTTCTCGACGTCCTCGCCGACGTAACCGGCTTCGGTCAGCGTCGTCGCGTCGGCCATCGTGAACGGCACGTCGAGGATGCGCGCGAGCGTCTGCGCCAGCAGCGTCTTGCCGGAGCCGGTCGGGCCGATCAGCAGGATGTTCGACTTCGCGAGCTCGACGTCGTTGTGCTTGGTCTGGTGGTTCAGCCGCTTGTAGTGGTTGTGAACGGCGACCGAGAGCACCTTCTTGGCGTGGTCCTGGCCGATCACGTAATCGTCGAGAACCTTGCGGATCTCCTTCGGCGTCGGAATGCCGTCGCGCGACTTCACCAGCGAGGACTTGTTCTCCTCGCGGATGATGTCCATGCACAATTCGACGCATTCATCGCAGATGAAAACGGTCGGCCCGGCGATCAGCTTGCGGACTTCATGCTGGCTCTTTCCGCAGAACGAGCAGTACAGGGTGTTCTTGGAATCGCTGCCGCCTACTTTGCTCATTCCGCTCTCCGTCTTCGGCGGGTCGAGGCCGCGAAGGCCAAATCCCGCTTACTCAAGCACTTCCCAAGCAAGTCCCGCGCCAGACCGTCGGCAGCGGGGGCTTTTCGGCCGGTTTGTCGATGGCGCCCGGCCAGCGGCACCATCCTCGCGCTTTCGGCCAGCATAAGCGAAGCATGCTAACGGGAGGATAATCAAGATTCGATTAACGATAATACTCCCGCCACTCGCCGGCTCCATTACGGCGTTTTGGAGGCTTTCAAACCTGCGCCGGCGCCGCGAAGCTGCGGCAATAAGGCGCTTTTACGCCGGATTGGGCGTCAGTTCCTCCGGACGCTTTTCGATAACCTTGTCGACAAGTCCGAACTCCTTCGCCGCGTCCGCGGTCAGGAAGTAATCACGCTCGAGCGCGTCTTCGATCTTCTTCAGCGACTGGCCGGTATGCCGGACGTAGATTTCGTTCAGCCGCTTCTTCAGGTTCAGGATTTCCTGGGCGTGCAGCATGATGTCGGTGGCCTGGCCCTGGAAGCCGCCGGACGGCTGGTGGACCATGATGCGCGCATTGGTCAGCGCGAACCGCATGTCCTTCTCGCCGGCCGCGAGCAGCAGCGAGCCCATCGAGGCCGCCTGCCCGATGCACAGCGTCGACACCGCGGGGCGGATGAACTGCATGGTGTCGTAGATCGCCATGCCCGAGGTCACCACGCCGCCCGGCGAGTTGATGTACATCGAGATCTCTTTCTTCGGGTTTTCCGCCTCGAGGAAGAGAAGCTGCGCGACCACCACCGTCGCCATGCCGTCCTCGACGGGACCGGTGAGGAAAATGATGCGTTCCTTCAGGAGCCGCGAGTAGATGTCATAGGATCGCTCGCCGCGGTTGGTCTGCTCGACCACCATGGGAACGAGATAGTTCATGTAGGTATCGACTGGATCGCGCATCATTCACCCGGTTGTGGTGGAATATGAGAGACGCACGGCACCCCGCCCGGCCTCACCCGGCCCGGCAACGCCTTACACCCGCGCGCACCCGTCTAACTGGAATCACATATATACTCGGATCGGCGTCCGGCAACCAACCGCAAGGGCCGCTTTTACAGGGCTTTCGGGCCGGACGGTTGACCGACCGTTAGCCTGCCGCGGGGGCGTCGTCCTTGTAGAGGTCCTCGCGCGAGACCTTCTTTTCGGTCACGTCGGCGAGCTCCATCAGGAAGTCGACCACCTTCTCCTCGTAGAGCGGAGCCCGCAGTCCGGCGATCGCGCCCGGATTGTTGCGGTAGTAGTCCCACACCTGCTTCTCCTGGCCGGGGAAGCGGCGCGCCTGCTCGACCAGCGCGCGGTTGAGCTCGTCGTCGCTGACCTCGATCTTGTTCTTGTCGCCGATCTCGGCCAGCACCAGGCCGAGGCGGACCCGCCGCTCGGCGATCTTGCGATAGTCCTCGCGCGCCTTCTCCTCGGTGGTGTTCTCGTCGGCGAAGGTCTTGTTCTGCTGCTGCAGCTCGGTATTGACCGACTGCCAGACGCGATTGAACTCATCCTCGGTGAGCGACGGCGGCGGCTCGAATTTGTGCAGCCTGTCGAGCTCGTCGAGCAGCGCGCGCTTCACCTTCTGGCGCGTCATGCTGTTGTGCTCGGCCGCGATGCGCTCCCTGACCGCGCTGCGCAGCTTCTCCAGCGATTCAAGGCCGAGCGACTTGGCGAAGGCCTCGTCGATGGTAACCGGCTGCGGCGCCTCGACCGACTTCACGGTGACGTCGAACGAGGCGTCTTTGCCGGCGAGCTCGGCGTTCATGTAGTTGGTCGGGAACGTCGCCTTGATCTCTTTCTTGTCGCCCGCGGCGACGCCGATCAGCTGGTCCTCGAAGCCCGGAATGAAGGTGTTCGAGCCGATCTGGACGCTGATGTCCTCGCCCTTGCCGCCGTCGAACGGCTTGCCGTCGATCGAGCCGACGAAATCGATGACGACGCGGTCGTCCTTCTCCGCCTTGCCCTCCTTCGCCGCATAGGGGCGGTTCTGGCTGGCGATGGTCTGCAGCGCCTCGTCGACCTCGCTGTCGGCAACCTCGGCGACCGGCTTCTCGAGCTTGATGGTCTTGAAGTCGGCGAGCGTGATGGCGGGCAGGATCTCGAGCGCGACGGTGTAGGCAAGGTCCGACTGACCCGCCATCAGCTTCTCGACCTCGGCCTGGTCGGAGGGAAAATCGACCTTCGGCTCGCCGGCGAGCTTGAGGTTGCGCTCGGTCACGATCTGCGAATTGGCGTCGCGCACCGCGGCCTCGATCGCCTCGGCCATCGCGCTCTTGCCGTAGAGGCGCTTGAGATGCGCCACCGGCACCTTGCCGGGACGGAAACCGTCGATGCGAACGCGGTCCTTCAGCTCGTTGAGCCGCGCATTGACCTTGCTGTCGAGCTCGGCGGCGGGCACCACCACCTTGAACTCACGCTTGAGGCCTTCCGACAGTGTTTCCGTAACTTGCATGACCACACTTTTCTCGTTCGTATCTTCGTTCGTGCCGATGTCCGGCGGTTTCTTCCAGCAGGCGGGCGGCCAAGCCGGGCCCGATATCCGCGCCCAGTAGTCGCGCCCTGTGGCGTGGTGCGGGCGGAGGGATTTGAACCCCCACGACTTGCGTCACTGGAACCTAAATCCAGCGCGTCTACCAGTTCCGCCACGCCCGCAGAGGGCAATACCGGCTTGCTCGACTGCCGGCGGGACGCCGGCCTGCTCGATTGCCGGCAGAACTTTGACGTCACGACTTAGACGCCGCGCGCCTTGCGGACAAGACGCTCAAAGCCCCGGGGCGGCGCGGCTTATATCACGAAACGCGCGCGGCACTAGCCTTTCCGCATCAGCGCGCGGGTTCCGGCGCCGCGCTTTCCGCGAGCCCGCGCAGCACCGCCGGAAGGTCGTCGGGGAGGTCTTCCGAGATCAGCCCCGGGCCGAACCGCAGCGCGGCGTCGCCATGCATCCAGACCGCCGCCGAGGCCGCCTCGAAGGCCGGCATGCCCTGCGCCAAAAGGCCGGCGATCATGCCGGCCAGCACGTCGCCGGAGCCCGCCGTCGCCAGCGTCGGCGGCGCATGGGCGTTGATGGAGGCCCGGCCGTCTGGCGCGGCGACCACCGTGGCGGCACCCTTGAGCAGCACGACAGCCCCGACATCTCGGGCGGCTGCGCGCGCTTTTTCAAGTTTTGAATGAAGTTTAGAGTTATTATTTATATTATTGAATAACCTTGAAAATTCTCCCTCATGCGGCGTCAGGACGGCCGGCCGCTCCGGCTGGCCGGCGATCGCCGCGGCGAGCGCTGCCGCCTCGCCGGCAAAGCTGGTCAGCGCGTCGGCGTCGAGCACGACCGCCGCCCCGCTGGCGAGGCCGGCCGTCACCTGCTCCCGCATCGGCGCGCCGACACCGCCTCCCGGTCCCAGCACCAGCGCGTTGCGCCGCCGGTCGGCCATGAACGCCGCGAGCTCCTGCGCGCCGTCGACCGGCCTGACCATGACCGCCAGGTTCTCGGCCGCCTGCGCCGGCAGCGCCTCGCGCGGCGAGGCGATGGTGACGAGGCCGGCCCCGATCCGCAGCGCCCCGCGCGCCGCGAGCCGCCCGGCGCCGGTCGAGGCCAGCCCGCCGGACACCACGACCGCGTGGCCGCGGCCGTATTTGTGGCCCTCGACGCCCGGCTGCGGAAACACCGGCCACCACAGCGGCGGCTCGTTGGCGAAGGCCTGCGGCCGGATCGCCGCGAGCAGGCGCGCCGGGATGCCGATATCGGCGACATGCAGCCGCCCGCAATGCAGCCGGCCCGGCAGCAGCAGGTGACCCGGCTTGCGGCGGAAGAAGGTCACCGTCTCGGTCGCCCTGACCGCCGCGCCCATCACCGCACCGCTGTCGCCGTTGATGCCGCTCGGCAGATCGACCGCGATCACCGGCTTGCCGGCCGCATTGACCGCCTCGATCATCGCGCGCGGCAGCCCCTCGACGTCGCGCGCGAGGCCGGCGCCGAACAGCGCATCGACCACGATGTCCGCGCCAGAGAGGATGGCAGGGTCAGCAGCTTCGACCGGCCCGCTCCAGCGTCCGGCGGCGATCGCCGCGTCGCCCTTGAGATCGCTTGTGCGCCGGCCGCGCTCGCCAACCAGCGCCAGCCGGACCGCATAGCCGCGTTCCGCCAGCAGCCGCGCCGCCACGAAGCCGTCGCCGCCATTGTTGCCGGGACCTGCCACGACCGTCACCGACTGTCCGGCCGGCAGCGCCGCCACCGCGTCGGCGACCGCGAGACCGGCGCGCTCCATCAGGTCGATGCCCGGCACGCCGCCGGCGATCGTCTGCCGGTCGGCATCAGCCATTTCCGATGTGGTGAGCAGCTCGATCATCGCGGCACCGTAGTCGGGGTAACCGGACACGACAATTCGTCGACACTGCCGCCTGTTCCGGCGGCAGTTCGACGCCAAGATCTGCTCAAAATAGCGGCATACTGCTTATTCTCGCGCCATCGCGGCGCTCCGGGGCAACCGCTCCCGCGCCGACCTGCATCTATGCCGTTGATTTCAGGGTTGTTTTAGCGACAGCCCGGGTTGGCACGAGACCTGCAAACAAAAGGGTCGGCCTGCCGGCATTCGAGGCGGGTCACAGGAAGGGTCACTGCGCGATGAAGAAGATCGAGGCCATCATCAAGCCGTTCAAACTCGACGAGGTGAAGGAAGCGCTTCAGGAAGTTGGGCTGCAAGGCATCACCGTCACGGAAGCCAAGGGCTTCGGCCGCCAGAAGGGCCACACCGAGCTCTATCGCGGCGCCGAATACGTCGTCGACTTTCTTCCCAAGGTGAAGATCGAGATCGTGCTGGGCGACGACGCCGTCGAGAAGGCCGTTGATGCCATCCGTCGTGCAGCCCAGACTGGCCGCATCGGCGACGGCAAAATTTTTGTTTCCAATATCGAGGAAGCGATCCGGATCAGAACCGGAGAGTCCGGCCTCGACGCCATCTGAACAACGCGGGCGAACCGACCGCGGAAATTTCCACATCAAGGGGAATGCTATCGATGAGTAACGCCAAGACCGTCATGAAGATGATCAAGGACAACGACGTGAAATACGTCGACTTCCGTTTCACCGACCCGCGCGGGAAATGGCAGCATGTCACCTTCGACGTCTCCATGATCGAGGAAGATACGTTCGCCGAAGGCCAGATGTTCGACGGCTCTTCGATCGCCGGCTGGAAGGCGATCAACGAGTCCGACATGTGCCTGATGCCGGACCCCGCCTCGGCCTGCATCGACCCCTTCTTCGCCGAGACGACGCTGGTGCTGATCTGCGACGTGCTCGAGCCGACCACCGGCGAGCCCTACAACCGCGATCCGCGCGGCATCGCCAAGAAGGCCGAGGGCATGGTGAAGTCGATGGGCATCGGCGACGTCATCTATTTCGGCCCGGAAGCCGAGTTCTTCGTGTTCGACGACGTCAAATACGCGGCGACGCCCTACAACACCGGCTTCAAGGTCGACTCGGTCGAACTGCCGACCAACTCCGACACCGAATATGAAGGCGGCAATCTCGGCCACCACATCGGCATCAAGAAGGGTTACTTCCCGGTGCCGCCGCTGGATTCCGCGCAGGACATGCGCTCGGAGATGCTCGGCGCCATGGCGCGCATGGGCTGCAAGGTCGAGAAGCACCATCACGAGGTGGCCTCGGCTCAGCATGAGCTCGGCCTGAAGTTCCAGCCGCTGACCCCGATGGCCGACCATCTCATCATCTACAAGTACTGCATCCACCAGGTCGCCCAGATCTACGGCAAGACCGCGACCTTCATGCCGAAGCCGGTCTACGGCGACAACGGCTCGGGCATGCACTGCCACCAGTCGATCTGGAAGGCCGGCAAGCCGATCTTCGCCGGCAACAAATATGCCGACCTGTCGGACACCTGCCTGCACTACATCGCCGGCATCCTGAAGCACGCCAAGGCGATCAACGCCTTCACCAACCCGACCACCAACTCCTACAAGCGTCTGGTGCCGGGCTTCGAGGCGCCGGTGCTGCTGGCCTATTCCTCGCGCAACCGTTCGGCGTCGTGCCGCATTCCCTACACGACCAACCCGAAGGCCAAGCGCGTCGAAGTGCGCTTCCCCGACCCGCTCGCCAATCCGTATCTCGCCTTCGCGGCGCTGCTGATGGCGGGTCTCGACGGCGTCAAGAACAAGCTCGATCCGGGCGGCCCCGCCGACAAGGATCTCTACGACCTGCCGCCGCAGGAGCTGAAGAAGATCCCGACCGTGTGCGGCAGCCTGCGCGAGGCGCTGCAGAGCCTCGACAAGGACCGCGAGTTCCTCAAGGCCGGCGGCGTGTTCGACGACGACTTCATCGACAGCTACATCGCGCTGAAGATGGAGGAAGTGATCCGCTTCGAGCACACCCCGCATCCGGTCGAATACGAGATGTACTACTCGGCGTAACGCATGATCCCGAAAAGCTTGCCCTCG
>Ga0180218_1001869_pt1 | contig 11898 bp, 7 predicted proteins | sample eDN3rd37CKraftBY_FD_151334 | JGI IMG/M metagenome (GOLD analysis project Ga0180218, IMG submission 151334) | Enriched backyard soil microbial communities from Emeryville, California, USA - eDNA 3rd pass 37_C Kraft BY (version 2) (version 2) | ecosystem: Environmental > Terrestrial > Soil >... | reverse complement strand
AGAACGGTTGAACGCGTTTCCCGGCTTGCGTCAGCAATAGCCCCGTTCTCTTAACCAGCCTTCCAGTTCGGCGACAAGGTCTTCCGCGCTTCGCCCGGACGTTTTGAGGTGCACGTCCGGCGCTTCCGGAGCCTCATAGGGCGAATCGATGCCGGTGAAATTCTTGATCTCATCTTTCAGCGCACGCGCATAGAGCCCCTTGGGATCGCGCTCGATGCACTCCTGCAGCGGCGTATCAACGAAGATCTCGATGAACTCGTTCTTGTCCGCCAGCTCGCGCGCCATCGCGCGCTCCGCCCGATAAGGCGAGATCAGCGAAACCAACACGATCAGCCCGGCATCCGCCATCAGCTTTGCCACCTCGGAAACACGCCGGATGTTTTCGATCCGATCTTCCTGGCTGAACCCAAGATCGCGGTTGAGCCCGTGGCGGACATTGTCGCCGTCGAGAATATACGTATGCCGCCCGCTCGCGTGCAGCTTCCGTTCGAGCAGATTTGCGATGGTCGACTTGCCTGATCCGGAAAGCCCCGTGAACCAGAGGATCGACGGCTGCTGCTGCTTTTGTTCGGCGCGCGCGGCCTTGTTCACATCCAGCTTCTGCCACTGGATGTTCGCTGCACGGCGCAGCGGCTGCAGGAACATGCCCGCGCCCACCGTGGCGTTCGTCATCCGGTCGATCAGGATGAACGAACCGGTCGACTTGTTCTCCTCGAAGGCGTCGAAGGTGATCGGCGCCTGCAGCGAGAACTCGCACACGCCGATCTCGTTCATCTCCAGCGACGTCGCCTCTTCCGGGGCGGTATTGTTGACGTTGATGCGGTGTCGGAGCTGGCTCACCTTGGCGCTCACCTGATCCGTCTCGGTCCTCACCAGATACATGCGGCCAGGCACCAGCGGGCTCTCGTTGAACCACACCACATTGGCTGCGAACTGGTCGGCCACATGCGGCTTCCGGTCCGGCGAGCAGACCACGGCGCCCCGCGAAATGTCCACCTCACGATCCAACACCAGCGTCACCGCCTGTCCGCGTGCCACCTCATCCAAATCGCCGTCATGCGTCACGATGCGCTTGATCCGCGCCATCGCCCTCGGATGTGGGATCAGCACCTCGTCGCCCACGGCAATGCGCCCGGAAGCAACCGTTCCGCAATAGCCGCGGAAATTGGCATTCGGCCGGTTGACGTACTGTACGGGGAAGCGAAAGGGGCGGCCGCGCAGCGGCTCCTCCGCGTCCACCGTCTCCAGATGTTCAAGCAGGCTCGGCCCTTCATACCACTCCATGTTGGCCGACCGGTCGATGACATTGTCGCCATGACGGGCCGAAAGCGGAACGGCCTGCACCGAGACAAAGCCCAGCGCATCCGCAAACGCGTTGTACTCGTCTCGGATCGCATTGAAGACGCCCTGGTCATAGCCGACCAGATCGATCTTGTTTACGGCCAGCACGATGTGCCGGATACCGAGCAGGGATGCGATGATCGTATGTCGCCGCGTCTGCGGCAGCAGGCCCACCTTGGCATTGACGAGCACAACGGCAAGATCGGCGGTAGAAGCGCCGGTTGCCATGTTCCGCGTATATTGCTCATGGCCCGGCGTATCCGCCACGATGAACTTCCGCTTGGCGGTCGAGAAGAACCGGTAGGCAACGTCGATGGTGATGCCCTGCTCGCGCTCAGCCTCTAGCCCATCCACCAGCAGCGCGAAATCAAGATCACTACCGTTGGTGCCGTGCCGCTCGGAGTCCTTCCGCAGCGCCGCCAGCTGGTCCTCGAAGACGAGCTTCGTGTCATAGAGCAGCCTGCCGATGAGCGTGGACTTGCCATCGTCTACCGATCCGCAGGTCAAAAATCGCAGGAGGGTCTTGTTCTGCTGCGCGGCGATGTAGGACTGAACATCCGTCGCCGAGGTTGCATCAATTGGTCTGGCAGCAACTTGCAGCATCAAAAATACCCTTCCCTCTTCTTCTTTTCCATGGAACCAGCTTCGTCGTGGTCGATCAGGCGGCCCTGCCGTTCAGATGACTGGGCGATGAGCATTTCAGCCACGACTTCCTCGAGCGTATCGGCCTCGGATTCGACTGCTGCCGTCAGCGGGTAACAACCAAGCGTGCGGAACCGCACCATGCGCTCTTCGACGACCTCGTCGGGCTGAAGCGGCATGCGATCGTCATCGACCATGATCCATTGCCCGCCACGGTTTACCACCGGGCGGCGTGCCGCAAGGTAAAGGTCGGGGATGGGGATATTTTCCAGCAGGATATACTGCCAGATGTCGAGCTCGGTCCAATTGGACAGCGGAAACACGCGGATGCTTTCGCCCGCATCCACACGCGTATTGTAGATCTTCCACATCTCCGGGCGCTGGTTCTTCGGGTCCCAGGCATGGGCTGCATTGCGGAAGGAAAAGATCCGCTCCTTGGCGCGAGACTTCTCCTCGTCCCGCCTTGCTCCGCCAAAGGCAGCGTCAAAGCCATGCTTTTCAAGCGCCTGGCGCAGCGCCAGCGTCTTCATCACATGCGTATGCAGGCCCGCACCGTGCGTAAACGGACCGATCCCCTCGCGTACGCCTTCCTGATTGATATGAACCAGAAGATCGAAGCCCCGCTCGGCCGCCATCCGATCCCGAAACTCGATCATTTCGCGGAACTTCCAGGTGGTGTCGACATGGAGAATGGGGAACGGCGGCTTGGCCGGATAGAAGGCCTTCATCGCCAGATGCAGCAGGACGGACGAATCTTTCCCGATGGAATAGAGCATCACGGGCTTGGCAAAATTTGCCGCGACTTCCCGCATGATATGGATCGATTCAGCCTCCAGACGCTGGAGGTGCGTATGTACTGCGCGCATGTGAAGGGACTTCCAAGGCCAGATGAATTTGTCTGGAAGTAAACATGCGAATGAAGCTCCTCTCAAGGAGCCCTGACCCAAGTATAAGCTGGGTTTTGTCTTGTTTTTGCGCCAACGGGAAAGAACGCAGAAGTTCTTTCCCTGAAGCCGCTAGGCGGCGCTGGCTGCCAGCAATCAGCCCTTCACGGCCTCGCGGATGGCGCGGGCGATGCGCTCCTGGTCATCCTGCGTCAGGTAGGGGTGCATCGGCAGGCAGAGGATGCGCTCCGGCAACGTTTCGGAAACTTCAAGTCCGGTCGAAACGCGCGGGAATGCCGAGTAAGCCTTCTGCAGGTGCAGCGACTTCTCGTAATAGATGACCGAAGGAATACCTTCCTGCTGGAGGCGCGAGCGAACCGCATCGCGCTTCGGCGTCTCGATGGCATACTGCGCCCAGGCGGAACGAACGTTGTCCGGCAGCACAGGTACCTTCACCACATCGCCCAGCAGCTCGTTATAGCGCCTGGCCACGTCGGCACGCATGTCCATTTCTTCCGGCAGCAGCTCGAGCTTGAGCAGCAGCACAGCCGCCTGCATCGTGTCGAGACGCGAGTTCAGGCCGATGCGAACATTGTCGTACTGGCTCGAACCCTTGCCGTGAAAAGCGATGGAGCGCAGCACGTCGGCAAGTTCAGCATCGTTGGTGAACATCGCACCGCCATCGCCATAGCAGCCGAGCGGCTTGGCCGGATAGAAGCTGGTGGAGCCAACGTTGCTGAACGCGCCGCACATGGTGTTGTCGCGCTGACCGCCGATCGCCTGCGCGGCGTCTTCGATCACGAAGAGCCCCTCGCGAACAGCGATCGCATTGATCTGGTCATAGAGCGCCGGCTGACCGAAGAGGTCGACCGGAATGATTGCCTTCGGCGTCAGAACGCCTTCGCGGCGAACGTCAGCGATGGCCGTCTCAAGGCTCGCCACATCCATGTTGTAGGTGTCGGCATCGATGTCGACGAAAACCGGCGTCGCTCCGGCGAGCGCTACCACTTCCGCCGTAGCGGCAAAGGTGAAGCTCGGAACGAACACGGCGTCGCCGCGGCCGATGCCGCTTGCCATCAGGGGGATCAGGAGAGCATCCGTGCCGTTTGCACAGGTCACGACGTGCTTCACGCCAACGTAATCGGCGAGCTTCTTCTCGAACTCTGCGACTTCCGGACCGAGGATGTATCGGCCCTCGTTCATCACCTTGACCAGTGCCTTCTCAAGCTTGTCCTGAATACGCGCGCGCTGTGCGCCAAGGTCGATAAACTGCATTCCGATGCCCTCACATAGTCGTCGAGCCGTCCATATGCCCGCACACAATCTTTAGCAACAGAAAGGAACGTTCACTCTGTCGCAGGCGTTGTTACAACTGGTGAATAAGTTGCCAGCGTCATGGAAAGCTGAGACTTTCTTTTGCACGTTTTCGCATCTACACCTGCAGCACCTTACCAAGGAGAGATAGTGTATGGCCGCTCCGTTCAAGGCGTATGATGTGCGCGGGCAGATTCCGCGCGAGTTGAATGTTCCTTTTGCCTATCGCTTTGCCCAGGCGACCAGGCAGACGTTGCAGCCGAAGTCCGTGGTCATCGGACATGACATGCGTATCGATAGCCCCGGTCTGGCCCAGGCGCTGATTCAGGGCTTTCTCGACAGTGGAGTCGATGTGCTCCCGGTAGGCCGCTGCGGCACCGAGGAAGTCTATTTCCACACTGCAGATAGCGGTGCTGATGCGGGCCTGATGGTCACCGCGAGTCACAATCCGGAAGATTATAACGGCATCAAGATGGTGCTGAAGGGCGCTTCCGCCGCCACGCCAGATAACGCGTTCAATGCCATCGAAGCAGCGCTACGCAGCAGTGAGGTTTTCCCGGTCGCCTCAAGCTATGCCGAACGCGGCAAGCTCGCCGACGAAGCCCCACGCGAACGCTATATCGCTCGCCTCCTGGACGAGGTCGCGGGTCTGCCCCTGAAGCCGTTGAAAATCGTCTGCCACGCTGGCAACGGCTGCGCCGGTCCGATCATCGACCTTCTGGAAAAGCACCTCCCCTTCACCTTCATCAAGGTGGACCACGAGCCCGACCCACGCCTGCCGAACGGCATCCCCAATCCGCTGCTTCCAGAAAAGCGCGAAAAGGCAAGCCGCGCAGTCGTCGAGCATGGCGCCGATCTCGCCATCGCCTGGGACGGCGATTTCGACCGCTGCTTCCTTTACGACCACAAGGGCCGCTTCGTTGAGGGCTACTACCTCGTTGGGCTCATCGCCAAGCGTATGCTGGAGAAGGAACCGGGCAGCACGATCCTTTACGACCCGCGCCTGACCTGGAACACGATCGACATCGTGGAAGGCATGGGCGGCAAGGCGCTTGCCTGCCGCACCGGTCACGCCTATTTCAAGCAGATGATGCGAGAGCACAACGCCATCTACGGCGGCGAGATGAGCGCGCACCACTACTTCCGCGATTTCAGCTACTGCGACACGGGCATGCTGGCCTGGCTTGCAGTCGTGGCAGAACTCTCCGCCAGCGGCGAGCGTCTGGCCGATGTGCTGGAAGCGCGCATCGCGGCCTTCCCCTGCTCGGGCGAGATCAACTTCACGGTGGATGACGCCAAGGCAGCGCAGGAACGCGTTGCGGAGCACTTCCAGTCGCTCAACCCGAAGCTGGAGACAGTCGATGGCCTCGGCATGGATTTCGGCGATTGGCGCTTCAACCTCCGCGCTTCAAACACCGAACCGCTGCTCCGCCTCAACGTTGAAACCCGCGCCAACCAGAAGCTTCTAGACGAACGCGTTGCAGAAATCTCGAAGCTGATCACTAGCTAACGGATCACGCGTCTCTCACCCCCTCATGGTCAGCCTGTCGAACCATGAGGGGTGCATGGTAAGAGCCGCTGAAAATCCGCATCGATCTCCACTTTCCTCCATGTGAATTCGAGCTCTCCAACCCTCTAAGCAGGCTCGCGCAATTGGACCCTGATTTGCAAAAGAAAACGCATGGGATAACACACCGGATATAGGCCCAGACATTTTCGCAAGAGGAGAGCGAATGCCGATACCGGGACGTTTCGAAGGCAGACTGAAGCTGCCTGCCATTGTGGCTCCCATGTTCCTGACCTCCGGTCCGGATCTCGTGGTGGAGGTCTGTCGGTCGGGACTGGCGGGATCCTTCCCGGCGTTGAATCAGCGAACGACCCAAGGCTTTGTCGAATGGCTGAATGAGATCGAGGAGCGGCTTGCGGCCTATCCCGACGCAGCACCCTACGGCGTCAATCTCATCGTTCACCGCTCCAATCCGCGCCTCAACGCCGACCTTGAAATGGTCGTGAAGCACAAGGTGCCCTTCGTCATCACCTCGCTGGGTGCGGTGTCGGACGTGGTTGACGCCGTCCATTCCTACGGTGGCCTCGTCTTCCATGACGTCATCAACCGCCGTCATGCGGAAAAGGCCGCGCAGGCGGGCGTCGATGGCATCATCGCGGTCTGCGCAGGTGCCGGCGGACATGCCGGAACCCTGAGCCCCTTCGCTCTGGTCGATGAAATCCGCTCCGTCTTCGACGGCACCATCATCCTGTCCGGCGCAATCTCGCACGGCAAGCACGTGGCAGCCGCCCAAGCCATGGGGGCGGACCTCGCCTATTTCGGCACACGCTTCATCGCCACGAAAGAAGCCATGGTAGGCGACGACTACAAGGCCATGCTGGTCAAGACGGGTGCATCCGACATCGTCTATACGCCTGCCATCTCCGGCGTTCATGCAAACTTCCTGCGTCCGAGCATCATTGCTGCCGGCCTTGACCCCGAGAACCTGCCGGCCCACGGCGACCTCGACATGGAGAATGAAGCCAAGGCCTGGAAGAACATCTGGTCAGCTGGCCAGGGCGTTGGCGGCATCCGCGAAATACTGCCCGCCGCCGAGCTCAGCGATCGGCTGATCCGCGAGTATCACGAGGCATTGGAGCAGATGGCGAGCCGCGCAGCCAGCCTCCATTCCGCCGCGAGCCAATGAGCTGAACACGTGGACGGGCTGGCAAAACTCTCCCCGCCCGCACACGACTGACGATCAACATAACGATATAGGCGAAATGAACGAAGCCTTCGCAGCATCTGCGGGAGAAGGCATCGCAATGATTTTTTGGAGGCAGCATGAACACCTTGGTCAATCATGTACGCGCGGTAGGAGTTGAACAGTCCGGCATCCGCTGTGCCGCGGTCATCGGCGCGGGTTCCATGGGCTCCGGCATTGCCGCCCAGTTCGCCAATGCAGGCGTTCCCGTCATCCTGCTCGACATCGCAGGCGATGCCTCAAACCGCAACGGCCCGGCAGAAGCAGGCATCGCCCGGCAGCTGAAGGTCGGCGGCTTCATGCACCCGGACGCAGCAAAGCTCGTCCGCGCCGGCAACACGGAAGACGACCTCGGCCTGCTCGCCGAGGCGGACTGGATCATCGAAGCCGTCATTGAACGGCTCGACATCAAGCGCGAGCTCTACCGCCGCATCGCCACCGTCCGCAAACCGGACGCGGTCGTCGCCTCCAACACATCAACGATTCCGCTGGCGCAGCTGGTCGAAGGCCTGGACAGCGATTTTGCCGCCCACTTCATGATCAATCACTTCTTCAACCCGCCTCGCGTCATGCAGCTGGTAACCCGCCTCGCGTCATGCAGCTGGTGGAGATCGTCGCTTCACCCGAGAACGCCCCCGAGACCGTCGCTCGCATCCGCAACGCCTGCGAATCGGTGCTCGGCAAGACGGTGGTCGACTGCCGCGACACGCCCGGCTTCATCGCTAACCGCATTGGCTGCTACTGGCTGGCGGCAGGCGCTCTTGAAGCACGCAAGCTCGGCCTCACCATCGAGGAAGCCGATGCCGTCAACACGGCCTTCGGCATTCCGCGCACGGGCGTCTTCGGCCTTCTCGATCTGGTCGGCCTTGACCTGATCCCCAACATCTGGGGCAGCCTGATGAACACGCTGCCGGCCACCGACGCCATCCATCGGCAGGATCTCCCCGGCGACAGCACGGTGAAGAAGATCCTTGCCGAGGGCCGCTTTGGTCGCAAGTCGGGCGCCGGCTACTACCGTGTGAACCCGGACAAGAGCCGCGAGGCATCCGACCTCGAGACTGGCGAATTCCGCCCTGAAGCACCATTCCCTGCGGCAAACCTTCCGGGCGGCGGCAAGAAGCTCGCTGCGCTGCTCGATGCCGACGACAAATACGGTCGCTACGCCTGGGCCGTCTTCAAGGAGACCCTCGTCTATTCGGCAACCCATGCGCCGGAAATTGCCGGCGACATCGAGGCGATCGATAAAGCCATGGAGCTTGGCTACGCTTGGCGTCAGGGACCCTTCCGCCTCGCCGACAGCTATGGCGCTACCCGCGTTGCCGAACGCTTGCGCAGTGAGGGCGAAGCGGTTCCGGCCCTGATCGACGCCGCTGCTGCCAACGGCGGCTTCTACGTGGAAGGCAAGCCGCTGAAGAGCAGCGGCGAGCGCGCAAGCCAATCCGCTTTCTCCGTCTCTATGCTGGCCGCCGTGAAGGCTGCGTCGAAGCCGATCCATGGCAACGAGGCTGCATCCATCTGGGATCTTGGCGATGGCATCGCCTGCTTCGAGATGCACACCAAGATGAACAGCTTCGCCCCTGCCGCCTTCGACGTGCTGGAATGGGCGATCGAAGAAGGCCCCAAGCATTTCCGTGGCCTCGTAATCGGCAACGACGATCCGCGCGCCTTCTCGGCAGGTGCCGATCTCGGCTTCTTCGCGAAGAAGGTCGAGGAACAAGATTGGCAGGCGGCCGAGGACTATCTCGTTCGCGGCCAGAACCTCTTCCTGCGCTTGAAGTACAGCCCCTTCCCCGTCGTTGCCGCCGCACACGGCCTTGCGCTTGGTGGTGGCTGCGAGTTCATCCTGCATTCGAACGCGGTCGTCGCCCACGCTGAATTCCAGGGTGGCCTCCCTGAGATCAAGGTCGGCCTTGTTCCCGGCTGGGGCGGCTGCACACAGCTGTTGCTGCGCGCCCAGGCGTCCGATCATGAGCCGGCTTCCGCCGCAAAGGCGGCCTTCGACACGATCTTCCCCGGCAACCCGTCGCGCTCCGCACTTGAAGCGCGCGCCAGCGGCATCCTCCAGGCTGACAGCCAGATCGTCATGAACCGCAGCCACCTGATCGGTGCCGCCAAGGTTCGTGCTCTTCAACTCGTGCAGAACGGCTTTTCTGCGCCTGAGCCGGCGCTGATCACCGTAGCGGGCAAGTTCGGCTGGCAAGCGCTTATGGCGGTTGTAGAAGCAGAGAAGGCGGCTGGCCGCCTGTCCGAGACCGACGTTCGTCTCGCAAGCGCCCTGCTGTCGGTCCTCACCGGTGGTGAAGATGGTGACGCTGCGAAGCCGCTCACGGACGAAGACGTCATGGCGCTGGAGCGCAAGGCCCTTCTCGGCCTCATCAGGACGCCTGAGACCAAGGCCCGCATCGATCACATGCTCAAGACCGGCAAGCCGCTCAAGAACTAAGCCAGATATACCCGCCAGCACCTGAGTTTGGTGTGCATCTTGAACGCTCTCCCGCTTCAGGCAGGGAGAGCGTTGCCAGGACCGCACTATAGGATCATTGCCAACAGATTAAGCAGCCCCACTGAGCACTACCGCCCGGCCCTGCTTATAGAGCTTACAAAATGTTCCGGCTATCTCGTCAGATGAGAAGCCATTGCTCCTGACAAATTGCGCTGCCTGCGTTCCTATCTTGCGCAATCTCACTCGATCATCGCTTAGCTCTTGCAGCAGCTGACTAAGCTCCTCTGCCTGATCGGATGTATTCGCGCTATGCAGAAAGAAGCCAGTCTCCTTATCCACAATCAGCGCCAGACTACCAGGAAACCTGGTAGCGATAGGGACGCAGCCGCACGCCGCCGCCTCTATCAAAATTCTGGGAATCCCTTCATTATATCTGGAAGGTAACACTACGGCGTCCACCTCCGCCAGAAGCGTGCCCATATCTGCGACCCCACCAAGGAAACTGATGTTGGGATGGTTCGACAGCTCCTCAAGTGGCAATGCATCCGGATCCGCTTCCTGGTATCCAGCGACCCAGATCCTGATCTTCTCACTGCGGTTCAATTCCGCGGCAGCAAGAACCACATCCAGGCCCTTTGATCTCAATAGCCGCCCGGCGTAAAGTACTGTAAGCGCTCCTTCCGCCGGCGCCACCTTCCTTGCCGGAAACAGGGAAAAATCTATTCCCGCCCCGTTCGTAACAATTGTCGCTTCGGCGGCCACCAGTTGTCTCGACACCCAGAACTGCTGATCACTAGCCGTTTCGAAAGTGACCACCGCGCCTTTCATGGCCCTGCGGAGCAACCACTGCACGATATTTCTGGTCACCCGGTCTTTTCGTTCTCCACCGTTCTGCGTACAAAACAATCGGCCTAAGCCCGGCACCGTTACAACCATCTGTCCGTTCCAGCCCAGGAGCCTCGCAACTTGCGCAGCCAATCCTCCATAGAGATATGGCTTCAGGCTGATGAAATGGATCGCATCTGGCCTCCTGAATACGAGCAGATGCAGTATCTTCACGAACAGAAAAAAGTCGCTCCAGTGAAGGCTGAAACGTTCGATTCTCGTGTACCGGAACCTGAACGGCAACGGGCTGCTCGGTATCTCACCACCAGCCAGGACAATCACATCCGCTCCCGCGCTGGAAACCGCCCAGATGAGGTGACTCCGGTGATGGACAAAGTACGACAGATCGTTAGCGACGAATGCGACCGATCTCAGCGCCCCGCCCTGCAATGAAAGTTCGTCGTTATCTTCCATGATCGCGAGGTTATCTGCCATATATCCTGCGCCTCACTTTATAAAAGAGAGCCGCCTTCATAAGCAGAACGAGAGACAGTCTATGAATATAGCTTAATTCTTTTCTGGCCCATATCAGTTGAGGCCACTGTGTCTGGCGTATGTATTGAACCACTTCGTGTCGCCGCGAGCGGCTAAAAAGGCCTTGAAAGATATCCCTCAAACTAGGGACGTGACTTTTGTCGATAAACTTTCCCACGCCGAACAGTTCGTTGTGGCTCAATGATATGTAGGCTCGGGCCAGATCTTGATGAGTTTCCCCGATCAGCTTTCCCCAGATCTCGCAGGCCCGTTCCCTTAATTCGGAACTGACAATTACATGATTGTCGATGTACGTCGCATAAACCGACGCCGCCTGAAGCACCGCTTCCTGAAAATACGAAACAAACTGTTCAAACGTTCTGTTTTCCGCGTCATCGACGATGCGGATTGCATGCACCTGACCTTCATGCGTTTCACCGTAACCCGACACCGAGCCATTGGGCGAATTACATAGCATTTCCAGCAAGGAAACGACGTTCAGAAGATCCAGGTGGTCGGTCGCCTCATTCCCATTGGGACCATACGCACGCTTTGCACAGTTGGCAGGTTGCTCGTTAAGAAACGTCTGCAAACCAAGGTAATACCCCGTCAGCCGGGTTTGCGGACGAACATAGCCCAGGTTGTCTTGAATCGTACCCCGCCACCCGATGTCCACCACAGCGCTGTTGGCAGCCGCGCCAAAGCCCTTCGAATCCAGGTATTTTCCGAGCTGCCTTCTATCGGCCTCAAGCTTCGCCTCTATACTGCTGGTAAACGCAGTGTCGGCAAACAACGCACGAACGCGATTGTCCTGCCACGGATGAACGATGTTTTCATCCAGCGTCAGATTGTACCGAGCCAGCATGGTTGCAAACTCATCCGGACGAAGCCCCAGGGTCTTTAGCAACGCGTCCATTGATTGAGTCGAATAGAGGTTCCATACGCGCCTCAACTCCCCAACACTTACCGACCGAAGTGACGCACAGAAGGTTGCTAACCGACTTACCTCCAGAAGATCCGGGAGAGGCAACTCCAACCCGGAAATCTCGTTATCGGGAAATAACGCCTTCCAGATCCGCAGAAAGAATTCACCCTCTCTGGTGAAGAAGAATACCTTCTCATCCTTATTCTTTAGCGCTTGCTCTGCGATGAATATAACAAAACC